>Ga0315285_10009092_pt1 | contig 10170 bp, 8 predicted proteins | sample YL17G09_36_MG_FD_203698 | JGI IMG/M metagenome (GOLD analysis project Ga0315285, IMG submission 203698) | Sediment microbial communities from Yellowstone Lake, YNP, Wyoming, USA - YL17G09_36 | ecosystem: Environmental > Aquatic > Freshwater > Lake > Sediment | place: USA: Wyoming | collected... | reverse complement strand
TGCCCCGGCCGTCCGCGGCTGGGTCGAGGCTACCGAGAGGGGCGGGCCGCCGCCCCTCCTCGGACTCTCCCCCGGACTGTGCGGTCCCAGGTGACCTGTCGCCTATCTTACGCACCGCACAGTAAGAGCGTGGACGCTGGCAGATTGAGAATCGCCTGGCAGTCCTTCTCTGTTTTCCGTTCTCCCACGGTCCAAATGAATTGGGGATCCTTGGCGGCCTCGGCGCACCAACGGCGGTGCCGTTGGTACCGGCGGTTCGATTGCAACGGGACTTGCCAGGGCCGGCCACCTCGCGTATAAGGGTGCGACCCAGATCACAGGGGTCCACCCTGGTGACCCTGGGGCAACCCCGACAGAGGATACCTGATGGCCGAGCGACGCACCACCTTCGTCTCGCGGGGGAGCCGTTACAGCACCGAGGCGGATGCCACGTTCCTGGAACTGGCGCATCTCGTGGGACTGAGCCTGCCCTCGCTCTGCGGCGGTCGGGGCAAGTGCACCAAGTGCCGCTGCCAGCCCCGGGGACCGGTGACAGAACCCACCGCGCTCGAACTGGAGATGCTGACGGAGCAGGAGCTCGCCCAGGGCATCCGCCTGGGGTGCCAGGCACGGCCCGTGGGAGAGGTCGAGGTCGCCATCGAGGAGGAGATCCTCGACAAGGGGGGCTATGTCGAGGTGACGGTGGAGCCGGAGCCGCTGCTCCGCAAGGTCTACCTGGAGCTGCCCCCCGCCGCCCTCCACGACGACCTCTCGGATGTCGAGCGGATCCAGAAGGTGCTGGGGAAACCGATTCGTGTCAGTCTCGCGACGCTTCGAGAAATGCCCTCGGTGCTGCGCCGGGACGACTTCCGGGTGACCGCCACTCTCTGGGATCTTGGGGGCAGCATCGAGGAACTGCTAGCGGTGGACGCCGGGGACACGCGGGAGCGTGCGTACGGCATCGCCTTCGACATCGGGACGACCACGGTTGTGGGCTACCTTATTGACCTTCTATCGGGCAAGGAGATCGCCCGATCCTCCAGGCTCAATGGCCAGCAGCCCTGGGGGGCGGACGTCCTCTCCCGGGCGAGCCACGCCATGGAGAAGTCCCACGGGGTGGCGGATCTCCAGGCGGCGGTCGTGGGCACGCTCAACCAGATCATCGCCGACTGTTGCTCCTCGGTGGATCCACGCGACGTGTACTACGTGACGGTGGTCGGAAACTCGATCATGCATCACCTGGCCCTCGGCATCACGCCCGGGACCATCGCCGTGAGCCCCTACGTGCCGGTGACCCGCGACGGCCTGACGCTTCGCGCGGCTGACCTGGGCATCGCCCTCGGGAACGCTCAGGCCTACTTCCTGCCTCTCATCGGGGCCTACGTCGGGGCCGACACGCTGGCCGTGATCATGGCCACGGATCTGGATGAATCGAACGAGACCCGCCTGGCGGTGGACATCGGCACCAACGGCGAGATGGCCCTGGGCTCCCGGGACCACATCCTGGCCTGCTCGGCCCCGGCGGGACCGGCTTTCGAGGGAGCGGAGATCCGGCAGGGCATGCGGGCCTCGGCCGGCGCAATTGACCGGGTGCGAATCCTGGATGACGTCCGGGTCTGGACCATCGGAGACGTGCCGCCCAAGGGGATCTGCGGCTCGGGCCTGATTGACGCTCTGGCCCAGATGGTCCGGCGGGGCATCGTTGAGGAGAGCGGGCGCCTTCTCCCGCGTCCCGACCTGGAGGGACGCCTTCCACCCAAGGTCCTGGAGCGGATCGTGGGGCAGGACTACAGATGGGAGTTCATCCTTTCCCGGGATCCCTACGTTGCCATCACCCAGGACGATGTGCGGCAGCTCCAGCTCGCCAAGGGGACGATCCTCTGCGGCGTCCGCATCCTGATGGAGGAGTTGGGGATTGAGACCTCGCAGATCGAACAGGTGTATCTGGCGGGGGCCTTCGGCAACTTCATCGACAAGCGGAGCGCCCTGGGGATCCGTATGCTGCCCCCGACCATCCCACCCGACCGCATCGCGGGCGTTGGGAACGCGGCCGGCCAGGGCTCCCGCATGACCCTCCTCTCGAAATCCATCCGCCGGCGCGCCGAGACGCTGGCCCGCCACATCGAGTACTTCGAACTCTCCAAGCACCCCCGCTTCGAGGAAGTCTTCATCGAGTCCATGAGCTTCGCGCGGTAGCGCCCCGCCCATTCAGCATCGATTTGTTGATAGCAAATATCAGGGGTTTGCTGTGTCCTGGGCGCCCGATCTGAGGCTCGCGTTTCAGCGTGGCCATCCTTCATGCAGGGTCATTTGCTCATTATAAGGCGCGGCAAGAATGTGACCACCGAGGGGACATAGGTGATCAGTATGAGCACTGCCACCATGACCAGGATCTGTGGCAGGAGCGGTCGGAGGACCGTGGAAACCGACCTTCCCGAAAGGCCACAAGCCACAAACAGCCCGAGCCCGACCGGCGGCGTGACCATCCCGATAGCCAACCCGACGATCACTATCAACCCGAAGTGGATCGGATCGATGCCATAGGAGTTGACGATGGGCATCAGAATGGGGGTGATGATGAGCAGGATTGCGGTCGTGTCGAGTAAGCACCCCGCGATCAGGACCAGGATGTTGATGATGAGGAGCGTGACCGCCCTGTTCGGAGAAATCGACAGCACTGTTTTCGTGAACGCTTGTGGGATCTCCGCTATGGTCAGGATCCAACCAAAAAGAGCCGATGTGGCCACGACGAACATCACCATGCTCGAGACCGTCGCGGCGCGCCTGAGGATCCCAGGGATGTCTTTCAGCGTCATTTCTCCGTACACGAACAGCTCCACGATAATCCCATAGAACACCGCGACCGCGGCCGCTTCGGTCGCGGTAAAGACGCCCGCGAACATCCCGCCCAGGATGATAACCGGGAGTCCCAGGGCGGGAAGTGCCTTCAGTCCGCTGGCGAGAACACCCTTCACGGTGGGGGCGCTCGCCCCGAGATAGACCTCTCCTCCCTTCCGGACATAGAGGTAGGTCAGACCCATCAACGAGAATCCCACGAGGATCCCGGGTACCACGCCGCCCAAAAAGAGGGCTGCCACAGAGATCCCGCTGAGGTAGCTGAGGATGACCATCGGGATGCTGGGCGGGATGATCGGACCTATCGTACCGGATGATGCTTGAATCGCAGTCGCAAAGTCGGGATCGTAACCTTTCTTGATCATGGCAGGGAGCATGAGCGACCCCACGGCCGCCGTGTCGGCGCTGGCCGAGCCTGTGATTCCCGCAAAGAACATGGAGGTGATGATCGTGACGTGGGCGAGGCTCCCCCGAATGTGGCCGACGAGGGCCATGGAAAAATCAACGAGCCTCTTCGAAGAGGCGCCCACGGTCATTACCTCGCCGGCAAGCATGAACAGAGGGACAGCGAGTAAAGGGAAGCTATCCAGAGCGACGACCATCCGCTGTGCCGCGACAGCAACAGGAATGTCGCCAATGTAGAGCATCCCCGCAAGACAGCCGAGCCCGATGGCAAACGCGATCGGCAAATTGAGCGCCGCAAACAGGAACATTACGCCTAACAGAATCAGGCCCACCATGCAGCTTCTCCTCTAAGTCCGGATGGCCTCCCGGGTTGCCGGAACAGGTCCCGCACAGATCCGGGCATCCCCATGTCCGGAACCCAGCTCGTCAGACCAGTCCCGCGGAGAGGCCGAGCGTTGTCCTGCTTCGCCGTCCGCAGCAAAGGAAGGAAGCATCGCCTTGGGGGTCAGCGAACGCGAATCCGCAAAATAGCTACCCGCCGGAACTCGCAGGAACCTCTCGGGGATTCAGCGACTGAATGAGTAACTCCCAAAGCATGAGCGCGGCGCCCACAGGCAACGCCAAATACACATAGCTCATGGGCATACCCAGGGCCGGCGACTGTTGGTCATGGGCCACGACCGTGACCTTAATCCCTGCGATGAATAGCACGGCCAGCATGACCCCCATCACCAGCCGCCCGCCCGTCTCCAAATGGTGCTGGATGCTCCCAGGGAAACTTCTTACCAGGAGATCCACTCCGATATGTGCTCCTTTTCGCAGGCAAACTTCCGCACCGAGGAAAGACAGCCAGACGAAGCTATAGCGCGAAACCTCTTCTGACCAAGCCAGCGGGAAATTGAAGAAATACCTGGTGACGACCGCTACGAATACGACCGAGGCGAGCACTGCCGTCAGCATCATCACGCCGACATCTACCAGCCGATCAAATGACCGTTTCACCTGGGCCAAGGTCCACATCAGTTCTCTCCTTCAGGGGCAGCGTGAACCGGCATGTCACGGAACAACCGTGGTCCCCAATTAGCCGACGCGAATCTCAGCCGAGAAAAGCAGACGGGGGAAGAGAGACGGATCTCCTCCCCCTTACTGACGCTTGCAGGGCTAGGCCTGATCCGAGAAAAAACTTGAACCGCCATGACGCCAAGGTCGCCAAGAATACGATGTTCCGATCTCTCCACCAAAGAACCCGAAAGCGCGCTCATGGGGCCTTCCGAAGTTCCGTTTGTTTCCCCCAATGAGCCCTTCTGGTCTTGGCGTTCCGGGTACCCAGCGCTAGCGCTGGGTGTCCTTGGCGGTTGGTAATTTCGGATTGGGGCTAGGTTCTCTACTTGGTCTGTAGTACAGCCTCAATCTTGTCTTTGCCAACCTCACTCTCATACTTTTTCCAGACGACCGAGACCGCCTGGACAAATTTCTCCCGTTCTTCCCCACTGATCGTATATACCTGCACACCCTCCTTCTTGAGCTCTTCGAGCAGGCGCGTATCCATTTCCCGTTGGACCTTGCGCTGATAGAGCTGGGCCTCGTACGCGGCCTCCTCGATGGCACGCAGGACCTCAGGGCTCAGGCCGGTCGCGACCTTCTCGCTCATCAGATGTACGTTATTGAGCTTGAACAGGGGTAGGGTGGTGAGATGCTTGGCGATCTCATAGTGTTTGAGCTGCTTATACCAGATCCAAGGGCTGTCGCATCCGTCGACCACACCCTGCTGCAAGGCCGAGTACGTTTCCTTGGAACTCATAGGGACACCCCTGGCCCCGAGCGCGTCGTATATCGCGATATGCATCGGGCTCTCCATCGTGCGGAACTTCAACCCTTTTATATCTTCGAAATTCCTGATGGGCCGTCTCGCGTACGGACCGCGCCATCCCCCATCGACAAATGCGAGGACATGAAAGCCCTTTGCCTTGAAGTAGCCCGCCATCTCTTTCCCGATGGGCCCATCCACGACCTTCTCCCAGTGTTGGTCGTCCCGGAAGAGGAAGGGGAGCTCGAGGAGCATGGTGCGCGGGACATACCGGGTCATGACTGCGTTGGAAGGGACCGCGATCTCAATGGAGCCAAGCTGTACACCTTCCGCCAAGTCACGGTCCTCGCCCAGCTGGCCGGCAGGAAAGATCTTGATCTCTACCCGTCCTTTGGTTTTCTCCGTCACTTTCTTGGCAAATTCTATTGCACCCAGGTCGAAAGGATTTCCGGGGGGGCCCACATGGGCATACTTCATCAGGATTTTTTCCGCCCCCCAGCCAAAGCCAGGGAGAAACGCGAACCCTAGACCGAGCGAGAAAGCCAAAGCCAGGATCCCCCCGCCCTTGATTTTGCCAATCAGCCTCTCCATCGTTTGTCCCTCCTTCCACCACGATTGCCGAATCCCCGGATCACGACGCTACCCCAAGCCGATTGCTGCCCCCAGCAATGACGGCTGGACCACTCTTGAGCAGCGCTCCTACCGTCTAGGAGCCAGGAGAAATGGCAGGATCCCTCAAGAACCATCTATCCCCGCCCTTTGTCATTCAGAGGATCATCTGTGCGATCCAATCCCAAGCCGCTTGACAAGGTTCCCTCCAAGAACCAGCGCCTGTTCCCCGGGATCTTGGAAGATACTCTCCACTATTGCGTGTTTTATCGCTGGCTTCGCGAATGGCCCATCACTGCCGGCCACAAAGCGCCCAGGCCCATAACGCTCGGCCAACTCTGTGAGGCTGTCCGGACAGGTCGTGAGATCAAAGAGAACGTTTTCACAAGGACCAACAGATTGAGCGACTGTCTTCAATCCCCACATGTAACCCACGTGCGCCATCAGAAAGAGCAGATCGGGATAGTCCCTGGCCACATCCGCTAAGGCTTCTGGAGTATTGTAGTTCGAATCTGCCGCAGCATGGACCAAGATGACGAGCGGCCTTCCTGCCTGGCGCTGGAGAGCCACGAGCTTGTCCAGGATGTGACGCACGGTCCAATGGTTCACAGGGTAGCCGTGCTCGCGCGGGTGCATCTTCAGGCCCCAGAGGTCAAGCTCCAGGATGATTCGCTCGCATTCTTCCAGGGCAAGATTCCGGGAGATTCCCCCGAACTTTGTTCCGCGCTTCTCGATGGGATAAGTGTATGCTCGGGGGGGCTGGAGCCAAGGATTGATCGTGCCTAAACCCAAGACTCGGTCGGGAAACATTCGCTGAATCTTTGCAATGTAGTCGTTTCCGATGTAGGGATTCCACTCAGGCGTCTGGTGGCAAGCACCCTGATTCAATTGGAAGATCATCTGGACATCAATCCCGCCGCGATCCATCCAGGGGATCAGCTCCTCTTCCGCGACGAAGGTGCACGTGGAACTGACACCCACATGGGCATGGCAATCGACGACTGGCCAAGGGCTGCCGAATGTCATCAGTCACCCTCCATTGGTCTGTGCTCTTTTCCATGCTCTTTGAGGAAGGCGAGGATGTAATCTCTCGAGTTCCTCAAGTGCTTCCTCAGGTGTCTAATGGCTTCTTCGGCATTGCGCTTTCTGATGGCTTCGAGAATATCGAGGTGCTCTGTGTACGCTGCCGGCCCCCGCTCGCGCGGCAAAGCCCCGACGCGGAGCTTCATGATGGCGCGGTCTAGCACCTGCTCTAACATGCGGAGGAGAAGCTGATTCCTCGCCGGGGCCGCCAGGCGCAAGTGAAGGATCTTGTCTTCAAAGAACGCGTCCCGTTCAACCATGGCTCGGGCGTGCTCTTCAACTGCATCTACCATTGCCTGCAGATCTTGTTCGTTCACCTGGGAAATGCCTAGGGTCAAGGCGTGGCTCTCAATGGCCTCACGAACCTCGTAAAGCTCCTTTACCTCCTGGGCCGTAATCTCGGCGGCGAAGTAGCCCCGGTTCGGATGGTGAACAACAAATCCCTCATCCTTCAGCCTTGTCAGCGCCTCACGGAGTGGCGTCAAGCTCACCTCCAGCTTCTGTGCAAGGCTCACGAGGCCGATCTTTTCGCCTGGCTCGACCGCGTGCTGGAGAATTAGCTGTTTCAGCTGTTCATAAACTACCTGTCCAACGCTTGACCGCTTGACTCGAAAGGAGTGCGGCATTGAAGGCTCCAATTTGGAGTTTGATATTGTATTTTTGATCACGAATCGTTAACCGTGTCAAGAAGAAAAATTCACATGTGAGCTCACATCGTGCTCTGATACGGCCTAACCGATTGATTTCATTAATTAGAACAAATCATCGCCAGGAATCTGCAGAAATAGGACCACGTCGGCTGCGTGAATGCGCTAGTCACGACCCCTTGTGGATGCCAGAAAAAATGAGTTGACTTGCCATTTGGATTCAAATAATGATAGCGCTGTCATGATAACGCTGTCAAAAAGGAGGCGCCGCCCGAAACGCCCTGGAGCGGTGACCCTTTCCTCCGTCGCGCAACGCGCCGGCGTCTCTCCAATCACCGCATCCCGGGCCCTCCACCACAGCGATCTGGTCGCCAAAGCCACAAGAGATCGGGTACTGGCTGCCGCGACCGAACTGGCTTATGCACCGAACCTCCTGGCCCGCGGCCTGGTCCACAACCGGACGGCCACTGTCGGGGTGGTGGTCCTGGAGTTGGCCAATCCGTTCTTTGCCCCAATGCTCAGCGCCATTCAGGCCATCGCTGCCAAGCGGGGGTTCCTGGTGGTGGTGGGGGAATCCGGTCGGGACGAGGACGAAGAGCGGCGATACGTCGAGCACCTCCAACAGCTCCGCATTGGCGGGATCATCGTCAGCCCGGTCACGAGCAGGCTGGACCATTTGGCAGGGGCGCGCGCCCGCGGAACGCCGGTGGTAGTGATGGCGCGCCGCTGGGAGGACGGGGATTACGCCGCTGCCGACGATGTCAAGGGCGGCCAACTGGTCGCACAGCATCTCCTTGAGCGCAGCCACCGGCGGATCGGGCTCGTCCGCCTCGGGGATCCCGACCACACCCCTGTCCAAGCCCGCGTCCTCGGCTTCCAGCAGGTCCTGGCAGCCGCCGGCGTCGAGGTCCGCGAGGCATGGGATCTCCAGGTGCCCGGGGCCTTGATCAGGCACGGCGAGGAGGCGGTCGACCAGCTCCTGGCACTGTCGGAGCGCCCGTCGGCGCTGTTCGTGACATCGGACCGCAAGGCGATCGGTGTCGTGCATCGGCTGTTGGAGAGGGGGATTCGGGTGCCCGAGGATATCGCGGTTGTGGGCTATGACGACATTCCGTACGCAGCGTGCGCACAGGTGCCACTCACCACGGTGGCGATCCCCACGCGGCGGCTGGGTGAGATGTCGGCGGAACTCTTGTTCTGCCGTCTCGACGGAACCGGTCCATCTGATCATCGGCAGACCCTCCTGACCCCTGAGCTGGTGGTTCGGGCTTCGTGTCCGTAATTGCACGGCACGCATCTCGTTTGTCGGAGGAGTATGCCGATAAGCGTAGCAACGCAACTGCTTCAAGAGAGGAGGAGAGGAGGTGATGCACTGATTGGCACGTGGTCGGATGGCAATGGCACAAGGACGCAGGCAATTGGACGCACGCTGTAAAGACGGAAGGAGCTGAACGATGAAAACGGTTAGTGCTGTGACCCGGCGTTGGTGCGCCGTCGGCGCCTTCGCCATGGTCTTGGGGATCGGGACCACTTACTCGGTGGCGGGTGAGATCACGCTCACCATGTGGAGTCACGAGGCCTCTGAGCCGGCGAAGGTGGCCTGGCGGGAGGGTGCTGCCCGGAACTTTGAAGCAAAGAATCCCGGGGTCAAGGTCAAGATCACCTGGTACGAAAAGGAAGCACTCTACGCTGCCCTGAAAACCGCTCTCCGTGCAGGCCAAGCGCCGGACCTTTTCTACATGGAGCCGGACCAGACGGAGTACATTGAGAACGGGTTCCTCCTCCCGCTCAATGACCTCGTCAACTGGGGGAACATCTACGACTGGGCGCGAGCGGTCTGGACATACGGCGGCAAGACCTATGGCCTGCCGCAGGAGGTCTACACGGTCGAGCTGTACTACAACAAGGACCTGATGAAGAAGCTCGGCGTGAACCTTCCGCCTAATGGTCAGGTCGGCCAGGCGCAGTTCCTCGAGATCGTCAAGAAGTCCGCAGCAGCGAACATCACCCCAATCGCCCAGGGCGTCGGCGACAGGCCATATCCTGGCGCATACGTCATCGGCGAGTCGCTGTTGAAGAAGCTGGGCCGGAACGACTACGGGAAGCTCATGCAGGGAAAACTCTCCTACAAAGACCCCCGGATCGCCGAGGCCTTCAAGTATGTCAAGGAGCTGGTTGACGCTGGTGCATATCCGAAGAGCTTCGCCACCTTGAAGCTGGGTGAGTCCCACTACTATTTCCACACGAAGCCCGGCGCCCTGATGTTCCCGATGGGGAGCTGGTACACCGGGCGCGCCTTCGTCCCGCCAGACAAGGGCGGCCAGCCGGAAGACTTCCCGCTCGGCATCATGAGCATTCCCGCCATGGATCGCGGTGCCTGCAATCAGTGCAAGACGCTGAGTGTCGGCGCGAGCTTCGGGATCAACGCGACCACGAAGTATCCGAAGCTTGCCGCGGGGATGCTCAACGAGATGGCGACGCCTGAGATGGGTGCCTCCTGGCTCAGTACGATTCTCCTTCAGACTGCGATCAAGGCCGACGCCAGCAAGGTTACAGGGAAATACGCGTCCTACTTCAAGGAGTTGGCGGAGCGGAACAAGGACGCCGAGTTCTTCATCGGCACCCCGCGTGACCACCTCAAAGGACAGTGCCTTGACACCTTCACCCAGGTGATGAACACCGCCTTCCCGGGCGGCCTGCTCAGCGTCGAAAAGACCGTTGAGATGATGGATCAGGGCTGCTACAAACCCTGATCGCTGTGCCGCTCGATTCCTACAGCTCGCC
>Ga0315285_10009088_pt1 | contig 10173 bp, 7 predicted proteins | sample YL17G09_36_MG_FD_203698 | JGI IMG/M metagenome (GOLD analysis project Ga0315285, IMG submission 203698) | Sediment microbial communities from Yellowstone Lake, YNP, Wyoming, USA - YL17G09_36 | ecosystem: Environmental > Aquatic > Freshwater > Lake > Sediment | place: USA: Wyoming | collected... | reverse complement strand
CGACTTGATCGTTTCCTTGGCCTGGGACTTTCAGGAATCATTGGCAAGGAAGCCGATGAATTTTCATGGAAAGGCCTTGGTTCAAAACTATCATATCAATCCAGAAGGGTAGAAATAGAAACCTGCCCAGGTGGCAACCATCCTTTGATGGATGTACGTATAAACGAACCGTGGGAAACAATAAACAATAACAATATTCCTAAACCTCGCATAACTGAGCACCCTGCTGAAAACCGTCATTTTACTAAAATAAGGGTTATTGGACATCCTCCACATAGACTTGAAGAACCTTTCACCTTCCAAGAAATTAAGAATTTTTTATTACATCGGACATTTGCAGGCTATACTCGCAAACGCGATACTGAGCCGAAAATTATTCTATCAGTTCTTGGCAAGGTTGATGAACTCGGTTTCGGTTTTCCTGAATTTCGCGGTATTGATTTTGACAGCTTTTCACATAGTGGTTTTAAGTTAGACGAAAATAGCCAAACCCTATACATCAATGTGGCACCCAAAAGCTCAAAACAACGGCCAATACGTTTAAAAGGTTTTATAACTTGGGATGCATATAAATTTGGCCTTTCCTCTGATGATTTAAATACAGGTTTAATACTTTCCGTAAAAGGAATTCCCTATTTCAAATTGAACATGGAAGATTACGGTTCAACCACAATTAGAACAGCCCGACCGGGTGAAAAAAATGTATGTCTAATACTTGAGTGTGATTGGATTCAAGATGATATGAACATATCCAGAAGCGCTTTAGTTGACTCACCAAACTCGCTTGAATTAGTAAAAATTGCATCAGAATTATTTAACCAAATAGAGACATCCCAAGAATTTCTCTCATTCCGTACAATACCGGAAAAAGGCAAAGTGGAAGTTCAAAGCGGGATACTCGCAGAGCAGAAAAGGCTTATTGAGCAAAAAGATCAAACATGGGTTGTCTATCAGGATGTTGCAAATGAAAAACCGCCCGTTGTCTTATTGCGCGAACCTAAAAATGAGGAAGAAGTTAACGCCATAATTTGGAAAATGGAGGCAATTGGAGCACTTCCTTTTGCGGAATTCAGGTCTCTTGCTTATATTGGAGCGTCAAAAGGTCCTGACATGCTTGCAAATTTTCTTGAAGATAAAAATGGTGAACCTCACAGAGCAGCCGTTATTGAAGTGGAACACAATTTCTATAACTATAAAACTCATGGCCACGCTCCAACCCAATATCCGAAAGTAATTTGCTGGGATGCACCAACTAGCGGCAGAAAAGCAAAAATTGTTAAAACCCAGAAGCCTTTCAAATGGACATTTAGCACAGATGATTACCAAGTTCACATATATGTTATCAAGAACATGCCAGGAATAAAAGTAATGACTCGTGAGGAACTTCAAGAAAAAGGAATAAATATTTAGCGTTGTCATCCATCCGCTCCGAGGCCGAATACATACGGAAAGGGAGAGCATGAAACCAGAAGAGTATTTAGCCGATGTCTTTGTTCCCCTTGCAAAGGCACACAGAAAATATCTTATTGACGATTCTGGCTTTGCACGTCATTTTCGAAATAAAATATATAGACATGCATGTTACGCTCTTGATGACTTTAACAATTATCGCAAGCTGTATGCTTCAAAAGCTGCTCAGGCAGAATTTAGGAAAACAAACAAAGGGATGATTCACGACTGTGACGTTTCATATGTTACTATTCTATGCAAGGGAAATAAAGTTAAGAAATACCATTATGAGCACGTTTTCACAAATTCAATGCTTATCAACCTTGTTGAAAAAGGTCCCCTAACTGTTGACAGAATCAAGAGAATCATTAATGCTAATTTCTGCACCGCTTGGATATTGACGGAGGAGAACGTTAGGTTGACTGGGAATAAATTGAAATCCATTCGAGGTGATACATTAAAGAAAGCGCTTCAAAAATACAGAGAAATAGGAATACCTTTAATTGACAGATATGGAAAGAGCGTAAATTGATATAATAGCCAAGCGCCGTCGCTCATCCTCCGTTCCGGCGCTGAAAACAAATACGAAGAGGGGCGCTGCAAGAAAAAGACATAAGAAATAAAAGCGGCGGCGGCGGAAAGACATTAAATCATGGTAGCGTTCCAATTTACGTGCCCACAACACACGCATGCCGGGCGCAAAGCCGCCCCAAATTGCCGCAGCCCTGTAAGAAAAGGCTCGTGTCCGCGCTTCGCTGGCACGAGCCTAAATTATAGGCGGCAACTTCGGCATTGCGTGGAACGTTGTTTGCAATTGCCGGCCAGTTCTTTAGAATATGAGGGAATCATATTTTTAGAGAGCCGCCGGATAAAAAATTTCTTACATCATTTGCTTTGAGTGTGATAAAATGGAAAAGCCATTTCTTTCTTTGATTATCCCAGCGTACAACGAAGAGAAATTTATCGGTGCCACTCTTGGTTCAATTTTGAAGGCCAAGGCGAGCTTCAGCAGCCCCTCTTCAATCGAAGTGATAGTTGTCGATAACTGTTCAACTGATAACACAAGCTCCATCGCTCGTAGTTTTGGCGCCAAAGTTGTGACAGAAAATGAACGACGTATTGCGTCCGTAAGAAACAAAGGTGCTAAAGTTGCTCAAGGAGCAATAGTTGGTTTTTTAGACGCTGACAGTCGTATTACTCCCAATATGTTTAATTCGATTAATGCCGCCATGTCTTCAGGACAATATGTCGGTGGCGGCACGCTGGTTAAGTTCAACAGGCATTCCCTGGGCCTCTTCTTGACATATTGCATTACGGTTATTCCTGCGCGTTGGATGCTTGGCGTAATGGGTGGCCTCATATTTTCTGAGAAAGAAACTTTTGAAAAGATTGGCGGGTTCAATGAGTCCCTTTATTGCGCTGAAGACTCTAAATTTATTTTAGATCTTAAAAAATATGGCAGGCAAGTCCGAAAACGTTTCAAAATCATTACAACGGATTATGTTACTACCTCGACGAGGACATTCGACAAACTCGGTGATTGGTATTACTTTAAAAATATTCCAAAGATATTGCTCAAAGGCGGATTAAAAGCGTTTAAAAATAAGGAAATTATCAAGAAATATTGGTATGATGTTGACAGATAATTTTTCAATTACATTATGAGACCGGCGGCTCTTTGCAAAAATGAAACTGGCCGTCAACAGCAAACAACAGCGCAAGGGTTACAATGCCCGCTTTTACATTAGGGAATCGCCGTCCGTCATGTCAGCCCTGTCATGTCGAAGACTCCGTCAGGGTTTCCGTCGGTCGGCGAGTTGATAAGCGAGCACGGCAGGCGGTTGCGGCACACGTTGTGGTTTTCGACCTGGCCTAAAAAAGCCCCACATCGTGTGGGGCTATAAAGCGAAGATTACTTAGAAGCAACAAGTTTAATGTCGAGGTGACAATTTACAGCTTCTGCGTACTTGCTGAGCGTGAAAACCGAAGGAGAGTGAATTCCAGTGCTAAGACTTCGTTCAAGACGCGCAATAGCAGGGGGTTTGGTTCCCATGCGTTTTGCAACATCAGTTTGGCTAAGCCCAGCGTGGGTACGTGCCGAAAGCATACGCTTTAGGAGTTTGAACTCCGGCTCCATATTTTGGTATGCTCGTGCCACCCTCGGTTTCTTTAATGCTTTTTCGCGTAATTCGTTATGGTTCATTTCTCAATACCTCCTGAAGACATTATGTCTCATTTCTCAATATATACTGAAGTCTTTCTCGTGCAACCCGCAACTCTTTTTCTGGCGTTTTTTCGCTTTTTTTGATAAACATGTGAAGCATTATGATTCTTTGCCCGGCTTTAGTACAGTAAAATACCCTGCTGATTCCCTCTTTACTTTTAAGCCTGATTTCGAAAAGCTTTTCGCCCATGGCTCGAGTATGAGGCATACCGAGATTCGGGCCAAAAAGCAGCATCAGATCGGTAATATGAACATATCGTGCCAAAAGGCCCGATGGCATTTTAAGAATGGTTTTAGCGATCTTATTGTTGTAGTATTCTATCTTCCACTCCATTTATTAAATATAACATATTTGTTACAGGCATGCAAAAGAAAATGGAATCAAAAGAGAGTTGGTGAACACATGAATTGCAGGCTACTTCACTGCGCTCCGCGGTGTCGAAGCAGAGCTTCGAGGAATTTGACCCAAAGAGATTAAACGAAAGGTCCTTATGCGCAAACATCTGCTTGTTTTTTTCGGCCTTTGCTCCCTGCTCATGCTCGGCTCGTGCGCGCCGGGGCTCAAGCGTATCGGCTACAGCGGCCAGGGCCAATCCCGCTCTCCGGATTGTACAATTACCATTGTAAAAGACAGCGATTCATTAAACCCGGCAAAAAAGCTGGGCACCCTTATTTTATACGACAATGGCTTCAGCATGAATTGCAGTGAAGATGATATCATGGATCTCGTCAGGCAGGAAGGCTGCGCCCTCGGCGCGACCACGGCGAACCTTTACAACATAAAACATCCGTCGTTCTGGGGCAGCTCGTGCTTTCAGGCCTATGCCGATTTTTATTCCGATTCAGCCGCCGTAACGACCGCTACAGGCGCGTCTGCTGTTCCGCAATTTGTGGATTCGATGCAGAACACAGGGTTTGAACTGCACTTCAGCACGGCCCTCGCTTTTCTCACCGGCGGCAGCCAGAACGACCCGGGGACCAGCCCTTCGCCCGATAATGTTTCAAAAATTTTAACCGGCATCAATGTGGAATACATGTTCGCCAACTCGTTCGGGCTTGAGTTTAACTACGATTTTTACGGCGGCACCCATGCAAACGTGAGCGGATATAAACCGTTAAACCTCTACAGCGACCAGGTGCTGCGGCTGGGGCTGGTCGTCGCTCCTTTTGTCAAGGTACATCCGCGCGGCCTGTGGAAATGGGAAATAAAGGGCGGCATCAATTACGATTTCATGAAGCTACATGACGATTATAAAAACCTCATTCTGCAATCGGCTCCGCCGGGATCTTATTTTTTGCCCGGTTACGCCAAAGGCATCGGCTTGTATGTAAAAACCGGCATTGAATGGGTCCTGGCGAGCCGCTTGACGTTAGGCGCGGGGCTTGGTTTTGAAAGCATCAACCCGAAATTCAAAGGCGCGACGAAAAGCATCGATGGGAGCATGATACCGATAATCCTCAACTTGGGCTATAAATTCCGGTAATGAGATACCCTCATGCCCTTGAGAAATAAGGAGAGTCTTATGTCCTCTATTATTACCGTCCTCGCCCGGGGTTTTGAAGAAACCGAAGCGATCACGTTCATCGACCTTTTGCGCCGGGCCGGCGTAACCGTCACCGTGCTCGGGCTCGATTCGCCTGAAGTGACCGGTTCGCACAACATCACTGTTGCTGCGGAAAAACTTTTTGCCGATTTCAGGGACCCCTTCGACGGGATCGTGCTGCCCGGAGGCATGCCGGGCACGAAGAACCTTGCGAATTCCGCACCTCTCGTCGATCTCATCCGTGAAACTCACCAACGGGGCGGCTTGTGCGCCGCCATCTGCGCAGCGCCGATCGTGTTCGGCAAGGCAGGCATCCTTACAGGCGTAAAAGCGACCTGTTTCCCGGGCTTTGAAAAAGAACTCGGCGGCGCGCAGTTCTCGGAAGACGCGGTCGTGCGCGACCGGAACGTGATCACCAGCCGCGGCGTCGGCACCGCGATCCCGTTTGCCCTGGAATTGATCTCATTCCTCGTGAATTCTGAAGCGGCTGGAAAAGTCGGGGCGGCAATACTTTACAAATAGTATAACGCCCGCCGGACGCCGTTTTTTCACCCTATTTCTGGCCGGCCCGGAAATCACTCGTCAGTACCTTCACAATATAGACGCCTTCAGGCAGTCTGAAATTCCTTTTCATGTTTACGGTCCTTGTTTTCACGGCCTCGCACCGCAGCAGTCTGCCGGCAACGTCATATACAGCGACGAGTGCAGGCAGGGCTGTTTCTGCGGGCAGCATGAAACGGTCGCCCGTCACCGTTCTTACCCACGAGACAGGAGATACAACCGATTTCATCCCGAATGGTTGCCTTGCAACAATTCCCGTTGACGGACTGACACTGATGACGACCGTATCCGGCGTAAGGCTTCCCGAGCTCGCCGTGACGGTGATCGTGCCTGTCGTTGTGCCTGCCTGCGCGATCGCCAGGCATTTGCCGTTGAACGCCTGGCGCACGTTGGTCTTGTACGCGGAATGGTCGAGCGAATTTCCATTGTCAACGCCGACGATCGTGCCTGCGCCGGTCAGCGAAAAGGTGACCGTATTGCCTGCCCTCGGATTGATGATGCCGCTCGCATCCAGGATGTCTGCGGTAATAAACACCAGGTCTTCGCCGTCAGCAGAGATGGAGGTCCGATCAGGAGTTAAAAGGATACGCGCCGGAGTTCCGGCCGTTCTGACCGAATCCGAAGCCGCCACCGTCCCGCCGCGTCTCCCGACCGCCCTGAGCGTTCCGGCCGAAAACGGGACGGTCCATGCCAGGTGCAGTGCCCCGCCTGTTTGAAACCGCTGCACCCCGAGCGATAGACCGTTCAGAAAGAGTTCGACGCTGTCGCAGTTGGTATAGACCCAGACCGGAACATTGAAGGTACCGGAAATGGTGGTAGTGGTATCGATAGTGACGCCGCCAGGGGCAGTGTAATACCGGTCACCGCTGTTCCAGTTCCAGTGCGGCAGAATATGGACCATGGGGCCGGTGGTCCACTGGCTTTTGTAAAAGTAATAGATATCTTTAGGAAAACCGCACCGGTCGATCATGCCGTCGTTGTTGCTTATAGTCGGCCAGTCATTTTCTCCCAGATAGTCGAATCCCGTCCAGATGAATTCGCCGGCTATATAGGCGCGGCTGTCGTGCTCCTTCCAATCCTGTTCAGCGCTTATCGGAGCAAACGAGTTGTTTGAGTTATCGTAGGATGATCCTATATCGGGATTAAGGTTGCCGAAAATCGTGGAAGCGGGGAACACATATACTCCGCGACTTCTCCGCGCCGCGCACGTCTCGCTCCCGAAAATGCGCCGGGCCGGATACGTCGAATGATGCGATGTATACAGGCCTGTGCCGTAGTTATAACCGGCCAGGTCCAGAACATTCGCGACCTGGTTGGAAATCGTATTTGTCATTGTATTGCATGCCCAGGTCACGGGCCGGGTGGTGTCCTCGAGCCGCACCCAGTTACGCAGGTTCTGCGCGGTAGCGACCGTGGGGCTGGAGATTTCATTCCCTATGCTCCACATGATCACCGAGGGATGATTGCGATCGCGTCGAACCATGTCCCTTATGTCGGTCTGCGCCCACGAGCCAAAATACAGATGGTAATCATTGGTGTTTTTTCCGGTTTCCCAACAGTCGAACGCTTCGTCCATGATCATGATCCCCATGGTGTCGCACATATCAATAAATTCCGGCGCCGGAGGATTGTGGGCGGTCCGAATCGCGTTGCAGCCCATTGCCTTGAGGAGCCCGAGCTGTCGTGCGATTATGCATCGATTAATCGCCGCGCCCATGCAGCCGAACTCGTGGTGCATGCAGGTGCCGAGGATCTTGAGGCTCTGGCCGTTGAGAGAAAAACCGGTATTCGCATTGAAACTGATGGAACGGATACCGAGGGGCGCCACAAAGGTATCGACCGGCGTGCCGTTTGCCAGGACAATGGCCGTTACGCGGTAGCGGTAGGGCGATGTGAGCGACCATCGCTGCGGACTCGATACGCTCAGGCTCTGGCTGAAGGTGGACTGTGCGCCGACGCCGATATTTGCAGCACCAGTGGTATTGGTGGCAACGACGGTTCCGCTCTTGTCGGTAATGGTTGTCGCCACGACAACCGAGGCCGCGGCCGCCGATTGGTTCTGCACCGCGGTGCTCACCGCCGCGGTCGACGAAGTGCAGACTACCGCCACGCCGCAGTTGACGACATGGACCGGATTCAAAATCGTCAACCATACATTGCGGTAGATGCCGCTGCCCGAATACCAGCGGCTGGTGGGCAGGTTGTTGTTCGCCCTCACCGCAATGACATTGGTCGCGGCGCCGAAATTGCAATACGGCGTCAGCTCATATTCAAACGTCGAATAGCCGTACGGCCGGGTGCCGAGAGACGTCCCGTTTATATAAACGGTGCTGTTCATGTAAACGCCGTCGAATTCAACAAAAATCCTTTTGCCGGAAGCATCCGAAGGCAGGGTGAAGGTTTTGCGGTACCAGCCGACCCCTCCGTCCAGATAGCCGCCGCCGCTGCCGGAAGGCGAGCTCTGGTTGTAGGCAAGCTCGATGCTCCAGTCGTGGGGAAGGTTGAGGCTCCGCCAGGAGGCGTCGCTATAGCCCGGATTCTGTGCGCCGCTCACGTCTCCAAGGTTGAATTTCCAGCCGCTGTTGAAATTCATCCCCCTTTGGCCGTTATAGACATCGGTCATTGACTGCGCCCCGATTGTCGTGGCCAATCCGAGGATCAAAGGGATAAAACTGCTTTTCCGTTTTTTCATTGTCCCCCCAAGTTTTATTAAAAGCACAATTTTTTAATCGTGTAATAGAATCAGGTTTTGAATTTTTTTTATTGATGAACGGTTACCTTTTTACTATATACAATATACACATTCTTTCTGGCAATCGCTTGAACGCATCACCTGATGCAACATTTCGATGTATACGTTTGCTCCCCTGTTCTTCCCGATACCAGATAGACTCCGGGAGCGGGCTGTACTGCCCCGAGAGGAATAAAGTGCTCTCCAGCGGGAACTCCTCGCTTGTTCACACGAAGAAGCAGGCCGCCGTCAAGTCTATACAGGCGCAGATCGATGTCCGCGGCCCTGTTCATGTTAATAACAAGGCCTGTCACAGCCCCCTTCTGGACGATCCTTACTCCTGACAGAACCGCGGGCGCGTTCGCCATGCCGGGGGTTCCCGGCAACTGTTCCCTGATCGACGTGCTGACCGGGCCGCAGTTGGTCACCGCGAGCGTGTCCAGAAGCCGTATGTCGGCGGAGGATGCGCCGACCTGTATCTGGATATTGTCGCATTCAGCGACCCAGGACCCTGCGGTGGAGTCCCAGTAGGCGACCGACATTGCCGAGAGCGGCATGGATACGGTTTTCGTCTCACCGGCCGCCAGCGCGACGCGCTGGAACCCCCTGATCTCCTTTATGGGCCGGGAAACCGTTGAATTCAAATGTTTCACATACAACTGGACCACCTCTTCGCCCGCCACTGAGCCGCTGTTCCTTACGTCAACGCTCACGGTGACCCCGCTTCTGGCGTCGAGCACCGCGGCGCTGGGCCGGATAGTGGCGTACGCGAAGGTCGTGTAGCTCAGGCCGTACCCGAACGGATACTGCGGCGTACCGGTGAAATACATGTAGGTCCTGCCGTTGCGGATATTGTAGTCCAGCATCGTCGGCAGCTGGCTGACTGACGATGGCCATGTCTGGGTGGTTTTCCCGCCCGGATTGTAGTCGCCGAAGAGCACGTCGGCGAGCGCGTTGCCCAGCTCCTGGCTGTTGTGGGTCATGTGCAGTATCGCCGGCACATTGGCCTTTGCCCAAACGGCCGCATAAGGAAAACTGGAAAGGATCAGCACGATAGTATTGGCATTCGCGGCGTATACGTCCCTGATCAGGGTTTCCTCGGTCGCTTCGAAAGTGATTGAATCCCTGTCACGCTGTTCTTTTCCTTCGCTTCTCTCCGGACAGGTTCCCCAACTGAGAGTATTGCAGAACGGGTGGTTTCCTACGACCACGAGCGCGACGGTTGAGGCGCGCGCGGCGTTCACCGCAGCGCTGCCCGCATTAGTACGGGCATAATTAACCGTCACGCCGGTGCCGACTTTCGCGCGGATGCCGGCGAGCACCGACACCTTGTACGGCGGGGTCCCGCTGTACCAGTCGAGGCAGACCGAATCGGCGTTTTCGCCGATGACCGCGATTGAAGTGATCGCGCTCCTGTTGAGCGGCAGCAGGTTGTTATTGTTCTTGAGCAGCACGATTGACTTCTGCGTGACAAGCCTGCACAGGTTCATGTGCTGTGTCGTGGTCCAGGGGTCGACAGTACCTACGTTGGTATAGGGGACCATCGCCGCCGGATCAAAAATCCCCAGCCGGAAGAACATCCTTAAATTGTTTTTGATTGCCGAATCGATATCCGAAACGGTCAACAGACCCCTGCTCAGCGCGGTAGTAACGTGGGCAGAGTA
>Ga0315285_10009085_pt1 | contig 10175 bp, 8 predicted proteins | sample YL17G09_36_MG_FD_203698 | JGI IMG/M metagenome (GOLD analysis project Ga0315285, IMG submission 203698) | Sediment microbial communities from Yellowstone Lake, YNP, Wyoming, USA - YL17G09_36 | ecosystem: Environmental > Aquatic > Freshwater > Lake > Sediment | place: USA: Wyoming | collected... | reverse complement strand
CATACTCGGCTGGCTCCGCCTCGCCTCGGGCAGCGTCTTCCCGGCCGCCGTCGGCCACGCCTCGGTGAACGGACCGGGCTCGACCGCGCTCGCATTCCTGCGGTCGCGCAACGATCTCACCGCGGGGCTGACCGGTTTGCTCGGGCAGGCTGTATTGCTCGCCGCCGTGGTGGTATTATGGCGTTCCGGCGTGCTGAGAAACCAATCGAACGGTGACCAAGGAGAGAACCATGCCCGATAAGCAATGTCCGAATGTGAAGGCCAATCTCGAGACCTGTCCGTGCACTGAGGATGACTGCCCGCGCCACGGTGTCTGCTGCGAGTGCATCCGCGCCCACGTCGCCGGCGGAAGCCTTCCGGCCTGCGCGCGGCATCTCGGGGAAGAGAAGTAGCGGGTTCCCGAACCAACTGCAGCGTCACGTTAGCGGCCCCGGCATCAGCCGGGGCCGCTGCTCTCGGGAGGCAAGTCCACCCTCAGTGTGGTATTGTACTGCCGGAGACCTGCCACCAGTGTTCATCGCGCTCCTCGAATCCATGCGTCCCCGCCAGTGGACGAAGAACTTCTTCGTCTTCCCGGCGATTGTGTTCGCCCAGAGGCTGTCGGACGAGCGGGCGGTCGTCTTGACGCTCGCCGCCTTCGTCATCTTCTGCTTCCTCTCCAGCAGCGTCTACATCATCAACGACATCGCCGACGCCGAGCAGGACCGGCAGCACCCGACCAAGCGCAACCGCCCCATCGCCTCCGGCCGGCTGCCCGTCGGCGTCGCGCTAGCGTTCTCGATGCTGCTCGCTGCATTCAGCATCGCGCTCGCCTTCAACATCAACCGTCAGTTCGTCTTGTACGCCTCGCTCTACCTCGGCCTCAACCTGCTCTACTCCTTCTCGCTCAAGCACATCGTTATCCTCGACGTGCTCATGGTGGCGATCTTCTTCGTGCTGCGGGCCGTCGCCGGCGCGGCCGCGATCAATGCTGAGATCTCGCACTGGCTGCTGATCTGCACCTTCGTGCTCGCGCTGTTCATCGCCATGAGCAAGCGGCGCCATGAGCTGGTGCTGCTCGAGGAGAATGCGTCGGCCCACCGCACCAGCCTCACAGAGTACAGCCCCTATCTGCTCGATCAGATGATCGCGGTCGTCACCGCCTCGACCGTGATGGGATACACGCTCTACACCGTGGACCAGGACACTGTCGCGAAGTTCGGCACCGACCATCTGGTTTACACGGTCCCGTTCGTCGTGTTCGGTATCTTCCGTTACCTGTATCTTATCCACCAGAAGGGCGAAGGCGGCGACCCGGACCGGATCGTCATCTCCGACCGGCCGTTCCTCATCAACTTCCTGCTCTGGGCCGTGGTGGTCGCGCTCGCCATCTACCGACGAACCTGGTGATCTGACCCGATGCCAAAGCCAATCGTCGCCGTTCTGCGCACCTCGCCTGAAACCGTTCTCGACGACTACGCGCGCCTGCTCGACATGGCTGGCTACAGCCAGCACCTCGACCGCGAAGCCGAGCTGGCGCTGAAGATCAACATCTCCTGGCATCACTGGTATCCCGCCTGCTCGACCACGCCGTGGCAGCTCGAGGGCGTGATCGGGAAGCTGCTCGCGGACGGCTGGCCGGCGGAGAAGCTCTACGGCGCGCACAACCGGACCGTCGTGGTCTCGGCGAGGCGGGGCGAGGTCGCGAACAAGCACAAGCCCGTGCTGGAGAAGTACCGCATCCGCAATATCCACCTCTACGAGCCGGGCGAGGAGTGGGTCAGGTACGAGCCCAAGGGGAAGATGCTCGCGCTCCCCGAGATCTACCCCGACGGCATCCGCATCCCGAAGCGCCTCATCGGCAGCAACATCATCCACCTGCCCACCGCGAAGACGCACGTCTTCACCACCATGACCGGCGCGATGAAGAACGCCTTCGGCGGGCTGCTCCACGAGAAGCGGCACTGGACGCACTCGGTCATCCACGAGACGCTCGTTGACCTGCTCACCATTCAGAAGGAGATTCACCCGGGCATCTTCGCGGTCACCGACGCGACCTTCGCCGGCGACGGACCGGGCCCGCGCTGCATGGTGCCATACGAGAAGGACCTGATCCTTGCCTCGGCCGATCAGGTCGCGATAGACGCCATCGTCGCGAAGATGATGGGCTTCGATCCGATGTCGCTCGGCTTCATCCGGCTCGCCCACGAGGCCGGGCTGGGCGTCGGCAACCCGTCCGAGATCGAGGTGGTGGGGGAGGACATCTCGCGCGAGAGCTGGGGCTTCACGCGGGAGCAGAACACCTTCGCTAGCCGCGGGCAGAAGATGATCTACTGGGGGCCGCTGAAGCCGCTGGAGAAGTTCCTCCTCCGCACCGCCATCGCGCCCTGGTCCTACCTCGCCTCAATTCTGTATCACGACTTCTACTGGTACCCCTGCGTCGGCAAGGGCCGGGTGAAGAAAGCAATGGAGGGGAAGTGGGGGAGGCTGTTCGCTCAGTACTAGACGCCTGGGCCATTCTGTAGGGCGGGCATACCCATGCCCGCCAGCCGCCTCTGTCCCCACTCCGCTGAGCTCTCCGACCGCGTCCGGCCTTTGCCGCCGTGGAGACCCCCCCTCTTGGCAGGAGCCAGGCCTCTCCCTACGAATCAACGAACCGCTATGGGCTACTTCGGCGGATTGGGCGCTGGGAAGGGCTGGCAGACTCTCAACTTCCTCCTCACGCCTGAGGAGTTGGAGCAGCTTCTTCTTGCGCGGCCCTTGCACTTGGTCGTTGGTAACGCCCGCGTACCCGCCACCTACGAGCAGACGCCAATCGCGGAGTACGCGGAGACCTACCGCATCTTCGTCGCAGCCCTGAAGGGCGATCGCGAGCTAGACTGGCGCGTCACTCAGCCTCTCTACATGGGCCTGACCTTCTCGATGAATATCATCTCATTCCGGCCCTACTCGGAGGCGTACAAGGGTACGGTCGCCGCTGAACCACTGGTCAACCTCAGCCCGTTCGAGGTGCACTACTACCACGGGACGGTTTGCACCACCATGCTCGGGAACCATATGTTCTCGCTGGGTCTGTCTCTGCAATACCCCAAGGTGGTCTCATTCGACGGCGAGCAACACGAGCACCTACACGATGCATCCTTGCTCACCAACTTCGAGCTCTTCATGTGGCTCAGGGATCGGATCACAGCGCAGACGGTGCCATGCAAGATTCAGTCGCCGACGAAGGTTCACAGGACGAGGATGCGGATCAGCTCTGAAATGCGAGGCCAACTGGCGGAGCATCGTGGCCTCCTGGCGCAGGGGCTGCGGGTGCTGTAGCCAGAGGTCCGTAGGCTCCGACCTTGCCTCCTGCCCGGTTGGTCCACGATGCGCCCGCCCTACCCTCCGACGATCTCCTTGTAATGGAAGATCGTGTCGAGGATGGCAAAGAAGCCGGATGGTAGGTAGTCCCCGAGGATGAGGCCGATGAAGATGGGGCGGAACTGGCGGTAGAGCCGGAGGCCGCCGTACCGCTTCACCTGGCTCGCGAACATCCAGGCGATGAAGGCGTTTATCCAGAGTATGTAGTTCGCAGTGTAAGTGCTCGCAATCAGATAACCGATCGGGCTGATCGGCCACCAGATCACGTTCGTGTGCAGCCAGACCAGCGCGGTCGTGACCACCGCGCCGATCGCGACCGCGAGGCGAAGCTGGTTGCTCGCGGCCTCCGGTGCGCGGAGGCTGTTAGTGAGGTCACTGAAGGCCCAGTTCGACCAGGACCAGAAGGGCCAGGGCGGGAGGTGGCTGCCGCCCTTGTGGTAGAGCATGTGCAGGTACCCGCCGACGCCAGCCACGATGACCGTGACGATGGCGATGGCCGCGGCCATGGTCCACGATGTCCCGCGTACCCGCGCCGAATCGGTCAGCTTGAAGCTGTTCATCATCTGCGGCATGGCGACGTTCATCGGGTCCTGCATGTAGATGAACGAGAAGTAGGTGTAGACCACCAGCGACGTCGTCGCGATCGGCTTCGCGCCGATCATGCTCAGCAGAAGAGAGTAGCCGTAGCGCCCCGTGTCGGGGAAGACCACGCCCGCCGCCGCGACCAACCGCGATGATCCCAGCAGCACGGTGAAGAACACGCCGAACAGCAGCGCGAAGATCCACCACGAGATGCCGGTGCTCACGCCGAACCAGACCATGAAGACGACGGAGGCGATCAGGCCGAGAACGGCGGCGCGCCCCGACAACGGCGCGAACGCGCCCGCGGACTCCTCCGGCGCGCGGCCCAACAGGTGTAGCGCGGCCTGCTTGATGACGCGCCGCGACTGATAGATCATGACGATGCTCAGCGCGATGTACGCGCCCGCTTCCTCATAGCTGCAGAACGTTCGCGGATCCACGTACGACATGCCCCCGCCCTCGCCAACGCCGAAGCTCGCCCACACCAGCACCTGCACCTTGTAGAAAACGTAGAAGGCCCACAAGCTGAACGACACCTCGGTCGGAAGCAGACACATCACGCCGATGATCGAGAACAGGATCGAGCACCGCGTCTCGGAGAGGATGCTCCACGGCAGGCCCATCCCCGCGAAGGTCTTCCCGATATCAATGGCCCACAGGTTCGGGGACGGCACGTTCGGGAAGAAGCGGTGCGCGAACCCCAGCACCGAGAATGTCGCCGGTATCGCGAAGCCGATCCAGAAGATGCGACTGCGCAGGACGCTGGTACCCAAAGTGGGCAGGGCAGCGTTGCCGGTCATCTCGAGCGGCACCTCGACTAGCGGAAAGGTGAGCCGCTGCTTGTGAATCCAGTCCTTGCTCAGCAGCGCGGCAAGGCAGTACATCGCTGCCATCAGCGCGAAGGTGAACCCGCCCCAGGCCAGCCACGGCTGGAACCACGCTCCCCATGGCACCGATGCGCCCGCGGGCATTCCCTCCCAGAACCAGTCCACCGCCTCAGGTGTGCTCACCCGGAACCACATGGGAATGTGCGGGCAGATAAGTGACTGCCATTGGTTCTGGGGCGTGGCCGCGTAGAACGGGTAGGTGATGATCGCCACCAGGTAGGGGAGGCCGCCCTGGAGCAGCAGGCCGAGCGATACCGTCATCATACCGTAGGCGACGAGCAGTTCCGTCCTCGTGAACGCTCGACCGGGCCAGAGGCGAACGATCAGGGCGTTGAGCGCCACCAGCAGGAACAGCGCCAGCACCGGGCTGTTCATCAACTGCCCCGATCCCACGTCCCAGGTCTGGAAGACGAACGCGAGGTACGGATTCACGATGCTGAAGGCACTGATGGCGATGACGCCGACCAGAATGGAACGAAGGGTAACGCGGTTCGCGCTGGGCCGGTCGCGGATTGCTGGTTGGGGCGTCTGCATTTCAGTCCGGCAGCCTAGCTGCCAGCGCCCTGTTCGCCGCGGCGTTCGCGCCGCCCTTGGGGGATCGCGATGTTGTCTGCGTCGCACATCGCGGGCTTGCCAACCAAGCGGCGTCCCACTATAGTAGAGCCGACGTGAGGCGCCTCGCCGGTCACGGCGGCGGGCGACGCGCCAGGGCAATGGCTGCCCCCAATCCGTAGGGCAGGAGCTTGCCTCCTGCCCACTTCGAGAGGGCAGCCATGCCAGCACCGAAGAAACCAGACGAACCGCTCCGCATCGCCGTCGTCGCGGATAGCCCCGGAGCTGCAAGCGAGATCGCTCGCGCCTTGCGCCATCTCGGTCACACGGTCTGCTCGACCTCACTGGGCACTCGCAGCGCTCGCGCCCGCGTCCAGGCGATGTGCCCCGAGGTCGTGCTTCTTAGGACGAGCCCGCGCGCTTTTGACCTTGCCTCAGCGTTTGCTCGAGCAGCCCCGGAAAGCGGCGCCGCCTTGGTGGTTCTCACTCCGGGGGGATCGCCGCAGGCCACCGAACTCGCGCGCCGGGTGGGCGCTTTGATGCATCTGGTCGAGCCGGTCCCGGCACAAGCTCTTCTCGCTGCCGCGCAAGTCGCCGTCGCTCGCGCCGGCGACTTGCGGGACCTCCGAGCGGAACTAACCAGGAGGCGCGAGGCGGTCTCCTCCCGACCGGCTGTGGAGCGCGCCAAGGCGATCCTCATGGAGCGGCTCGGGCTTAGCGAGGAGGATGCCTACCGCCGCCTGCAACTGGAAAGCCGCAACCGGAACCGGAGGCTCAGCGAGACAGCGCGGCATGTGATACGGGCCGACGCGGTCTTGAGGGCACGTCAAAGGGCGCAGCGCTCGGAAAAGCCGTCGGCACCTTGGAATCCGCGCCTCCCTGGTGGCTAGTGACTCCAGACGGATACAAGGGGGCGCATCTGCCTACAACGCTCTGCGCCTAACGGCGCCTTGTCACCTTCGCCACACAGGTGAAACCCCGCCGGACATGGTATCTGTACTGAGCGGCTGAGGAGGCCGCGCGAGTCGGTCTCTGGGGTCGGGGTGTTCGCCTGATGTGGGCACGGTGGCCCACATTCCTGTGACCTGGCGGCCGTTTTCGGGTACTTATAAGACAGCCTTCAGTTGTCACCCGCGGAGTGGCAGCAGTTGGGCGATGGATTCACCGAGGGGGCTAGGAGGAGACGCATGCTGTACCTACCAAGTGTGATCGAGCAGACGCCTCGCGGCGAACGCTCCTGGGACCTGTTCTCTCGGCTGCTTCAGGACAGGATCATCTTCATCGGCGGCGAGATCAACGACACGGTCGCGAGCCTCGTGATCGGGCAGTTGCTCTACCTTCAGGGCGAAGACCCGGAGAAGGACATTGACATGTACGTCAACAGCCCGGGCGGCGAGGTGATGGCCGGGCTGGCGGTCTACGACACGATGCAGCTCATCAAGCCGGACGTCCGCACCTTCTGCGTGGGCAAGTCGGTGAGCATGGGAGCGATCCTGCTGGCCGCTGGCGCCCAAGGCAAGCGCTCGGCGCTCCCGAACTCCAGGGTGATGATCCACCAGCCGCTGGGCGGAACTTACGGCGCGGTGAGCGATGTGGACATCTTCACCAAGGAGCTGCTCCGGACCCGCGACCGGATCAACGAGATTCTCGCGCACCACACCGGCCAGTCGGTTGACACGATCAAGGTGGATACCGAGCGCGATCGGTGGATGACCGCGGATGAGGCGAAGGAATACGGCATCGTTGACGAGGTGGTGGCGATGCCCGCAACCAAGCTGAAGGAGGCAGCGGGATCGTAGGCTCGTCGCGTCATTGAGCGACCCGCGGAGGAATGTAAATGCGGACCCGTAAGCCCGAGCCTCAGTGCTCTTTCTGCGGCAAGACCCAGAGCGAAGTCGGCGGCCGCCTGATCGCCGGCGACGGGGTGTTCATCTGCGCCGACTGCACCGCGCTCTGCCACGAGTTGCTGCAGGAGGAGCACCGGCCAGCGGTGGCCTCTCAGGATGACATCTTCCAGCTCGCCATTCCCGCCCCGAAGGAGATCTACGAGGCGCTGAGCGAGTACGTTATCGGGCAGGAGCGAGCCCGGCGCGTGCTATCGGTCGCCGTGTACAACCACTACAAGCGCATCCAGATCCACAGGGACGGCGAAGACGACGAGGTTGACCTCCAGAAGAGCAACATCTTGCTGGTCGGCCCGACCGGCAGCGGCAAGACGCTGCTTGCGCAGACGCTCGCCAAGATCCTCGATGTGCCGTTCTGCATCACCGACGCCACCACGCTCACCGAGGCCGGCTACGTCGGAGAGGATGTCGAGAACATCCTGCTCAAGCTCTATCAGGCGGCCGATGGGAACATCGAGCGGGCACAGCGGGGCATCGTCTACATTGACGAGATAGACAAGATCGCTCGGAAGAGCGAGAACCGCTCGATCACCCGCGATGTCAGCGGCGAGGGAGTGCAGCAGGCGCTCCTCAAGATCCTCGAGGGAACGCTGGCGAACATCCCGCCCCAGGGCGGCCGCAAGCACCCGCAGCAGGAATACATCCAGATGGACTCCACGGACATCCTGTTCATCTGCGGCGGCACCTTCGAGGGCCTGGAGGGCATCATCCGGCAGCGGCTCAGCGACCAGAAGTCGTTCGGGCTCCGGACGGCCCTTACCGCCCACCGCGAGCGGCCCATCGGGGAGGTGCTGCGGCAAGTCCTGCCGGAGGATCTGCTTAGGTTCGGCTTCATCCCGGAGTTCATCGGGCGGCTGCCGGTGGTGGCGACGTTCGACCCGCTGGACAAGGCCGCGCTGCTGCGCATCCTCGTCGAGCCGCGGAATGCGCTGGTCCAGCAGTACCGCAAGTACCTCCAGTGGGACGGCGTGGAGCTGGAGTTCTCGCAGGACGCGCTCGACGAGATCGCCGAGCAGGCGCTCGCTCGTAAGACCGGCGCACGCGCGCTTCGGACGATCATCGAAGAGGTCATGCTGGACATAATGTACGAGGCGCCCTCCCAGCGCAATGCGGCGAAATGCTTGGTGACCGCCGAGGCGGTGAAGCGACAGCAGCCGGCCGTCCTGCTGGGCTCGATTGACGCCGAGCAGAGCCACAGCGCCGGAAACACCGCGGCGCCGCCGAAAGCAAAAGAACGCAAGGCCGGGTAACGCGGCCTGAGGAGTAGTCGTGTCAGACGTCAAGGACACCAAGATAGCATCACCTGGGGAAGTCAACGCGCGGGCAGGCGCGCTTCCGGACGAAGTGCCCGTGCTGCCGACGCGGGGCGCGGTGATCTACCCGTATCTCGTGGTTCCGCTCTTCGTCGGGCGTCCGCGCTCGATCCAGGCGCTCGAAGCGGCGATGAAGGAGAACCGTCGCATCGCGCTCCTCGCCCAGCGCAACATCAGCATTGATGATCCCGGGCCCGACGACCTCTACCAGGTCGGAACTATCGGGGAGATCGTCCAGACGCTGCCCCTTCCCGATGGCACGGTCCGGGTGATGATCGAGGGGTCGGGTCGGGTCAGGGTCAAGGAGTACCTCCATGCCGAGCCGTTCCTGCGCGCCCGCATCGAGCCGCTGGCGGAGGTCGAGCAGCCCGGCATCGAGACGGAAGCGCTGGTGCGTAACGTCATCGCGCAGTTCGAACGCCTGATCAACCTCGGCAGAAACATCCCCGCGGAAGCCCTGGAGTCGGCCCGGCGGATGACCGACCCGGGGCGGATCGGCGACCTGATCGCCTACTACGCGCAGATCCCAGTGGAGGTGAAGCAGCAGGTCCTCGAGGCCGCCAGCCAGCGGGAACGGCTGGAGATCCTCGCGGTTGTGCTCAACCGGGAGATAGAGATCCTCGAGGTCGAGCGCAAGATCAGCTCCCGCGTCAAGCAAGAGCTTGAGGAGTCGCAGAAGGAGTTCTACCTGCGCGAGAAGATGAAGGCGATCCAGCACGAGCTGGGCGAGCGCGATGATCGCACGAGCGAGATAGACGAGCTTCGTGCCCGCATCAAAGAAGCGGCCATGCCCGAGGAGGTGGAGGAGCGCGCGCTCAAGGAGCTCGACCGACTTGAGCGGATGCCTCCCGCCTCGCCCGAGGTGGTGGTGGTCCGCACCTATCTCGACTGGCTCATCGCCATGCCGTGGAGCAAGCGCAGCGACGAGAAGCTCAACATCGTCGAGGCGGAGCGCATCCTGAACGAGGACCACTACGGCCTGAAGAAGGTGAAGGAGCGCGTCCTCGAGTTTCTGGCGGTGCGCAAGCTGAACCCGGAGATGAAGGGTCCGATCCTCTGCTTCATCGGCCCGCCGGGTGTGGGCAAGACCTCTATCGGGCGGTCAATCGCCCGCGCCACGGGCCGCACGTTCGTCCGGATGTCGCTGGGCGGCGTGCGGGACGAAGGAGAGATTCGGGGCCACCGGCGCACCTACGTGGGCGCGCTGCCGGGCCGCATCGTGCAGGGCCTCAAGAACGCCGGGACGAGAAACCCGGTCTTCATGATGGACGAGGTTGACAAGATCGGGATTGACTTCCGCGGCGATCCGGCCTCGGCCCTGCTCGAGGTGCTCGACCCGGAGCAGAACAACTCCTTTAGCGATCACTACCTGGAGGTGCCGCTCGACCTCTCCGAGGTGATGTTCATCACCACCGGCAACCTGCGCGACCCGATTCCGCCGGCGCTGCGCGACCGGATGGAGATCATCGAGTTTCCGGGCTATATCGAGGAAGACAAGCTGAAGATCGCTCAGTTCTTCCTCGTCCCGAAGCAGCTCAAGAACCACGGTCTCACTACCAAGCATTGCCAGTTTACCGAGGCCGGGCTGCGCAGCG
>Ga0315285_10009082_pt1 | contig 10178 bp, 8 predicted proteins | sample YL17G09_36_MG_FD_203698 | JGI IMG/M metagenome (GOLD analysis project Ga0315285, IMG submission 203698) | Sediment microbial communities from Yellowstone Lake, YNP, Wyoming, USA - YL17G09_36 | ecosystem: Environmental > Aquatic > Freshwater > Lake > Sediment | place: USA: Wyoming | collected... | reverse complement strand
ACGGAGACAAGGACGGCGAGGCCGGCCCCCGCCGCCAGATGCCAACCGCGGACCGCCGGCGGAGCCGGCGCCGTCGTCTCCGTCCGGTGTCGGCGTGCCAGGATCGCCGTGAGACCCAGGGCCCCGAGCATGGCGGCGAAAGCCATGATGCACGTCTCTTTCGTCGCGTGCATCAGCCCGACCGCAAGGCCCGCCACCAGCGCCCAGCCCCAGGACCCCGAACGGGCGTACCGCCACCCCGCCGCGATTGCCAGGAACGTAAAGAAAACCAGCGACATCTCCTGGATGAAGTACCGGCTGTAGAACACCAGAGCGGGAGAAACGGCCGTCAGAACGCCGGCGCAAACCGTGGCCGCACGCCCCAATCCGTCGCGCACCAGCCAGACCAGCAAAACCAGGCCGATGCCGAAAAGCGAGGGCACAAGGCGAAACGTCGCCTCGTCGGCGCCGACGGCGTCGCCGCCGGCCGTCAGCAGAATCGAGGGCAGCGCCAGGTAGTAGAGGGTCGGGCCGTGGTGGTCTCGCGGGTCGTAGCGGTACTCGCCCGTCTGGTAAAGTGCGACCGTCTTGGACGCCTGAACGGACTCGTCGGGGTGCATGGGCCGTTCGTTCAGCCCAGGCAGCCGCAGCGCCGACGCCCCGAGGCCGACGGCTGCGACGATGCAAGCGCTAACCAGGGTCGAGCGCTTCATGGGGCGGGCTTGCCGTACACCTCGACTTCAATATAGTGGTTCAGATCGTTCGTCGTGTTGCCGTTGCTGTAGCAGCGGACGTACCGCCCCTTGACGCCCTTCGAGTCAATCAGGTGGCCTTCGTTGGTTTCGATCCGCTCCTTCTTGCCCTCTCCGAGGCCGAGCCCCGCCGAGTTGTCGTAATCGTTGTTGAACACGGTCTTCACGTCGGTGATGAAGTCGGGGTCCGAGCACGCCTGGACGACGACGTCGTGATAGACGCGCGGCTCCTTGTGGTAGTGCCAGATGACGATGGCATAGATGTTGTATTCAGCCCCGAGGTCGATCTGGACGTACTGCCGGCCGGGACCGAGTTCGACGAAACTGCCGTCCGACGCTTCCTTGTCGCCGTCGGTGATCAACTTCAGTTCTCCGATGATCGGCTCTTCGTCGCTGCCGCGGACCGGCTTCTTGAGCGCGACGTTCGTCGTCCCCTTCGGCGCCATGTACGGCTCCCGGGCCTTCCCGAGGGGCTTCTCGACGTTATCTCCGAAACGGAGGGCGGGCGGCGTGCCGGGGAACTGCGGCTGAGGCAATATGATCCCGATCGGCTCCAGGTCGCCGCCGCCGGAAGCCTCGGCCGGTTCTTTCGCCGCCTCAGCCGGTTGCTTCGGCTGCTCGGCGGGTTTTGCCGCTTCCTCCGCCGGCTGCTTGGGCTCCTCGGCGGGTTCCTTCGGCTCAGCCGACGGTTCGGCCGACGGCGCCGCAGGCTCCGTCGCCGCAGGACTTTCCGGCGGAGGCGGCGCGGCGGGTTCCGACTGTTGGCACGCCTGAACCAGCACCGCCGCCGACGCCAACAGCAACACCAGAACGAGGTTTTGTAAGGACACGCTTCGCATCAGAGTTTCTCCTTCTCCATTCGCCAAGGTCCGGCGAGCGGGCCTCACGGTCCGTCCCGCCCCATCCCTTTAAACAACCGCCTGGGCGGCAAGTGACGCACAATTTAACCTTCCCCGGCGGCCGGGTCAAGGCCCTTGGCGAAGAATCCGGCCGCCGCTTGAGCCCGGGCAAGCCGAACGCCACCGCTCCAAGGCCGACGGCCGCGACGATGCAAGCGCTAACCAGGGTCCAGCGCTTCATGGGGCGGGCTTGCCGTACACCTCGACTTCAATATAGTGGTTCAGATCGTTCGTCATGTTCCCGTTGCTGTAGCAGCGGACGTACCGCCCCTTGACGCCCTTCGAGTCGATGAGGTGGCCCTCATAAGTTTCGATCCACTCCAAGTTTTCGCCCACGCCGAGCCCCGCCGAGTTGTCGTAGTCGTTGTTGAACACGGTCGTCACGTCGGTGATGAAGTCCGGGTCCGACGACACCTGGACGACGATGTCGTAATAGACGCGCTTCTGCTTGTGGTAGTGCCAGACGACGACGGCATAGATGTTGTATTCGGCTCCGAGGTCGATCTGGACGTACTGCCGGCCGGGCCCGAGTTCGACGAAACTGCCGTCCGACGCTTCCTTGTCGCCGTCGGTGATCAACTTCAGTTCCCCGATGATCGGCTCTTCATCGCTCCCGCGGACCGGCCTCTTGAGCGCGACGTTTGTTGTCCCCTTGGGCGCCATGAGGTGGGGCTTCCCAACGTGCTTCTCGACGTACTTACTGAGACGGATGGCCTCCGGCGTAGGGCCGGGCTGCTCCCGAGGCAGTTCGATCGCGATCGGCTCCAGGTCGCCGTCGCCGGAAGCCTCGGCCGGTTCCTTAGTCTGCTTCGCGGGCTTCGTTGCTTCCTCCGCCGGCTGCTTGGACTGCTCGGCGGGTTCCGACTGCCGGCAGGCCTGGACCAGTACCGCCGCCGACGCCAACAGCAACACCAGAATGAGACCTCGCAAGGACATGTTTCGCATTGGAGTCCCTCCTTCTCCATTCGCCAAGGTCCGGCGGGCGTGTCTCACGGTCCGTCCCGCCTCATCCCTTTAAACAACCGCCTGGGCGGCAAGTGACGCACAATTTGGTTTTTCCCGGCGGCCTGGGCGAGACCCTCGGTGAAGAATTTCGGCGCCGGAACGTCTCATCCTCCAGGCCGGAACGGAATTTTGTTGCACCCCTGGCCACCTCATGCAATAAGGAGGGTTCGCTACACGGCCCTTTCGCCGGAGGGTGACGGTTGGTTTTGGCGTCACCCTGGCCGGCGCAAGGGGTTCAGAACGAGAGCGAACGGAAGCCCGGCTCCCGGACGCCGACACGGTCATGAGCACAAGGAGACTACGATGAAACGCCTGGCAATGCTTGCGGTCCTCGTCAGCACAGTTTTGTTGCTGTACGGCACAGCATCGGCGGCCCAGGGAAGCGTGTCCGACGCCGACGTTCAGAAGATCACGGCGGCCATGCCCGACAAGGCCCCCGCCCGGCCCGCCAAGCCCCGGAAACTCCTCGTCTTCAACCTCACGAAGGGATTCCATCACGGCTCCATCCCCTACGGCGCCAAGGCCCTGGAGATCATGGGCCAGAAGACCGGCGCCTTCGAGACGACCGCCAGCGACGACCCCGCCGTCTTCAGGGCCGACAGCCTCAAGGCCTTCGACGCCGTCTGCCTCAACAACTGCACCGGCGATCTGTTCACCGAGGACGAGTTGAAGGCGAGCCTCCTGGACTTCGTGAAGGGCGGCAAAGGCTTCATCGGCATCCACGCCTCCACCGACTGCTTCTACCAGTGGCGCGAGTTCGGCGAAATGACGGGCGGATACTTCGACGGCCACCCCTGGAACGAAGAGGTCGGCGTCAAGATCGACGATCCCGCGAGCCCGATCACCAAGGCGTTCGGCGGCGAAGGGTTCATGGTCAAGGACGAGATCTACCAGTTCGGCCCGGGCAAGGCCGGATGGGACGCCTACTCGCGCGACCGCCTGCACGTTCTCTTGAGCCTCGACATGACGAAGACCAAGGACAAAGGCAAGCGGGCGGACAAAGACTTCGCCGTCTCGTGGATCAAGGATTATGGCAAAGGCCGCGTCTTCTACTGCTCCCTCGGCCACTATAACGAGATCTTCTGGACCCCGAAAATCCTCGAGTTCTATTTGGCGGGCATCCAGTTCGCCCTCGGCGACCTGAAGGCCGACACCACCCCCAGCGCCAAGGTCCGAGGCAAGTCGGCCGCAGGGCCCGCGGCCTCGCCGCGAGGCGGGCCGGCGGCGCTCCGCATCTTCGCCGCCGCATTGGAACCGGACGAAAAGGGGTTCAAGGCCCTCTTTAACGGCAAAGACCTCGAGGGCTGGCAGAACGCCGCCGGCAAGGAGCCCGGCGCAGGATGGGTCGTCAAGGACGGCGCGATGAGCCGCGAGGACAAAGGCGGCGACCTCTGGACCAAGGACCGCTTCGGCGACTTCGTCCTGGACCTGGAGTTCAAGACCAAGGGCAACAGCGGCATCTTCATCCGCACCGACAACATCAAGGACTGCGTCCAGACGGGCATCGAGGTCCAGGTCATCAACTCCTGGGGCAAGGAGAAACCGGACATGCACGATTGCGGGGCGATCTACGACTGCCTCGCCCCCTCCAAGAGCACGGTCAAAGAAAACGAGTGGAACCGCACCGTCATCACCTGCAAAGGACCGAAGATCACCATCGTCATGAACGGCGAGCAAATCATCGACATGGACCTCGACAAGTGGAACGAGGCTCACAAGAACCCGGACGGCACCGCGAACAAGTTCAACAAGGCCCTCAGGGACTTCAAACGCGAGGGCCACATCGGCCTGCAGGACCACGGCGCGTGGGTCACCTTCCGCAACATCCGCATCAAGCCCCTCGACGCCGCCAAGGCCGAGTAGCACTGAACCGGCCGGAAGGGAAAAAGGGTCCAGGAAAAAGGGTCCTGGACCCTTTTTGCGCCCCACAGAGGCGCCGAAAGGAAAGAAACAGCGAATGGATTACCGGCGGATCATCCCCTGCCTGGACACGAAGAACGGCCGGCTCGTCAAGGGCGTCAACTTCGTCAACCTGAAGGAACTCGGCGACCCCGCCGAGGCCGGCGCCGCCTATAGCCAGGCCGGGGCCGACGAACTCGTCCTCCTCGACATCACCGCCACTCTCGAAGGACGCCGGACCCTCCTGGACGCCGTCCGCCGAACCGTCCGGCGCATCCGCATCCCCCTGACCGTGGGCGGCGGCATCCAGAGCGTCGCCGACATCCAGGCGCTTCTCGACCTCGGCGTAAGCAAGGTGTCGATGAACACGGCCGCGGTCCGCAATCCGGGTTTGGTCGAGGAGGCCGCAGAAAAGTTCGGCGGCGAGAAGGTCGTCGTCGCCATCGACACGCGCGCTTCGGACGGCGTCGCGTCCGGTTTCGAGGTGGTCGTTCGCGGCGGGACCGAGGCCACGGGCCTCGATGCCGTCGAATGGGCCAGGAAAGTCGTGGACCTCGGGGCCGGCGCCATCCTGCCGACCAGCATGGACGCCGACGGCACGCAGGCGGGCTACGACATCCCGATGACGCGGGCCATCGCCGATGCCGTCCGGGTCCCCGTCATCGCGTCGGGCGGGGCGGGCGCCCTCGAGCACCTCTACGAGGCCGTCGCCGACGGCCACGCCGACGCCGTCCTCGTGGCCTCCATCGCCCACTACGGAACGTTCACCATCCGCCAGATGAAGGAATATCTCGCCGGGCGGGGAATCCCGGTGCAGATATAGGGAGGAAAAGGGGACGGGAGTCTTTTGTGCGAAGCACCCAGAGGGCCGTCTCGGCCCCTCGACGGCGCTCTGGGCCGCCCTGAGGAAAGTCGAAGGGCGGCAAAAGACTCCCGTCCCCTTTTCCTCCCGCGAGCGAGGGTCACTCTCCTGCGCCGTCCCAGCAATAGGTGCAGAGTTTTTCTTTCGGCAGGCCGATCGCCTTGACGAGGTCCGCAAGCCTCTGGTAGCGAAGCGACGTCAGGTTCAGCCGCTTCCGCACCGCCTCGACCATGGCCTGGAATCTCTTGGAGCCTTCGTCGGCATACTCCTCGACGTGCCGGTCCGCCGCGCCCTCCAGGGCGACCATGGCGGTCCGGGCGGCCAGGTCGAGTTCGCTGCGCGAGCGCGAAAAGTTCAGAAACTTGCATCCGTACACGAGCGGCGGGCACGCTGGACGCATGTGAACCTCTCGCGCGCCACAGTCGTACAGCCGCTCGATGATGTCCTTCAGTTGCGTCCCCCGGACGATCGAATCCTCGCAGAACAGGAGCCGCTTCCCTTCGATCAGTTCCTGGATCGGAATCAGTTTCATCCGCGCGACGACGTCGCGGATGCGCTGGTCCTGCGGCATGAAACTGCGGGCCCACGTCGGCGTGTACTTGACGAAAGGCCGCTGGTACGGCACGCGGGCCTCGTTCGCGTAGCCGATGGCGTGGCCGGTTCCCGAATCCGGAATCCCCGCCACGAGGTCCACCTCGCGATCCTCGCGCCGCGCCAGCGCCGCCCCGCACCGGTTCCGCACTACCTCGACGTTGATCCCCTCGTAGTTCGACGCCGGGTACCCGTAGTACACCCACAGAAAAGCGCAGATCTGCGTCTTCCCGCCGGGCGGGCGGCGCTGCTCCGCGCCCTCCTCGGTGATCCGCACGATCTCGCCCGGACCGAGATAGCAGTCGATCTCGTAGCCCAGGTTCGGAAACGCGCACGTTTCCATCGTGGCCGCGTACGCTCCGTCCTTTCGGCCGATGATGACGGGCGTCCGGCCGAGACGGTCCCGGGCCGCGTACATCCCGTCCTTCGTCAAGAGCAGGAGCGAACAGGACCCCTCGACGGCCTCCTGGGCCCGCGCGATGCCGGCCTCAAACGTCGCTTCCTGGTTGATCAGGGTGGCGACGAGTTCCGTGGGGTTGACTTCGCCCCCGGCCATCTCCGAAAAGTGGGTGGTCCGCCGCCTGAACGCCTCCTGCGCCAGGGCATCGCCGTTCCGGACGACGCCGACCGTCACGATGGCATAGGCGCCGAGGTGCGAACTGATGATGAGCGGCTGGTCCTCGTAATCGCTGATGACGCCGACGCCACGGCTCCCGCTCATCTTCCGAATGTCGTCCTCAAACTTGGAGCGGAATTGGGCGTTCGTGATGTCGTGGATGAAGCGCGTGAACCCCCCGGAATGGATCGCCGCCAAGCCGCCGCGCTTCGTCCCCAGGTGCGAGTGGTAGTCCGTGCCGTAAAACAGGTCCTCCACGCAATCCGTTCTGGAGGCCACGCCGAAGAATCCGCCCATGGAGCGCTCCTTTGACCCGGGAAGACCGCGACGGGGACTATCCTAGCGGCATTCGCGCGGGCTCGCAAGAGGCGTCTCGCGACCCGCCCCGCCCTGCTCGATCCGGCGCACCGGCGACGAGGCTCACAATGGGCTCCGTCACAAGTGCTTCTTCGCAAAGGCGCGTCCGGCGTGGGATTTCAAATACCTCTCGAACGCGACAGCCCGGTTCCTGAACCGAAACGCAATGGCGACTTCAATTCGCCATGGGACAAACTTGGCGGTATAGGGAACCCGGCCGGCATTGTGAGCCGTAAGTCGTTCGTCGAGGTCCTCGGTCATTCCCACGTAATGCCGGTGCACGTCGGAGGTGCTCCGCAGCAGATAGACGTACCAGAATCCCTTGGCCATGTGTTTCCCGCTCGCGTGGCTTGCCCAGGCGTAGTTCGCCGCGTACGTCCCAGAGGCGGGGGGCCCGGCTTCGTCCCACAAGTCGGGACTACGCCGGGGCAGTCTTCTTTCGCCACAAGCGGCGAACGAAGACTGGGCGCTGGAGGACTCGAACCTCCGACCTCCTCCTTGTAAGGGAGGCGCTCTAGCCAACTGAGCTAAGCGCCCATCCGGACGCGCGGACACAGTATACTCCCGCCGTGCCGGCCAAGCAAGGACGCGGTCGCCTTCGGCGCGCCGGGAAATGCAAGTTGACTCGCCCGCCGCCGCGACTATAGTCGCATCTCGTTGCCCCCAACTCGGAAAGGAATCGGCCATGGTCACCCTCAGCGGATTCGCCGACGAGATCGGACCCGACCTCGACCTCCAGATCGAAACCCTACTCGGCGAGGGCATCCGGCACCTGGAACTACGAGGCATCTGGGGCAAGAACGTGCTGGACCTTTCGGCCAAGGAGCGGCGCGACGCGAAGGCTCAACTCTCGGGCGCCGGCATCGGCGTCTCGGCCATCGGCTCACCCATCGGCAAAGTGGCGATTGACGAGCCGTGGAAAGAGCATCTCGATCTCTTCCGGATCGCGCTCGACGCGGCTGAAGTTTTCGAGGCGCCCTACATCCGGCTCTTCAGTTTCTACCCGCCCGAGAGCGGCGCCATCGCCGACCACCGCAACGAGGTCATCCGGCGGCTGAAGGAATTCGTGCGCCTCGCCGAGGGCCGGCCGGTTCAACTCCTGCACGAGAACGAAAAAAAGATCTACGGCGAAGGAACCGAAGGGTGTCTCGACATCGCCGAGAACGTCCCCGGCATGGGCCTCATCTTCGACCCGGCCAACTTCGTCCAGGCGGGCGTGCGGCCGGCGGACGCCTGGCCGGTCCTGCGCGACCACGTCGTCTATTTCCACATCAAGGACGCGCTCGAGGCCGACGGGCGCACCGTCCTTCCGGGCGAGGGCGACGGCGCGATCCCCGAAATCCTTCGCGACGCCATCTGCGCCCGCGGATTCGAGGGATTCCTTTCCCTGGAGCCGCACTTAAAAGTCGCGGGCGAACGCTCCGGCTTCAGCGGCCCCGACCTCTTCAAGAAGGCCGTCCGCGCCCTGAAGGCCATCCTCCGAAACCTGGACGTGCCCTTCGAGTAACACGCGCGGAGCGGCCCCCGCAGATTTGAGGCCGAATGCGCCGACGGCTTACGCTCCGCGCGCCGCGAGGCGCTGCTTCATCTTCTCGACCACGGCGTAGCGGACGCGCATCGCGCCTTTGCCGACCCCGATGGAAAAACCCGCGTTGTGCTCGTGTCCGTGCCAGTCCGTTCCGCCCGTCTCCAGCAGGCCGAGCCGCTCGGCAATCTTCCGGTAGCGTTTCCCCAGGGCGGCGCCGTGGTCCGGGCTCGTCGTCTCGACGGCATCGAGTCCCGCGCGGGCGAGTTCGGCAATCCACGTCTCGGTTTCCTCGACTGTGCGGTTGAGTTGGCGCGGATGGCCGAGCGCCGGCAACCCCCCCGCGCCCCGCACGGCGCGGATGGCCTCGAACGGGTCCAGGCGCTTCCGGTAAACGAAGGCGGCCTTGTCGCGGCCGAGAAACTTCTCGAACGCCTCGTCCCAGGACGCCACGTAACCCTTTTCGATCATGGCCGAGGCGAAATGGGCGCGCGTCACGACGCCGGCTGTCACGTGCCGCCGCACGTCGTCCATCGCAAGCGGCAGGCCGAGCGCCGCGAGTTTCTCGAGCATTTGGGCGTTCCGGCGTTCGCGTCCCTCGCGGGCCTCGGCCAGGAGCGCCCCGAGGGCCGCGTCCTGGATGTCGATGAAGTATCCGAGGATGTGGCACGCGCCGTCGGCGAACTCGGTCGAGATTTCGACGGCCGGAATGACCTCGATGCCGAACTCTTCGCCGGCGGCCAGGGCCTCCGGGACGCCCGCCACCGTGTCGTGGTCCGTGACGGCGACCGCCCGCAAGCCCATCTCGCTCGCCATGCGGACCACGTCGCGCGGCGCCAGCATGCCGTCGCTCGCCCGAGAATGCACGTGGAGGTCAACCAGGTCCGGAAGAGAAACTTTACCGGTCATCTCTGCTCCTTCGCTGAAACGCCAAGGCCAAAAAGGGGACGGGAGTCCCGGCGCGCCGGGATTGCCGAGGAAAAGGGGACGGGAGTATTTTGTGCGAAGCACCCGAAGGGCCGTTCCGGCCCCTCGACGGCGCTCTGGGCCGCCCTGAGGAAAGTCGAAGGGCGGCAAAATACTCCCGTCCCCTTTTCCACAAAAGACTCCCGTCCCCTTTTGGGCCCGGTCCTGAAAAAGAGACGACGATGTGCGTTCATCGGCAGGATGCCACAAAAAAGTTGACCGAAACACCGCGCTGCGGGTACATTTTTTCCCATGAGACGATTCATGATGCCCCTCGCGGCCGCGGGCCTCCTGGTCTGCGTCGCTGTCTGCAATCCCCGCCCGGCGCGCGGCGGCCTGGGCGACCTCGTGGACACGGTTCGCGACCGCCTCGATCCCATTCTCCTCCCCTCCGACCTGATCGTCGAGCCGGGCAAGGAAGTCCAACTGAAGGCGAGCCTGTGCACCGGCCTTCGCCTGGAAGGAATCCCCGGCAAGCGCATCCAGTTCTTCCGCGACGACAAACTCGTCGGCGAATCGCGCACCGACGACGACGGCAACGCGACGGCGACCTGGCAGGTCCCTCCCGAGCCGGGCGATTACCTCTTCGCCGTCCGCGTTCACCCCGACGACCAGCCGAAACGCCCGGCGCCCGACGCAGAACTCCTGGTCGCCGCCCGCCCGGCGGACGCGAAGATCGCGGTCACGGACCTCGACAAAACGGTCGTCGCCTCCGGGTTCCTCCGCG
>Ga0315285_10009081_pt1 | contig 10179 bp, 8 predicted proteins | sample YL17G09_36_MG_FD_203698 | JGI IMG/M metagenome (GOLD analysis project Ga0315285, IMG submission 203698) | Sediment microbial communities from Yellowstone Lake, YNP, Wyoming, USA - YL17G09_36 | ecosystem: Environmental > Aquatic > Freshwater > Lake > Sediment | place: USA: Wyoming | collected... | reverse complement strand
TGTTCGTAATGACACCCCGCAACTCCTCATTGTGTCATTGCGAGCCTGCCTTTAGGCAGGCGTGGCAATCTAATCCTTATATGAAAGAATTTAGTATTTCAGAGGTCTTAAATTGGAAATTGGAAAAATTAAATTCCAGAATCTAACAGAAATAGATTTAATATTTTCAATTTCAAACTTTTAATAAAAGAAGAAATTTTACCTTAAACTTTCCTTCAGCTCTTTTCTTCCAAAAGGTGAAATTTCACGCAGATTCTTAATAATTCCCGGAGTATGTTTAATGATAAAATCAATTTCCTCTTCCGTATTATAAATGCTAAGGCTAAATCTCACAGATCCATGAGCGGCTGTAAAAGGAACACCCATAGCACGTAAAACGTGTGATGGTTCAAGAGAACCTGACGTGCAGGCAGAACCGGAAGATGCACAAATTCCTATTTCGCTCAAATGAAGTAAAATTGCTTCTCCTTCCACATATTCAAAACTGATATTCGAGGTATTGGGTAGACGCATTGTCTTATGACCATTTAATCTCGCATTAGGAGTATTGTTCAATAAACTATCTTCGAGTTTATCCCTCAATATTTTCACATAGGTATTTTCTTTTTCCAAATTTTTTCCTGCTAATTCACAAGCGGTTCCGAGACCAACTATATACGGGACATTTTCTGTTCCTCCTCTTCTTCCTTTTTCCTGATGTCCACCAATGACAAAGGGTCTGATTTTGGTTCCTCTTCTGATGAATTGAGCTCCAATTCCTTTAGGAGTGTGAAGTTTGTGTCCTGAAAGTGTTAACAAATCAATCGTGCTATTTTTAAGATTAATGGGGATTTTTCCGACTGCCTGAACAGCATCTACGTGGAAAATGATATTGTGTTCTTTGACTATCTGCCCAATTTCTTCAATTGGAAAGATAACACCTGTTTCGTTATTCGCATACATAATTGAAACAATAGCTGTGTCTTCACGAATTGATGCACGTAATTCGTCCAGATCAAGCATCCCCTCTCTATTAACAGATAACTCTGTGAGAAGATACCCTCTTTTAGCAAGATATTCACAAGTATTTTTAACTGCGGGATGCTCCACTTTTGTAGTAATGATATGTCTCTTCAATGGATATGCTTCAAGGATTCCACGGATAGAAAAATTATCTCCTTCCGTTCCACAACTTGTGAAAACAATTTCTATAGGATCACAACCTAATAAAGCGGCGACTTTCTCACGAGCTATCTGGATATACCTGGCTACTTGACCACCAAAGATATGCATACTTGAGGGATTACCATATAAATTTTTAAAGAATGGTAACATTGATTCAAGAACTTCAGGTGCTACTTGTGTTGTTGCATTATTATCTACGTAAATGATTTTCATTCTTTCACCTCTTCCACAAAGATTGAATCGGCGACATATTCCTGCAACTTCTTCTCAACAAAATTCTTTAAAGTTGTAATAGCACCCACACATTGTGAGCAAGCTCCTCTCAAAGCAACTAAAACTTTGTCTCCATCAATATCAATAAGCTCAATATCTCCACCATCTTTTTGAAGCATTGGCTTGATCTCGGTATTAATCACTTCCTCAATCATCCTTATTTTTTGAATGTTGGTCAGGACCTTGGGTTTAGATACTTGTTCTGCTTTTGCCATAGCAGATTCTTCTTTATGAACCTGGGCAATTAAGTCTTCAATTTCAGGGATGCAACCACCACATCCGCCACCGGCTTTAGTATAATAGGTAACTTGCTCTGCGGTCTTAAGGTTATGTTCTTTTATAACTCTTAATATTTTTTTATCCGTTACACCAAAACAGGTACAAACGATTTTCCCCTCGTCATCGTGTGTCGCCTCAATTTTTTCTCCACGATATTTATTAATTGCTGCTTCGAGGGCATCACGTCCCATAACAGAGCAATGCATTTTGGCTTCGGGCAAACCATCAAGATACCTGGCTATATCATCTTCTGTAATTTTCAAGGCTTCATCAAGAGTTAATCCTTTAATCATTTCAGTAAGAGCAGAAGAGGAAGCAATTGCACTTGCACAACCAAAGGTGCGAAACTTTGCATCCAAAATTTTTTCAGTTTTTTTATCGAGTTTAAGGTAAAGAACCAAGGCATCTCCACAGGTAATATTACCCACTTCGCCTACGGCATCCGCATCAGGTATTTCACCCACATTGCGTGGGTTCATAAAATGATCTTTCACCTTTGCAGAATAATCCCACATACAAATCGCCTCTACTTTGCTAAGATTTTATATTTAATTCTAATTGGATAAATATAAGTGATATGTAAAGGAGCTTACTTTTTTTCAAAATCGCCTTTTTTCAAATTGTTTATGATATCTTTGAAATCATTGAACACTTCTTTATAAACTTTTCTTTTGAACTCAATAATATTCTTGTAAATATCTTCCGAAAAAGGAATCCATTTAAATGATTTGAATTCTGTATCAGAACTTGTCAGATTGATTTCATTATCGTTGCCAGTAAACCGAATCAGGAAATATCGTTGCTCCTGACCATCATATTTATTTTCAAAAATCTTTTTCACTTCTTCTGGGAAATCATATCGATAGGTCTTTTTACCCTTCAAAATAATCTCAAATTTATCCGAGCCTAATTCCTCTTTTAATTCACGCAAAATTGCCTCTTCTTCCGATTCATCCTTGCTCATTCCACCTTGAGGAAATTGGAAGGCATCCGGAACATCACTTTTTTCAGCAACTAAGACCTTATTTCCTTTATTTAGAACAATGGCTGCAACGCTCTTTCTGTAAATTTTTTTTCGTATCAACTTTAATCTCTCTCTTTGGGTTTCCATAAATCAAGGAGAAGATGAACCACCTTTTTTATACTGTCCATCTCAAATGGTTTTTCAATCAGATAAGAGCCACCAATCTTAAAGACTTCTCGCCTTGAACCCTCATCAGTAAAGGATGTCATAAAGAGGATAGGCATATCATAATAATCGGTATTATTGCGGATAATTTCACATATTTCATATCCGCTCAGCGTCGGCATCATTATATCAATGATCAACAAATCGGGTTTAAACTTCTCAAGATTAGGAATCACTTCTGTGCTATCACTTAATATAAGAATTTCCGATTCGGATTCTAAGGCTGATTTAATAACTTTTAAAACATCTGTATCGTCATCAACAGCAATAATTCTGGATTTTCTCATCTTTTCTCCCTCTTGATTTTATTTTCTATTGTTAAATTAAAATCTCTATTAATGCAGTGCGACATAAATATTGCTTTACAGTATTCAAATTGAGAAACATTATAAAAAATCATTGATTTATAATCAATTCGTTAATATCAGTCAAGTTGTAATATAAATTTTTGTAAAATAGAAAAATTAGTATGTCAACTAACTTTGTATTTAATCAAATGAAATTATCCTCCTCGAAAGATATGAAAATTTTTTATAACCCATAAATCGCACAAGTTTCCTGTTATTATTTTTAAACATAGTCTATAGAGTAACTACAAATTCCTTGACTAATGTTGACCTCTAAAAATATCTTTATTGGGTTCTTGAGAAAGGAAAAAGCATTGTAAATATAATGAACTTTTCAGAAAACAAATTAAAATTGGAAAAGAAACCAGTCGCTATTTACCTTTTACTTTTTTTTCTCACAATCATCTTTTATCTCCCCTTTATTTTTTCAGACAATCTTACACCGGATGCAGTGGATTATATTAATATAGCAAATAATCTCGCATCAGGCAGAGGATTTACTATCTCAATTAAATGGCACTTTTTCAATGATTACCCTGTAATAAGGTCTGCTATTGCTGAACGTCCGCCTATCTATCCTCTTTTTTTATCATTATTATTTCTCATTAACAAATCTCTCTTCTTTATATTACTCGTTAATATCATATTAACAGGAATTAATGTGTTGCTTCTGTATCATTATACACAAAAACTTTTAGGCAATAGACTTGTTTCCTTGATTTCTGCTTTAGTCTTACTACTCAATCCCAATATGCTTATGTCAGCAATTTTCCCTTTAAGCGAACAGTTATATATTTTAATTCTGTTAATCATTCTAAATCTTTTTTCAAAAAGCGTGAATAAAGAAAGAATTGTATTAGTAGGATTATTAACAGCGATGGCTTATTTAATCAGACCAACCGCCATTGTATTCCTTTTTGCTATTATAGTTTGGTTGATTTTAATTAAAGAGGCAAAATTAATTCCTTATTACTTGATTACAACTATCGGTATATTAATACCCTGGTTCACGGCAGTTGCTATTGTTCATCATAATCCCTTCTATTCTGTGCAGTCATTTCATTTTATAACTTTAAGTATCAAGGATGAAATGGCTCAGGGATATTTAAAAGAATATGAACCAGCCCTTAAATTTTTTATCCATAATTCTAATGAAATTCTAAAACTTGTCATAAGAAATTTTATCAATTATACAATTGAGTTCCTATCTCTTAGTTATCTGGGGATTTTATCCGTTTTTCTACTCACATTTTTTTCGATTAGTAAAACTACCCGGAAGAATTCATTACCTCTATGGATAGCCTTGTTAAATTTAATTTTTATAAGCATTGTCTGGGCAACTTATGATGCTTCAAGATTTTTATTGATTACTTTCATTCTCTCACTTCCATTCTTACTATATGGGCTATTTAAATTTCTCGGTGATGTTCAGACAGTAAATTTTAAAACAAATAAGATACCAATTATTGCTATAATAATTTTGCTTTTCATTTATATGAAAATCGATTATGATATGTATGGACGTTTCCATAATCCCAGCTACAGGACAACAGAAGAGATGAAGGCGTGGGTGAAAAATAATGTAAAGGAAACAGACGTGATATGTTCTTACGATCCATTTAAAACGAATTTTATGTATGAGAGACCAACAATTATCTTACCCTCGGATATAAATTTCTTAAATCACGTTTATGAGTTCATTAAACAGTATAGCGTGAAGTTTTTTGTAGTTGATGAAGAATTATCACCGCTCTTCAACGTCTTAGAAAGGCAAGGAGTAATAAAAAGAGAATCTAATATTCCTGATAACAGATTTTATTGGTTCAGGGTAATGATAACATAAATGATGACGAACATAAGAAAAGCCATAATATACGTTCTTATTTTTATCTTATCGACGAGTTTTTTCTATATCTTCCGTCAATACAGAAGACCGGGAGCAGATTCAGGAGAAATTGTATCATTCGCAAGTTCTCGGGAAATAATGTATTATTATCGTTCACCCTTAACCGTTTTCTTACATCAGATTTTTTACAAAATTTTAAGTCCGTTTGGAATGAGAGTTGAAGATGTAATTAGTCTTTTAAGTGCAACAGCAGGTGGATTTTTTGTTCTAATATTAATTTCTTTTTCACGCTCATTTTTATTTCTGCTTTTCAATCTTTCCGCTGGAGTTATGTTCATCTTCCTTGGACATATTGAACACTATGCTTGGGTGAATATGATGCTTGGCTTTTACTTTCTACAGGCAAAAAAATTTTTTGAGGGAGCCCCCAATATTATCTTTTTAACAATTGTTCTTTGTATCACTTGCTTATTTCATATGCTTGCAGTTTTTTATTTTCCCACTTTACTATTTTTATTCCTGAATCCACAGAAGAAAGACGGAAAGCTTCAAGTTTTTCTCCCAGCAAAAAAAGATATCGAAAAAATAATGATAGTGTTAGTTCTTTTCTTTTTAATTTTAACTTTCCTTCCTCTAATTCTACCCACAAGAGGACTTGACAATAACTTCTCAAGACTCGTTCCCCTATTTAAAAATCCTAATCCTCAGAGATATTATTTCACAATGTTTTCGCTTGAGCATTTTAAACTTCTTTTATATTTCTATATGATGGCATCTCCACTCGGATTTTTCTTTTTGATAATGTTGATAGGAAGAATCAGAACACGATTTCATAAGTTTCTATTATTGGCATTAGGTTGCGCTCTTTTCTGGGAGTTTATCTGGCACCCTGATATGGGAAAGCTTGATTGGGACTTATTCAGTAATTTTGCCATTCCACTCAACATCCTTGTGGGATTACTTCTCATTGAGAAAAATAGCAAGGAGCTAAAGAATAATGCTAAATAAAATTTATTGCGGAATATTTTTATGGTTCATTTTCATTTCCAATATTGTCTTCTCACAAAATGAACAGAACGATATTCAATACTTTACTGCGAAGGAAATACCCGCTCCTAAATTTATGTCCGGACTATGGGTTAAACAAGAATCACCAACTAAAAATAATCTTAAAAAAGTATTTTTCCTGAATGTTGCCGAAGGATGGGCTGTCGGTGAAAATGGCACTATAATCCATACAACAAATGGTGGAAAGCTCTGGACTCAGATTGAATCCAGTATAGAAGGAAATCTCAATGCTATTTATTTTGCGAATAAAGAGACTGGCTACATTATTGGTGACAATGGTATAATTCTAAAAACCATTGATAATGGTAAGAATTGGGGAAAAATCAGAACAAATTATTTACATCATCTTAATGATTTATATTTCGCTAATGAAAAGGAAGGCTGGATTGTGGGTAATTATGGAATTGTTTTAATGACGGATGACGGTGGTGTAAGTTGGAGTAAAGAGATTGCATTAACCCAAATCGATTTGATTTCCTGTTCCTTTATTGATTCAATACATGGTTGGATAATAGGAACCATCGGAACAATTCGATCCACAGAAAATGGTGGGAAAAGTTATAATGTTGTCAAAATCACATCCACAAACTATCTCCACGATATATTTTTTATCGATAAGGACACAGGCTGGATTGTTGGAAACAATTCTGAGATTCTGAAAACTGAAGATACTGGAAAAAACTGGAAGAAACAAGAGATAGATGAACTGAGAGATTTAAACAGTGTATTTTTTATAAATAGGAATATTGGCTGGATTGGTGGTGAAAAAGGGTTGATATTGAAAACAGAAGATGGAGGAAATAATTGGGGGATGCAAAAAACTTCTTTAGAAGAAAATATTAACTCCATTTATATGATTGACTCTTCGACAGGATACGCTGTGGGAGATAATGGATTAATTTTGAGGCTCTGGGAATCAGAAGATGTCTTTCAAGCCTCGCAACCACCTAAAGAGTAGGGGACAGGCATGCCTGTCCCCTACAGCAGAAGCAAGCTTCTGCCAATGTAAAGCGAAAGCAAGCTTTCGCACTCCAAAGAAATATTTGTAGGAGGAACCATATGAAAACGATATTCTTATCTTTGTTTTCCTTATTTCTTCTACTTCCTTTATCATTTTCCGAAAACGAGAAAAATAAGGATGAAAAAATTAGAAACATTGGTTCTAAGCTACAATTGTTTTTGGATGAATCACTCATAGAAAAAAGAAATGGTGTAGAACTAAAGCTTCATTCACCAGAAAGAAAAGAGGTTGTATTTACCTTCGATAAACCTTATGAAGGAAAACAGAGTGGTTATATCACAATGTTGCAGGACGGAAATCAATTCCGAATGTATTATCGTGGTGGGGGCGATCTTTCAAGAGAATACACTTGTCTCGCAGAAAGCTCTGATGGAATTAACTGGACTCGACCTGAATTAAATCTAATTGAATATAACGATTCAAAGGAAAATAATATTATCTGGACAGGGAAAAATCCTTCCTATGACGAATCTCACAACTTTGCTCCTTTTATAAATACAAATCCATTGGCTAAGTTAGAGGAACGGTATAAAGCTGTGGGATTTGGACGGTATTTAGATGCAAATGGGGAGAGTAAACTTGCTCTTATGGGACTTTCCTCTCCTGATGGAATTCACTGGAAAAGAGTACGTGAAGAACCTCTTATTGTGGAAGGGGCATTCGATTCGCAAAATACGGCTTTCTGGGACACAAACCTGAAACAATATGCCTGTTATTTGCGAATACGTCGAGAAGGAAAAAGGAGTATCGCAAGAAGTATTTCAGATGATTTTTTAAACTGGTCAAAACCGGAACCGCTTGATTTCGGAAACACCCCCCTTGAACATCTCTATACAAATGCAATAATTTCTTATTTTCGTTCTCCACATATTTATCTCGGCTTTCCGATGAGATTTGTTCCTGAACGTATAAAAGTGAGTTATCCACCACGTGAAACCGATGGTTTATCTGATGCGGTATTTATCTCCAGTAGAGACGGAATAAAATGGAGTCGTCTTTTTATGGAAGCTTTTATCCGACCGGGACTGAATCCTAATAATTGGGGAGAGGCTCACGGAAATCAAACTCCAGCATGGGGAATATTGAAAACAGCAAAAGATGAAATTTCTATATACTGGCAGGAAAACTGTGTGGATACACCTCAACTCAGACGTGGAGTTTTGCGTTTAGATGGGTTTGTTTCAGTAAATACAAATTATTATGGAGGAGAATTCACAACTTATCCTATGATTTTCAAGGGAAAAAATTTAATAATCAATTATTCAACTTCCTCAGTAGGCTATATTAAAATAGAACTACTTGATGTTGAAGGGAAGCCGATCAGCGGTTTTGATTTAGATTCTTGCAACGAGATTTATGGAGATGAAATTGAGCGTCTTGTGTTATGGAAAGACCGTTCGGACTTAAGCCAACTAACGGGAACTCCAATCCGACTGCATTTCTCAATGAAAGATGCTGATCTTTATAGCTTTAAATTTTGCGATTGATTACATAATTCTATGAAAGCATTATAAAAAACTTGCCTAAAATTTAATTTTTACTTTGCAAGTCCGAATCTAAAATTTTAAGAATCAATTATTTCAAAATAGAAAAGGAGTTAATCATTGAGTTCACGAAAATTTATCATTGTAACACTTTCCATTTTTCTTCTTTTAACTACATTAGGTTGTTCAAGAGTTCTGAGATTAACTGAGATTAAATATATAACACCAAAATATGATTTAATTATCCGAGATGGTAAAATTATAGATGGAACCGGAAATGCCTGGTTTTATGCAGATGTGGGAATAAGGAATGGAAAAATTATACGAATTGGAAATCTTGAGAAATGCAAATCACGAAAAGAGATTAATGCCAAAGGTCTGATTGTTGCTCCCGGTTTTATCGATGTTCATACTCATATTGATAGGTCTATACTCGAACATCCTTATGCTGAAAATTATGTCCGAGATGGTGTCACAACTATAATTGGTGGAAATTGCGGTTCAAGTGTAATCGATGTGGCGAATCATTTTAAGAAGGTGAAGAAAAAAGGTGTGGCAATCAATATAGCCACTCTTATCGGGCATAACTCTATCCTGAGAAAAGTAAAGGGAGATAAGGCTGGCGAACTTACTGTAGAGCAAATGAAGGAAGCAAAAAGACTTTTGAGAAAAGCTATGTATGACGGTGCATTAGGGATGTCTACAGGTCTCATTTATACTCCAAGTAAGTATAGCTCCACCGAAGAAATAATTGAATTACAAAGAGTCGTAGCGGAATCAGGGGGGATTTATGCAACTCATATGAGAAGCGAAAGCACAGAGATTCTCGCGGCAATTGATGAAACCTTGAGGATTGGCAGAGAAGCAGGATGCCGAGTTGAAATCTCCCATTTTAAACTTCCAGCTGATAATACAATTGGAGGAAGCCAGACAATATTGAAAAAAGTTCTCGATGCTCGTGAACAAGGACAGGAGGTCTGGCTTGACCAATATCCTTATACTGCCTCAAGCACAGGCATTACTACGCTTTTCCCAGATTGGTTATTTGAAAAAGGTGGTGAAGAAGCAAAGAAAATTCTGAATGATCCAGAAAGATTGAAAAAGGTCCTTGCAGATATGAAAAAGCAACACGAAGAAGAACGGCATAGAAAAGATTTCTCATTCGCAGTGATAACCTCAAGCAGAGCCTATCCCGAATTTGTTGGTAAAAGTATAAAAGAAATCGCACAAATCTTTAAACTCAAAAAACAAAAAGGTGAAAATATTGATTGGAAAAGCATTTCGTCTGAACAGTTTCCTGAAGTTATAATGGAAGAGCAGTATCTCACGATTGTTGATATTTATTTAAAGGGTGGAGCAAGTTGTGTTTATCATACTCAGTCAGAAAAGGATGTTATGAATATAATGCAATGTCCGATTGTGTCCATTTGTTCTGATGGTGGAATTCAAGAATTGGGAGAAGGGAAACCACATCCACGAAATTATGGCTCCAATGCAAGAGTGTTAGG
>Ga0315285_10009074_pt1 | contig 10182 bp, 14 predicted proteins | sample YL17G09_36_MG_FD_203698 | JGI IMG/M metagenome (GOLD analysis project Ga0315285, IMG submission 203698) | Sediment microbial communities from Yellowstone Lake, YNP, Wyoming, USA - YL17G09_36 | ecosystem: Environmental > Aquatic > Freshwater > Lake > Sediment | place: USA: Wyoming | collected... | reverse complement strand
ATTGAAGCTGGACCTTGCCCGTGACCTCATGTCGATTCCCCTTTGTCTCCACGGCTTCACCGCCGTGGCCCCATTGAAGCTTCCCCATCTTGAACACATAGGCAGCCAGGATGAGGCCGTCTCCACGGCTTCACCGCCGTGGCCCCATTGAAGCAGGCAGCCGTCGAAGATGCCGCCATAGACACCGACGAGTCTCCATGGCTTAACCGCCATGGCCCCATTGAAGCGAACCCTCTCCACCGCATCCGGTCCCGGTCGAGAATGTCTCCACGGCTTCACCGCCGTGGCCCCATTGAAGCTTGCTATCTTGGGAAAAGGAGGATAGACAATGGCACGTCTCCACGGCTTCACCGCCGTGGCCCCATTGAAGCACCAACGCCTCCACCTCGGCCTCATGGGACATGGGCGGTCTCCACGGCTTCACCGCCGTGGCCCCATTGAAGCAGAGCGATCTGGACCAGATGCGCGAACTTCAGGCCAGTCTCCACGGCTTCACCGCCGTGGCCCCATTGAAGCGACATCACGCAGGGCGAGGAAGTCGTCGAACGCGAAGTCTCCACGGCTTCACCGCCGTGGCCCCATTGAAGCTATCCTGACAAGTTCTGCCGCATCGCTCGAGAGCCATGCATGAACCGCCCTGGCTGCATTGCGTACGATTGCATCTTCCGTCAATATGTCCATTGTGTCGAGAGCCGTGATGAGTCTCCAGGTATAGTGTTCAAGTAATCCCACCTTCATGGGGCGGGAATCTTTCCCTTTGATTAGGCGGGAGGAGATAATGGCGAAACTGCCTCAGTTCGACATCCTGGCGGGGCAGCTCAAGATCGCTATGAGAAAAGATCTCGACGACACGCTGAGTTCAGAGGGATAAGGCAGATGCGATGACGGGTGTGGACGCGTTTAGGTGCGATTCCTAATCTGGTCCTGAATCTTCTGCCTGAAATCGGATTCTGAAAAAAGGGAAAGGTGCCGCCGCCCTTTCGAGCGGGGCATGGGTCCGAACGGAAATTGACTTAAGGCCCGCCCCGCCTGTCGACGATGGATGAATGCCAGGTTGTCGAGGCTGATCCATCCTTGGGAGCGGTCGGTGAGACCATTCGCCAAGGTATTCTATGCATGCATCCTCATCGCTGCAGCAAGCCTCGGAGTCTTGCTTGTGCAATATGCGTTCCCGGCGCCGGCGTGCACGATTGGCCTCTCTTCGTTCCCGGCGACCATGTGCCTCCTGTCCGACTCACCGAGGACACCCTGGGGGATCGTCACCTCGATGTTCGTGCATGGTTCGTTTTGGCCCCACTATTCCGTGAACATGGTCTCCTTATTCACTTTCGCGCTGGTCTTCGCTTTGACGAACGATTCGATACCTGCGATGGAAAGACGATCCAGGCAGATGGTTTTCATCTTCGGCATGTTCCTCTCCGGAGCTTTGGCCAATGTGGTTTTCTTATGGACCAAAGGATTCGGCTATGGAGCCTCGGGCTTGGTCTACGCCGCGTGGGGGATAACATCCGTCTTCTGTCTCTTCAATGTACTGCTAGGGGATCGTCAGTCTCAGGATGTCGTGCCATACCACTCCGACTCTCCAAATCTGCGACGGGCCCGCAATAACCGGCTTGCCAACTTTGTTGTCTTCGTGGTGCTGATAGGGACAGTCTTCCTCTCTCCTACTTTCTTCCTGGCCGCTGGGCCTGGCGTGAACGTGCTTGTGCATGGGCTGTCGTTCTTGTTTGCATTCATGGGCACGGCGGTATGGTACCTCGCGTACAATCTCAAGAATCCTGGCCGTCCCCGGGCGTCAGCTGAAGACAATCATTGATGAACGCGCATCGGAAAGATGTATCATCCGCTTCCAGTGGGACACCACGCAACCTTTCTTCTTGAAGCTCGCTCTCTATGGGCGTTCGGGCCGGTCAGCACGCCGCATTGTCGGGGGTGCATTTGTCCAATTCCCGGGAGGCTTTTACGCAAACTGACTATTCGTGACGTTGCGGCGGGAAGCGCCTCTGAAGGCCTCGGTGCCATAGAACCTGACTTTCATCTCTTCTCGCGACCTTTGCCTTTTGGTGCGCTCATATGACTGAACCTAGAAAAGGGGAACGGTGCCCCCGCCCATCATGCCACAATATGCCAGCCCGCCAACCGTGCAAAGGGAATCTTGAAGGTGTCCATACGCCATGATGCGGGTTGATGCCACAGAAGGAAAGGGATAGCGAACACAGACTCACCCCGGTCGGCACGGCGGTGGCAGACCTCCTGGACGGTGTCTGGCGGCAAGCGGGCCTGGAGAGACTGAGGGGAAGATGGTTCGGGGTAGACTCTGCCGTGGAAGCGAGAGTGAACATGGTCATGTCCGGATATCTCGACACGGCTCCTGGAAACGAGGTCACGATCCAAAGGGGAACGGGGGTCTTGCTTTTCTTCTTTCCAATCTGCTTCATCCTCCTGACGCTAGGATTCTTGATCATTTTCATCTCGATGGAAGTCGTTATCACGGGAACCCCTGGGGGGTTAATCGGCCTTGGTCTGGGCATCTGCGAGCTTGCGATTTCCCTGGCACTTCTTTGGCGCAATGCTTCGTTACTGAGACCTGCTGAGCTGAAGATAGATGAAGATTGCATCGAATTCGTCGTGGACGGCGTCGTGAGCAAGAGAATCACTTGGAGCCGGAATGTGGAGATCCTCCCCTGGGCGAACCACGCTTTTGGCTACAACTCATTTTACGGCTTCATGGTCAAGGCTGGCAAGACCAAGATGTCATTGTCCCCGGATGAGGGCTGGCCTCTGCATGACCTCAGGCGTGCGGTCCGGGTTGCCCTCAGGCATGCCTTGGATAAGGACGTGAACATCTCGGAGCATTTCCTGCGAGTCAAGGGGTACTGACTCAGCCAGGGGTATCCAATGTAATAAAGTCCTCATTCGTCTATCCGATTGCGAATGCGACATGACGCGAGAGTGCGACGTCCTCGTGATCGGGGCGGGCCCTGGCGGCTACGTCGCGGCAATCAGGGTGGGGCAAGGCAAGGATTGATGTATCATAGACCTCATTCTTGATTGCATGGCGTGGCGGGGCACGGGATGGGAACCACGGCCCGGTGATTTCGAGTGACAGAAGCGACGATTGGTTTACTGGCCTTCAATTTCATTTCCCTGATGATCAGCACCACCAGCATTTCGATGCTTTTGAGGGGCGAATACAGAAACGCACAGGGGAACAATGCACTGGTCATTGTAGAAACGGTCTTGCTCATCGTGGCATTATTGACGGGCTTCATCTTTTATATGCTATCCTTCGGCGCTTCGCCGACCTACTCATTGGACCAGTATTACGTCTTGCTCGTCCCCTTGGTCTTGGCGATCCTTGCCGTGTTGATGTACTACACCATCGTGGGTCAACGGAGGGCAAAGGCGAGGAGACTTGAGATGGATCGTAGGATAGAAGAGCGATTAGTCTCTGTCGCGAAATCGGAGCAACCTTACCTCAGGAAATGAGATGCTAGGAGCGGGTGAACGACCGAGATACCCTTGGAGTCGCACTTGCCAAGAATGCATTCGTGGATGAGGTATGTGAACGATGAAACAACCTGTTCGATACACGGCGAAAAAGGCCAGGCCCGGCAAGAAATCAACTCGGAAAGCAAAAAGAGGATCAAAACCCAACTTCACCAGGTACCGAAGAGGGAGCCGGTGAGGCTGTAACCCAGAATCGGGAAAGACGGGCCGAGGACTCACTCAGCCCTTGAGGTCCTTCGCGTCCCAAATCGACCCATCCGGCTGTCTCATTTCCCTGCAGTCCTTGCTGATCATCGGCTCGTCTGAATATATCGACTCGCCAAGGATGGCATTGTGCCATTCATGGCCCAAGCGTTAAGTAAGGTGCATGCCCATATAGCTACCTACCTACCCAAACTGCGAGAACAAAGGGAGAGAACATGGCCTATCCAGAACCTATCCCTGAGATAAGGGGGAAAGACGCAAAGGAGTTCCTCAAGAGACTTGAGAACTTCAGTCTCACTCCTGCCCAGAAGGAACTCTACAAAGGATGCAGGGAATTTTACCTGAGACTCAGACCGAAAGAGTAGTGTTTTTGGAGTCACGAGAAGTGCGGCTTTCAGCTCACCTCAGAAGTGAGTAGGGAAAGGAAGAGAATAAACCGAACCATGTTTGTTGACCTCTACTACATTGGCGGGATCACGGCATAGGTTCTCATCGATGCCCGCTGAATCTTCTGCCTGAGATCGACCACGAAGAAAGGGGAAAGGTGCCCCCGCCATTACTCTGAGCGCGGGAGCTCGGGGGGAACAGCTGGGAGGAAGTACGAACCCTATGGAACGCCAAGTGTTTTCAGAGCCTTACAAGGATTTAAAAAGAACTTTTAGTAAGGACCTCGACAGGCTTTTATATCGGACGGGTGAATGAAGCACTTGGTACAGAATATCGGAAGGCAGGAGACTGAGGGAAGGGACATGCCGACAACGGAACTCGCTGGAATGCTCGCTGTCCTCGAGCACGGAACGGGGCAACCATTCGACGCGGCCTCCTTTGACAGCCGGCTGCGGATCCAGAAATCGGTCTATGTTCTGAAGGTCTTGGGGTTTGCACCAGCGGCACGATATTCGTTCAATGACTATTTCCACGGCCCCTACTCGCCTGATCTGGCTAAGGACTACTACGCGTTGTTGAATATGCGTGCGCTTGGTCAGTCACCGGAGACGATCCCAGTCGAAATCCCTGAGCACATGCTTCGCATCATCGCCGGGGCCGTTCACCAAGGCAACAACTTCCTCGAAGCCGTGACGACAATCCATTCAATAGCGGCCCATGATTCCTCATTAGATCGTGGCCAGATCAGAAGCTTTTTCCAATCAAGGAAACCGCTGATCGCTGACAGGTTCGAGGAGGGTTGGGCTTTCCTGGCGGCAAACCGTCTGATCGGCGAGCGCACCTAGACACGGATGTGCTTCAAGCCGCGCTCGGTGCCGATACGGACCGGGATCTCGTGGATGCAGCTAGGCAATTGTTGTTCAGCGGGAAACAACTGACTCCTTGCGCCTGCATGGCCGCACTTGGAGAATTGGTAATGAACTTGGCTCCTGAGCGAGAGCGTATGACTGACGCGCTTCGTTACCTCAGTGACCGCGAGGTTCAAGGCAATCTAGTCCTCTTCGGACTTGGAGAGGCAAACACTGAGGTATTCGAACTGGCAGCGAAAATCCGTAAGGAAGACAAGTTCATCAGTTCAGCCGACGCACTTATCGTCGCTTCTTTTCTGGAGGACCCGCAATCGGACATCCTTTACACAACTGACGGAGCCATAATAAGAAGTCGAACCATCGACGAACTCGCCAAAGAACGAGGGAAGAATATTCACGAGCTTGCCTGAGCTGAACGCCTGCGGGCTTTCGCCGCCTCCTCGACCTCAGTCCGCTCCTCCTTTTCGAGCTTGACCTCGACCCTCTCCCTCGGGTGCACCTTCTTCACATGTATCCCGAGTTTCTCTAGCGAAACGTTCTGTCCGCAGATCGGACAGGGCTTGAGCTTGGCCATTCCAGACCCCCCTCATCCTTGTTTCCTATCGGAGTCCATCGTATTAAATCTAATCCCGATTGGCAATAGGAGCCAACTCATTTGAGCCGGGGGGTCGGTGGCGTACATCCCCGCCATCGATCTGCGTGTCTGCAATCACCCGTGCAGTAATCAGGAGAATCATCGTTCTCCTAAATCGAGATTCAGATGTGTCACCTATAAGAAGTCCTGCCCCCTCAGCAAGTTGACTGAAGATGATACTCAAGCCCCCGCGAAAGAAGAAAAACAAGTTCCTGTTGCCTTTCGGCCTCTCTCTGGAAGGAGGGCGGTGCGGGGCCGCGGTCAGGGAATTCAGCGAGTGCTACCTTGTTGAAGGCATCAGGCACGCGCCATACGACTATGGCTTCCTCATTGTCGCGAGCAGGGATAGGATGTTCCCCCTGTTCATGGCCCTCAGCGAGTTCGTCGGCGAGCCTTGCGCGGGATTCTTGGTCCACCACCTTCCCAGACCCGAGATGGCTTTTGTCTCAGGGAACTTGACGAAGGGGGAGGTTCTGGACGCCTTCACGCGGCACTCCTTCCAGCTCGTGAATGACGGTTTCGTCTCCTTCGGCATCTCTTCCGATGAAATCGAAATCGCGGTCGAAGATCACAAGAACTTCACGGTCTTCTGCAAGTCATCGCGCCAGGTCCTGGGCGTCCTCGAGGAATACGGAATCCCGATGGGGCCGAAGTCGAAGTGGATCAACATCGTGGAACACGTTCATATCCCCATGAACCTGCTCTTCGAAGACGCATGGGTGAAGAGCGTCTGCGAGCCCATGCCGAGGGAGGAGATCGAGAAGTTCAATTCGGACCCAGAGGGATACAAGAAGTTCTATGCGGACATCATCTTGAGGCTGCGAATGGGATTCATGGAAGAGTACAAGCCTTCGCCGCGGTCTCATGTCCACCCGGGTTGATTATCTCACGCGCCTCCGGTCGTCATGGAGTGACCAGATGTGGCGGATGACGAAGTCGGGGGCTCCCTCTTGCTCGTCCGCTCCCGCCCTTCAGGATAAGGCTGTCCTCGCTGCACTTGCCAGCCTTCCTCATGACCAACAAAGGGACCGCCACCGCCAAAGGTCGGGGCGAACTATAGGCCAATAGTGGCGGGATATTCGCGGCTCTGCTGGCGGTTGTCGGAGTCTGGTCTTCGAAGAGGAGGCCGTGGAAGGGCGGGAGGAGCAAGATGGCGGTGGCGAAGGCGTTCGTGATCACGTCGATGCCCCTCGTGCTTGCGGAGGCGGCAACTGGTGAGCCTTGCGTCCTCAACCTGCGGTTATGGAGATGGTCGCAGACGTAGCGGCACCATCGGTATCCCATACCGTGAGCGTGATTGTGTACACTCCGGGTGAAGTGAAGGCGTGCACCTGCGTATCCGTGGCGGTGGCGGGGGCGGAGAATCCCGGGTAGGTGATATTCGCAGGCGGAGTGCCGTCCCCGAAGTCCCATTCGAACGTGAGATTGTCCGCGCCGGGATCCGTGGCGGTGGCGGTGAACCTCAGTTCGGCTCCCGCTCCGACGGAGTCGAGACCGACGCTCCAAATCCAGGTGTCGCTATGGCGGACGCTGAAGAGGTGATGCATCGACATCGACCCGTTGCCACCGTATGTGAAGTTGAGCCACGCGGGGGTCGCCCCGTTCTCCTGACCGTTGATCGGGTCGTCAGCGGGCGTGTACACCACCCTGAGCGCGGTTGCATTGGCCAGGTCAGCCTTGATGGCGGCGGAGCCTTCCTGCGGTCTGCCGGGTTCCCTGACCAGCCTGATCAGCGGCGTCTCGTTGCCACCTTCGACGAGCGATGCGGTGACGTCATGCCACTTCTCACCCGCAACGCGCAGGGTCACGTTCGCCGCCATGAATACGCTGAAATCCGTGATCGTTGGCGGGATGTTCCTGACCAGGTAATGAGTGCAGGTGTTAAGCGTGCCGAGCGGTGGAGGACCCATCCCCGTAAATCCTTGTGCGCAGACCCGCCCGTCATAGCTTTGGTAGAAGAACTTGTCGTAAGCGAGATCTGTCAACCAAGGAGTATCCCATGTTCCATCATCGTTGAAGTCCCAGCGGAAGAAGATGACGCTGGTGTTGTCGGTGGAGATCTGGAAGTGTATTGTGCAATTCCCCTCCGGGCATAGCGGCGATGAGTAGTTGACGTTGATCACGAAGTATGGGTTGCCGGGCGGCTGCTCTCCCTGTTGAGGGAGGCTACCGCCTGGAGAGGCGATTCCCGTACCCGTTCGATGATCTGACGAACCTGAAGCCTTCTCGTTCATCATGGACACTGTGCTCATCCCGGCGGCCGAGCCGACTAGGGCCAAGGCCACCATTGAACCCAGCAAAACATGCGCCTGCCTTCGATTCATCCCCTTCCTCTCCCCGGGAGGCTTTGAGCGCGGACACGGCGCTCTCTCCCCCTTACATGAATCGACTTCCAGATATATGATGGTTACCGAGCCAATCGCTGGTCACCATTCCGGACAAAGGCATCTTGCCCATTGGCCCGGCGCTCCCCACCGGAAGAAAGAAATACGAATAAGTCAGATTGGACACTCACATGCGAGGGATTTCAGATTCCGGGCGGAAGAGAGCGTTGCTTGTTTCTCTGCTCCTAGCGATCCCTCTCGTCATCATATTCAATCCGGCAATCCAAGTCGCCTCCGCTCAATACATATGGACAATAGAAACCGTTGATTCGAACCCGCTTGGCTTCGATCACGGCTTCGGCGAAATATCCATGGCTCTGGACTCGCACAATCAGCCGCACATCAGCTACATCGATTACCTCAACAAATCCCTGAAGCATGCGGTGAGGGATGCATCAGGGTGGCGGACAGAAGTCGTTGAACGGGCTGCAGATGTTGTCCAAGGAGCATCGATCGCCGTCGATTCTCTGGACCATCCGTGGATTGCCTATGAGACGGTCGGCGCTTTGTACCCGAGATCGGACATCAAGCTTGCACATTGGAACGGGACTGATTGGCTGTTCCAGACCGTTGACAGCAATGGCGTGGGGTGCCCCTATGGAACCTCCCTGGCACTGGATTCGAGGGATTGGCCCCGGATAGTGTACTACCTGAATCCGACAGGATTCTATGACTTGGCATACGTTGCGTGGGACGGGACTGCGTGGCGCCATGAGGCCATTCTTACCACGGACATTCACAGCAATGCAATGCCAGGGAGTGGCGTCTCCCTCAAGCTTGACAGTCGAGAGAATCCGGGCGTTGCCTTCTCTGGCAACGGGAGCCTCAGCTACTTCAACCGTTCCGACGGCGGGTGGCACGGCGGGATCGTGGATTTCTACCCCGACGGTTTCATCTGGCCCTCCCTTGCCTTTGATTCTCGTGATTTCCCCCACATAAGCTACGAGGGCAGCGCCGAGGGAGCGGGGGAAGACGACTTGATGTATGCTTCATGGAACGGCACCGATTGGGTCATCGAGACCGCCTGTTCTCCCCTGGGCGCCGAAGTGGGGGCAGGTTCCTCTCTTGCGCTGGATTCTCGAGATGTACCCCACATCAGCTTTACTCATGAGAGCGAGTTCTATGGGCACAACGAGGGCCGTGAAATTCCTAACTACACGTACTACACAAATAAAGCCAGGGGCTTGTGGCTCGATCCTGTCCTCCCGCTCGACCCCACAGAATTTGGCTACTTGACCTCCCTCGCCATAGATTCGCACGACCTGCCTCACGTCAGCTACCGAGTATCGCTGGCCTCGAACGACACCGACGAGCTCCGCTACGCCTACATTCCTTGGGTGGACAGCATCCCGCCCGTCTCCCAAGTCCTCCCCATTTCCCCTTACTGGAACGGCGGGCCCGTCGAGGCTCTCGCGTCCGATGAAAGCGGCGTCGCCAATGTCGCCCTCTGGTTCCGGTTCAGCGCGGGCAACTCGACGTGGGGACCGTGGACGCAGTTCTCTACCCTCGACTCCCCGCCATGGATCTGGTCTTTCACTTTCTCGGGAGGCGAGGGATACTACGAGTATTACTCGATCGCCGTTGACACGATGGGGAATATCGAACCGCCCCCCGCCATTGCTGACGCACTCGAAGGATATGACGTCACACCGCCGGTCTCCGCCGCCCTCCCCATCTTCCCCTACTGGCAGAGGTCCCCGTCGATAATCGTGACCTCCACCGCAACGGACAGCCTCAGCGGCGTCGCCGACGTCACCTTGTCTTCCTCCTATTCGCAGGACAATTCCACTTGGTCGCCCTGGACTCAATTCCAGACCAAGACATCGCCACCCTGGCAATGGTCTTTCCAATTCATGATGGGCGAGGGATACTACAGGTTCTTCACAATCGCGAAAGATGTGGCTGGAAACGCTGAGGGGGCCAAGACCTCCCCCGAGGCCATCGCCGCCTACATCATCAGAGCGCCGGTCACATCCCTCTGGATCGGGATGCCCAACTGCACCGACGGGACGACGTTCATCAAATCGACCACTCCGCTGGCGCTCTCGGTCATCGACCGGGGTGGAACGGGGATCGCCCACACGGAATACAGGCCAGACAACACCACCTGGACCGAGTACACCGGGCAGTTCTTCCTTGCAGGCGATGGGGACCATTACTTGGAGTGGTACTCTGAGGACAATGCCGGGAACGT
>Ga0315285_10009072_pt1 | contig 10185 bp, 8 predicted proteins | sample YL17G09_36_MG_FD_203698 | JGI IMG/M metagenome (GOLD analysis project Ga0315285, IMG submission 203698) | Sediment microbial communities from Yellowstone Lake, YNP, Wyoming, USA - YL17G09_36 | ecosystem: Environmental > Aquatic > Freshwater > Lake > Sediment | place: USA: Wyoming | collected... | reverse complement strand
AGGAGGGGAAGGGGAGGGGAGAGGGAGAGGCGACGACTTCGCTGCAGGATTCCAGCTGCTGATGTAGCTGCTTCCTCCGTAAGCGTGCCATAACGGCGGCGTGCTCTGCGGCGGGTGGTCCATCCCAGCAGGGAGAGAGAAGAGGGGGGGACGGGCACGCGGATCGAGGAAGGCGAGGGGTCGAGGAGGTCAAAACAAAAAAGGAAAAGAGTGAAGACGACGAGCCTCTCGAAGAAAAAAAGGAAAAAGCTTTTCGTTTATTTTTGTTTTTCACCAACTCCAAATCACGTCGCCCCCTTCAAAGATGGGCTCGAGCAGCGATGGCGATGAGAGCGTGCTCGCAGATGAATCCCACCGGTCTCCTCAGCGCCTCTGCCGGCGGCGACGAGGAAAAGATAGAGAAGAAAAGCCGGCGCCGCCTCCGGAAGAACGAGCGACGAGATCGGCGTCGCCGCCGATCGATGGCGCCGCTTCTCGCGGCACGAAAAAACTCGTCGTCGACCTCATCGCCGCCGCGCTCCTGGTAAGAGAGAGAGAGATCAGGAGAGCGCTGGGTTCTGTCGATATCCCTTTTCCTTATCATCATTCGTCAATCTAAAAGCATTCCAAATAAATAAATAAATAAAAACAGGCCGCGCTCGCAGCGACCGCGCTGCTGTCTCCTTCTTCCTCGTCTCCGTCGTCTGCTTCTTCGTCTGCCTGCCCGGGCGTCGTCGGCGTCGCGAGCAGGGGCAGCAGCAGCTCTCCGGCCTCCCTCTTCGAGCCCACCTTCGACCCCGCAACTGGCCTCACGCTGCCCCCTCGTTCGATCTGGGACGGCAAGAGCTCTTTTCTTCCGGGAAAACCGAGTAATAAAAGCTCCCGCCACCACTACTACACGTCGCTGCGGGACGAGGCCCGAGACTGGTTCGCATCGACCTTTGATTTCTACCTCGAGCACGCCTTCCCTCGGGACGACCTCAGGCCGCTCTCCTGTTCCGGGTCCGACTCCCAGGGGGGGATCGCGCTCACCAGGATCGACGCGATGACGACGGCACTGATGCTGGGCGAGTCGGAGAGGCTCGAAGGGACCGTGGCCTGGGCGAGCAGAGGAGCCGCCGCCGAGGAAGGCAGCTCTTCCCCCGAGCGCGCCGGCGGCGGCGGCGGGAAGCGAAGGGCGGACAAGGAAAGCAGCGGCCCTCCTCCCTCCGATCTCCTCCTCCGCTTCGACAACAAGCGCGGCGCCAGGGTGCACGTCTTCGAGCTGACGATCCGCGCCGTGGGCTCCCTCGTCAGCTCGCACATCTACCTCAAGAGGGGAAACCTCCTGGGAAACTCTTCTTCGAACTCTTCTCCTCCTCCTCTTCGATTCCCCTCCTACGACGGCGTCTCCCTCCTGAACAAGGCCCTCGACCTGGCAGAGAGGCTCTTACCGGCCTTTGACACCCCGACGGGCATTCCTCTCTCCTGGGTCTACCTGACGGAAAAGGGGCAGCAGCCGCCCTCCTCGCCGCGGAGGGAGAAAGACCGCTCCACCTGCGCCGCCTGCGCCGGCACGCTCCTGCTCGAGTTTGCGGCCCTGTCCCGTGAGAGCGGCGACGCGCGGTTCGAGCTCGCCGCCTCCAGAGCCGCTCGAGCCTTGCACTCCGGCAGGTCTCCCCTGACGGGCCTCGTCGGCAACACCGTCGACGTCGACTCGGGGACCTTCGTCCGCAAGGACTCCGGCGTCGGGGCGGGGATCGACTCGTACTACGAGTACCTCCTCAAGTCATTCCTGCTGACGGGCGAGGGGGAGTGGCTCGCGGCCTTTGTCGAGGCCTACACCTCTGCGATGCGGCACTGCAGCCCTCCGATCGTGCTGATGCTCGAAAGAGAAGGAGGAGAAGGAGGAGGAGGAGGAAGAGGAGAAGAAGAAGACGGAACTGGTGCAGAGGTCGAAAAAGAGCGAAAGAAGAAGAAGAAGAAGAAGAAGAAGAAGAAGAACGTCGACAACAACGAGGCAACAAAGTTCACTCTGAAGCCCCGACGAAAGGCGTGGAGAGTCGACTCCCACGTCGACACCGCGGCCATGACCCGCCCCTGGATCTCCAGTCTGGGCGCGTTCTGGCCGGGGCTCCAGGCCCTCGCGGGTCAGGTTCTCGACGCCTCCCGGTCGCACGCGGACTTTGCCGCGGCCTGGTCAAGGTTTGGCGGCCTTCCCGAGGCGCTCGACGTCTCGGGCGCCGCGAGGCACCCGACGCTCCCGGGCTACCCTCTCCGCCCCGAGATCGTCGAGTCTTCGTTCGCGATGTTCGGGGAGACGGGACACGAGGCCTACCTGGCCACGGGCGCCGCGGTGATGCGGACGCTCCGCGAGAGGTGCAAGGCCAGGTGCGGCTTCGCTGCGCTTGCCGACGTCGGCGACGGTGAAACTCCTTCGTCGTCTTTGAGTTCTTCCTCTTCTTCGGCGGCGACGGCAGCAGCAGCAGCAGCAGCAGTAACTGCTCAGCAGCAAGACGCGATGGTGAGAGAGCCGTCGAGTTCCAAAGGTTTAGAGAGAGAGAGAGAGAGAGGAGAGCGACGGAGAGGGAAGAGCAACAGGAAGGCAACGGCTTTGATTCCTTCAACAACAACAAAAACTCACTCTTTTCGAAACCTCGACTGAACTTTTTCTCCAAAAACAAAAAAACAATTGAAACAGGAGTCCTTCTTCCTCTCGGAAACCGTCAAGTACCTCTGGCTGCTCTTCTCCGCCGCCCCCGCCGACGGAGCGACGGACCAAGGCGAGGGAGAGGGAGGCTCGACCGCCCGGCTGCTCGACGGCGTCGTGCTAACGACAGAGGGCCACCCGTTGCCTCCGTACCCGCCGCTCCCCTCTTCACCCGAGGCCGAGGAAGGGGGCGAATCTTCTTCTTCTCCTTCATCGCCTGCTCCCGCGTCGTGCTCCCGCCTCTGTTCCTCCCTCTCCTCCTCGCCGTCGTCGTCGTCGTCGTCGTCGGAACCTCCTTTTTCTTCTTCTCTCGCGATCTCGCGGTCCCTCTCGGCCGCGATGCCGCTGCTCTCGCCGACGGAGCGCGACGTCGAGACCCTGAGGCGCAGGCGCTGCCTCGCCTGCCTCGCCGTCGAGGCGGCCATGGCTCCCGTCAGGGAGCACTGGGCGCGGGAGATGAGGGAGGCGGAGAAGGCGGCAGCGCTGGCGATGGAGAGGGCCGAGAGCGCTGCGGCGGCGGCGGCTGCGACGGCGGAGACGGAGGCGGAAAAGAGCGGCGGCCCCTCGCGAGCGACCTCCTCTCCTCTCGAGAACCTATTACTGCGGCAGCAACGGCAGCAGCTCCAGGAGCAGAGGCAGCTGCTTCAGCAGCTGCAGTTTCTCCAGCAGCAGCAGCAGCAGCGCCCGCCGGTCGCGCAGGTGCTCTGCCGGCTCCACGAAGTCGTTGTTGCTGCGACTCCTTTGCCCTCGTCGTCGCCGCCGTCGTCTCCCTTGACGGCAGCAGCGCCAAGAAAAACAATCGCCTGCGGCTCGCTCTCGCTCGTCCCGCGGGAGCAGAGACCGATCAAGCCCGAGCTGGTCCCGGCGGAAACCCTCGTGCTCCAGGTCGTCCGAGTCGATGGCGGAGACCAGGCCGACGGCGAAGACTCCCCTCCTCCCTCCCGAGCTCGAGATTGGGGGCTCCGCCTCCGCGTCTCCCCCTCCTCGTCCTCCGAGGGAGAGCGCCCCTCGATCCCGGTGCTGCATCTCTCGGGCTCCTCGGCCGAGTTCGGGCCCAGCCTGGCCTCGGCGGCCGAGTGCGAAAAGAGAGGCGGCGAGGACGAAAACGTCGGCGGCCGCCCCTGCTCCGTCTCGGGCCTCGTCGTCGTGGCGAGGCCAGCAGACGCCTGCTCTTCCCCGCTGACCTTCGAGCCCGCGATCCCGGCGGGGTCGACGGCGGCGGGGGTGCCCTTGGTCGTCGTGGTCGAGAGGGGGAGCTGCGACTTCGAGGCCAAGGTTTCCGCGGTCGCGCGGGCGCTGCCGCCGGGCCCGAGCTCCTCCTCCTCCTCCTCCTCCTCCTCCTCCTCCGCGGGAGCGGCCGCCGTCGTCGTCCTGAGCGGCGACGACGCGCCCCTTTCGATGGGGAGGAGGAGGTCGCCCTCTCCCCTCTCCGCGTCCTCCTCCCCGGCCGGCCCGACGACGACCAGGGAGGAGGAGGGAGGAGCGGGGCCCCCGAGGGAAGAGGGCGAAGAGCCCCCGATCCCTTCGATGCTCCTCCCGAGGAGCCAGGCAGAGAGGCTGCGGTCGGCGATCGAGGGGGCCGCGTCGGACGGCCCGCTGCTGCGCGCCGAGCTCCGGGCGACGGCGCCCGGGGAGGGAGCGACGGCGGCGGCGACTGCGGTGGCCGGAGAGGGAGGAGGAAGCGGAGGAGGCCCCGGAGGCGGCGGCGACCCTGCCCCTCCCCTGGGGGTCGACGGAGGCTCCAGCAGCGCTCCCCTCTCAAGCCTGGGCACCGTCTCGATCAGCGCGCTCGCTCCGGCGTCGGCGGCGGCGTGGCTCAACGAGCGCGACGGGAGCAGCGGCGGGAGCGGGAGCGAGACGAGCGGCAGTGGCAACAGCGGCAGCCTCTTCAGCGGCACCCCGCTGCTCCAGCAGCTCCTCGCGACCGTGGCCCGGTCCCGCGAGTTCGCTGCGCTGCTGCAGCAGGTCGCGAGGGAGGAAGAGAAATAGAAATGAAAATCTACATTATGTACACTACACGAAACGGAACGAACTTGCAAAATCCAGAAAGAAAAATGAAAGAAAAAAAGAAGAAGAAAAAAAGACTCAGTCCTTTTCCCACTCGCTCGTCAGAAACGGACCCCTCGGCCCCTCACCCTCCCCTCGCCTCTCCGCCACCCGCACGCCGTCCCCTACCCGCACCACGCACAGCACCTCGCCCCTCTTCGCGTGTTCCAGCCCTCCCTTGTCCCTCACCACGCCGTTCCACCCGAAGAAGACGGCGCCCCTCCACGACGGGAGCGCGAGCCAGCCGAGCTTCGCCCCGGAGCGGCCGCAGCCGTCGCGCAGGGCCCGCGTGAGGTCGGGGGAGTCGCGCTCGCCCGTGCGCGGGTTGACGTGCGGGATGCTGCACCTGTCGCAGGGCTTGACGAGGTCGACCAGGACCGCGGAGGGAGGCAGAGGCAGAGAGGAGGAGGACGACGACGAGGGACCTCCGTTCGAGAACGAGAGCGACGCCCACGCGTCTTCTTCCCAGGGCTTCCCGGAACCTTCTGCCCCCTCGCCTCCCCCTGCGAATCCTCCCTCGGCGTCGAGCAGGATGTTTGGCCTGAACCTCACGGCCTCCACGGGCCTCCCCAGCACCCTCTCTACGGCCAGCGTCGACGCCCGAGTCGTCACCAGCAGCGGGAACGCGTCCGCGAAGGCCACCTCGGCCCTCGGCGACGACGCGCGGACCCAGCCGGGGGCGACGGCCCTCGGAGCGCGGCTCGGCGAGTGCCTGACGAGCCTGACTCGCCGGCCCAGGAAGTCGCTGAGCAGCTCCGCGGCCTCGTCCCCTTCGTCGAGGGCCTCGCCGTCGTAGTCCCAGACGCTGACCCTGCGGAGCTGTCGCCGCGGGAGGCGTCGTCGTCGGCGAGGGCTGGAGGAGGGCGAGGCTGCTCCTCCTTCTTCTCCTTCGACCTCCTCTTCGACCTCCTCTTCCTCGTCTGTCCAGAGCGGGACCGAGACGCTCTTCCCCGTGGGGACGATGGTCAGCGTCAGCGCCGCCCCGGCGCCCAGGTCGGCGCCCCACACCTGCCCCAGGAAGGCCTCGGCGGGCAGCGAGGGCCGCACGAGGGCGAGCGCCGGCGTGTCCCTCTGCGACAAGAACCGGCCGCGGCCCCCGTCGGCGTCGTCGGCCCTGACGACCGCCCAATTCCTGTCGAAAGGGATGCCGTCTCGCGTGAGCGCGGCGCCCTGCTGGTCGAGCTCGATGGGCGCGCAGGACTTGACCGGGTAGGCGAAGAGCGCGGCGACGCGGAGGTGAGGCGACGGTGAGGAGGGAGAAGACATGCTTGGATGATGATTGGAAAGATCGATTGGAAAAAAAAAGAGTGCCCGCCAAGAGATACTTTTTTTTCTTAAAGACTTTTTCTTTTTCTTTTTGGGCGCCCGCTCGCTCTTGACTCGTCGTCGAGAAACAAAAAAAACTTCCGTTTTTCCGCCTCTCGCTTTCTCTTCACACACGCAATGGACCTTCAGGTTCTGCTCCGCGACAGCGTACGTTCCGCGCTGAGCCCAAAGAAGAAGAGAAGAGAGGGAAAGAGAGAGAGAAAGAGGGGGACGCGCAACGGGTTTTGATCTTTTTTCGGTCTTTTTCTTCCGCTCCTCCTCTCGGAGACTCCCCACTTTGTTTTCCAAAAAAAAACGAAAAACGCCCCCCCTCATCTCTCTCTCCCTCTCCCTCCCTCTCTCTCCCTCGCTCTCTTACCTCTCTCCCTCGCTCGTTTACCTCTCTCCCTCGCTCGCTTACCTCTGTCCCTCGCTCGCTTACCTCTCTCCTCTCTCTCCCTCTACTCCATCGTGCTCCGTCTCCTCTCTCCAACAGGCCCTCGACTGCCTCCGCGGCTTCATGCGGTCCTCGCGCGGCCTGGCCCGGGACGCCGAGCGCTTCTCGGGGCGCTTCCTCGGCGGCGAGGCCCGCGCCGACGGCAGGGCCGCGCTGGGCGAGGCCGCCGAGCACGCTCGGAGCCTGGGGAGCGCCTTCGAGGCCTCGGCGCCGCGCGTGCTGCTGTCGATGGGGGCGGCCCCCGAGGAGATTGGCGGGGCGGTGGCCTCGCTGAGGGACGACGACGGCGGCGCCCCCGGTGCCGGAGGAGCTGCCGCTGCCGCTGCCGCTGCGGCAGGCGGCGGCGGCGGCGGCAGCGGTGGAGGACGAGAAGGAGGAGGAGGAGGAGGAGGGGCAAGGAACGCAGCCGCAGTGCTCGCCCAGCGCCGGCGCGAGGAAGAGGGCAGTGGCGAGCACGACGGAGGCGACGACAGAGACAGGCGCCGCAGCGCTTCGGCCGAGGAGGTCTTTGGCACCGCCGACGCCAGCGGCGGCGGCGCCCTCTCCGAGCCCGCCTCCGTCCCTTCTCTCCGCGACGACGCCGTCGTCGCTCACGCTGCGATGACTCGTGCCGCCGCTCTTCACCCCGGGCGAGGGCGCTCGCCTCCGCCTGCTGCCGCGGAAGAGGAAGAGGAGGAGGAGGAGGAGGAGGAGGCCGAGGAGGAGGCCGAGGAGGAGGAGGAGGAGGAGGAGGTTCCGGAGGGCGGCCGAGCCAGGCGCAGCGGCCGCCGCCGACGCGGCCAAGGCGACGGCGACAAGGAGCGCGTGTCTGCCTCGCACGAGACCCCCGCGGACGTTGGTGCCGCCGCCGCCGCCGCCAAGGAGGGCGGCGAGGGCGAGGAGGAGCTCGACGAGATCACGCAGATGGCCTCTGGGCCCCCGGCGAAGCGCACCAGGTGAAGAGAGAGAGAGAGAGAGAGACTTCTTTTTTCGGGTTTCTTCGTCAACAAAAAAAAACGTTGACTAGAAGAAAAACTCAAGACGCACCTCTCACGAAAGCTCTCACCTCAACTCGATTCAAACAGGTTCGCCACGACGACGTCGCCGACCGTCGCCGCCACCGCCGCCTCGTCCGGCTATTCGCTTCTCGCCCGCTCCTTGCCCCACTCCGCCCCCGCTGCTTCTGCTGCTGCTGGTGGTGCTGGCCGCGGCCGCGGGCGCAGCAAAGGCCGCGGAGGCGGCGGCGGGCGCGGCGGAGGCGGGCGCGGAGGCAGGGCTGCCGCGACGCTGCTGCAGCTGAGGCCCAAGGCCAAGCCCCCCAAGCCCGCCCAGCCTGTCAGGGTCACGAAGAAGACCCCGCCAGTGGAGTTTGAGGTCGATGCGATCGTTGCCTCGAAGGTGGAGCGCGGGCGGAAGCTCTACAGGGTCCGCTGGGTGAGAAGAAGAAGAGTTTTCCGGTTTTCGTTTTTCCGGGGTGGGGATCGGGAGGGCAAGAAGGCAGCGAGAAGGGAAAAGTGTCTCACACACTCTCATCCTCTCTCTCTTCCTGAAAACAAAAACTCTCCTCTTCAGGCGGGCTACAAGCCCAAGGACGACACCTGGGAGCCCGAGGTATGGATCGGCGGCAGCAGAGCGAGAGAGGAAGAGAGAGAGAGAGAGAGAGAGAGAGAGCGCGGAGAGAGGAGCGGCAGGGAGAAAAAACTCACTTTCGACTCTTTTTTTTCCACCGTCGAAACACAAAAACAAAAACAGGCCAACCTCAAGAACAACATTTTGTTTACAGCCTGGCTCCAGAAGCACAAAGAGAAGAAGAAGTAGAGAGAGCGGTGAGCGGAGAGCGGTGGCGGGTGGTGAGGGAGGGGCTGGAGTGGAGTCTAGAGAGAGAGATTTTGAACGAAAGAGAGAGAGCGAAACCGCTTTGTGTGTTTCAAAAAAAGGACGAAAGAGTTCAAACCGCGCGTTTTTTTTCTTTCGGGAGGCATTTCTGACTTCCTCTCACGAGAGAGCGAGTTTTTCTTTGTTTCTTTGAATGTTGTTGTGTTTTTGTTTTGCAAAATGAAGAAGAAAGGGTGTCGACCTCCGCAGCAGCAGCAGCAGCAACAGCAGCAACAGCAGCGTTTCTCATCCAGTCAGCGCCCGCGCCGCCTCTTGGTCCCGCCTCGCCCGCTCTCCCTGTCCGCTCTCAGAGAGGGCGTCAGCTCTCTCCCGCAGCACGCGAGCCAAAAGGGAAGAGATGGTTTGGGTGGAGGAGGTCGCGTCTTTTTTCTTTTCCTGCTCCTCTCCTCCACCTCCACCTCCCGCTGTCGACTCCGCCGCTGCCCGCGCCGCCATCAGCGCCCTCAGCGCCTCGGTCAGGGAGCCCACTGAAGAACAAGGAGAGGAAAAGGAGGAAGACGGCGACGATGCGTTGCTTCCGCTTCCTTCTCCCCTTCCTCCTCCTCGGGCCTCGACCAGCAGCGCCGCGGCACGGGTGATCTGCCGAGCGACGAACGCCTCGGTAGGCTCGTGCGGGCGCCGCCGCCCGGGGCTCGCACCGCGCTGACTGTGCCGCTGCTGCTTCTGCTGCGGCGAGGAAGGAGCAAAAGGAGAAGGAGCGCGACAATCGTCCGCCGCTCCTGCTTCTTCTCCTTCGTGTTCTCGCTCTCCTCCCCCGCTCCTCGCCGCGGCCAGCAGCGTCTCAAACGCCTCCTTCGCTTCGACGAATCTCGCAGAAGTTGCCTCTTTCTCTTTCTCTCCCTCTGCTGCTTTGTCTTTTATCCTGCGCGCGGAATCCGGGTGCGTAGCCGCGGCGGCCCTCCGGAACGCCGCCCTGAGCTCTCGCTCGCCCGCCGCGGCCTGGACGCCGAGGAGCCTCGCTGCTTTCGCTGCCCCTGCTGCCGCTGCTGCCACTGCGTCGGCGGCGGTGGAGGGCAAGGGACGGCTCCTCGTCGGCGGCGATGGAGGGGGTTGCTGAGCTCTCCGCCGAGGCGGCAGCGAGTGAGAATGTGCTCGTGGTCGAGCTCGGGGGCCGGCAGTCGAGGCGTGAGGGGGCGACGCCGGAGGTAGAGGTGGAGGTGGTGCCGTTTTCTCTCCTCCTTCCATCGTCGTCGCTTCCTCCTCCCCCTCTTCTTCCCCCGGCCGTTTCTCTCTCCCGACGCTCCCACGAGCCGTCTCTGCCTTTCTCCCTCCCTCGTGACGACGCCTCATTTGCGCTCTTTTCGCCCTGGAGAGCTCCGCGGCGACCTGCGCCGCGGCGCGCTCGTGGCGACGGTTGGGGCCTGCTTTTTTCTCTTCCTCCCCGCCGCCGCCGCTGCCGCCGCCGCCGCCTCGGAGCAGCACCAGCGCCCGCTCCAGCGAGGAAACGGCCTCTCCTTCTTGTTGCCTTTCGGCGGCTCCCTCGCCGCCGCTCGACAGCAGAGCGGCGCGGGCGAGGCGATAGAGAGCCTTGGCCTCCTCCTCGACGGACCGGGCGTTCTCGAGGGAGCTTCGGGCGTGCCGCAGGGCCGAGCCGGGGAGGCCCGCGGCGAGCGCGGCGGCCGACGCGTTGGCGTGGAGGCGGTGGAGGAGGAGGAGCCGCCGCTGCTTCGGGCTCCCTTCTCCTCCTCCTCCTCCTCCTCCTTCCACTCCTTCATCTGCTGCTTCTCGTGCCTTCGCGAGCTGGGACTCGAAGAGCGCGAGGGAAGCGGAGGCGGTGGCTGCTGCTGCTGCGTGCTCCTCGTCGACGCTGCTCATCTTCTTCTCTTGTTTACGG
>Ga0315285_10009071_pt1 | contig 10186 bp, 12 predicted proteins | sample YL17G09_36_MG_FD_203698 | JGI IMG/M metagenome (GOLD analysis project Ga0315285, IMG submission 203698) | Sediment microbial communities from Yellowstone Lake, YNP, Wyoming, USA - YL17G09_36 | ecosystem: Environmental > Aquatic > Freshwater > Lake > Sediment | place: USA: Wyoming | collected... | reverse complement strand
AACTGACTTAGCGATGGCATGACCAATAACTCCAAGTTTTTTACCAACAGAAATTGCGCGAATACCCTTTATCAAAGATTCATAGCAGGCATTAATTATTTTGACGTGTTGTGGTGATTTTGGATTGCCATAGATACAGGTTAAAGCGCTATCAGCGATGGCGCCTTTATATGTTGCGCCTAAATCAAAAGAGACCACATCTCCATCTTGAAGGTGGTAATCAGTTGGAATGCCATGAACTAACTGCTCATTAATTGAAATGCAGGCGGCAGCCGGAAAATCCTTATACCCTTTAAAGGTCGGAGTACATCCATTATCAAGCATATACTCTTCGGCTAAAGAAGATAACTCAATCATAGATTTAGTTGTTCCGTCTTTAACCGCCTGTTCTAATAACATAAGAGCGCCGGCAGTAAATTTGCCGGCGACCCTTTGCTTCTCAAGCCAGTCATTATTTTTTAATTTAAATAAACCGTTGTTTGTCATTGGTTTGGTGACACACATCTTATCGCTTAATTCCAGATTTGATATCATTCATTTTGCGAACTTCGGCTTGTGCCTGAGCGGCTTGTTCAAAATTAACTATACTTTTGAATTCAGGAGATAATATTTTATCAGAAATTAATCTATCCAATAATATAAGCATAGAACGCATCTCTACAACCTGCTCTTTTCTCATATTATAGTTATCTTGCGAAGCTTGCACAAACCCTCTTATTAAGATAAGGTTGGAAATTTCAGAAATTCCATAATATTGAAGCGGTTGCACATCTTTATCTTCATCCATTTTACTTTCCTTTTGCGTTTCTAACTATAGATCCATCATCATCAATAGCATCTACTTCGGTCAATTTATACTTCATGTATAATTGAAGAACGAAATATTTAAATGTTTGTTCGGCAAGATTATTTTCTGCCAAAGCTTTTTCAGCTTGCGCCAAAGCAACTTTTCTATTTGCTTTTGATAGCTCTAGCATATGTTTATCTGCATCAGATAAACGCTCTACTTCAACAGCTGCGACACTCTTATCTTTATCCATATTAAACTCCTTATTATAATTTATAACAAGAGTTTAAAAATGTAATTATTTTAATTAAAGAATTTTAGCAGCTTCTGTTGCTAGAACGCTTCTTTCACCCTTCGTGAAAGTAATGTGTCCAGCCAATTCAGAGTCTTTAAACTTTTCAATTACGTAGGCTAAACCGTTGTTCATTGCGTCTAAAGACGAATTATCAATTTGATCTAAATCGCCCGTAAGAATAATTTTGGTATTCTCGCCGGCACGAGTTAAAATTGTTTTAATATCATCTTTACTCAAATTTTGAGCTTCATCAATTAAGATGACGGCATTTGGAATACTTCTACCTCGGATGTAAGTAATCGCTTCCATTTGAATTCTGTCTTTCTTTCTAACAGCTTCAAAGTTTGCCCTCCACTTATCCCCGTTGGACATAGTAAATAAAACCTCAAAATTATCCATGACTGCTTGGAACCAAGGCGCCAACTTCTCTTCCATAGTATTGTGAGTTAAAATAAAATCATCAGTAGCATATAGGTGGTCTTCTGATTCCACCAAAATACATTTTGTTTCTTTAAAACCAATTGTTGAAACGTCAGTTATCATTCTACTCAAATCATATTTTCTTGATTTAAACCTATTTATTTTTCTATTCAATCTAAATGGGCACAAATCATTTGGTAAAGAAATGCTTACTACATTTGATAGTAATTCTTTTTTAACATCATTGTAAGTGTAATAACTTTTCTTTTTATTAATTTTAGCAATTCCACCAAGTGATTGCACTAAAAATTGAACGTCTTCTGCAAGTTGATTAGACGTTGTTGAATAACTAACGTCAGCGCCGTCTTTAGATACGAAACCATCCGCGTCCATTAATCCCTGCAAAATAGAAAGTCTGTTATTTACAGAATTTATCTTATATTTTTCTGGAATAAATTTAGTTCCAGATTTTGATCCTGTTAAACCTAGACGTTTAATCTCTGCAGCAAAAACATTATCTTCTCTGTGTTTTCGATTTAGATTATTTTTAGCTATAAAGGAATAATTATAACTGTCTTTCGTTTTACTTTTTACTTTACAAAGCATATTTTCTGGCAATAATGATTGACAATTCGTCATCATTTGTTCATCAGATGATGTAAAATATACGGAATATTCTTCCGATAAAGTTCCATCACCAAGTAAAACTCCCATAATATATGGATTAATTAAAACTTCATTCTCAACAAATGAAACCGGTTTAATCAGTTTAACTTTATGATTATTTACATTTGACGTATAAGCCTTAAGCGTCTCTCTAATTTCTTTTAGAGATTTTACGCTGCCAGCAGAATCTTTTCTTTGCGATTCTTGTAATGTTGTAGTGTGCCATAAATGATCTTCGCAACATTCGGTCGATGATCCATCTGAAAAGGTAACTTTAAATACCTCCTTTTCTCCTTTTGGAAAAATCTTTAATACCTTTTTAGGATTACCATCTGAACCAATAACATAATCGTCTGGTTGAATGTTGCCCATAATAGACCACCCATTAGGAGTTAAAATTTTAGCATCTAATGGTTGTGGTCCTGGCAAATAGCCAATATCATTACCGACTGCTTGAATTGGGCGATAGATAATAAATTTTTCATATTCATGACGATCAAGAACTAACTCAAGGGCAGAGGCTAAAGTAATTAAACTTTTACCCGTTCCAGCTTGACCAATTAGCGTAATTAAAGGAATATTTGGATCAAGAATTAAATCGACTGCCGCCTTTTGCTCTTTGTTTCGGCAAGATATTCCCCAGGGGAAATTTCTATCAATGTATTGAATTACGCCTTCAGAATTTAATCTGCCAAGCGCGATATCATCGCCATTTTCATCGGTAAACATGACGCATTCATTTGGGCTTAATTTCAACCCATATGATTTAGGATCAATAATGTCCTGTGTAATCAAGTCGCTTCCAGCCAAAGGATCGTTGATGACTTGAAGACCGCTGTATATCTCGCTGGCATCAGTCTTATCTTTATTATAAGATTCTGATTTGATTCCCAATGATTTAGCACGAACTCGCAAGTTAATGTCGTTGCTTACAAAGATAATTTCGTCTTTGGGGAATTTGGCTTTTGTATGAAAAGTACAAGATAAAATTCTAGTATCTCCATAAAGAGTATCTCCAAATTCATTTGGATAAATTCCAGCGTCAATTCTCAATGTAACGGTGCCGACTTTTACGCCTACGGTAATATCGCCTTGATTACTAATATCATCAAGAAGTCTAATTGCTACTCGTGCATTTCTCCCGGCTTCTCCAGGGTATTTTTTTAATTTATCTAATTCATCTAAAACTGTAACGGGTAAAATAACCTCGCTATCATCAAATGTTTTAAAACTAGAAGGGCTATGAACCAAAACCGAAGTATCTAAAATGTATTTTTTCATTTATTATTTCTGTGGTAATCTTATTACTCATTATTTTGCTCGAAAACACTCCAATAATTTACGTGCATCTCCAAATAAAGTTTCTTGCTAGGATCAACCTGTGTTAAATCTTTTTTTAATACGTACTCGCACTTTTTCCATTCTCCTATTAATTGATGGTCAGCATAGAGACGTAGCTCACCATCATAATCATCTATAACCTGCACATCGTATGCAGACAAGATTCCTCGTAATTTGATTTTATTCTCAATGGAAAGCTGTCCGTCTTCATCCCAAATATTATCTATGGGGAGACCAACGGACTCTAATATGCTTTTAACAAATCGAGTTTTCTCTTCTTCTTCAACTTGCTTTGTATTCTCATTTGAATTAAGAAGTATTACGTTTTTCATTCTCTATTAAATGCTTATTAATTGGTAAGTTGATAAAAATATATTTTAAATAATTAATTACACTTGGAATAAGTACAGGCGCTACACTTTAAACAATGCTCTTGGTAGATTAAAGTATTCTCCAAATTACATTCTGGGCATTTTTTCTCTGATGCCGATTTAGTTCCATCTTTAATATAAGACTTTAAAACTCTAGCAATGACTTTGGCAAAAGAAGTCATATCAGAATTAACGTCTTTCAATAGTTGTTCGGCAACATATTGAATTGGTGCTCCATGACGTAAGGCTAAAGAGATGGTCCTAGTGAATGCTCCATAGGTTTTATTTTCAAATGCATTAGCGATATTTTTGATGATCATTTGATCATCACCTTCGCCTACACTTAAATTATAAGACGTAATACCGTCAATCTTACCATTCTTTAATATTTTACCAAAAGTATATTTTCTTGGAATATCTACGAATTTAGAAAGACCGCCGAAAACCTCATATGGTTTACCATTAAATAATCCAACAAAGATTGTCCATTGCTCTCCTTGAATTTTAACTTTTTTAATATCACATAACATTTCATTGGGTCGTTTGGGTGCCATTACATAATTAATGTCGGCGGGTCTGCCCCCGTCATTATTTTTTACCTCTGTATTGCTGACGAGAACGCCGGCTCTGCATCCATCACGATAGACTGTAAAGCCTTTGCATCCAGACTCCCAAGCTCTCATATAAACTTGTGCTACGGTCTCCTGAGTGGCATCAGAAGGCAAATTGCAGGTCTTACTAATACTATGATCTATTGATTGCTGTGCTGCCGCCTGTAAATCTACAGATGCAACCCAATCAACATCATTAGATGTGGCTTCATGATAAGGTGATTTGGTAATGTCGGTTAATCCCGTTATATCCATCCAAACTTTTACCCCGTGATGATAGACTTCGAATTCTTGCCAGGTATCTCCCATAGCATCAGTAAAGTCAATACGTCCATTTTTATCAGAAGGATTAATTTTCTTTCGACGCTTATAACTTAACATGTAGGCTGGTTCGATGCCTGAAGTAGTTTGAGTAAGCATGGAAACTGATCCTGTTGGGGCGGTTGTTGTTAAAGCAATATTGCGACGACCTGTCTTTTTCCACATAGCCATGACTTTTTTACCAGCATCTTGCATAATGCTTTTTAAATAATCATGATCCTTCTCTAATTTATAATCAAAAATTGGAAATGCACCGCGTTCGGCAGCCAGAATACAAGACGATGTATGAGCCGATACCGCTAATTGGCGATAAATTTTATGCGTAGCGACGATTGAAGCCTCAGATCCATATTTGATGTTGAGCATAGCTAAACAATCGCCTAGAGCGGTAATACCTAAACCCGTTCTTCTTCCACTTACATTAACGTTGCGAATTTTGTTCCAAAGATTACGCTCTCCGTCTTTAACTTCTTCTGGCTCAGGATCTGCATTAATCTTTGCTAAAATTTTATCAATCTGTTCTAACTCTAAATCAATTATGTCATCCATTAATCTTTGTGCGATGACAGTATGTTTATCAAATAATTTATAATCAAAATAAGCGTCTTTAGTAAATGGATTGATCACATAAGATGAAAGATTTAGAACGAGCAATCTACAAGCATCATAAGCTGGAAGAACGATCTCTCCACAAGGATTTGTGCTAATAGATTCATGACCAAAAGCATGATATAAATCGGATGGCGTGTTTCTTTGAACCGTATCCCAAAACAATATTCCCGGTTCGGCTGACGTCCAAGCCGAAACAATAATTTGGTTCCAAATATCTTTAGCCTTAACTACCTTGGTAAATTTAGCTTTATCTGGAGAGACATTAACTGGCCAACGTAAAGTATATTCGCTATTACTTTTGACGGCTCTCATGAATTCGTCAGTAATTTTAATAGAGATGTTTGCGCCAGTAACTTTTTTTAAGTCCCTTTTAATGTTAATAAATGTTTCAATCTCTGGATGATTGACTGAGATAGTTTGCATTTCTGCGCCGCGTCTGCCATTCTGAGCAACCTCGCGACAAGTATTACTAAACCTTTCCATGAAGACGGCGATGCCATCAGTTGTCTTGGCTGAGTTTTGAGTGGTCACACCCTTAGGTCGAATTCCTGAAATATCTAAACCTACGCCGCCACGACGTTTCATAATTTGAGCTAGCTCTTGATCGGCTAACATGATGCCGCCATAAGAGTCAAATTTTTCTGAATGAACGCCTTGAATAACGAAGCAGTTCGATAAACTTTGCATCTGGAATGGATTTCCAATTGCGCTCATCGGACTGCCTTGAGGTATGATATATTTGAAATGGTCTAAATAAGAAAAAATATCTTTAGCACTTAATGGATTGGGGTATTTATTTTCTACCCTCGCAAATTCTTGTGCCAGCCGGCGATGCATATCTGCCGGCGTTAATTCTAAGTATTCCCCTGTGCCCTGATCCTGCAATGCGTATTTATCAACAAAAACTTTTGCTGCCAATTCATCGCCGTTAAAATATTGTGTTGATTCTTCTAGTACTCTAGAATAAGATTGTCCTGTCATAATCCGTCCTTAGAATTAAGTAAGTTTTTAAATTTTTATTGCAATATTATAACTTAACGCGCTCTTTTAATTGAAGAAGGGCGCTGTTAATTAATTTAGTACAATTTAATCTTGAAATGTTTAATTGTTTGCAAACTTTATTGATTGATAAAGGTTTATCTTCATCAAAACCATAGACTAGATTAATTACTTTTCTTTGTTCATCAGAAAGAGCAGATAATCCGTCTCCAATAATTTGAGAGATCTGAGAGTCTTCTAACTCTTGATCTGGGCAATGTCTAGTTTCAATCAGAATTGGCATGACTGACTCTTTGTGTGGAGCCACAGCCTTTGCAACCTTTAAAGGATATCTAATTGTCGTATGTAAGTTTGCGCTTCTAGAAATGCGAGTATCAATATATTTATGTGCCCACCAAAAAAAAGATCCTTTTTTGGGATTATAATTATTCATTGCTTTCATTAAAGCTTCAAAGCCTTCTTGGTTCAAATCTTCATAATTACCGAAAGCTTTATAACGTCCGGTTTTCATAGTGATAAGATATTTGAATTTTTCAACACAAATCTGCTCGTGTTTTTTTAATTTTTTAGCTAATTCTTGATCGTCTGAAGTCTGAACTTCTTGACGAAGTTCTATCAGCTTAATCATTAAATCTTGAGCTTCTATTTCTGTTAGCATTCTATTCTTTCTGTAATGAAGTATTCTTTATACTTGAATATTGATAAGGCATTTTTTTTAATGGTAAATGTAGTAAATCGTTAATTAATTTCCTCTAACATTTCGACAATAGACTCAATAGATGACTTAATAATTTCGTCATCTTCCAAGGTTAAAACAAATTTTAATATTTCTATAATCTGTTTTATCTTTGCATTATTGTTATCATTTTTGTCGAATGTCATTTAGATCACTTATATCCTGAAGCAGCCCAGCCGCCGCCTAATAAAATAAAAGAAGACCCATTGATGAGTCTTTTTGGCGCAACGGCTGGATGACCCTCGGCTTTACACTTGGGACATTCCTCTAACTGTGTTGTTATAGAATGAAATTCTTCAAATTCTCCGTGAGTTTCGCATTCGTATGTGTAAGTGGGCATTGTCTTCCTCTATCTCGATAGTAGTTTTTTATGGGCGCGATCTTCTCCAATTAGATTTGCCATATAGTTTTCATTAGTTGCGGCTTTTTTCTTAATTTGATTAACCTGATCTTTTAATCCGGCTTTAAATTCTTCGTCAGTCTGAAACATAATTCCTTTACCAGAGCCGCCAGAGATTACCCTCTGAGCAGTCTCTTGGTTGCATTTGGGGCAAGTGGTTGGAGGATCGGTTTTAATACCGTAAAAATCTTCCCATTCATTATTACAATTGGTGTCCGTGCAAATATGTTCATAGCTGGGCATTGTCTTATTCCTCAATAACTAAATTACGATCGATGATTTTGTATTCAATATCTTCAACCCAATTTTTTTTAATATTTTGTTTATATTTTTCGTTTTTTATTTCAAAAACCAAATAAAGCTTTCCGGTTTTCTCTTCAAATTCCATGCGAACTGCTTCGCCTACTATATCATATGGTATCATATTAGCCTCTGTATTAATGCTTTTTTATCGGCATTTATAAATCAAAATTTTCAATTTTTTCGCTAATATCGTCAAAGTCCGTAAATTCAAAATCAGTATCTTCATTCTTAATTTCATCATCTAAAAGAGTACCACAAGATAGATTCTTAATAAGCTTTCCTCGACCCTGTTCTCCGTCTCTATTTTTAATCAAATGATAATACATGTCAGGATATTGCTTTTCATTCTGTCTCGTTTCAATCTGAATACCAATGTTAGCATGATGCATAATAAGAGCAGAACGTCCAATACGATGCATACCTACTCTTTCCTCGGCATCTTTGCTTGCCTTCATTCTATTCAACTGCACAGCGGAAAGACCTATTAGGTTATGAACTCGAACCATTTCATGAAGCTTGCCGGCGATGGTGCCCAATTTAAGCCAATCGTCCTCTTTGTTGCCTTCGTCATCCATGATACCAAGATAATCGACTACTACGACCTGTGGGTTAAATTTTAACTTTGCATCCTCGTAAAGAGCCTCAACTCTCTCAACGGTAGCTCCGCGCGGTATATCGATAATCTCAAATTCGTATGGGTAATTATGGATAAATTGAAGAGACGCCTTTAATTTACTGCGATCCTCCGAATTCATTCTTATCTTGCCCTCAGATGTTACCGGATTACGGATCATCTTAGAGCTAACTCCCGATAACCTTGAAAGAACTCGGTTTCGGCAGGGCTTGAAAGGCATCTCTAAAGAGAAATATAGGACATTGGTTCCTTTAGTAAAACCCTCTGTCATATCTAAGGTGTTCTGTTGCATCCACATTTGGAGTGCCATGTTCATAAGTAACATGGATTTGCCGGCGCCGGATTCACCTCCAATAAGTAAAAGCTCTCCTTCGCGCAAACCATCTGTAGCACCATCTAAAAATGAATAACCGGTTAATGTTCCTCTATCAAACTTAGGATCTTTTAACTTGGCATTGAATTCATCTTTAAATTCTGGAATAGATTCTTTTAAAGTTCTTCTCTCATATGTCTTAGCCTGATTAACAGACTTGACGTTAGCGATGGCTCGCTGCATATTAGATAGAGTTTGATTGACATCAATTTTATCTGAGCTGTCTTTAGTTAAAGACTCATTTAATTGAGTAATCTGTTTAACCTGATATCTTTTTTTAAGTTTATCTAGGTCAAATTTATATTCTTTATCATCATATTTGTGCTCATCAAGACGTTTCCATAACGCTTTAACATACTCAATTAATTTATCATTTTTACCTTGAGTCAGCTTTTCAGTAAGCACTCTTTCAGTAGGCAACTCTTTATAAGTTTTAGTATATCCTGTAACTAAATTGGCAAAGTTCCAAACGTCAGGATCAAAAATATTAGTACTGCATTCGTTGGCAAATTCAACAGAATACTTTTTATTGGTTACAATTGTTTTAAGAACGTTTAAATCTAAATCAGAATAACTCATATTTACTTATTTTCCATATCTATCATCGCTTCTATAAAAAGCATCGGATGACGCCTTTGCACGTTTTATAGCTTCTTCTTTTCTATTTTTGACTACAGGCTTGGCTCTTTCTAAAAAGGTTGCCGCTCTTAATTTCTTTTCTTCTTTTAAAATAGCGGACGCATCAATACTTTCTTCAGAGTCTATGCTAATTCCAGCCCGTTTGCTAATGGCGTTAAACTCTTGTTCAGTCATTGCGGCAACCATATAAAGCATCATCGTTAATTCTGGGCAGCCTGAACCGTTTTCGCTACCAGTCATGATACCGGCTTCTGAGGTGTTCTCTGCCATAAACTTACAATCGCACCTATCTCCAATATATGCGCAACATCGAGTTGCCAACTTGGCAAGGCTGGTCACTAACCTTTTTTGTTTAACACCATTCATTCGGCTTTCTTCTTTCTAATATCTTCCCCGAAGACAGAAATTTCTTTCATATATCCCTTCATTAAAGAATCAATGCTTGCTTGCATTGCCCCGGTAAAAGAAGATACTATGTTGGGGCTATTCGTACACATCAATGTAGGTAATTTATTTTGACTTCTCGTTCGAAAGACACCTTCTAAAGTTCTAGCATATAAATCAGCTGAATTTTCTGAAGGCATAAATCTAGAATCAAACTCATCGATGACCAAAAAATCTACCATTACTAATTCTCGACGGGCTAAAAACTTATCTTCGCCACTACCTTGAACGAGG
>Ga0315285_10009070_pt1 | contig 10187 bp, 1 predicted proteins | sample YL17G09_36_MG_FD_203698 | JGI IMG/M metagenome (GOLD analysis project Ga0315285, IMG submission 203698) | Sediment microbial communities from Yellowstone Lake, YNP, Wyoming, USA - YL17G09_36 | ecosystem: Environmental > Aquatic > Freshwater > Lake > Sediment | place: USA: Wyoming | collected... | reverse complement strand
GTCATTCGCGCTACCGTGTCCCATCCGCGACGGCTTCATGTTCCGATAAATCACAACCGAAATCGATCGCCGAAATCGACATCCCCACGCGGCCTAACGATTGACGCCCGCCAAAACGACAGATGGGCGTCGATTAAAATATATCTTTGCGCCTGTCAGTAATAGTAACGTCATGATAACCAATCCCCATTCAGACACCGTGGGGATGGTTCCTCCGGTGTCGCAAAGATCATCCAGCTCGTCGCCATCGGCATCGCCTAGGCACACCGATCCGGGACCCTGGAAAACCCCGCCTCCCGGCACGATGTCCGCACAGCCCTCCGCCGTCACATGGTCGGCACAAGGCGCGGAGGGAAGGCAGCAGGCGCCGCAGGTCGGATTCTCGTGCGTGCAGCCGCTGGGCGTACACGCATCCACCGTGCAGTCGTCGCCGTCGCCGCATAAGGCGTCACTCAGTAGATGCGTGCAGCGATCGGACGCCGCCTTGCAAGCGTCGATGGTACACACGACCCCGTCGGCGCAGTCCGGCGGCGGACCGGTGACGCAGCCCATACTCGGGTTGCAGGTCTCCACGCCGTCGCAGAACATAGAATCGTCGCACTGAGCGTCCTTGGGCTGATGGCGGCATGTGTCCGTGGCCTCATCGCAGGTGTCCACCGTGCATCCGATGCCGTCCGTGCAATTGGGCGGTGTGCCGGCGTTACATCCGTTGAGCCGGTCGCAAGTCTCGACGCCGTTGCAAAACAGTCCGTCGTTGCACGTACCGTCGTCCGGCGTGTGGACACAGCTCCGCATGGTCTCGTTGCAGGAGTCGAGGGTGCAGGCTACGCCGTCGTTGCAATTGGGCGCCGGACCCGATTGGCACCCCACGACCGGGTTGCAAACCTCCGGACCGTTGCAGAACAGCGTATCATCGCAGAGCGCATTGTTGGGCGCGTGCGTACACGTGTCCGTAGCCTCGTCGCATCCGTCGACCGTGCAGACGATGCCGTCGTTGCAGTCGGGGGGAGTGCCCGCTTTACATCCGTCGACCGGATCGCACGTCTCTACGCCGTTACAGAACAGACCATCGTTGCACGCGCCGTCATTGGGGTCATGGACGCACGTGTCGTGCCCTTCGTCACACGAGTCAGCGGTGCACGAAACGCCGTCGTTGCAATTGGGCGGCGTGCCGGCGTGGCAGCCATTCAGCAGATCGCAGAATTCGAGGCCGTTGCAGAACTGTTGGTCGTTGCACACCGCGTCGTTGGGGGCGTGATCGCAACTGTCCGTCGTCTCATTGCAGGCGTCACTCGTGCAGGCGACGCCGTCGTCGCAATTGGGCGGCATGCCGGGGCGACAGTCGTTCAGCGGATCGCACGTCTCCACGCCGTTGCAGAACAGGTGGTCGTCGCACGCGGCGTTGTCGGGCGCGTGCTCGCAACGGTCCGTATCCTCGTTGCAGAAATCGAGAGTGCAAGACACGCCGTCGTTGCACTGGGGCGGCGAGCCGGGCTGGCAACCGCTGATCGCGTTGCACGTCTCCGCCCCGTCGCAGAACAAGCCGTTATCGCAGAGGGAGTTATCCGGCGTGTTCTTGCACCGGTCGCTGACCTCGTCGCACGTATCCACCGTGCAGGTCACGCCGTCGTTGCAGTTGGGCGGCGTGCCCGGTTGGCAACCGTTGAGCGGATCGCACGTCTCCGCCCCGGTGCAGAACAATCCGTCGTCACAGGCGCCGTTGTCCGCCGTGTGCGTGCAGGCGTCGAGCGTCGGATCGCATCGGTCCACCGTGCACGGCACGCCGTCGTCACAGGTCGGCGGCGTACCCGGGACGCAGACGCCCGTCGGCTCAGCGCAAGTTTCCAGGCCGTTGCAGAAAACCCCGTCGTTGCACTGGGTATCCGAGAGGCAGCTCACGCAGCGGTCATTCGGCTCGTCGCACTTCAGCGGCAGATTGCAGGGGTCCAGGTTGTCCTGGCACCCCAAAGCCGGGTCGCAGAACTCATCTCCGTCACAGTAGGACCCGTTGTCGCACACGTTGTCGTCGGGAGCGTGGGCACAGGCATCGGCGGCCTCGTCGCACGAATCCACGGTGCACGCGACGTTGTCATTGCAATTCGGCGGCGTCCCGGGCTGGCAGCCGTTCAGCGGATCGCAGGTCTCCACGCCGTTGCAGAACTGATGGTCGTCGCAGAGCGCATCGCTCGGAGCATGTTCACACGCGTCCAGAACGGCGTTGCAGGTGTCGATGGTGCAGGCGACGCCGTCATCGCAAGTAGGCGGCGTACCCGGCTGACACCCCGCCGATGTGCTGCAAAACTCGGCGCCGTTACAGAAAACGCCGTCGCCGCACACGGCGTTGTTCGGCGTGTGGTCGCACGTGTCGGTACTCTCGTTGCATACATCCGTCGTGCACCCGATGCCGTCGTCGCAACTGGGTCCGACGCCGGGCCGGCACCCAAGATTCGGGTCGCAGCGTTCGACGCCGTTGCAATACAACCCGTCGCTGCACGCGGTGTCCAGCGCCGTGTGTACGCAGGCGTCGTTGGCCTCATCGCAGGAATCCGCGGTGCACGCCACGCTGTCATCGCAATTGACGGCCGGTCCCGGATGGCAGCCGCTCTGCGGGTCGCAGATTTCCACCCCGTCGCAGAACAAACCGTTGGCGCAGAGTCCATTGTTGGCCGTATGCTTACACGCATCGGTCGCCGCGTCGCACGCATCGACCGTACAGCTCACCCCGTCGTTGCACGTCGGCGGGCTGCCGGCTTTGCAACCGCCTATCGCATCGCAGGTCTCCACGCCCGTACAGAACTTCCCGTCGTCGCAAAATGCGTTGCTCGGCGTGTGATCGCAGGAATCCGTCGTTTCGTTGCACGCATCGACGGTGCAGGGGACGCCGTCGTTGCAGTTGGGCGGCGTGCCCGGCTGACAGCCGTTCAGCGAATCGCAGACTTCCGCCCCGTTGCAGAACGCTCCGTCGCTGCAGAAGGCGCTGTTGGGCGCGTGATCGCAGGAGTCCGTCGTCTCGTTGCACGTGTCCCCCGTACACGCGACGCCGTCGTCGCAGTTCGGCGGCGTGCCCGGCTGACATCCGAGGGTTGGGTCGCAGACTTCGTTGCCGTCGCAGAACAGGCCGTTGCTGCACGCGGTGTTGTCGGGCGTGTGAGCGCAGCTATCGGTCGCCCCACTGCAGGAGTCGACGGTGCAGGCGATCCCGTCGTCACAACTCGGCGGCGTGCCGGGCGTGCATGTCCCCGTGACCGGGTCGCACGTTTCCACGCCGTTGCAGAACAAACCGTCGTTGCACTGCGCGTCGGTCAGGCAGGTGACGCACCGATCGTTGGGTTCGTCGCACTTGAGCGGCGCCGCGCACGGATCGGTGTTGTCCCGGCAGCCGAGGACCGGATCGCAGAACTCCACGCCGTCGCAGAATAGATTATCATTGCAAAACGCATCGTCAGGCGTGTGCGTGCAGGTGTCGGACGCCTCATCACACGCGTCGACGGTGCAGGTTACGCCGTCGGCGCAGTTGGGCGGCGTACCCGCCCGGCAATCCAGAAGAAGATCGCATCTCTCCACGCCGTTGCAGAAGAGCATGTCGTTGCAGGGGCTGTCGTCCGGCGTGTTCACGCAGGTGTCGTGGACCTCGTCGCACGCGTCCACGGTGCAACTCACGCCGTCGCTGCAGTTGGGTGGAGTACCGGCCTTGCAACCTAGGAGCGGATCGCAGGTCTCCACGCCGTTGCAAAACTGCCCGTCGTTGCAGAGGGAGTCATCCGGGGGGTGTTCGCAGCGGTCGTTGGCCTCATCGCAGACGTCGACGGTGCAACCGATTCCGTCGTTGCAGTTCGGCGGAGTGCCCGCCTGGCAACTCAACGCGGGGTGACAGGTCTCGTTGCCGTTGCAAAACAGACCGTCGCTGCACAAGCTGTTGTTGGCGAGGTGATCGCACATGTCGGTCGTCTCATTGCAGGAGTCGACCGTACAGGCCACGTCGTCGTTGCAATTCGGCGGCGTGCCGAGCTGGCAGCCGTTGGTCGGGTGGCAGGTCTCAGCGCCGTTGCAGAACTGCCCGTCGCTGCATGCGGCGTTGTTGGCCGTGTGCGTACACGTATCGGCGGCCTCATCGCAGGCGTCCACCGTGCAGATGATCTCATCGTCGCAGTTGGGCGGCGTGCCCGGCTTGCAGCCGAGGGCGGCGTCGCACACCTCGTCGCCGTCGCAGAACTGGCCGTTGGAGCACGCTCCGTTGTTCGGCGTGTGCTCGCACTGATCGGTCGTGGTGTTGCATACATCGACGGTGCAGGCGATCCCATCGCTGCAACTCGGCGGCGTGCCCGCGGCGCACGTCCCCGTCGCCTGGTTGCAGGTCTCGACGCCGTTACAGAATAAGCCATCGTTGCACTGCGCGTCGCTCAGGCAGGTGACGCAGCGGTCGTGAGCCTCATCGCATTTCAACGGCGGCGCGCAGGGGTCGGTGTTGTCTTGGCAGCCCAGACCCGAGTCGCAGAACTCCGCCCCATCGCAAAACAAACCGTTGCTGCACGCCGCGTCGTTGGGAGTGTGTTTGCAGGTGTCGTTGGCCTCGTCGCAGGAGTCCACGGTGCAGGCCACGCCGTCGTTGCAATTGGGCGGCGTGCCCGACGTACAGTCGTTAAGCGGGTCGCAAAACTCCACCCCGTCGCAAAACAGGCCGTTGCCGCAGGCGGCGTCGTTGGCCACGTGTTTGCACGTGTCCTTCGCCTCATCGCAGGAGTCCACCGTGCACGCCACGCCGTCGTTGCAATTGGGCGGCGTACCCGCCTGGCAGCCGCTGGCCGGGTTGCAGGTCTCCGCGCCGTTACAGAACTGCCCGTCGTCGCACGCCCCGTTGTTGGGCGTGTGATCGCAGGAGTCGTTCGCTTCGTTGCAGGTGTCGGTCGTACAGGGAACGCCGTCGTTGCAGTTGGGAGCCGTTCCCGCCTGACATCCCAGCGTCGGATGGCAGGTTTCGTTGCCGTTACAGAAAAGGCCGTCGTTGCACAAGCCGTTGTCGGTCACATGCCTGCAGGTGTCGTTGACCTCGTCGCAAGAGTCGAGCGTGCACGACACGCCATCGTTGCAGTTGGGCGGCGTACCGGCCTGACAACCGAGGGTGACGTGGCACGTCTCCGTTCCGTCGCAGAACTGTCCGTTGTTGCATAGAGAGTTCTGCGCCGTGTGGGTGCATGAGTCGCCGGCTTCATCGCAGGCGTCCACCGTGCAGCCGACCCCGTCGCTGCAGTTGGGCGGCGTGCCCGCCTTACAACCGTTGACCGGATCGCACGTCTCCGTCCCGTTGCAGAACGACCCGTCGCTGCACGCCGCGTTGTTGGGCGTGTGAACGCAGGAATCGGTCGCTTCGTTGCACGTGTCCGTGGTACACGAGACCCCGTCGTTGCAGTTGACCAGCGTGCCCGGCTGGCAGCCCAACGTGGGGTGACACGTCTCCGTGCCGTTGCAAAACAGGCCGTCGCTGCAAGCGGCGTCGTTTGCGCTGTGCTTGCAGGTTCGCTTGCCCTCGTCGCACGTGTCGGTCGTGCACGCGATTCCGTCGTCGCAGTTCACCGGCGTGCCGGGTTGGCAGCCGCCTTGCGCATTGCACGTCTCGTGGCCGTTGCAGAAGAGCTTGTCGTCGCAGCCGTCGTTGACCGTGATGAGCTTCGTCGTGCAGGCGGTGCAGGGAACGTTCGTGCCCTTGTCGCGCACCTTCACACCGACGGTGTGCGTCGCGCCGAGCTCAACCGTGATGCAGCAGGGCTGGTCCGGCAGGCACCCGGAATCCCCGGTGTTGGTGGTGATCTCGTTGAACCCGCCGCCGCCGAAGCAGACGCCTCCGGGGCAATCCGACGCCTCCCCGCACTTCTTTCCGTTGTTCGTGCCGCCCGAGCAAACCCCGCACACCCCGTCGCCGCTCAGGTCCCAGTCGTATTCGAGGTTCCCGCTGCCCAGGGTTCCGCCCAAGCTGTTCTTTGCGCAGATCGTCACCTGGTCGTCGCAATCGGCGGGATTGGGCTTGGCCGTCAGCGTCAGGTTGCTGAGCATGCACGTGTCGTTGCAACCGCGAATCTTCAGATAGGGCTGACCGGATTGGCTGGGGAAGGTCTGCGTGACCGAACCGCCGGTGCAACCGCCGGCGCGCTCCGCGATCTCGATCCGCCAGTTGTTGGCGGCCTTGAAGTCCGCGTTCTGCTGGGTGGGAGAGATGTCCGCGAGCAGGTGATCCGCAAAGACATCCGCAGTGTCCGTGCCGCTCGAATTGGCCGATCCACAGGGGCCGCCACCCTCATGCTTGATGGTGACCTGGTAACACTTGCTCGTGTTGAACGAGCCGTAGATGGTGAGCTGGAAGTTATTGAACAGCGGCGACGCGACCTCGTGCGGATCGCCCAACGTCGCATGTGCGGGATCGACCGCGAAGCCGGTCACGGTATACGCGAGGACCGGGCCGCTCCCGGCGAGTAAGGTCGCACCGCTGATGAACAGTATGAGTGCGGAGGAACGTCCACAACGAATTCGCGATGGCCTGAACACAACTGCCGTCCTTGAGTCGTTTGGACGTTGACGCACTGCAAGCCCTCCCCGCCTGACGACCGATGTCCCGCGACTCGATCGCCGACACCCTTTCGACCACGCCGCCACGTTCTCGACGAACGTCAGGCGCTCGGGCTGCGCGACGCCCACGACGGCAAAGCGGTGGGGCCGCTCATCATACCCAGGTTATCCATCGGATCGGCGAAAGAGCAAACGGAGCCAGCCCGGGCGCCGACGGCGTCCAAGGCCATAACGTGGTTAGCTCACTTTGCCGCCTCCGCGTGCAACCCGATAAAACAGATAAGCTACCCCTTCTACCCCATACCTGTCAAGGGAAAACTTGTGAATGTGGGAGTTTCTGATGCCACCGGCCGGCGGGAACAGGTTCCCGCCGGATTTAGCGGGAACATCAGGACACCTCGAAGCCCCGATAACTATGCGCAAGGCCCAGGCGAATCGCCGAGCGGCAGAACGAACACGGTGCACAAGGCCGGTGGGCGGATGGCTGACCAGCCTAACTGCTTACCGAACTGTCAGTTGCGTACCGCGGGCGAGACCGAAACCTATGGCCCTTCCGGTTCGGTTGCTGAGGCGTCCTTCTTCGGAAAGAGTTGTTTTCCGTCTCGGACACTCTCTTGCGTCCGGTAACACTTGATTTACCAAGGCTAATCCGCGTCGAGGTGACCTCCGTAGGTTGAAGGCGATGCCGCAACGTGCTACAGTCATGCGAGGAAAGATGCACCACGGGGGGTCTCGACGATCCCAGGAGGGCTGGAAACCAGCAGCCACGTGCATGCCGCGGCGTAAAGGGGGATGGGTCTGCCCCTAGGGCGGTGTCCCTAGGCGGCGCGCCGTCGGCCTTGCGGACCTCATGCCATACGGCTCGGAGATCAATAGAGCGATGGTGCGCCTACGGCGAGTGGAAACGGCCAGCGTAGTCGGTCACCTTGTTTTTTACGCCTTGGGTGCGGGCCCCGAGAGCGCCCCTTCCGCGGAATGTTTGCTGCGGCTCGATTTCGACGGTGACGGGGACGTCAATTTCGTAGACTACGGCAAATTCCTTGCGGCCTTCACTGGACCATAGGGGGGGGATGTACTGTGATGAAGGGGGAAAGAGGTAAACTCGGCAGGAATCGCCCGGCGGCGCTGTGGGTGTTCGCCGCACTGTTCGGGTATACGGCGACGAACGGTATCGAGCCGCTTCCGTTGGTTCAGCCGCCTCAGCCCGTCACATCGACGCCCGTCGATCGTCTTTCGGCGGAAGCCGTCCAACGCGCGGCGGCGGCCACCGCGGCGTGCACCTTCTCCACGGAATGCAACGACGGACAGCCGTGCACCTCCGACGTGTGCTCGAACGGTGTGTGCTCCAACGTTCCGATCGCCAATTGCGTACCGTGCAGTCCAGGCTTGCTTTGCCCGCCGATGGACGTCGTCTTCGTCATGGACACGTCGGGGTCCATGCGTGACGAGGCGGCGGCCCTTTGCAGCGGCATGGCCCAGGTCGTCGCGGAGCTGAGTCAACAAGGCGTCACCGTGCACGCCAACTTTCTGGGCATCACCGAAACGCCGGACGGAAGTTTTGCGTGCCTGACCGACAACGTCGTCCATCTTCTCGGCGGCACGGTGCCCGGAAACGGGACGAGTTGCCCGTTCCCGAACGGGTCGTCGGCCTTCGAATCCTGGGGACCGGCGACGTCGATCGTGGCCGCCAGGTTCGCCTGGACCCCGGGCGCCATGCGGATCGTCGTTCCGATCAGCGACGAGGGCCCCTGCAACGGGAGCCTCCCGGACGGCTGCAACGACCCTGGCGACGACCGCGATTCGATTAACAATGCCATCGCCGTCGCCCTCGCCAAAAACGTGGTGATTTCCCCGATCACCGGGACGGGCTCGGACGCTTGCGTCATCAACCTCGCCACGGACGCCGCCCTCGGAACCGGCGGCATCGTCATGCAATCCAGAAACCCCAAGCAGGACCTGCCCGACGCGATCAAGCGGATCCTCGTGGACTCCTGCGGAATCGACTACCGTTGCGACGATCATCAGGCGTGCACCCAAGGCGACACCTGTAGCGATGGCGTCTGTGTGGGAACGCCGATTCCGGGCTGCCGGTCCTGTACGGCGCACACGGAGTGCGACGACCAGGATCCTTGCACGACGGACTCGTGCGTGGCCGGGGCGTGCTCCTCAACGCCGGCCTACGATGTCGCCACGGAATGCTGCAATCCGCTCAGCGGCGCGGTTGTTACCATAGACGACGGAAACCCCTGCACATTCGATTCCTGTGACCCGGCCACGGGCGAAGTGACCCATCCGCCAACTCCGGCGGGGGGAGCGTGCAGCGATGGGGACGTGTGCACGGTGAGCGACCGATGCGACGGCAACGGAGGCTGCGCCGGACAGGATGCCGGAACGGTGCCCTGCACAACGGACGCGGACTGCTTCGGCCTAGCGTGCCACCAGGACGTCAGGCGATGTTTCTGCAATACTATCCCCGATCTGAGCTTGATCGCGCTTGTTGAGGGAGACTGCCATCCTTTCGACGACGAACTCGTGGTGGACGTGGAGCTCGGGAACAGTCTGGCGACGATTTCCGGCGGACAGTTCTTGATTGAGTACGACCGGACGGCTCTGGACTTTATCCTCATCCAGCCGGGCGCTATCGCCGACCCCACGTCGCCGTTCGGGGTGGAACTCGCAAGCAACGCGGACGAGAGCACAGGACAGGTATTTTACGCCGTGTACGTCTTCTCGAACAACCCCGGCACGCACGGTCCGGCGATCATGGCGAGGCTGCGGTTTAGACCCTTAAAGAAATGCCAAACGACTGAACTCTGTTTCGTCGACGCTAATCCCCTGTACACCAGCCTGGTCAACCCGCTGGGCGTTCCCGTTCCGCATACGCGGTATTGCACAGGCGATGTGTACGTCGCCGGGGACGCGCCGGTGTTGACCTGCCCGGATAGCGTCGCACTAAACGCGGAGGCAGGTCGCTTGTCCGCGAACGTGACGTGGGATCCGATCCGCGCCACCAGCGAATGCGACGGAGCGTTGCAGGTCGAGTGCCACGGGCTGGACGATGCATCGGTGCAGTTCGAGAACCTGATTCCGACCGGCGGGCGGTTCCCCATCGGACACTTTGAGTTCAAGTGCACGGCGGCCGATTCGTGCGGGTCATCGAGCTTGTGCCAGTGGAGCGTGGATGTCCGTAACTCGCACAGCGTGGAAGTAACCATGCAGTTCTCGCCGATCATGACCCCGAGCCTCCTTAAGCGATGCATCGAATTCGAGTTCTATTCGAACTGCACGGACGAGCCTGTGGTGGTCGAGCAAACGTTCGATTTTGGAGGCAGGTTCGATTTCCCGGGCGAGGCCCATGATGTGATCTTGAAGGTCCCCCCGGGTCCGTATGGATGCGTCACGGCGCGCGATCCGAGGCATACACTCCGCGCGGTCGCACATCCGCAGATCATCGACGGGAAGTACGTCATCGGGTTTGTTGGCGATCCGCGGCTCGGCGGGAATTGGCTGCTCAATGGGAACCTGAACGGCGACCGTGTAATCGACTTGCTGGATCACGCCCTCCTTCTGGCGCAATACTCGGCCACCATGGACCCGAACACGCCGTGCGACACCGGTTCGGCAATTCA
>Ga0315285_10009066_pt1 | contig 10189 bp, 10 predicted proteins | sample YL17G09_36_MG_FD_203698 | JGI IMG/M metagenome (GOLD analysis project Ga0315285, IMG submission 203698) | Sediment microbial communities from Yellowstone Lake, YNP, Wyoming, USA - YL17G09_36 | ecosystem: Environmental > Aquatic > Freshwater > Lake > Sediment | place: USA: Wyoming | collected... | reverse complement strand
ACACTATAAAGATTACAAACTTGGGAAATTTAAGATTTATCGAACCGATTCCCTTGAGCTTGCAAAAGATCAACGACAAATTTTTGATTTCACGCACAAGGAGTTTTTGGAGGAACAAGAAGAAATCGATGCAATCAAACAAAAGAAGTTTGATTTTGTAGTCGGTAATCCACCTTGGGGAGGTATTCTTAAAAGAGAAAAGGGAACATTGTTAACTAAAAGATTGAAAGAGGAGTATGTTTCTGCAATTGGAAAATACGACATTTATGTGCTTTTTATTGAACGGGGGATAAATTGGCTAAAAGATGGTGGTCAATTTGGCTACATTGTACAAAACAGGTTCCTCAGAGTCGATTACGGTAAAAAGCTAAGAGAATATTTGTTGGATAACGTCAAAATTGAAAAGATCGTGGATTTTGGCGATACCAAAGTATTTGCCGATGCAACAAATTATCCTGCTATCATCATATTTGAAAGAAAAATTGTGCAGGATCATGAATTTCCCTATATTGACGTTTGTCCAAAAGCAAATAAACTTTCTGCTGATGAAGTGATCGATCTTGTTAAATCATATTCACCTAAATCTGAAGATTATTTGACCGTAGTCTATATTAATCAACAAAAACTCAAAGCTCTGAAAGCTTGGACACCAGCTCAAATCTTTATAAATTCAGTAATTAAAAAAATAAAAAATATTGAAACTCTAAGCAACGTAACAGAAGAAATAATGGAGGGTGTTACTTTTGGTGGTAGTGGTTCGGATAGTATTTTTATTATAGATAAAAACACGATCAAGAATCATAGAATTGAATCGAAAATGTATAAAAAGGTGGTTAAAGGGAGGGACATTAGAAAGTGGAAGTTAGAATGGGATCATAGATACTTATTTTATCCTTATGATTCCGATGATAAAGAAGTGAAGATAGAACAATACCCAAATGCGTTTGAATACATAAAGCAATTTAAAGATCAGCTTTCTGATAGAGTATTAGATGGAAAAAATATTACAAAATGGGGGAAACAATGGTTTTCTCTATGGAGAATAAGAAATCCAGCGATTTTTAAGAAGCAAAAAATCTTAAGTCCTAGACTCTCAACTGAAAATAGTTTTACTTTGGATGGAGAAGGAGACTTTTATCTCACGGACTCGGCAGTGGCTATTATTCCAAAAAATATTGATATAAAATACTTGCTTGGGATTTTGAATTCCAATTTTTTATTTTTTATTGTGAAAAATACTAGTCCTTTTGTTCAAGGTAGGTACTATAGCTTTACACGAACATATTTAGATGACTTACCAATAAAGATATCTACTAGTTCAGAAGAAAAGAAAATAGCAGATAAAATTATTAAGAAAGTCGATGAGATTATTGAATTACATAAAATGGGTATTTTAGATATTGATGTCATTCTTGAGGGAAAAGAAACTGAAAAAATATGCAACCTGTCAAAGGTTACGTTTTCTTTAAGAGACGAAACACGATTTGAATTAGTCAAAGTGAAAGATGATCAAATTTACATCAATTCTCAAGATTTCGTAGAGGTTAAAGATAAAAAAATTCGAGAATACATGGAGATATATTTCAACTGTAATAGCGATAAATTTTCGAAATCAAAAGATGTAAAAAATATGATTCTGAATATCCCTGTTCCAAAATCCGACGAAATCATAAAAGAGATAATCAAGAAGGGCAGCGTTAATTATCCAAAAGTCAAAGAAAAAATACAAAGGTTGGAACAAGAGATCAACGATCTTGTCTATGAACTCTATGGTTTAAATAAGAAAGAAATCGCTATTGTTGAAGAGAGTTTAAAATGAAAAAGAAATTTGATCAAGTGTACCAGTTTAAGATTACATTGTGGGACTCTAAGCCGCCGGTTTGGCGACGGATACAAGTTCCAGAGATGTATACGTTTTGGGATCTTCATGTCGCCATTCAAAATTCTATGAGTTGGTTGGATTATCATCTCCATGAATTTGAAATAATGAATCCAATTACGAAAAGGAAAGTAAGGATAGGAATCCCTGAGGGTGATTTTGATCGAAAGGTTCTTCCTGGATGGAACCATAAAATCGCTGATTATTTTTCCATGGAAAACAACAAATCAGATTACATGTATGATTTTGGCGATGGCTGGAACCATATAATAGAATTAGAAAAGATTCTTCCACGTAACAAGGACACGAATTATCCCATATGTGTTAAAGGAAAAAGGGCATGCCCACCTGAAGACGTCGGTGGGGTGTATGGGTACAAGAACTTTCTAGAAATCATACGAAATCCCCGTCATCCTGAACATAAATCTATGAAAAGGTGGGCTGGTGGAGAATTTGACCCTGAACATTTTGATGTGAAAGAGGTTCATTTTGATGATCCAGATAAACGATGGAAAACTGCATTTGGTTAAACCATATTTGTTATCAAGTAAATCTCTAACGCAATAGATTTAGATGAAAAAATGATGTGATACAATGAAAAAAGAGAAAGATCCTAGATACAACCCTTATCTACATGATGCAATCCATGAAATAGTGGAGAATCAAATCAGAGAAGGAAAGCCAAAAGAGACAAAAGAAACACTCGATAGACTCATGAATCTTGGATATACCAGGCATGAGGCTATCCATAAAATTGGAGCTGTTGTTGTAGACAACATCTACAACGTGCTAAAGAAGAAACAAGAATTTAATGAAAAAGGATTTGCCAAAAAATTACACGCGTTAAAATAATGCTATCTGTTAAATCTAAATTCTAGTTCTTCCTCTAAATTATCATATTAAATCGGAATGATAAATGAAGTATAAATAGTGGACCAACATGAATTCTATTGAAAAATATAAAAAATATAGAAGAATTGGAATGAAACTCAATCATAAGATAATGGATAAGTGTCTTGATCGCGACACGTTAAAGAAATCAGCTAAGTTACTTGGAATTATCCAAAAGGGGACGTTCGTGTTCGACAACGAGGATGAAACAAGTGTGTTAATGGATTTTGCTCTCAACGACTATCGATTTATTAACAAAAATGTTGTAGAGCGATATCGTGAAAAATTCGGTTGGAAAAACGAGATTGAGAAAAATATAATCGATGCATTATCTACTTCGTATACCTCGCTATTCACGATTACTTCTATTTCAAGATTAGAAAACACGTTGATATTGAGTGATCTTTTAAATAAAAAAAACGACATAAAACTAATAGACATTGCTTTCAGTAATACAATTGCACACAGCGGCTATCTATTGTTCATAAGACTCCTTCCGTTTAAGGATTTTAACATGACATCTGGTATAGCATTTGTTTTTCCACCATATAAGGAAAATCATCTTATCCAAGAGTACAAGAAGAAAAGTAAAAAAATAAAATCAGATAATGATGCCATAAAACGGTTTATTGCATTTTATAAATTGAATAAAACTCATGGTATCGACGTAGCATATATATAACTAAATAAAATATTAATCATTTAAAATCCATTTCAGCGACATATCGTTCTGCACCATATTCAATTGCTTGTTCTACAGAAGCTATGTCCTTCATGAGAAATATCCTGTTGTTACCACTCTCTGTTTGCTCTATTGAGTTCTTTAAAATAGGTGCATACCTCTTAGTTCTATCTATCTTTACAATATATTCACTCAGATCTTCTATGAGCGTGGCATCAAAACCCATTTTCCATAGGTATTTGATGATCTTGTTGCGTTCACTAGCCGTACCGCATTCAAACCTATATTTCTTTTCATTGTAGTATTTAGATAGTTCTTCAAATATTTCTCTATCACTAAAGTAGTGTTTAAAGCAGTACAGCTTCCCTATTTTGAAGATATTGATCTTTTTTCTGGTTATATCAAATTCCATAAGCATCATACGAGGAATATTTCTTACATGAGGTGATGGGGTCAAGATAGATAGGATGCATATATGGTCAACCGGAAGTTATCTATATTGCATTTTTTTAGACTAGGTCCCAGTAATAGTTATCGTACTTTAATAGATAAAAATAACTATAAATTAACTGGTTTATATGATTACTTTCAATGAACCCACCCCGGAGTATATAAGGAGGGAAAATCTTACTTTTCTCCATATAGAACATGGTTTTATTGACCCCTGGATGGATGAACATCCAGAGGTCTGAGACCATAATACTGGTGGTATTATGATCCCAAGCAAAGTGAATGGAAGTAATAGTAAAAAGTTTTTTGTACAGACGCAATTATGGCAAAATATCAAACAAAACAAGCAAGAAACTAACCCTGTCTTAGATGTCTATTGGCAGTTTTTACGACGAAAATACCGTAGTGATCATACACGGAAAAACAACATAAAGTTCGTAAAACTTTTTCTGAAATGGATTGCAGAAACTAAATCAAAAAATCTTGGAGAATTAGTACCAGATGATACCAAGGATTACAAAGCGTTCTGTCTGGAAACTTACAAAATCAACGGAAACGTTGGTCGACTAAATGCTATCAACAATTTTGTTGAAGATTTTCTTCAAAAACCTGAGTTAAGAATCACCGCACCACGAAGCGTCCAAGTCAATAAACAAGTACTCAGTGAGGAAGAACTAGCAAGATACAAAAATTGTGCCAAGACACCATTGGAACGACTCATTGTTATCTATCAAATTGACGGGTTATTGAGACCTGGCGAATTCTACAAACTAAGAATATCATTGCATGATATCAACAACCAAATACTCTATCTTGATGATACGAAAACAGGGAATAACAGCGTGATTCTCACTCCCAATATGATTAAAGTATTCAATGAATATCTTCATCATCGGATTTTACCAAAACGACAAGAAGATAATGACAAACTCATTATTGTTGATAAAGGAAGCAACTATGGACTTGCGCCATCACCCGATTCTGATTTCATTTATCGACATACAAAACAAATAGCAACGAGAGCAGGATTCGGACGCAGCGTTTATCCATATCTGATAAAGCCGAGTGCGATCACAGACGGATTCAACCAGCAAATTAATCCAAAGATCCTTCAGCGACAGGCACGACATAAACACATTGAAACGACGTTGCGCTACGACCACGCAAGCGACCAGATGACAAAAGAGTTCTTCAATCGCAAGCAGAGACCACAGTCGATAAATGAGCAAAAATGTGAGAACAACATGAAGGTCTTGTTGGATAAACTTCTTTCATATCAAATTGACCTGAAAAACATTTAAGACTGGAATAGCGTCTCATTGCCAAAGAAAGAACAGCGTGATGACGTTAGCTATGGCTAAGTCAAAACTATCATAAGGTGGGTTGTAATCTAGTGATTACAACATTCGAAATTATATAGATTAGGAGATTAACGACACATTAGTTTGTCTGCAATATGACGAGAAAACAAATAAAAATTAATGGCCAATATAGGAAAGGGGATATCCGCGAGAAAGATTAAAGTAACTGCAGATGACCTAATCGAAGCTTTCGATACGCATTTTGAAGAGACTGCGTATTATCTTGATTTGCAGAAAGGGATAGTGATACTGGTATCTGAGTTTGATGATGCCGATAGTTTAAAGGAGAAAATCGAATCTGATATGACAGGTCGATATGTGTATATTGAACCCATCCCCTCATCAGAAGGATATCGACAAATGGAGGATTTTATCGCAACAGTAATTGATAAGAATTTACAAGAAAAATTATTGATTGCTATTTCAGGAACGGGTGCTTTCCGTCGTTTTAAGGATGTTCTCCTAATGTATCTTGAGCAAAGACAGAGGTGGTTTGATTTTCACGAAAAGATGATAAAAGAATATGCCAAGGAATGGATTAACGATTTAAACAGAGAACTTGAGAAGAATCCAAAAACAAAATATGGAGATATGATTGTATGGGTAAAATAGGAAGAAATGATCCGTGCCCCTGCGGTAGCGGAAAAAAGTACAAAAAGTGTTGTCTAACTAAAGATCGGAAAAACGATCAAGAAGCGGTTTCAACAGGTTCAATGAACCCTGTTGTTACATGGGTTCTCAATGAACCACACTTAAAATACACATTTGATCTTATCGCCAAGAAATATATGGATGGAAAGGTAAATGATGAAATTCGGTTCAATCAGTTAGTAGATGCTTTTATTTTTGATTATACGATTCCTCATATAAATAGAACTCCGTTTCAGTTTTTTCTTGAAAAAGCAGGGCTTTCTCCTCAGCTGTATCATGTGTATAAAAGATACGAAAAGAACGTGTTTAGCATCTTTAAGATTATTGATGTACAATACGACAAAGGTATGATGCTACAAGATCTGATTTGGGAGGAAAGGTATTGGATTACGGAAAAAAAAGGAACACATATGACAAATATTGGTGATGTTGTATTCTGTCGAATCGCACCATTTCAAGATGGTTATATTTCGCTAAGCCCAGTAATTAATAAATGGCCTCCTGAGGCATCCTATATGATTGAACGGGGATTCAGGGGGGTTCATACACACGAGGCGGGAAGACCGATCAACGCTTTCGATGTATTTGAGATAATATACTGTTCAGAAAAGAAACCAGAAGATCTCGCAGAAATAAAAAAAGCTTTGAAGAAAAAGTTAAATAAACTAGGTCTGAAGATTGATTTTCGCAGTCTTGATACAAGAATAAATGAATATACCAATATCTATGATGCATTCCCTGAAATACAAGATTTTAACTTCCCCTCAAATAAAGATTTTCGGGAGACCATGGATCTCGTTCAGTTGCTATGGAATACATATCCTCGACGTAAATTTAAAGGAAAAACTCCGCAGCAAACCTTTAAAATAGGCCCAAGGGAAAACATGTTAGTTCAGGATCTCATGAATGAGGTGATGAAGGAGATCAACCCAGATGCCTATCCCTCATCGGTAGAAGCTGAAGTTGCAGCGAAAAAATACCAAAAGATCTGGTTGGAGAAACCTCAGAAAGAACTCGGTGGGAAAACACCGATCGAGGTGATCCAAAAGGAGAGAGAAATGCTGGGTAACCCTGATAAAAAGTTCAACATGCAAATAGAGCTCACCGGGTTTAAAGATTATGATAGCAATCTTGCAGAAAAACTCTATTTTGAAGGAGTAGATGCCTTCAATGAAGGAGCAATAGGACTGGCGGCGGAGAGATTCGACCAAGTAACACGGATGTATCCTGAGAATTACAAAGCCTGGGGAAATCTTGGTAACTCCTTCGCATACCTTGGCGCTAAAGAGAAAGCAATCAGATGTTATAAAAAATCTCTCGAAATCAATCCAGAGTACGAATTTGCTAAAAAAAACCTCGAGTCTATTAAAGATATACCTGAGCGGGTTCTCGGTTTGCAGGGGATGCTTGGAGCATTTAAAGGAGCCATCCATACTGGGTTTGGAAAGAATCGAACTAAGACTATTGAGAAGTTCAATGTTTGGGATGAAATAGATAAGGATTTGAAGAAAAAACGAGAAAAAGATAAAAATCGATAATTTCTGTTCGTTGTTATTTTTCACAAATGGCGTCGACCTTAAAACATTTAAAAGAGGAATCGATGTCCTGATACCCATGCGCGGGGTCACATACCCATGCGCAGGGTCTACACAACAGATATGGGCCAGTGGTCTAGTGGTTATAACGCCTGAGCGATCGTGCATATTTTCAACGATTATTTCGGCGAAAATGTCGACGAAAATTTGGCAGGTATTTTACACGATTTTCTTAAAACCTTTTTTTCTTTTTATTAATTTTTTATGAGGTTTAATAATGCAAAATGTATCAATTTATGACTTAATAGGGACTGTTATATATTCTTCAATGTCTTTTCCTGTTATTTTACATATCAAATTACCAGTAACGTTTTCTCTTGTTGAAAAAAGCAACATATGAAAATTGATTGTTTCACCTGGGCCAATACTTCCCATTGTAAATGTTGTTGGAAAAAGCAGTTTCTTCTCTGCTATGCTTCCATTTTCCCATTCAAAAAATATTGTCGGAGGGAAATCAGACTTATTAAGGCTGTTCGCAAAAACAGGTATAACACCTTCAACTTCCTTAACCATTTGTTTGTTTTGTGTATCGTATTTCAATGTTGTTACAGGGGTTATTATTTCGTAGAATTTAAAAGGAAACGGAGCAGTTAGCGGTTCATCTACTTCAATATAAGCCGACATATAGGTTGTTGTAAGTGGCTTTCTTCCTGCGTTGTAAATCCAAAAATATTATTCCCAATTCATACGGTTAACCCGGCAGCTTTCAAAGAATTATCTGGAATTAACATAGTTTTTCTGGAATACGGAAAGAAAATTACAATCTAAAAACTTTTTAGAATCCTTTTTTTAGACTTACGAAGTTCATCTTCATATCAGATTTGGGCTGAGTGCCAAAGGCACGAAGCACAAATCCATTTGTTTTTAAAAGAATTTTTGGAATCCTTTCTTTTTATCTGATACCAATTTACAATGCTTTGTTCAACCTAATCTCTTAAATGACAAAATATTTAGATGTTATATATATGGATTAATCCTAAAAATCAATTAATCAATTTTTTCTCGATTATATTTATTCATGTAATTCAAAATATATCCATTATAATTCAATATCTTTAATATGATTTTATCGACCAGCAATCTTAATAATAGGTAGTCTTGGAGGGGTTGAGAATAATCCTTGAAATGTAGTTCGTGAACGATTTTATTTCTATTATCTTTGATTCTATCTATTTCAGAATCTGAGTAAGTAAGTTTTAATGCTCTAATTACTGCTTTAACCTTATTTTTGAATGTCTTATGCCCTAATTTTACTGAGAGTTCTTTAATGAATTCCTGTGACAATTCAATCCCTTTTTTCGATGTAAAGTTGCTAATACACTTTTCAATGCCATCTAAAAGATCTGCATCTTCATCGACATCGACACCCATCTCTTTTCTATATTGCTCGATGGCCAATTCAAGGGCGGTTATCTGAAGTAAATATTTAGATTCTAGCACTTCTGCTATCTCTGCGTTACAGATTATGTCAAATAAAATATTCATTTTCAACATCGCTCTAAGCCTTTGATATTCATTGAAGGTAGATTCAAGAAATTCCTCAATATCATTATTCCCTAGATGCCTTGAATCAATAAGCGGAGATGAATTTGAATACGGATATTTTTTTTCGCTGTGATATATTATCATTATTTGATTAGCGCCATTTAAAAATTCAGTATAAAATCTTGAAATCAATGTTTTTTGACTAAAACTAGCCAACATAAACAAATCATATATTAAGGATCCAATTGTTGGATCATATCGGATATTATCTACTAATAACTCAGATGTCAGCATATTGTTCTTTTTTTCTTTCAGTATTTTTTTAATTTCATCGTATTTTTCTAATTGTTTTATAACAAGATTCTTTCCTAAAACATTGATTTTAAAACAATCTCTCCGAGATTGCCCGCTTGGATAGTGTGTCATGTATCTACCATCAAAAAGAAAGTTTATCAAACCCACCTTTATATTGTAGCAATTTTTAAAAACTTCTTCATGCGAACTATAAGATTTATCCCAAATAAAAATGTCAGAAATAGTCAAAATTTTAATGGTAATACAACATCCTTCAGATTGTTTCATTGAAAAATCTGTGCTATTAATAGCAGCATCTGGTATGTAGATTTTTTTATCATTATTTAACTCCCCATAAAAAGAACATTTAAATTTATCTATTAATCCCATTTTTTTCGCAGAGATTTCTTTAGATTTTAAAATTACATCAATTTCGGTATTCAAATAAATAATAACTTCTATATTAAAATCCATCTCTTCATTATTGTCAAGTAATTTGAGTTTTCCAGACCCAATATAGTGACTTAAAATGTCTTTCTCATTGGTCATAAAAGACCACTCAGAATATGTTTCCAAGTATTATTGTTTACCTTAAATAATGTATATTCTAAAATCCTTTTTATTTAAACTCCTTAATTCATCTCGTATCTTCGTTTCAACCTCTTTATCTGACACCACGAATATTACAAATCTCCCCAACCTTAAATTCTTCTCATAATTTTTTATAATTTGCTCTGGATAGTTGCTGAGGTTTCAATTTCACCTAGAATCTCAATATCTAGTTTAGTTTTTTATTTTCCCATCCCTTGAAGGATCTGTAATTAACTATGTCTTCAAAAATAATTAGATTAAACAAATTTTTACCAAAATAGTAAATATTAGATATTCTATTGATAATTGT
>Ga0315285_10009065_pt1 | contig 10190 bp, 8 predicted proteins | sample YL17G09_36_MG_FD_203698 | JGI IMG/M metagenome (GOLD analysis project Ga0315285, IMG submission 203698) | Sediment microbial communities from Yellowstone Lake, YNP, Wyoming, USA - YL17G09_36 | ecosystem: Environmental > Aquatic > Freshwater > Lake > Sediment | place: USA: Wyoming | collected... | reverse complement strand
AGGCGCCGGCTCCGACGGGTTGACTCAGCCCCCGTGTGCCCTTGATCACAGCCGCCGCTGGCATAGAACCCCTATCCCGAAAACGTTGACGCGATCGGAAATTGGTTACTCGGACAGACTCCGAGCCGGCAGCGGATGACAACACTCCCACCGAGACCAACATCAGGACCTGGAAAGGCCGGGCGAACAGTGTCACGTTATTATTTTTGGTATTCAGCCTCTCCTCAGGGTAGGGTTCGATCCGAGCCGGCGGTTGCTGGAACGCGAATTGCCTGCTGACCCGCGTTGTCTTGTTGATGTAGAATGACGTACGGAAACTGGGGCAGTGATTAGGGCTCTGTGGGAGGACCGCTGAGGTGAAGCGAACGATCGTTATCATGCCCGGTGACGGGATCGGTCAGGTGGTGTTGCCCGAGGCCCTGCGCGTCCTGTCCGCCGCCGCTTTTGAGGCCGACTATGTCCCCGCTGACATTGGGTGGAAGTTCTGGATCACGGAGGGTAACGCCCTCCCCGAGCGCACGATCAAACTGCTCGAGCGGCACAAGCTCGGACTCTTTGGAGCGATCACCTCCAAACCCAAGGATCAAGCAGCCGCGGAGCTCGCCCTCCACCATCAGCACAAGGGATTCGTGTACAGCAGCCCGATCGTCGGGCTGCGGCAGCACTTTGACCTCGACCTCTGCATTCGCCCGTGCCAGTCGTTCAACGGGAACCCGCTGAACTTCATCCGCCGCAAGGACGGGAGCTTCGAGGAGCCACAGATCAACGCGGTGATCTTCCGGCAGAACACGGAGTGTCTCTACGCCGGCGTCGAATGGACGGACCCGCCGGCGCCGGTCCGGGCGGCGCTGGCCACGCATCCGAAGTTTCGCCGCTTCCAGGATGTGCCCGGGCCGGATCTCGCCATCTCCACGCGTATCTTCACCAGGGCGGCATGCAGGCGCGTCGTATCCGAAGCGTTCACCTACGCCGAGAAGTTCGGCTACAAGTCGGTTACGGTCTGCGAGAAGCCCAACGTCATCCGCGAGACATCCGGAATGATGCGGGCTGAGGCGAAAGCGGTGGCCAAGCACTACCCCAACATCGCCCTTTGGGAGACGAACATCGACGCGCAAATGATGTGGCTCACCAAGAATCCCGAGGATTACGGGGTGATCGTTTCGGGCAACATGTTCGGGGACATCGTTTCCGACGGGTTCGCGGGGCTGGTCGGCGGGCTCGGCTTCGCCTGCAGCGCCAACATCGGTCGTGAAGTTGCGGTCTTCGAGCCGACGCACGGTTCGGCCCCGAAATACGAGAAGCTCTCTCCGTCGATCGTGAATCCGATCGCGATGATCCTCTCGGCATGCATGATGCTCGATCACATCGGCGAGGCCGAGAAGGCGGACCGCATTCGCGCCGCGGTCGGCGCGGTGATCGCGGAGGGCAAGGTGCGGACCTATGACATGCTCCGCCTGACCGGCGGACCCGATGTTTTCAAGAAAGGCGCGGCCACGACGACTCAAATGACTGATGCGGTCATTTCAGCATTGCGCAGATCGTGACGCTTACGTTCGGGGGTGGCGGGATCGGAAGCTGATCATGCGAGGGGCGTCAATACCGGGCCGGACGTCATGCGACGACATCGAGCGACCATGCGGGGCACGGCCCTCTTTCCGTAGGAAACGAGTAGACTTCTGACCGCTAGGGATCGTCTTTCGGGGAGGTTGATCGTGGGACAGACGCTTATCGAGAAGATCTCCCAGCGTTTCGCCGTGGGGCTGCGCGAGGGGCACATCGTCCATGCCGGCGATTTTCTTTCCATCCAACCGGCGCACATCATGACGCACGACAACACCGCGGCAGTCATTCCCAAGTTCGAAAGCATGGGTGCCGCGCGCCTATACGATGCCGGTCAGCCGGTGTTCGCACTAGACCACGACATCCAGAACACCACCCCCGAGAATCTCGGCAAGTACGCCAAGATCGAGGCGTTCGCGAAGAAACACGACATCGCGTTCTTCCCAGCTCGTCGAGGCATCGGGCATCAAATCATGATCGAAGAGGGGTTCGTCGTTCCCGGCACGTTCGTGGTGGGCTCCGACTCCCATTCCAACATGTACGGTGCGCTGGCGGCACTTGGCACGCCGGTCGTGAGGACCGACGCGGCGGCGATCTGGGCGACAGGCCGAACGTGGTGGCAAGTGCCGGAAATCGCCCGGGTCAACCTCACCGGTCATCTGCGGCCTGGTGTCAGCGGCAAGGATGTCATCATCGCCTTGTGCGGGGTGTTCAATCAAGATGAAGTATTGAATTGCTGCCTGGAGTTCGCCGGCACCGGCGTGGCGTCGCTGAGTATTGAAGAACGCATGACGATCGCCAACATGACCACGGAATGGGGGGCACTGGCGGGCGTCTTCCCCTACGACGAGGTCACGCGAGCCGATCTGATGTCGCGGGCCGAGAAGTTCAAGGCCCGCGGCGACGCCCGACCGCGACTGACGGCCGAAGCCGTCGCTCACATCGAGTCCAAGATGCCTACGGCGGATGCAGACGCCTTCTATGCCAAGGAGTTGGACCTCGACCTCTCGGTCGTGCAGCCGCTCGTCGCCGGCCCCAACGAGGTCAAAACGATCACGCCGTTACCCGAGCTCGAAACGCGGAACGTGCGCATCAACAAGGCGTTCTTGATGAGCTGCGTCAACGGTCGGGTCGGCGACTTCAAGGCGGCGGCCGAGGTCGTGAAGGGCCGGCGCGTGCACGGCGACGTGAAGTTCTACGTCGCGGCCGCATCAAGTGAGGCGGAAAACGAGGCGAAACGGCTCGGTTACTGGCAAGCCTTGATGGACGCCGGTGCGATCGCCCTGCCGCCCGGATGCGGGGCATGCATCGGACTCGGCGAGGGCGTGCTCGAGGACGACGAAGTTGGCATCTCGGCGACCAACCGGAACTTCAAGGGACGCATGGGTTCCCGGAGCGCACAGGTCTATCTCGCCAGTCCGGCCGTCGTTGCGGCGTCGGCGCTGGCAGGGAAGATCGCCGGCCTGAAGCCGACGGCCGCCGATACGGTTCCCCTGAAAAAGCGCAGCGCCATTCGAGTTCACGATCGCACAAGCGCCGCGTCCGCCGCGGTGACCATCCTGGACGGTTTTCCGGAAGCGATCGCAGGCGAACTGCTGTACGTTCCCAAGGACAACCTGAACACCGACGGGATTTATGGCAAGGAATTCACCTACCACGAACTCCCAACGGAACAAATGGGCACGAAGGCCATGCTCAACTACGACCCGCGCTTTCAAGCTCTCGCCCGGGATGGTGACATCCTGGTCGGCGGCTACAACTTCGGATCGGGGTCGTCGCGCGAGCAGGCGGCCACCGCCCTGAAATACCGCGGACTCAGCATGATCATAGCCGGGTCCTACTCACAGACCTACAAGCGCAACGCATTCAACAACGGCTACATTGTGATCGAGTGCCCGGCGCTGGTCGAGGATCTGAGGCTGCGCTTCGCCGGCGAGAAGGCACTCACGATCCGCACGGGTCGGCGGGCCCGGGTAGGCTTCGGTCAGTCGCGCATAGAATGCGGCGACCGCACCTATAGCTTCAGCCCGCTCGGCGAGGTGGCCCAGGAGCTGATCGTCCAGGGCGGGTTCGAGTCACTGATTCGGAGGCAGCTGGCGGCGATGGCGTAAGTAACCCGACGCCCCCGTTTTTCTCAGGAGGATATTTGCTTGCGCGACGCGATCAGGAAGCTGTTTCCGGAGCTGGAGGAGATTCACGACGGCGACCTGCGCGAGAAGGTCATCGACGTGTGGGAGGATTCGATCCGCACGGGTGGTTGGACGCCCAAGGAGTTGGAGAACATTCCTTTCACCCTCCTCGCAGGGGATATCGAGATGAAGTTCATCGAGCACGTCCGATCGTGCTGCCGGATGTGCCTGGCGATCGAGAAGGTGCTGACCGACATCTGGGGTCATCGGATGCCGATCCACCACGACCACCTTGTGGCCGGCTCGCTGCTCGCGGATGTCGGCAAGCCGATCGAGTTCGTCAAAAAGAACGGGAAGGTGGCCAAGGGCACGCGCGGCGATCACCTGCGCCATCCCTTCAGCGGCGTGGCGATGTGCTGGAAACACGGGCTGCCGGACGAGGTGATGCACATCGTCGCGACACACTCGAAAGAAGGCGACCACGGGCAGCGCACCACCGAGTCGATCATCTTTCATCACGCGGACTTCATCGACTTCGACATCGCCTGCGGGCTGGGCAAGAAGAAGTAGGAGCACGATATGGCCACGCTGACGGAAACCATCGCCCGGTGGGCGGCCGAACTGAAGTACGAGGATCTCACGCCGGAGGCGATCGATGCCGCCAAACGCTTCCTATACGACACGTTGGGCTGCGCCCTGGGCGGCTATCAGACGCACGACGTCCGGATCTTCCTGGAGCACGAGCGGGAGATGGGTGGCGGCGGCCCCTGCACCGTGATCGGTGCCGGTGACAAGCTGAACCCTGTGCAGGCCGCCATGCTCAACGCGCTGATGGTCCGGGCGATGGACTACAACGATATTTACTGGAAGCAGGACCCGTCGCATCCTTCCGACGTGCTCGCGGGACCGCTCGCTCTGGCGCAGCGCGAGGGGCGAAATGGCAAGGAGGTCATCGTAGCCATCATCCTGGCGTACGAGATGGCCATGCGGCTGTGCCACGTCGCGGTTCCCGGCATTCGCGAGCGCGGCTGGCACCACGCGACGCTGATGGGGTACGCGGCGCCGGTCGCGGCCGGCAAGATGCTCGGGCTCGACTGGCAGCAGATGCAGCACGCCATCGGCATCGCCAGCTGCCGGTGCTTCACGCTGGGCTGTGCCGTCGCGGGGAAGCTCACGATGATGAAGAACACCGTCAGCCCTATGGCCACACGTGCCGGCGTCGAGGCGGCGCTGCTCGCCAAGAGAGGCTATACCGGTCCGGAAGGCACCATCGAAGGCAAGGAGGGCATGGAGCACTGCCTCGGACCGAAGTGGGATTACTCGTGGGTTAACGAGGATCTCGGGAAGCGGTTCATGATCACCGACTGTGGGATGAAGTCCTACCCGATCGAGGCGCTCATGCACTCGCCCGTCTCGGCGACGCTCCACATCCTCAGGGAGCACGGGCTTAAGGCCGAGGACGTGAAGGAAGTCGTGATCGAGAGTATCGCCCGTGCGGCCGACATTCTCTCCGATCCGGCCAAGTACGATCCGCAGAGCAAACAGTCCGCGGACCACAGCTTGCCTTATTGCATCGCGGCCGCCCTAGCCGAGCGACGCGTGACGCCGCAGGAATTCAGCGAGGAGAAGCTGTGGGACAAGCGGCTTCGTGCGCAGATGGCCAAGGTGAAGGTCGTCGCCAACGATGAGTTCGAGAGGGCGTTCCCGGCCAAGCAGTGCGCACGCGTGACCATCGCCACACAGGACGGGCGAAAGCTGACCCATCAGGTGGATGTGCCCAAGGGCGATCCGCGCGATCCGATGACCGAGGAAGACCTGCGCGTGAAATTCGACGCCCTGGCAGAGCCGGTCATGAGCGAATCGCGGCGCCACAAGCTGCACGGCGCCGTGTTCGCCCTGGACACGCTGCCGAACCTGGATCGGCTGATGGAGCTTGCCGTGGCTGATCGAACGTAGGGGTGGTCAGCGCAGGATAAGACGATCCGTACCGAGAACGGAGCGATTGAAACGATCATGACGACTGCAACAAGCGCGCAGCCAAGGAGTGCCGAAGCCGGTCGACGCGGCGGGGATGTGCGCTCCGACTGTTGGGTCAAGGTCACGCCGACCGATTCCGCCGGTATCGAGCTGACGCTGCACAGCAGGGTCGAGGCGATGTACGGCGACTCGATTCATGCGCTCGTCCGTAATGAGCTCGAAGCGCTCGGTGTCGCCAACGCCAAGGTTGCGATCGAAGACGCGGGCGCGCTCCCTTTCGTCATCAAGGCGCGGGTCGAGGCGGCCGTGCGCCGTCTTGGCATCGATGTGGGTGCCGGTTGCCTGCCGGAGCCCGGACCCGGCATGGACCGGGAGGCCGAGCGCGATCGCTTCCGCCGGTCGCGGCTTTACCTGCCCGGCAATGAGCCGAAGTTCATGCTCAACGCCGGCCTGCACGGACCCGACGGCGTCATTCTCGACCTCGAGGACAGCGTCGCTCCGTCGGAGAAGGATGCCGCTCGGGTGCTCGTGCGAAACGCTCTGCGATGTGTCGACTTTCGCGGGGCGGAGCGCATGGTGCGGATCAACCAGGGCCAGCGCGGGCTGGAGGACTTGGAGCTCGTCGCCTCGCACAACGTCCACGTTGTTCTGATCCCCAAGGTGGAATCACCCGCGCAAGTCCGTCAGGCCGACGAGAAGATTCGGACGCTGCTGGCAGAGGCTAAGATCGAGCGGCCCGTTTACTTGATGCCGATCGTCGAAAGTGCGCTGGGGGCGCTCAGGGCGTACGAGATCGCTACGGCCTCACCCAACATCGTCGCCTTGGCAATCGGTCTCGAGGACTACACGGCGGACATCGGTACGGCCCGAACGAACGAGGGACGCGAGAGCTTCTGGGCGCGCAGCCAGGTGGTCAATGCGGCCCGGGCCGCGGGCGTGCAGCCGATTGACAGCGTGTTCTCCGATGTGTCGGACATGGAGGCGCTTCGCGAAAGTGTGCTCGAGGCGAAGTCGCTTGGGTTCGACGGCAAGGGCTGCATCCATCCACGCCAGATCCCGGTGATTCACGAAGCCTTTGCGCCGACGGCGGCCGAATTGGAAAAGGCCCAGCGCATCGTCGGAGCGTTCGAGGAGGCCCAGCGACAGGGTCTGGGCGTGGTTTCGCTCGGAAGTAAGATGATCGACCCGCCGGTCGTAAAACGAGCACAGCGCGTCTTGCGAATGGCCGGCAGGTAGCGCGCTCGGGTACAAACCGTCCGCAAGCTAAGGAGTCTTCCTCAATGGGATCCAGCTCCAGGGAGAACGCCGTCGGACGCGAGGTGCCGACGGAGATCAACGGCCGCCTCGTCACGCCCTACATGGGCGTTGGCGCGTGTCGGCCCCAAGGTCGAAAGGCCGCAGCGCCGATTCGAGCCTGCATCGATTATCCCGATAGCGGTGACAAGGTCGTCGCTGATCTGAAGACGGCGCTCAAGAACGCCGGGATCCGCGACGGGATGACTATCTCGACGCACCACCACTTCCGCGACGGGGACAAGGTCGCCAACCCGTTATTTGAGGCCGCGGCCCAACTCGGCGTCAAGGATCTGCGCTGGTTCCCCAGCGCTGCATTCCCTTGCCACGCGCCCATCATCGAGCATCTCGAAAGCGGCGTAGTGCACCACATCGAGGGCAGCATGAACGGCCCGCTCGGCGACTACTGCTCGCGGGGCAGGATGCGCGGGATGAGCGTACTCCGGTCCCATGGCGGTCGTTGGCGAGCCATCCAGGACGGGGACGTACGCATCGATATCGCCGTGATCGCGGCGCCGACGGCCGACCCGTTCGGGAATGCCAACGCCCTGACGGGCCCTTCCGCCTGCGGGTTGCTGGGTTTCGCGCTCGCCGATTCGATCTACGCAGATCATGTGATCGTCGTGACCGACAACCTCATTCCGTTTCCCTGCATTCCCTGGCAGATTCAGGGCAACAACGTGGATCAGGTCGTGGTGATGGGCTCGATCGGCGATCCGGCCAAGATCGTTTCGGGCACCACCGAGCTCACGCGAAGCCCAGACCGGCTGATGATCGCCGAGATGACCGCGCAGTTCATCCGCGACGCGGGGATCATGAAGGACGGCTTCTCGTTCCAAGCCGGTGCCGGCGGGACAGCACTGGCGTTCGCGGTCTTTCTCAAGGAGATGATGAAGCAGGCCGGCGTTCGGGCGCGGTTCATCCGCGGCGGAAGCACCAAGTACCTGGTCGAGATGCTCGAGGAGGGCCTCACCGATTACATCCTCGACGGGCAAACGTTCGATCTGGACGGCGTGCGCTCCATGCGCGAGAACCCGCGTCATCAGGACACGAGCCCCTTCACCAGCTACAACTTCCACGGCAAGGGCAACTTCGCGTCCATGGTGGACGCCGCCATCCTCGGAGCCACCGAGGTGGACGTGAACTTCAATGCCAACGTGGTGACTCACTCGGACGGGCGGCTCCTGCACGGCATCGGCGGATGGCAGAACTGCTTGTTCGGCAAGTGCGTGATTCTTCCGATTCCGGCCGTGCGCGATCGCATTCCGGTCGTCGTGGATCGGGTCACTACGGTCTGCGGGCCGGGCGAGCTCATTGACGTCGTCATCACCGAACGCGGCATCGCCATCAACCCGAGGCGCACCGACTTGCTCGACGCGGTGAAGGGATCGTCGCTTCCCTTTCGTCCGATCGACCAGATCAAGCGCGAGGTGGACGAGCTGTGCGGCGGAGCGCCCGCCCCGCCCAGGCTTGGCGACAAGATCGTCGCTGCCGTCGAATGGGTGGACGGCACGATTATCGACTGCGTACGCCAGGTACTGCCCGCCGACTCAGACCGTAGATGAAGCCCGCAGCGCCGGCGACGAACCCTGTATTAGGCGCGGGGACGTTGGTCTGACCAGAGTCGTTGTATCCCCACGCCACGATCGAGCCGTCGGCCTTCAGACCCAGACTGTGGCTCGCGCCCGCGGCGACGGCCACGAAACCACTTGAAAGATCGACCCCGACGACCTGCGACCCCCACCCGACGATCGACCCCTGATTGGATTGCGCCTGGACGATTGAGGGTCCAGACAAGGTCACACTCAGCCAGACGCAGTGAACAGCGGGCATAATCCTCTTCTTCATCGACATGGCTCCTCTTCCTTCGCGTAATGCACGCGTACAGTGAACGCATCGCAAGAAACGCGGCGCTGCGGTTTCCGGCCCAAGCTCGACGCGAAACACGTGGGTCGTCGAGCCCCTCTCCAAGCCGTCACATCCGCCGACAGATTACGCAACCGCCAGCTTACAAACCTCGCTCCGTGCGTGTCAAGTGTGAACGAACTTATTTTGCCTCTATCGACCCGCAACCGCTTAAATCGCAACGCACCGGTCGCGCGAGAGGTCGAGCTTCTTGAGCGAAGCCGAGTGGTTGCGCTTCCGCAGGTCGGTGGATTGCATCATCGGTATCGGCGAGCGGCTTGATCGCTCGCTACGTCGCGGGAAGCCGTACTCCCGGTAGTTTCCTTCTACGCGGAGCCAGAAAAATCGGGGCGAAGAGACCCGAAGTTCGCACGCTGCGCCGTACCCGCTCCCAAATTTCCTGCCTCTTTCCGTAACCCACCGAACGTTGACGTGCCGCAATCAGGCCGGATGGAATTTTCGGGACGGACAGCTGGAGCGGGCGTTCAGACAGAGGGGGTGCCGCCTCGACACGGCCTTCTTCTCCGCCGACCGCGCGCGATGACGGGACGTGCCGCCGCGATGCCGACGCCCGGGTACCCCGCCATGCCGACCCCGCGCCGCCCCAGGCCGACCACGTGCGCTGGCGCCGACGCCAAGCGCGTATCGTTGGGGGGGGCCGATGGTGCGGCCCCCGGAGGAAGGACGCCATGCTCGATATGATGCGACCGTCAAGCGACGGTTCTGAGCGTGGCCACCGTCCGACCGCGGACGGGCCGGCGCGGGACATGTTCCTCGGAAGGCTCCGGTTCGCGCGTGACCCGGACGGGGCGCGGCCGTCGGGCAGGCAGCAGCGGTTCCTGCGGCAGTGCGGACTGTGGCGCGACGACCTGACCCGCCGCCAGGCCCACTGGCTCATCGCGGGGCTGAAGACCCAGGGCCAGCGCACATTAAACTCCTTGCGCCATAAGGACTTCCATCACGAAGCCATTGCTCTAGCCGGCGAACTGCCACCTTCCTTCGATGCAGCGGTTCGACACGTAGCGTTTGAGCAGCGTAAAACCGAAGGCAGCGCCCCGTGCAATCTTGCCTGGTTTGCCTATCCGCCCCATCCATGCGCGCTGGCCCTGGCTGAAGACCGGGGTCGTCGTGCCGAACGGCGGCTGACCGGCGCGGCGGCGCGGGCGGTGCCGAGGGGGAGGCCCTCCCGGCCCGTCCCCGCCCGCCCCGGCCGGCAGCGCGGCGACGCGACCCTCCCTCACGCGGACGCGCATCCAGCTCGGCGCCGCGCGGCGGGTCCGCGGAGCGACTCCAGCGGCGTGTAGGGGTTCGTCGACTCGCACGCCG
>Ga0315285_10009064_pt1 | contig 10190 bp, 6 predicted proteins | sample YL17G09_36_MG_FD_203698 | JGI IMG/M metagenome (GOLD analysis project Ga0315285, IMG submission 203698) | Sediment microbial communities from Yellowstone Lake, YNP, Wyoming, USA - YL17G09_36 | ecosystem: Environmental > Aquatic > Freshwater > Lake > Sediment | place: USA: Wyoming | collected... | reverse complement strand
CGGGCACCTTAAAATCGAGAGCCTTCATAACCTCCCCGTTTTAAGTTACAAGTTTTAGGTTTCAGGTTTAACTCAAAACTTGAAACTTGCAACATGAAACTACAAACACTCCGTCTTATCTTCCATCTCTAATACCCTTAAGATTATAATTCCCCAATCCGCAATCCGCATTCCGCAATATTTCAGGCTCTTGCCTGTGTCTCCTTCAATAGACAGCATCTCTTATACTTTTTCCCGCTTCCGCATGGACAGGGATCATTTCGGCCCACTTTTTTCCCTTCACGGCGAACAGTCACGCCTTTCCCATCTTCTGTCTCTCCCCCCGCCCCCTGCGCAGCCTCTCCTCGGCTCAAGATGAAGGTCTGCTTTCGTTCCACCTTCATCTCCTTGACCTCCTCTTCCTTTGCAATCTGAATGGCGAAGAGTTTTTCAATCGTGTCCTTTTTAATCCGGTCCAACATCTCAAGAAACATCTGATAGGCTTCTTTCTGATACTCAATCCGAGGGTCCTTCTGACCATAACCCCTCAATCCGATTCCTTCCTTCAACTGATCGATAGCGAGGAGATGGTCTTTCCAGTAGTAATCGACGGACTGGAGCATGATGACCTTCTCTAAATATCGAAGGGTCGCCTCTCCAAATTCCTCCTCTTTCTTCTGGTATACGTCTTTTGCCCTCTGGAGAACCAGTTCCTTCAGACGTTCCCGATTCAGACCATCTCGGAATCGAGTCATACCGACCTCTTCTTCGGAAGGAACTGCCCATCGGAAGGAGAATTGTTGATAGAAAACATCCTGAAGTCCTTTCAGATCCCAATCCTCGGGATGAGCCTTTTCATCTGCATAAAGATCAACAATCCCCTCGGCCTGTTCCTCGATCATCTCTATCACGGAATCTTTTAGATCCTCACCGGCCAGCACCTCTCTTCGTTGAGAATAGATCACCTCTCTTTGTTGATTCATGACATTATCGTACTCTAACAGATGCTTCCGGATTTCAAAATTATGGGCTTCCACCCTCCCCTGGGCATTCTCGATGGCCTTCGTCACAAGTCGATGCTCAATGGGCTGATCTTCTTCAATTCCCAGGCGATCCATAATACTGGAAATCCTTTCAGAGCCAAAAATTCTTAAAAGATCATCCTCCAAAGAAAGGTAGAAACGGGAGGAACCGGGATCGCCCTGTCTCCCAGATCTTCCTCTCAACTGATTGTCAATCCGACGGGCTTCATGCCGCTCAGTTCCCAAAACATGAAGGCCTCCCAACTCGATGACCTTCTCCTTCTCTTTCTGAACAATGGCCAAGGCCTTCTCATAGGCCTTTTGAATCGCCTCTGCATCGGCTTTCTCATCGACCATGGTTTTGGCCAAGAATTTAGAATTCCCGCCCAGAAGAATATCGGTCCCTCTTCCGGCCATATTCGTTGAGAGGGTCACCGCTCCAACCCTTCCTGCCTGGGCAATGATTTCAGCTTCTCGCTCATGGTGCTTAGCATTGAGGACGTTATGCGGAATTCCTCTCTTCTTCAGCAGATGACTCAATCCTTCGGACTTCTCTATCGAGATCGTTCCCACCAGAACAGGACGGCCTGATCGATGGAGTTCTTCGATCTCTCGGGCGGCAGCATGAAATTTTTCTTCTTCCGATTTGTAAATGACATCGGGGTAGTTCGTACGAATCAAAGGCATATTGGTGGGAATGACCACCACATCCAGATTATAGATCTTTCGAAATTCAGCCGCCTCTGTGTCAGCCGTACCTGTCATCCCGGCCAATTTCCTGTACATTCGAAAATAATTTTGAAAAGTAACGGTAGCCAAGGTCTGATTTTCATTTTCAATTCGAACGTTCTCCTTGGCTTCAACGGCTTGATGGAGCCCATCGCTCCATCTTCTTCCGGGCATGAGCCTTCCCGTAAATTCATCAACGATGACCACTTGCCCTTCTTTCACCACATAGTCCACATCTCTTTTAAAAAGGGTATGAGCTCTTAAACCCTGGTTGACATGATGAAGTGTCTCGATGTTTCGGGGATCGTAAAGGTTCTCCACGTGGAGCAATTTTTCCACATGAAAGACTCCCTCCTCGGTAAGAAAGGCGGTATGGCTCTTCTCTTCGAGCTGGTAATCCTTCCCCTGCTTAAGAGAGGGAATGATGCGATTGATTTTATAATACTTGTCCGTGGATTCTTCAGCAGGGCCAGAGATGATGAGGGGGGTTCTGGCCTCATCGATCAAAATGCTATCGACCTCATCGACAATGGCATAGTTCAGGTCTCTTTGGACATAATCGTCAATACTGAATTTCATATTGTCTCGGAGGTAGTCGAACCCAAATTCGTTATTCGTCCCGTAAGTGATGTCGCAACCATAGGCCTTCTTCCGTTCCTGATCATTCAATTCGTGTAGGATCACTCCAACCGAGAGGCCCAATAATCGATAGATCGCTCCCATCCACTCACTATCCCTCTTAGCCAGATAGTCATTGACTGTCACGATATGGACGCCTTCCCCTTTGAGGCTATTCAAAAAGGCGGGAAGAGTGGCCACCAGGGTCTTCCCTTCGCCGGTTGCCATCTCTGCAATCTTGCCTTCGTGAAGGACAATGCCACCGATCAATTGGACATCGAAGTGGCGCTCTCCAAGGGTCCTTTTCGCTGCCTCCCGGACAACAGCAAAAGCCTCTGGAAGGATCGACTCCAGCGACTCCCCCCGATCAATCCGCTCCTTGAACTCTGGGGTCTTAGCCCGGAGCTGTTCATCGTTCAGAGGAAGAATTTGGGGCTCTATCTGGTTGATCCGCCGGGCAATGGGCTGGATCCTTTTTAGCTCCCTTTCGTTTTTGCTCCCTATGATCTTCTTAATTAATGACCCGATCATGAAAATACCTCGCTTACCGAATCCATTATTTCAATTGGGTTAAAGTCTTTAATTATAAATTATATTACGGAATGGATGGGGTTTCAACTAACAAAAAAGCCCGACGAGGGATCTTGACCGGGCAATGTTCGTATAGCTCAGTAATTTAATGAGTACAAATCTATTGAATTACGCTAGAATAATCAAATGCCAAGCCCTGTACCTAATATGGTGCAGGGCAAGCACCAACCTGCCTACCGGCAGGCAGGTAACCAAATAATGACCGAATCTCAATGAATCAAATTTCTAAAAACAAGGCTAATAAACCCTGTTGTTGCATTAAATTCGGCGCTCGGATTCATCAAACCTTTACCAATTGAGGAGCGCCCCTTAAATCAATGTCATCTGCTGGATCAATCAATTGGTGACCCTGTGGAATAGGTTTTATATCTTCTCTGGAAAGATAAAACTCCCAATAGTGGAGCAAATAATGCGTGATGCTATCGAATATGATTCTTATTCCACAGGGGAAGAGATGACCAAAATGCTGAAAAACCGACCTTTTATGATCGCATCCAGTTAATTCAATCGCATCTTTATGCAACAACGGGGTAAATAGGTGTTATGATCATTTTGACATTGGGCAATTGGAATTTATTTGGATTTTGGAATTTGGTTATTGGAATTTAGTTTTTTGGGAATGATCGATCAGTTTAAGACATATCTCATTGGGTTAACTGGAATCCCATTCAGCTTTACCTCGTAGTGAAGATGGGGACCTGTTGTTCTCCCGGTCATCCCAACCTCAGCCACTTTATCCCCTCGTTTTACCTTTTGCCCAACCCGCACCACTACTTTGCTGAGGTGACTGTAGCGGGTTGTCATCCCGAATCCATGGGAGATCACTAAAAGTTTCCCGTGAACCAAATCATTTCCAGTGTCCGAAATAATTCCCTCGGCTGTTGCGACCACCGGTGTTCCCATACGATTCGAGATATCGAGGCCTTCATGCATCTGTGTTAATCCGGTAAAAGGGTTTGTGCGGAAACCAAATCCTGAAGTGACCCAACCCATGGCGGGCCAGATGGAGGGAGTGTGAGTTAACATCTCCTTTTTGGTGTGCAAAAGTTTTTCAAGTTCAGAAAGGCTTTCCTCTCGAGATATCGCCTCTGACTGGAGACGCTCGACATCGGTCCTCATCTGTTGAACCAGCCCTTTCTCATCTCTCTCACTCTTCAATTTCTCCCGAATATCAGAGGGCGATGGCCCACCCACACCCATTAAGGAAGTCGTCTCCTGTCCTTTTTCAAGATTGGCAATGATCCGAATCCTTTTATCAAAATCTTTCAATTTGGAGAGCTGTTTCTCCATGCCTTCGATTCGCGCCGAAAAAAATTGAATCTGGGATTTCTGGGTCTCTGTCTCCTGACGCAATCGAGCAAGCTCAAAAGCCTTCTTCTTGAGCTGAATATAATCGCAAAAGAAGAAAGTGGTAGAAAGGAAAGCAAAGGTTAAGAGGTAAAATACAATTTTAAAAGTCTTTTGATGTATCCTCAGGTGCCGTGTCTTGGAAGTTTTTTGACCGAAGATAAGAATATTAAAATATTCTTTATCCAAAACGACCCCCTTGTTTCACCTCAAGATAAAGGGCACCCAGTCCCCGATAACAAACGTTAGATATCAAAGTCAAGGTTTATTTGTCAAGCTTTTTTTTCAGCAATATTCATACCAATCATTTATTATTTTCCTCAAAATATATAAGGGGTTGAATATTTTTGGAAAAAAGGAACATCTGATATCTGCGGAGGTTAACAGAACACGAATCATCTACCATTTTTGTTCAAATTTTTCATATTATACAGACAATTTTTGACCCATTCGAGGCCGGAAAGACTTCGACGTCGATGCATTAACCCTGTTGTTGCATAAAATTCGGCGCTCGGATTCATCAAACCTTTACCAATTGAGGAACGCACCTTAAATCAATGTCATCTGCTGGATCAATCAATTGGTGACCCTGTGGAATAGGTTTTAAATCTTCTCTGGAAAGATAAAACTCCCAATAGTGGAGCAAATAATACGTGATGCTATCAAATATGATTCTTATTCCACAGGGGAAGAGATGACCAAAATGCTGCAAAACCGACCTTTTATGATAGTATTCAGTTAATTCAATCGCATCTTTATGCAACAACAGGGTTAACTTCCACTGATTTCTAACCCTTCAACCAGAAGGCTCGGGGATCCTACCTTCCCAAAAAATCTGAGATCTTCTCCTAACCCGATCATGTTTCGGAAGAGTTGGAAAAGGTTTCCAGCCACAGCGATCGATTTAATTGGATAAACCTTCTCCCCCCTATCAACCCAATCTCCTGAACAGCCTAAAGAGAAGTCACCTGAAATTGGGTCCACCGTATGAAGACCCATCACTTCTTCTATCACCACTCCTTGATGAAGATCTTCCATAAGTTTGGAGAACGAGTCCTTCCCTGGTTCGACAAAAAAGTTTGAGATCCCTATGCCAGGAGGCGATTTGATGTTGGATCGTCGACTGTTCCCAGTCGATTCGACTCGGGATCCCAAGGAGGAATTATTTTCACGATTGGCCCAATATCGATCATATAAATAACCGGACACCTCCCCTTGAGTGACCAAAAGTGTCCGCTGATTCGCCACACCCTCTCCATCGATGGGAGAAGTTGAAATCCCTTTCGGGTAAAGTCCATCGTCCACAATCGAGAGCAGAGGTGAGAAGAATCTCTCCCCCTTTTTTCCCTTCAGACGAGATTTTCCTTTCTGAACCTGTTCGGCTAAAAAGGAATGGGCCAGAAGAGACAAAAATTCTGAAGCGACGTAATTTCGAAGAAGAACCGGATAAACCCCGGAAGGAATTCTCTTCCCACCCAACCTCTCCAAGGCCTTTCTTCCAGCCTCTCGTCCGACCCTCGCCACATCAAGGTCGTTGAGAAAATGGTTGAAATCGAAATCCCATCCCACTTCCGATTCTCCTGATTCTTCAGCAACTGCCGTAACGCTGATGGAAGCAAGGGTGGAAGCGTATGAGAACTGAAACCCGATGGAATTGATCAATGTAATTTGAGAGAGGACTTCTTCATAAGATGACTTTCTCACCTTTTTAATTCTTCCTGGATCCACTGATCGGACCGATTCTTCTAATAATTTTGCTTTTTCGATCTTCGCCTTTTCCGGAACCTGCTCCAATGTTTCATCGAAAATGGGAAGACGGGGAGGGAGATCTTTGAGAACAGGTGCAAAGTCAAAGCAAGGATCTGGGAAGGTAGATTCTGCACTATTGATCGCATCCTCTATTATTCGTTCCACTCCCTCCGGAGCACCCTCTCGGAAAGACTGAGATGGATGGGAGGACGTGGTATAGGAAAAACCCATCCGTTGACGATTTAAAATTCGGAAGGCCATCCCCAATGAACGGGAGGTTTGAAAAGTATCTACCTTTCCATCCTTGGATTCAACGTAAAAATGGGAAGATTGCTCGAGGTAAACCTCGTAGGCATCAATGGGCTTCCTCCGAAGAATACTCAGGGCTTGATCAATGATTGTATTGACATCCTTTGGCATCATTTCCATCACTGTTTGTCACTCTGAGTAAAGCGAAGAGTCTCTCAAATCGAGATTCTTCGTCACGGAGTTTACCCCGAGCGTAGACAAAGGGTTTCTCAGAATGACACTCTATTATTCACCATCTTATGAGGCTGCTGGCCCAGGTGAGACCCCCACCGAAAGCGGTGAGGATGACTAAATCCCCCTTTTGGATTGACCCATTCCGAACCGCCTCATCTAGGGCAATTGGAATGGTCGCTGAAGAGATATTCCCATACTTCTCAATGGTGAGATAGACTTTTCCAACAGGTACATTCAGTCGTTTGGCCACCTGTTGAAGCATACGTGCGTTGGCCTGATGGGGAATGATCCACTTTACATTGGAAATTTGGACACCGTTAAAGGCGGCCGCTTCTTCCGCAGCCTCTGCAAATCGCTTCACTGCCACTCGGACGGATTCATTGGCCTTAATCATCCTCAGTGTATGAAGTTTCCTATCGACACTTTCATAAGAGATGGGGGTGGTCTTCGATCCACCCCCAGGAAGTAGGAGGTTCTCACCATTTGCCCCATCCGTGTGAATATGAACGGAAAGAACTTCACCAACCTCTTTGCCTCTATCCTTAATGGGACGACTCCCCGAAGAATCGTCAAAGGCTCGAAGAATGGCCGCCCCTGCCCCATCCCCCCAAAGGATACAACTCTCCCGATCTGTCCAATCGAGGGTCCGGCTCATGATCTCTACAGACGCGACCAGAGCTGTTTTGTAAGTGCCCACTTTAAGATATTGCTCGGCAACAGAAAGACCAAATACAAATCCACTACACGCTGCGGTGACATCGAAGGAAACTGCTCTTGCCGCACCTAATTTTGCTTCTAACCAGTTGGCCCCGGAAGGACAGGCAGTGTCAGGGGTCATCGTGGTCATGATGATGAGGTCCACCTCCTCTACAGAGATCCCCGCCATTTCCATCGCCCGCAATGAGGCTTCTTTAGCAAGGTCTGAGGCATTGATGTTTGATGCCGCAATTCTTCGTTCTTTAATCCCGGTCCTTTTATAGATCCATGCATCATTGGTATTTAAGATTTTTTCTAAATCAAAATTGGAAAGGATCCTCTCCGGAAGAAAGGAGCCTGTCCCCAATATACCGATCCTCTTGTTGCTCATCCGTAAACTCCTTTTCACCCCCTCCCTCACCTCGGTACGAGTCGATTCCGACCTCCCCCCTTGAGGGGGAGGGAGGGGTGGGGGGTACATTGATTTTTGGTAATAATTCTTTTTCCTCCCTCTTTGATGAAGAGAGATGAGAAGAATCATGATGAGACCATCGAAGGCGAAAGGGTAGGTAGAAGAACCTGAGATCAGCGCTCTTCCCATCACTCTGATACCGAAACAACCCTTTGAGAAAAGAGATCGTCTTCCATCCTTTCTCTTTTTTTACCTCCACCAGGTGAGCGATTTCCCATGAGTCTCTCTCTTCCTTTTTCACCCTTTTATAAAATCCCCAAAAGAGATTGGTCGAAATCCCTTTTTTAGGATCCTTTTCCCAACGGAATATTCGAAAGAGTGGAAATAGGTTCCTCTCAAATCCTTCATCTTTGAAGGGAAAGAGATAGAAAATGGATAGCGTCCTGTGACCTGTTTCTTCTTTTTCGTAGTCAAAGAAAGGCCAGATCCGAAGGGAACGCGTCTTTTCCGCTCCTTCCTTGTCTTCGCCTATTTGAATTCGACTGAGGAGAAGAATTCGAGCGGTCTTCTCCTGAAGATTATCTATCCGATCTTCTTCCAATTGGTAGAGAGGATAGAGAATAAAAGTCCTCCTCGCCCCCTCCTTCTCCTTATATCCATAAAAGGGAAAGATTCTTATCCCTTTTAGATTTTCTCCTTTCAATGATTGAAAGATCGGCCAAGGAAGGTCCCACTGTTCAAAACCGGTGGGGCGATCGATGGTATGGGAGAAGAGTGGCCAGAGAAAACTCTTGCTCTCGAAACGTTTGGACTCTTTTGAAACATAGAGTGGAAAGATCATCGTTTCCTCAACAGGATCATCCGTATCCAGTCCCTTTCTCTGCTTTAAGAAAATGGGCCATAGGAAGAATTCGGCATAGGAGATCCCTACTTCCTCTCTTTGGCCATAAATGGGCCAAAATCGATACCCTCTCTTCTTCTCTCCTTCGATGAATGAGAAAAATGGCCAAAGCAGGTTTGTGGTGCGAACACCCTCTGAGGTTGATTCTCCATAGAGGGGCCAGAGATAGAAACGGATTTCCTCTTTACCGTATCTGTCTAAAAGTGTACCAAAGATGGGAAAGAGGCCAAAATAGTCTCTTCCCTTTTCCGTCTCCCCTATAAAGAAAGGGAAAAATTGAAAATCCCATTTCTTCTTCCCGTCGAACTCTTCCTCCCGGTATAGAGACAGTGGAAATAAGTAACCTTTCTTATCACCCTCTTTGATCTGATATTTTCCGAAGGGATAAAAGAATTCTAACCTCTTCACGGGTTCGATCTCATCCTCTGTCCAGTATAGGAGCGGGCGAATTCCCCATTGCCTTTGAGTGGGATCTTTTCTCCATGAAAAGAAAGGACCCAATCCATTGATCTCTTTCACCCTATCTATCGGATCAGAAGTGTATTGAAAGAATGGCCAAAAATTGATAGAGATCGGTCTCTCATCCGCTACAGAGAGGAGAGGGGTGAGGCATAGGAGAATAAGTATAAAGGATATAATGTTTAAACTTCGAATGACCACTTAATACTCCAAATGAAAGCATCACCTACGAACAAAAAAAAAAATTAAGCTAATCCCCTCCCCTGCCTACCGGCAGGCCCTGAACCGTGCTGGTACAGGGCAGGCAGGCGCCAGGGGAGGGGATAGTTTTGTGGGAAGTTACTTTTATGATAAGGGGTTTTAAAAGAATATCCCGATAATTGTTCCCAACACCGTGATGGGCGTCTGTTCCTGAATGCCCTCAGCGGCCTTTTGGACCTTCTTTAAGGTCTTCTCCGTCTCCTTCATCAAGGCATCATCATTGACCAACTTTCCAAGAGTACCCTCCCCTTTCTCCACTTTTTCTGCAATCTCTTTAATCGATTGAAGGGCTTCCTTAGCCGATCCCATCGTCTCTTTAGCAGACTGGACCGTTTCCTTTACTTCTTGATAGAGAGATTCGTCCTTGATAAGTTTTCCCAAGGTCCCCTCCCCCTGTTCAATCTTCACGGAAACATTCTTTAATGTTTCGACAGTCTTTTTTGCCTCTTGGTAAAGGGAGTCATCATTGATGATTTTGCCCAGAGCCCCTTCACCCCGCTCAATCCTCTCGGAGACATTCTTTAAAGTCTCAACGGTCTTTTTTGCATCTTGATAGATCGTTTCGTCTGCGATCAATTTGCCCAAGGTCCCCTCACCCTTCTTCACCTTATCTCCAATATCCTCCATTCGAGTGAAGGCATCCTTTGCCTTTTGAACTGTCTCCTTCGAATCTTTAGCAATACCTGTCAGTTGGCCTGAAAACTTATTAAAGTTGTCGATCATCCCCTCGACTTTTTTTGCATCCACTGCCTTCAATACATCTCCCATAGGTTTTGTAATACCCTTGATGTCCTCCCCGATAGCGCCCACTTTGGAGAGAAATTGCTCCACATCCACGGGAGGTGCTCCTTGCTCGACCACACCATTCGGTTCCAGTTTTGGAAACCCGGGTGTTCCAGGAGAAACCTCAATGTACTTCTCGCCCAGAAAACCTTCCGACTTT
>Ga0315285_10009061_pt1 | contig 10191 bp, 8 predicted proteins | sample YL17G09_36_MG_FD_203698 | JGI IMG/M metagenome (GOLD analysis project Ga0315285, IMG submission 203698) | Sediment microbial communities from Yellowstone Lake, YNP, Wyoming, USA - YL17G09_36 | ecosystem: Environmental > Aquatic > Freshwater > Lake > Sediment | place: USA: Wyoming | collected... | reverse complement strand
TCATACACTGAATAGTCGAACACATCCGCGTCAACCAAACGCTGCAACTCGACATAGTCCACTCGCGGATACCGCACGTGATCAGTGTCCGCCAGTTGATCCGGTTTCAGCCTGGCTGTTGCCAGGACAAGAATCTCAGCCATGATCTAAAGTATCCATCCTGGTTCGACACCGCTCTACAACAACGCAAGATCTCAAGATCTAAAGGGTAGGTAGAGCGCGCAAGAGCCGCCAGTACGCCTGCCACTTCTGGCGCGTCTGCGGATCGTCTGTTCGAAGGTAATGCCAGGCTCCTGGGCCGATCCTGAACAGGCAGCCCAGGCCGACAAGCAACTTGAGCAGGATTGCCGACGATCTTCCATAGCACTGCCGGAAAAAGTCCGTCCGACTGCGGTACATCTGTACAAGCATCTCAACACGAATCCGCTTGATACTGCCCCCCCATAGGTGCACAGCCGATACAAACGGGTAAAAGTAGACCTTCCATCCCTTTTGTTTGAATCTATAGCACCAGTCCACCTCCTCAGAGTACATGAAATACCGCTCGTCCAGCAGCCCCACCTCGCCTACAGCGGGGGCACGGGCCAACATAAATGCCCCCAGGATAACATCCACCTCGCGCACGTCGTCAAAGTCCCAGTACGTCATGAGGTATCGGCCAAACAGAGAACTTGTAGGAAAGAGCTTGTCCAGGTGGGTGGCGATGCATAGCTCAGTGAATAAAGTGGGAAAGGATGTACACGAACGTTGAAGGCGGCCATCGCCATACAATAGCTTACATCCCGCTATGCCTGCCTCAGGATGGCTGTCCATAAAGGCCACCATCTGCTCGATCGTATGCTCACCCACAAAAGTATCGCTATTCAACAACAGGACGTACCGTCCCTGGCTGCGTCGAATCGCTTGATTGTTGGCCTTTGCAAACCCCAAGTTCTCCGTATTGGCGATCAAACTGACGCCTGGAAACTCTTGACGTACCATTTCCTGGCTGCCATCCGTAGAGGCATTATCAACGACGATAACCTCCAGATCCAGATGGCTCGTTGTGTCGTAGACCGCGCGGAGACACCGGGCCAGGAGGTCACAGGTGTTCCAGTTGGCGATGACAACAGACAGATCGGTCATGGCCTTCCCTCCCGCCGGCACATATCGTCCAGAACTACTATTCCACCAAGCAACACCCAACTGTACACAGCATAATCAAAGCCCGCGATGGTCTGGGTGTAGACAAACGGAAACAGCCAGTCACCCAAGCCCATAGCCACAACGCAGCCGACACACCCGGCCAACGCAGCGGCGGCCAGCCCCTCGCTGAAATCGCCAGTCCCCTTGAGCCGTAGACAGAGCTTATAGCCCGTCCACCCCAACGCCCCAAAGAACCACAGGCATAGGAGTAATCCCAGAATGCCGACCTGGGACAGGACGTCAATGTAGTTACTGTGCGTGGCCATGGCCTCGCCTGGGAAATACGACATGTAGTACGCAGCGTAGCCCGCCGGTCCTGTACCAAAGAGCAGATGTTTCCCTGTCACACGCCAGTTGTGCTCCCAAGCCGCTAGACGAGTGTGGCCGCTCTCCGCAGACTCGGCGTTCAGGACAGTGCCGGTATAGTAGCCCCAATTCAACATCAGGTATGCAGCGGCCAAGATAACAAGAACAAGAAACAGCCTCTTGGATTTCAAGAAAGTGATCGTTACTATGGCAACCAAGGGTGGCACCCAGCCAGAGAGCCAGGTAACCTGCCGAATAAGGTAGATAAACATCCCCGCACCGACCAACCCGAGCAGGCTCACTCGCAGCCACAGCGGGAGTTTGGTGTTGTACAGAGCCTGGCCATACGCCAGAGCGATAAACCAAAGGGAGAAGAGTCCCCGCGTGTTCAGAAATGGGAATTCGATGTGGAGATAGTGGGAGGCGAGAGACAGTACCCCGATGAGAATCATGGACCAGCAGAGAGCTTTCAACCAGCGTACCTCGGAGATGGCGTTGGCAGTGAGCAGAAAAGCACCGGGCAAGAGGATGATCACTGCCAACGCACCAATCTGTACAAAAGGCCAACTGTCCCACACCACTACCAGGGAATCACGAAAGGCGTTGCTCCACAGATATGAAACAAAAGCAGTCGCGATGAACCCCAGTAAAGGGGCGTTGACCCGCGAGGGTTTGAGCCGCAGATTCCTGTCCACCACGAACATCCTGGTCAGCCAGAGCACAATGAACACGGCCGTCATCACCAGGCTGGCCACAATACGGCTTCCAGTACCTGTCCCTATGGAAAAGCGCACAAACGCCGCCGTCAGTATAATCGCCAGTACGCCGTATTCGAGCCGGCTAAGTGCTAACAGGACCACGGGCGGAGCGGCTATGGCGATCAGCACCAATTCGGATCGCACGCGCGGCGCCAGGAAGCCAAGGCCCAACAGCCCGACTACCAGGCCAGTCAGAATAGCCGAGCGGATCAAGGTCGAGTCTGAGACAGGGAGCTTGTGTCGAATCGCGCCTAACATTTTGCGCCCTGACCCTTGTATTCCTGGACAACCTGCTGGAGGAACCGGTCCAGTTTCTGGACAATTCGATCCCAGCCATACTGCTCCCGCACAAGCCTTTGCCCGTTAGCCGCCAGCTTGGCCCGCAGCGCACGGTCACCCAGCAGGAGCAGGGTTGCGTTGGCAAAGGAGGCTGGATCATCAGCGATGAGAATGTCCTCGCCGGAGGTCACGTCCAGTCCCTCGGCCCCTTTGCTGGTGGCAACCACCGGTGTGCCCAACGCCAGCGCTTCCAGAATCTTCAGTCGCGTACCGCCGCCAATGCGCAAGGGCGCCACGCAGGCCCAACTCCGGGCCACCGCCGGGCGCACATCGTCCAGGTAGCCGGTGAATATGACACCATCACCGATAGGCAAACGATCAATGGGCACGCCATCCAGCCTGCCGGTAATGGATAGCCTGACATTGGGTCGTTTTGCCCGAATCAGCGGAAACACCTCTCGCAGGAAAAAGTCCATCGCGTCGAAGTTTGCGCTGTAGGTAAGCGCACCGGGATACACCAGGGTATCGGCTTCTGGCGAGCCGAAATCCGCCGCATAATGGGCTACATCAATCCCATTGGGCACTACACCGATCGGGCGATAGCACGGCGACACCTGAAGTACCCGCTCGCGCTCCCGCTCCGATACAACCGTACAACCGTCAAAGGCGCGCAAGACATTGGCCACATAGTGCGACAACTTCCACCAGGTTGACCAACTACGCAACTTTCTGATAGGATGGCGCTCCTTAGAAAGCTGCTCATACAGCACGGTCAACTCGACCTCTTCCAGTACCCTGGGCATGCCCGCCAAGGCCATGGCGTAGGGTACCGTCTCCATCTGGGAGGCAATTGCCACACCAAATGAACGCCCAGGTAGGGCCTGTTCGACGAGCCTCTGCATTTCAACGCTGTGGGTGTCAACGACCGACCTGGGCCGCCAGGAGAGAAAGCCAAGCAGGGCCTTCAGCCGGTTGGGCTGAAACGGCTTATAGAGTGCAACATTCACATGCTGGCAATAACGACGCATCGCAGCCAACCGATCCGACCCAATTATCTCTAAGGCGAAGGAAACCAGATCAACCTCGTGGCGCACTGACAGATATTTGATCAGATTGAAGATGCGAATCTTCGATCCATTATCTGGCGGATATGGATACCAGCGAGAGATGAATAGAACTCTCATAACACTTCCATCTTGCCAAACTGCCGCCGTCCATAATCCAGAATAGCATGCAGCATGGCCCGCTTCTGGACAGTTTTATTGCGCCATTGGGGTTTCAAGGTCCAACTTACCAGGGTGCGCCCATAATCGAGAAACAGTGTGTTGAGCCAGGGCCTCATCCCCGCTCTGGTCAATTCTAAGAACAAGAGCCGATTGCGGGTCATATAGTAATTGACCTGTGGCGCCGCTTCTCTGGCAACCGGTGAGATCTTGTGCCAGATTCTGGCTTGTGGCACGTGCAGAATCTTGAAGCCAGCGTGGGTAACGCGCACACACCATTCTGTTTCCTCATAATAAGCGAAGAAGCGGGGGTCCAGCAAACCCACCTGTTTAACCACCGACATCCTGGCTAACAAGGCACAACCGGTCACAAAGTCAACCGGGCGAGGCGATTCGCCAAATTGCCCCTGGTCCACTTGGTCCAAACCGATCATCCTTGTACGACCTCGACTCCAATCAATGGCCCCTCCTGCTGACCAGATGACGTCAGGCTGGTCGAAGTAATAGATCGTCGGGCCTACAACGCCCACCGCCGGGCTTGTCTCGGTGGCCGCCACCAGCAGGCCCAGAAAATCAGGGGCGACCTCTGTGTCATTGTTCAGCAACAGGACGTAGTCGGCATGCACGGTTCTGGCATACTCCAGGCCCACGTTGTTGCCACCCACGTACCCCAGGTTGTCACCGGTTTCAATCACTGGCACGCACGGATAGGCGGCACGAATGACTCTGGCAGAATCGTCGCTAGAGCCATTATCCACCACCACGATCTCGTGCGGCGGGCAATCCACATGCGCCAGCGACGCCAAACATTCCAGCGTATTGGCCGGATTGTTCCAGTTGAGGACAATGATCACAACCCGGCCCCTCATTTCATACTGCCTCTTGCTAGTCTCTCTACTGCCAGCCTGTACAGAAATGCCAGTTCTCGGCGCTCAATGCCGCCCAGCGCCAGCAGGGCTGCGACGTACGCAACGGCACCAGACCCAATCAGCCCCAGGAGCCCAACTTTGGAATTAACCACACCAAAGGCGGGAACCCGACGCAGGAAAAAGACTACCGCTCCCATCGCCGCCGCTGCTGACACGATTCGCAGCAACGATGTCCACCGTCCACTCACTAGCCGCCCGTTTCCAAGGAGTCTCCAGAATTGCACTAGACGGAGCGCCCGTGCAGTTACCGCTGCCAACGCAGCGCCGAGCACACCCAGCGTCGGCACCAGGATCAAGTTCAAAATCACGACGACCGCGGCATTGATCGTATTGGCCCAGGCTGCTGGCCGTTCCAGGTGCAGCGTATTGGCTACCCGTCCCAGGATCTCCAGCAGAAAGAGACTGGGGAGTGTCCAGAGCAACACCTGCAACACAGGAATAGAATTGAGGAATGTCTCTTCGTAAAGGGTGATGATGATCCGGTCGGCCAGTATAGTGCCTCCCACGGCCACTGGCAGGCAGACGATGGTCAGATACTTGATAGCTTGCCAGACGACCTGGAACAGGAGTTTGGGATCCTCAGTATAGGTCCGTACCATCGAGGGGTACATGGCAATCGCAATGCTCTGGGCAATGAGCAGTAGCGGGCCAATCAACGTCCCAGGCACGGCATACCAACCGACCGCCGCATCGGTGAGTACAAACGATATCAGTACCGTATCAAAGTGCACCATGAATACGGACGCGACGTCACTGACAGCAAAAGGCAGCGCAGCCTGAAACAACTTTGGCCAACGACGGACCGAAAGGACCAGCCGCCCTATGCTCATCTTAGACAGCATCAAGCCCGAGAGCAACGCTACTACTGCCACGCCTGCCATGGAAGCTAAGATCAGACCGATAAACCCTAGACCATTGATCAATAGCAACACACCCAGTCCCCAGAAAACCAACTGGTTAATCAGGGTAAGGACAGACGTACAGTCCAAACGCTCGCGGGCGGTCAATGCACTGTCCAACGGTCCTTGAAAGGCATAGAGGATCAGGCCAGCGCTGGCGACGAGGATACCCAGCACCATGCCGCTTTCTTTCCCCAACCAGAGGGCCGATATGGGCGCAATGAACATGATGAGCAGCGAAAACACCACCCGCATAGCCACGATGTTGGGCAAGAGCCAGGCAGTCCGATTGGGATCCTCGGCCATCTCGCGCACTGCGTACGGGGACATGCCCCAATCGGTGAAGATCGCAAACATGGCTACATAGGCCATAACCGCTGAATACCGGCCAAAGTGGACGTCCCCCAACCGGCGCACCACGTACACATTGAACAGAAAGGCCAGAATCTTTAGCACTATCTGTACGCCCAGTACGAAGGTCGCGTTCCGCGCTACGATAGCCATTACACTTCGGCTCGGCCCCTTCCTGGAAGGGGCCACGGAGACGGCAGGAGGTAACAGGCTATCCATATCCTTACTTCTCGACGTCGCGATCGGCCACTTGCAGCAGGTGCTGCTCCAGTTGCTGCACTGTTACGTCCCATGACCAGTGCTCCAGCACGTACTTGCGTGCCTGTTCTCCATACTGTTTCGCCAGTACCTCGTTCTCAAGCAGGGTTCGGGCTGCAATGGCGAACTGATCAGCGTCGCGATCTGTCAGCAGGCCGGTCTGTCCATGGAGCACAGACTCCCGCACACCCCCTTCTTTCACAGCCACAACCGGCGTGCCACAGGCCATAGATTCTAACGGCACCAGGCCAAAGGGTTCCATAATTGGAGCGTAAACGGTACAGATGGCGGTATTGTAGAGATGTACCAGTTCAACGGTTGACACCTGAACACACAGCCGCAGTGATACCCCCCGCGCCGCTGCCAACTTCTCCAGGTAGGCCCGTTCGGCTGGCTCCTGATAGTTACTGACCACCACCAGGTTCGGCTGCAAGTGTTTCGGTATCAATCCCAGGCTTTCGACGATGAAGTCAAAACCCTTTTGAGGGATCAGCGCGCCAACGCTGAGCACCATATTCTCCTTCGGCAGACCAAGCGGGCGAAAAGTCTCAGGATCTACGCCGAGGTAGAGCACCCGTGCGTTCACGCCATAAATGCGATAAAGCGCCTCACGGGTGAAGAACGAATTAGTCACGATCCGCGAGGCGTGTTGGACATTTCGTCGCTCCCACCGCTGCAGCCGCTGATGATAGGCCCAATTGAAAGGGTCGATCCGATCCGGGACACTGCGCCAGCCCCGGTTGTTACGGTCAACACGGGGCAAGGGGAGCTCATAAAACCGGCGAAATGGTTCCTGGCAATGATAGAGCGACGGTGTCCGCAAGTAGCACAGAAGCGACGGATTCTGTGTAAACTGGCAGGGCTGGATGTACGCCACGTCGTAACCGCGCCGATCAATCTCTGCCGCGATGCAACGTTGAACTTTTTCCAGCCGGGCCAGATCGCACCACCGCACTGCCTGATTGAACCGTCCGAATGGACTATGGAACAGTCGCCCAGGCTTGAATTCGAAGACGAGGTTATCTTCTACAAACTCCCGCAGGTCGTAGAACTGGGTGTCAGCCGTGCTGATGCACCAGTGATCCACCTGGTGACGTCCGATCAGACGGCGGACGATCTGATATAAGGCATGCTTGGCCCCACCGGAATGCAAGTTGTGGTAAACAGCAATGCGTAAACCCATTACCATCCCTTACATCTCTGCACTGCCCCCGGTTGCCCTATCGGTCACCGGAATCTGCATCAACTGAGTCACATCTGCATTGCTGACTTGCAGACGCAAGAAGGACCTGCGAGCCGTCAAACGTCCTATCTTACACCACCGTCGGGCCTGATCTTTGCCAATGCCCAGGCGCGCCGCGGCCTCACTCAACGTCAGCCAGTCTTCGTCACCCCGCCCCTTTCTCCGTTCAGGCTCTGCGTCTCCTCGATCAGGAGCATAGTAATAGTAGTTGCGCCTGGGTTTGACACGATTGATGGCCAACCCCAGCAAATTCACCCCCTGTTGCGCACACAACTGATCCCTGGCTTGCTGGATCAACTCGCGCTTGGTGAACCCTGCACTCGCCACCAGAATCGTGCCCTCGGCCAGGGTTGCCAGAATGGTGGCGTCAGGAGGGCCCAAGACCGGCGGACTGTCAAGAAGAACGACGTCCCCACAGTCTCTCAAGAAATCCAGCAGGGCTGCGAGGCGCGGCGAGGTCAATAACGTGACAGGGTCTGCAGGCGGCGGTCCCGCGGACAAGAGCCGTATATGGTCAAAATCGGTCTCTTGCAGGGGAAGCGACGGAAAGTTTTTGCCGTCCAACGTGCCATCACGGAAGACATCGGATAGACCGACAGCATTGGGCCGGTCAAACAACTCGTGCAACGAAGGTCTGCGCATATCTGCGTCAACTACGATAACACGGCTCCCCGCCGAGGCCAGAACCAGGGCCAGATGGGTAAGGATGAAACCCTTACCCTCCGAAGAACCCGGACTGGTCAAGAGAAGTGTTCTGAAAGGACGGTCCGGACGAATAAGGAAAATATTGGCCCGCACGGCGCGAACCGCCTCGGCCAATGGGCCCAGCGGACTGGCAGTCAGCCTGGCACGCTTTCTCGATATCTGAGGAACCGCTCCCAGCACCGGCAGATCTAGAACGGATCGCACACCTTCCCCTTCCCACGACAACGACGTATCCATGTACTGCATCAGAACAATAGCAACCACAGCCAGCCCGAGCCCCGCCGCGCCAGCCATAGCAACTATGAGTTTAGTCTTGCTCGGAACCGGCCACTGAGGCACCGTGGCCGGCTCAAAAAGCGAGAGGACATTGGGCGACTCGGCGCGATACGAACCCAATAAATCGGCATAGGCGGTCTGGTACATGGTTTTCACCTGTTCCAGCGCACTAATACGATCCTGAGCATCCTCGATCTCAACAGCCGAGGTCAGTTCGGAAAGAGAAGCGATCAGGCCATCTACCTCTTCACCGACGCTTTTGATCTTCGCCTGAAGCCCTTCCAGTTGAGTGCGAATGAATTCTTGTTGCTGTGGATCACTGCCCCCTGAGGCCGGACCCCGGCGAATCAGTTCATCGGCCAGGGCGTTAGCAATCAAAGCGGCCGCCTCAGGATTGGTATCCGTCACGTATATCTCCAGGAGCTGAGCCCCTGAGCGGATCCCGGTCACGATTTGTGCTGCCAACTGTTCGGGGGACCTCTCTAACCCCAACCGTTCAATAACAGCCTCGGTCACGGGGCCCTGCCTGACTAACTCAGCATAGGCAGCAGCCAGGGTGTTGCTAAGATTCATCTGCCAGGGATCCGGGTTCGCGTTTTGGAAAAGGTTGGCTCCCACCATTACGGTCGCTTTGGCCTGATACAGATCAGGCTGTTTGGAAACGAAGTAATAACTGACCGCCATCGGCAAAACAGCGCTCACTGCCAACAACCACCACCACCGCATGACAAGTCTCAGGTACTTGCGTATCTCCATATACATCCCCCGTCAAATATCCACCCCACAGGGTACACGCGTGCAGATACGACCAACAGAGGAAGCAGCACGGGAGGAATTAGGTGGAACAGGAAGGCGCATCAATCCACAGTTTTCTTCTGCACGTCTTCGGACTCTGGCCGCAGCCCCCCATTGCCCGCAAAGTAATAGCCCATCCGCCAGCGTGTGCAGATGTAGCGTGGATTGGCCGGATCGTCCTCGATCTTTTGCCGCAGGTAGCGAATGTACACGCTCAAGTAACCCACCTCGTCCGCATACTCCGGCCCCCACACACTGGTGAGTAACTCCTTGTGAGACACGACCCGCCCCTTCTGGCTGACCAGGTACATCAACAGGCGAGTCTCCGTGGGCGTGAGATGGACCTCTTGCCCGCGCCGCGTGACGACCCCATCCTTCAGGTCAACGCAGAGATTGCCGTCATCGTAGGTAGCCCGCCAGGCTTCGCCGGGATCCCCCCTGGTCCGGCGCAGGACGGTGCGGATGCGGGCCTTCAACTCGTCGAAACTGCACGGCTTGGTCAGGTAGTCATCGGCCCCCAGCGAGAGCCCCCTGAGCACGTCTTCCCGGCCCGTCTTGGCCGTCAGCATGATGACCGGGGTATCGCACATGCTGCGCAGCCGCTGGCACGTGGCCCAACCATCCATGTCCGGCATCGAGACGTCCAGGATGATGATATCAGGACGGGCCTCGTAGGCCCGCCGCAGCCCATCCTTGCCACTGCTGGCAGTGACGACCGTAAACCCTTCCCGCTCTAACCCAAGCCGCATGAGCGTAGTCAGACCAGAGTCATCGTCAATGACCAGGACCTTTTCATTCATCGTGATTTCACCTCCCCTGGCGGGCTACCGTCAGAACCTGCCCGCGCCCCTCATTGGGTACGTGGTTCTTGGTGTGTTGCAGTCCCTCCCTCCAGTGATCAGCCTACCCTCCCGCAGGTTACGATTAACCACGCTAGCACCTCAAACGGATGTACCCATACGCGTCGTCCGAACCTGCGGGAGG
>Ga0315285_10009060_pt1 | contig 10191 bp, 10 predicted proteins | sample YL17G09_36_MG_FD_203698 | JGI IMG/M metagenome (GOLD analysis project Ga0315285, IMG submission 203698) | Sediment microbial communities from Yellowstone Lake, YNP, Wyoming, USA - YL17G09_36 | ecosystem: Environmental > Aquatic > Freshwater > Lake > Sediment | place: USA: Wyoming | collected... | reverse complement strand
GCTGGAGGCCAAGACTGCAAGTCCCAGCATCAAGACTTTCGCGTTCAAAGACAAGGCTTGTGCACAGGCAAAGCCGGGGCAGTTTTTGATGGTTTGGATTCCAGGAATTGACGAGATTCCTTTGAGCGTTCTGAATGTTACCACAAAGGGCGTGGTGACCGTTGCGGTGCGCAACGTCGGCAAAGCGACTAATGCTTTGCATAGGAAGAAAGCAGGCGATCTGTTAGGAGTGCGCGGTCCTTTTGGAAATTGTTTCTCACAGAATGGACACAATGTTCTTCTAGTAGGTGGAGGAACAGGCGTAGCCCCGCTTCTGTTTTTGGCAAGAAGAATGAATGAAAAGGATTTTCATGTGACTTTCGTCCTTGGAGCGAAAACACAAGACGAGCTTTTGTTCATAGATGAACTGAAGAGGTTTCCTGCTAGGAAGTTCAGACTTGTTGTTTCGACAGAGGATGGAAGCTGTGGCATCACTGGATTGTGCACTCAGCCCGTTGAGGAATTGTTGGCCGAAGGGTTTGATTCTGTTTATGCGTGTGGGCCTGAAAAGATGATATTGAGGGTTTTTGAGTTGACGGAGGAACATGGAATACCGTTGCAGGCGAGTCTTGAGCGCCTCATGCGATGTGCAATTGGCCTGTGTGGAAGCTGTCTGCTGGGCAAGTACAGGGTATGTAGGGATGGACCTGTGTTCAACTCAAAGCAGTTGAGGGAAGTGAAGGGAGAGTTTGGTTTCTCTAAACGAGATCAATCCGGAAGAAGAATACCGATAGATTAATTCATACGTCTGCAGGACACGAAAGCAAGGGGCTTACTATTTCTCAACTCTGCTTCTTGACACTTCTTTTCCGCCCATGGCACGCGTGGGTTCAAATCCTCTTTCTGTCCTTCGTGCCTCTTCTGTATCTCTAATTGCCCTCTCCTTCTCGGGCGGGATGAGTTCGTTCAGTTTGTCGAGCAGAAGTTTAGACTCTTTTTCATCGAGAGGGATTGTGATGTCTTTTCGGTGAGGAACATCTATTTTGACCCTGTTCTTCTTGTCCAGACCGACTGATCTTATGTCGCGCAGTCGCACATCCACTGGAACCACCGTTTGGAACAGCAAGCCCACGCTGTCTCGGAAACTGGGGTTTGCCTCCAGCAGTTTCTCTAACTGTTTTCGGGCGCCTTCTTTCAGATCGACTTCTAGATAAGTTGAGTGCAGTCTAACTATAAAATGCGGTTTCTCGATTGCCAGCACAACGTCTTCGTCACTCATTCTGACTCACGGCTAATCGTATGAGGAACAGTTGATTTAAGACTTACGCAGCATTGCAGCCACCGCCGTTTGTCAACATTCTTGTCACTATTCGCGTTGCTGCGATTGTCTGACTGCTCTAGTTCTCTCATGTATTTGTCAATGCTCCTGTTCATTGTTTCCTAGTTTTCTTGCGTCATTTTGCCTTCGGTGAAGCCATGCAGAACGGTAATTCTGAGCCTCTGGAGTTCGCGCGCGTCAATTCCTATGGGTTTTATGGCACGGACAGAACGAAACTCAATATATGCTATCTGCAATTCAAAAAGGTTATATGTAGCTGGCACTACTTTGCTGTGTTTGCGGGTGTAATGTGATGCAAGGTGACCGCCAAATTCAAAACTGATTCTGAAACGAACCTCACTGTCGAGTATAACCCGCTTGAGCTTGAACAAGAAATACGTCGATTTTGGGAGAAAAACCAAACACAGCAGAAGCTAGCGAAAGCGAGAGAGAAAGACAACGTTGGCGTTTTGGGCTTCGTTGAAGGACCGCCCACACTGAATGGCATACCTCACATAGGCCATGCGAGGGGGCGCACGATGAAGGACCTGCGGTACAGATGGAAAACTATGCAGGGCTACTACATGCCGTTCTGGGCAGGATGGGACTGTCAAGGGTTACCAGTTGAGCTGGAAGTTGAGAAACAATTGGGTGTCAAGAACAAGCGGGAGCTTTTGGCAAGAGTGAGTGAGGAACGTTTCATAGAGGAATGCAAGAAAACCGTGATGAAGTACCATAAAGAATGGGTGGAGCTGGACAGCAAACTTGGGGTTTTCATTGACCATAGCAAGGCATACTGGACATTTCATGACGCTTATATCGAGAGGGAATGGCAGATCCTTAAGCGGGCATGGGATCAAAACCTGCTCGAAGAAGGACATTACGTTGTCGCGTATTGTCCAGGCTGCCAAACGAGCCTCAGCAACGCCGAAGTGGGGTACGAAGGCTCATACCAGATGGTGGAAGACCCAAGCATCTACTTCAAATTCAAAATAGCCGACAAGCAAAACGAGTACATGCTTGTCTGGACGACGATGCCTTTCACGCTCATCACAGACACGATGCTTGCAGTTCGACCTGAAGCAGACTATGCAAGAGTGCAGATCGGCGAGGAAGTGTGGGTTCTTGTAAATCCTCGAGTCCAGCCGCTCATGAAAGAGCTGGGCATAGAGAAATACAAAGTATTGGAAACAGTTGCCGGTAAGACTCTTGAAAACACACGTTACGAATATCCATTCGCCGACATGGTTCCACGACAACTAGATCTTGAAAAGAGCCATTCGTTAGTGCATAAGATAATCTGTGAAGATTTCGTCGACGTTGAGACAGCAACAGGAGTCGTTCATCTTTCCCCTGGGAACGGCGAGGAAGACTTCTTTGCCGCCATGAAGCGCGGCGTGCCAATATTCGCACCGTTCGATGATGAAGCCAAATTCACAGCTGAAGCTGGAAAATTCTGCGGCCTATTTGCCAGGGATACTGACAAACTGGTGATCGAAGAACTTCGAAGCAGAGGCTTGCTCGTCGAAGCAAAAAAGGTGAAACACGAATACCCAACGTGTTGGCGTTCTCACCACAAAGTATTGTATATCGCAAGGAAAGAGTATTTCCTCAGAACAGACAAGATAAACGCCAGAGTTCTAGAGGCAGCCGAAAAGGTAGCCTACTTCTTCGACGAAACAAAGAACAGGTTCCTGAGTTTCCTGAAAGAAGGCAAACCATGGTGTATATCCCGGGAAAGAGTGTGGGGAGCACCTTTACCGGTATGGAAATGCAGGCAATGCGAAGCAAAGACGATAGTTTCCAGCAAAAAAGAGCTTCTGGAGAAAGCAGTCGAAAAGCCAAAAGGCGAATTTGAGCTGCACAAGCCTTGGGTCGACAGGATCACTTTCAAATGTCCAAAATGCGGAGGCACAATGTACCGCGAAGACTTCGTTCTCGACACTTGGCATAACAGTGGAGCTTCGCCCTATGCTAGGTTCAGCGATGAAGAAGTAGCGAAGTACGTGCCAGTGGACTTTCTCACAGAAGGCGTTGATCAAACGCGCGGTTGGGCGAACTCGTTGCTTCTTGAATACGTCATACTTACAGGGAAGCCTGAACCACCGTACAAGGCGTTTCTGTTTCAGGGGTTGGCTCAAGACGCAAAAGGCAGAAAGATGAGCAAGAGTCTTGGAAACGTAATAGAAGCTAACAAGCATCTTGACAACTATTCAGCAGACGTGAGCAGGTTTTACATTCTCCGCAAGTGCGCACCGATAGACTTCATAGATTTCGACCCCAAGGAACTGGGACGTCGAACCTACCAGGTGCTTTCCACGCTTTACCACCTCAACAGGTTCTTTGTGCAAAACGCAGAGTTCGACAATTTCAGCGCGAAGAAAAACACGTTAGAATGGGCAGCTGAGGAAAAGCATCTCGCAAAACCAGACTTTTGGTTGCTTTCCAAGCTTCAGGAAACAATAAAAGAATATACCTCAAGGCTGGGGACATGTGAATTCAACCTTGCACTGGCAGCTTTGGAGGACTTTGTGATAGAGACTCTAAGCAGGCTCTATGTGCCGATGGTTCGCAAGGAATTGTGGACCGACGATCCCAGCACTCTTGACAGACGTTTAGCAGTCTATGCGACACTCTGGCACGTGTTGAGAACAATGACATTTCTCTTCAACCCTGTGACACCATACTTGAGCGAAGCGCTACATCAGAAAGTGTACAGAAAGCTTGATTCCACTTTGCCTGAATCAGTGAATCTTGAATCATGGCCCACGCCGGACAGCAAGTTCCGAGACGAGAAAGTAGAAGAAGACTTTCAGAGACTGTTCAAGACTGTTTCACTGGTGTATTCAGCTCGTCAGAGTGCGGGATTGAAGAGAAGATGGCCACTCAGCAAGGTGGTCGTCGTTGGTCCTGAACCAGTGTGTAACGCGTTGAAAAGGGCCGAGGAATTGTTCCTTGAACTTGCCAACGTCAAAAACGCGCAATACACGAGTGAAGCCCCACAGCTCGTTGCTTCTGAAGGATGGGCCTCAGCTTCCGAAGGAGAAGTACAAGTCTTCTTGGACGCTCGACGCGACGAAAAGTTACTAGGAGAAGGAGTGATGCGGGACCTGGCTAGAAGGGTTCAGGCGCTCAGGAAAGAGCTTGGTTACATGCCGACTGATGTATTAGAAGCCGTTTACCTGTCTGAGCTTGACGATGAAAGCATTAGACTGCTTCACCCATTCGTTGATGAAATGAAAGGGCTTGTTCGAGCTGAGAAGGTGTTGCTTCAAGGGTCTAATAAAGAGAGAAATGTTGAATGGCATGAGTCGCAACTGGATGACAGAAAAGTAGCTATCGCCATTTTAGGTGAAAAGAAAAAGTAAGATGAGGAAAGCTAAGGTGGAGGCGGAGGTGGCGGTGGAGGCGGGGCTCCTTGAGCCATCGTTGGGACTGCTTGTGCTCTCCTCTTTCGCAACATGAAAACTGCAACTGCAGCAATGACCACAACTACAACGACCACAATGACAATTAACCAAGTCATGTCCAGACCAAAAAGTCCACCGCTCCACAAGGTTGTCTCAGCCAACGTGATGCTGTACTGAGTTTCCGTGAGAGAACCAGTAGATTCCAATAGTATACCTGTGGCTTGATCCCAGTATATGCGTGACATGAAACCCATGTATGGAGAAGACGCGTTCGCTACGATGGCCTTTCTGCCACGCCAGTCGCCTATGGTTTCCACGCTTGCAGCTTCGCCTGGAATGAAGTTGCCGACCGTTAGGTTTGCAGGTATGATGAAGCCGCTCGCGGAACCTCCACTTCCTGTTGAGATATCAAGAGTGAACTGTTCAGGCTGACCGACGCTCTGTCCTTGCACAGTCACTTCATAGGTTCCGGTGATCATGGTTCCTTGGACGCTTTGAATTGTCAGTTTGATCGATCCTGTGGCCGATTGTCCTTGGTAAGAGACATTTATCTCGTATCTGATGGAATCTCCGGCTTTTACTGCAACAAGGTACGCTGCATTTGAAACGCTCGTGGTCATGATGATGTAAACGAGAGCAGCGATTGCTATTGACCTGTAGACGAATGCCTTCAATTGACAAGTCCTCGATGGTTGTCGATAGCATTCCTGAGCTTTTAGAACTTTCGGAGCGGTTCAGTCCATCTCAGCATGGCGTCTTAAGAACCTTAATTTACTTGAGAATAACGATCAGTAGTAGACGCATTAAGCATAGATAGATAAATAGGGCTTACAATGATTCCAATTTGATGCGTGAGTCATTGACACTTTGAATCGTTGTGAGCGTGTGAGAAAATGAGCAACAAGAGTGTTGAATTGAAACTGATCGCTGAACTGTTGAAGAACAGCAGAAGAAGCGACAGAGAGTTGGCGAAGGCGCTGCAGATTTCTCAGCCCACGGTGACACGTGCAAGGACTAGGTTGGAGAAGGCGGGGTTGATAAGAGAATACACCATTGTGCCAGATTTTGGCAAGCTGGGATATCATTTATGCTCTATGACTTTTGCCAAGTTCAGAGAGTTGCCTCACGTCGAAGCATTGAGGAAAGCAATTGAAACATATGGGCACAGGCTTTCAGAGATTCCGCAGGCGGTTTTGATTGAAAGAGGAATGGGAATCGGCGCCAACGGGGTAGTCATAGCCCTGCACAAGGACTATGGAGCCTACGTGGATTTCACGAAGTGGCTTAGGCAGTTTTCTTTGATAGGCCCGTTCGAACTGTCGAGTTTCCTCATAAACTTGGATGATGAAGTCCACTATCGCTACCTGACGTTTTCAACGTTGGCGAAACACATGCTTTCGCTTCAGAAAGAAGAGGAAAAGAAATAGTTCGAACTGGGAAAACCGGTTTTTGAGCGTTGCTGAAAGGAAAAGGCAGGGCTATAGTATTGATTATGTTTCGGCCTGAACTGCTTTTTTCTCACGCAATCGTACGTGCTCTGCTTGTTTATCTGAACAGAGTCTGCAGGAACCCGTCTTTCCTCTTTCCGCTTAGCTGGGTTAGTTTGTCGCCGATTTCGTCTTGGGTGGCCTCTGTGGAATCCTCGAGGGCTCCTACCGTCACATTTTCCTCTCGAGAGGCGGTCTCTTCTACTGTTTCGGAGTTTTCGGCTTGTGTTGCTCCGCAATACTGGCATTCCTCGGCGGCGATTGGGATTTCCTTTTCGCACTCTACGCATTTCTTGAGGTAGCTTTTTGATGTGGCGTCTTCGGACGGTTCAGAACCTTCCTGAGCTTGTGACAGTTGGCTTAGCCTTTGTCCCAGGTCATCTATGATGGACTTGAGTCGGGATATGTCTTGGCGTGTGTTCTTGTTTTCGTTTCTTAGGCGTTCGATTATTTTCTGTTCAAGCTCCTTCACGTTCTCTTCCATATTTTTCTGTTCTTCTCTCAACCCGTGGGATTCGTCTTCAAGCTTTGTTCTCTTATCTTGGAGTTCCTTCAGTTCTTTAGGTAAACTCACTTCAAACCACCGAATAATCAACAGTTGCGCATGGAGATAACAGGTTTATGAAACGAGAATACATATTCAAGATCAACTGGGGACAGCCTTGCATGCATATGCATGGACCGAAACCTCTAAATCACTTACTGCTCGTTCTTCTCCAAAAAGAAGCAAAAAGGGGCCGGTAGTTCAGCCTGGTATGAACGCCGCATTCGCAATGCGGAAGTCGCGGGTTCAAATCCCGCCCGGTCCACTCTACGTGAACACACGCCAGTTTCCGTGAAGGAAGGAATTTTCAGAACGGTTTGGGAGTTGAAGAAGGAAGGTTATGCTGAAGCCACCGTGGCGGGCTACGGTGAGAACCTCAAGATCTTCTCAAAGATTGCAATAGCTATCGTCACAATTTTCTTCATGCTTCCAGTTCTCTTATCTCCCCTTTGCACAGTAATTTGTCAAGTTTGATCGTATGTAGTTTATGGAGTTGTTTTCTATCATTTCCAACTGCGCGCGCTGAGAAAAAGTTGGGGATGGGAAGTTGTCTAAACGTACTTCTGTTCTTTGTCGCAGTACCATCGTTGATACTGTTGTATATATCGCAGTGGACCACCGCATGATGAGCAGACGGGTGTGGCAGGGCTCGGAGCAGGCGACGGAGCTGGAGGCTGTGAGCTTGGTCCTCCCATTCTTCGGTTGAGAGCAGCGATTTCTTCGTAGATCCTGAACTGGACAACCCAGTATTCGCAGAGAATTCGCCAAGCAAGGTTTCCAAAGATCAACATTACAATGCCTATTATGATTCCAACGCCTCCACCAAGGGAAACACCCTGGCCGGCCACGTTGAAATCTACAAGCATTACGAGGAAGGATCCGATTGTTATTACCAAAGCGCCCAAGATGTAGATTATCATTATGAACGTCGGTGTTATGAATTTCTTGAAGCTAATGTATTCGCTCATTTATGTCCCTCTCCTTTCGAGATACAATGTCTTCTCAATATAAGCTTTGACCCCAGCATACGTGGCCACACTCTGCGTTTCAGAAAAGCCATGGTTTGTCACACTTTAGTGCGCGTTAGTTTGATGGGTCTAAAGCAATAGTATATTATGGCGATGCCAACAAGAGTGATGGCTAAAGGAAGCAGCGTCCCAACGATCGCAAAGGGCGCGTCCCATATTCTATCGCCTTCAAAGATATAATTGAAATACTCCTTGCTGTAGACGAAGTAGGCCAAGAACATATAGACCACACCCGCAATCAGAACACGATTCCAATGCTCAGAGAAAGCTTGTTCAAAGTCACACGAATAAGACAAAGGGGATAATGAGTCATAAGAGAGCGAGCGAGCACGGTTCCATCAAAGTGAGCCTCCAGTGTTGTAACGTCTTGTCAGCGCGTCCCTTTTGAGAAGAGATATTAACTATGATCGTGAAGAGCTTCAACGGAAGGAAAAACAAGATGGACCTCCTTGAAGCTATTAGGACTCGGAGAAGCATCAGAAGATTCAAGCAGAAGCCTGTCCCTCCCGAAAATCTGGAAACGATTCTTGAAGCCATTCGTCTGGCCCCCTCTGCTGGCAATCGACAGCCTTGGCGTTTCGTGATAGTCAAAGATGCAAAACAAAAAAAATCTCTGGCAGAAATGGCCAATAATCAAACATTCTTGAAGGACGCAGCCGTAATCATTGTAGCGGTAGGCGACCCAGAGATATCTGCCAGATGGTACGAAAAGGACACGATGATAGCCCTAGAACACGCTGTCTTGGCAGCCACCGCTCTAGGCTACGGAACTTGCTGGATAGGCGCATTCAACGAAGACAGTGTCAAAGACCTGCTCAAAATTCCATCCAAAATGAAGGTCGTCGCACTGTTGCCAATTGGATTTCCAGACGAAAAACCAGTCGCGAGATCAAGGAAACAGCCAGCCGAGATATTCCTAAAAGAGAATTGGGAAACCCCGTGGGATGGAACGCACGCACGCGTGAGAAAGACGAGGAAAGAGAAAAAGACGTAGGTTTGTTTTACAAGCCGCGTTGGTTTTGGGTTTTGAGGGTGAAGTTCTATCCAACCAAGCAAAAAACGAAGCTGCAGAAAAGTCACAGCAGAACCACTCCTACTGGCTTGAGAGATGATGCTAATTGCTTGAAGGTAAGACCGTGAATCTGAGGGTGATGGAAAGAGAGGACGTGGATTTTCTGGTTGAATGTTTTAATGACATTAATTTCCGTGGGGAATATACCCCTATTGAAGTGCAGATTTCGAAATCTGCAGAGATGAAACAATTTGACAATCCTTCGAACTGGGCAATTCTGATTGAGAGGAAGACGTTCATCATTCAGAAGAAGGATGGAGATAGAATAGGGATTATCTATCATTTGACTAATCAGCCAATCGGGGTGATGGAAATTGGTTACTTTTTTGTTCCCAGTGAAAGGGGAAGGGGTACGGAACAGAAGCGGTTCAGTTGATGGTTGATTATTTATTTCTCTCCCAGAACATCGTTCGCATACAAGCAACAGCAAATGTGGGGAACAGAGCGTCACAGAGAGTCTTGCAGAAAGCGGGCTTCAGAATAGAAGGAACTATCCGAAAATTATACTTCGTGAGAGGAGTATGGGCTGATTACTATCTCCACAGCATTCTGAGAGAAGAATGGAAAGAACCAAAAATACTAACAAGAACCCCTTGAGAATAATCAGTCTTTGGTTTTGCGGAAAAGTTATAGCTGAACCGTAGGATTGATAAAAGGAGCGATGTTCTGTGTCATTAGAAGAGAATAAGGCTATTATCCGTAAGGTAATGGAAACGGTGAATAAGCGAAATTTGGCTTTGCTTGACGAGTTGATAGCGCCCGATTATGTTGACACGACCCTTCAACTGAAGGGTTTCAAACAATCAGTAACCTCGCTTTATGAGGGTTTTCCCGATATCCATGCAACCATTGATGACATCATAGCCGAGGGGGACAAGGTGTGGGACCGTGTCACACTTACGGCAACACACACAGGCGAATATCGTGGACTAGCCCCTACTGGCAAGAAGATAGCCTTCAAAGGTGTTCGAATCTGGCGTATAGTCAATAGTAAGGTTGTTGAAAGAGAATCATTCTATGACTTTCTAAGTTTCTACAGGCAACTAGGGGTTATCGAATACAAAGGATTTCTTGACGAAGTCACGTGACTGCTTTGACTTACAATTGAACAATTCACACATCCTTTGAGTGAATGGCTAAGCATTGTAGAGTCGTCCTCTAGCGCGCAAAGTAACTTGTTACACTTTACCATTCTTCCAACATTGCCAATAAGTCCTTCAAAGTTGTTGCAAAAGCATGGACTTTCACGTTAATTCTCTTAAGGCGGCTTGGCGTTGAGCGTGCTAACAAAGTATAAGTTGCCAGTTTGACGCATAAGTTGTTGTGAAAAAGTTGCCTCAGAATTACGCTTGT
>Ga0315285_10009059_pt1 | contig 10191 bp, 4 predicted proteins | sample YL17G09_36_MG_FD_203698 | JGI IMG/M metagenome (GOLD analysis project Ga0315285, IMG submission 203698) | Sediment microbial communities from Yellowstone Lake, YNP, Wyoming, USA - YL17G09_36 | ecosystem: Environmental > Aquatic > Freshwater > Lake > Sediment | place: USA: Wyoming | collected... | reverse complement strand
CGTGTATGACAATTAAATCTGGAGGTACCGGTGGCTAATACAACTCAAATAAGTCAAGAAGAAAAGTGGTTAGTAGCATATTTTCATGAATTGCTAATGGCCGGCATTGTGAAAAATATAGAGTACCAACCAGAACCTTTTATACTTTCTGAGGCAGTGGACATAGAGATTTTCAAGCAATTAAAGACCAAAAAGAAATATAGGTTTAAGACTATACTGGATGAACATATCTATACTCCGGATTTCAAAATAACCTGGGCATCTAAAAATCTGTTTCATAAAGACTTTAAACACCAAGGAATAGATAAAATACCTGTGTTTTTCTCTCATGATTGTGTCAGTTATGTAGAGTGTAAAGGAGTATGGGATTTCAATAACATGACCAGAATGTTTGTTCAAAGAACACAACCGTGGATTTATCAAATATACGATATTTATATAAATCTTATTAAAGTCCCGGATATATTTAAAAACACTTTTGTTCCAGCAAGTATTTTGCCTAGTTTTTACTATAAAATGAATACCGCTAAAAATAATATTGGTGATAAAAAGTATCCGTGGAAATATAAATACCTCGACGAGTATTTGAACGAGTAATCGGTATTATTTTGTAACTTTATCTCCTTTATTCACTAAAAAAATAGAAATGAAATGGTTTTATTTAATTTTATTATTATCCGCCACACTGAGCGTGTACGCTCCAAGTCCTGTCCCCTTAGACTATAAACCTGTAGAAGTATTCGACCCTTACAAGGTAACTATACTTACAGATAAGATGTCTATTGATTTCATTAACAAAGTAGAAAATGTTTGTAGAGAATTAGAAATACCTTCTGATTGGTTAGTAGGCGTTATGTGGCACGAATCCAGGTTAAACAGTAAAATTGTAAACAGGATAGGTGCCACCGGTTTGATTCAATTCTTACCGAGTACAGCCAAAGGGTTAAATACAACTACTAAGAAACTGTTTGAAATGTCAGACACAGCACAGTTAAACTATGTTGGTAAGTTCTATAAAAACATGAAAGGGCTATGTCGGGAAAGAACAGATTTATACCTGTACACATTCTTCCCATCAGCAATTTTAGGTAATTGGTCAAATTCTGCAGTTTTAAAAAGCTCTACTATTAAATCTACCTCGGTTGCATACTATAATCCTGGATTAGACCGCAATAAAGATGGTGTAATCACAGTCGGGGAATTTCGAATAGTGATAAACAATCGAATCTCAAAATTAAATTAAAAAATACCGGTGAAAGCCGGTTTTTATTTTTATGGCAACACAAAATGATTATGTTAAGTCAGAAGTACCTTTACATATATCGGAATATTTATATTCCGTTTTATTATCGGTTAGTAAAGCTTCAAAAATAACAATTAAAGATATTAAAGGAAAAAGAAGGTTTACTGGATTCGTTGCAGCTAGGCAAGTATATTGTTATGCAGCGTATACTAATAAGCCTTTTCCTATATCTTACGCTCAAATAGCTCAAGCAATTAACAAAGATCATGCAACGGCTATATACTCTATAGAGACTGTTAATAAATTTATCAATATAAAGGATAAACGGGTACACAAAATACTGTCCAGATTAAATATAGTCTTTTATGAGACATATAATATATCCTATAAACCTGTAAATTTATTAGAGTGTATTCGAACAAACACATATTTAACGTTAGAAATTTATAAAGAACACTATTTATGACAGAATTAATAAAAGTACAAACCTCTCAAAAAGGGAATCCAATTGTAGATGCCAGGGATTTACATAAATTTCTTCAAGTACCCACGGACTTTACTGATTGGTGTAAAAGAATGTTTAATTATGGATTTAAAAAAGATGTAGACTTTACCTTGCTTTCAAGGAAAAGTACTGGAGGCAGACCTTCGGTTACTTACGTATTAACATTAGACTGTGCTAAAAGTATATCGATGTTACAACGTACAGAAATAGGTAGACAAGCTAGGGATTACTTTATTGAATGCGAAAAACAACTTAGAAGTATTAAAAAAGAAATATCTAATCCCCCTAATTATCCCGCAGCTTTAAGGGCCTGGGCAGACGAAATTGAAAAAAGGGCAATGCTTGAGCAAAAAGTTAAAACCTTAGAACCCCTAGCATTGATGGCCGAGACAGTACTTGCCAACGACAAAGAGATTAATATGCGTGAAGTAGCCGGTGTTATAAACATCAAAGGCTTAGGCCGCAATAAACTGTTCAAACTTCTACGTGATAAAAAAGTTTTAAGTGACGGAAATCTTCCGTATAGAATTTATATAGATAGAGGGTATTTCCGTGTAATTGAAACTATAGTCGGGGAAAAGTTGATAATTTCTACTCACGTTACTCAAAAAGGTTTACAGTATGTATTAAAGTTAATTGAAAAAGAAACCCCCGTATAGGGGGAATCTTTTAATATGTTCTGACAACATCTGCCAGGTCTTCTATATTACGTGCTTGCCTTAGAAGTGGCATTTCCTTCATCATCATTTTTAACATTTTATTCTCTCCTTTGGAATCTTCTATCCCTTTACCGCTAATCATATCACCTGTATAACGGGAAATTTTATCCAATAAATCAAGGTAACTCATCACAGCTGCTGGCTTACTGAAAAAGTCATAGTATGCTTTTGCAGAAGTAAATGTTCTTGTTTCAGAATCCAACCTATTCAATAAATTAACTACGTAATTGGCCGCCCCGTTTTCGCATTTACTTCCTTCACATAATGCAGCTCTGGTTAAAGCATAAACACTAAATGTTATTGCTCCTATAGTTAATTCTGCCAAAGTAGTACGTAAATTTTTAAACTCTACCTCATCAACAACTCCTTTTCTATAATCAAGCATAAATTTTTTATAATTCAGCCCATATTCAAACAACATTTTAGCTGTAGAAATGTACCTACCTTCTGTCTCTTTCTTTAATATATAATTGTATCTTCTTGTGCCGAATCTGGCATGATAAGGATCAAAGAACCAGAACTTGTACATTCCAATTGCTCTACCAATTATGTGCTTTTGTAATAGTTTAGGATTATTGTAATCTCCGTGAATTGCATTGATCTGCTCACGAATTTTAAGTACGGCTTCCGTAACAGCTGCATCACCGGTTTCACCATTATAAGTGTATTTAGGTTGTTCTACACCATTGTAGTCAGTATAGGTTCCATCCAAAGCTCCGGTTTCCCCGTTAATAGCTTCCCACATGTTAACCTCACCACCTGTTTCATTATCAGTTAATTTCATTTTTAGCATCATTGCTATCATGACATTACCCTGATTGGCAGTTTCCCCTATTTTTGTACCGGCAAACGGTTTTATGTAGTCTACTACTTTTCCAAGCATACTCTTATTTTCTTCAAAAGGATTTTTATGAGCAAAGTCGTACATAATATCTCCGAGTATCGCGTAGTTTTTAATCAAATTATTGAACTTCGTATTTTCGGTCATTAATATTTTATATGCTTGTTTTAATCCTGAAAAAGTGAACATATCCCCTTCTGCAGCGTAAATAAAGTTAGCAAGTTGTCCTTGCATTATATTAACTACTGCTGACTGAATATTCCATCCCAGGGATTTTAACCGGGCCAGGTCCATTAAAGATTTAACAACAGTGCCCAGAGTAACCTGAGAACCAACTCTGGTCAGTTCATCTTTTAGTCTTTCTATGTTCCTTGGATTAGGGTTTTTAGAATTTCTTTCGATCTCTAGTTGTTGCATTATCTGTACGCGTTTGGCTTTTGCTTCAGTATTGTAAAATGTTATGGGTAAACGAACAGTTTTATCCTGATTTGGTAAGTCATAGAATTCTTTATCCATAAAATACTCTACCATTTCTATAGCACTGTCTACATCTTCTTGTTTAATATCCCTGGATAAAGAAAATCTTCCCGTAGATTCGATAGTTTTCTCTAATTTTTGTACTTTAAACTGGTTAGGGCTAGGCTTATTACTTTCTCTTACTAACTCTGCCTGCAGTATTTCCTTTTTTGTAGTCCCGTGCATACTATCCAGATAATGTAAAGCCATATCAATTTGAGGCTTTATAGCCTGTTTAAATGAATATGATAGTGAAGCTAGGTTCAGTGAGTTTAAAGCCATGAATAGGTCAGCTTTATCACTTTTCATTACATTATCAGATGCCTCTTTAAACAACCCTGTTGCTTGACTAGCTGAAGGTTTTACAATACCATTTATAGTTTTCAAGTTTTGGTATTCAGTATGAATCAATTCTTCCAAAGTAGCTACTCCGCGAGACAAATTTTTAATAGTCTTTCCTGTAATAGGATCTATCTCTTCTTTGTAGTTAGATCCGATAGTAAAGTACTTTATAGCAGCATTTTTAGAGAAATCCTTTACCCCTAATTCATTAAATTGCTGTGTTAAAATTTGCTGCACGTGTCCCAATGCAAAACTTGACATACTTCTGTCGTTGAAATTATTGGCTGCAGTAGTTGTTATTCGTTGTGCATGAGTATAAAACTCTTTAGCTTCTGTATGGCCTTGTATAGCTTCGTATTCTTTACTATAAGCCCATGTTATAGCTCCATTACTGTCATATTTTTTAGGAACTATTACCAGATAACTTTCTGCTAATTGCCCAACGGTATCCTTATTCAAAAGACTAAAATTAGCTTTTGTAGTAAGTACTGTGTTTCTGAAAATAGGAGAATTTTCTGATTTCCATAACAACAAAGTACGTTTGTCAGAAGCATTTAATGCAGCTTCATCAGAATGTCCAAACTCTGCCATCATGAATTTATCTTTAAGTTCAAGATACTGTTCCATGTTTTCTTTTGCCTGGTTCACAGCTTTTGTAGCACCTTGAATACCCAGAGACGGTGTTAATTCTGTTATATAATTATCAGTATCGCTGTAAGCGCGGGTCGGGTTTATAATCTCATTGTGCTCGTTCAACCATTTAAGGCTTTTCCAGCCGTCTTTGAATTTCTTCATAGATTCTGTATACTCATAGGAGTACTCATTTACAAGGTTACCGGTTATAATCCCGTTTCTGTCTTTTTCCCAGAATGTATTCAAATCAAACAAACTCTTTTTTAATGCCTCAAATACATTGGCCAATATCCTACTTTCAGTTATAGCTTTAGTTTCAGCTCTACTGTTAGCAGTATTAATTGACTTCATTATATAAGCAACAATCGGATTGTCTACCTTTGCCAAAGACAGTACTTGTTTTGTAAAGAAGGCACTGATTCGATTCTTTAATGTCAATAAATCCTCAATAGTAAAATCTAAATTGAAAGCCTTACCAACAAAATTAGTAATCAGGGAATTTCCTTTTCGATTCAATTTGTTCTTAGCTAAAGTGAACTTGTCGGATATTTCAGTGAACCACTCTTTGAATGTGTCATCCTTTGCTTCAGCTGGTGTAAGCATCAGGTTGGAAGAAACGTCTCCGAAATCTGCAACAGTTTCCCAGGTATTGATTAAATGGAGAGCGTCATTAAAATCCTTGGCACTGATATTTTTCTGTTTTAGGATTGCTTCTACTACTTCTAGATCCCGAATAGCCATGGTCTTTAAATCATCCACACTAGCAGTTTGAGTTATCGACTCTATCAGTTCCTCTTTTTTAACTATTTCAGCTTGTACCTTTTGATTTTCTTCCATAGTTCCACCGGATAAACGTACTTCAGTGGCTTTCCGTTCCAAGTCTTTAATTTCGGTTTTCAGTTTATGTACAGCTGTCGGGGTTATTATATTAAAAGTGATATCATTTATCATATCTTCATCTTCGGCCATGGAAAGCAATTCACGCGTAACTTCTCTACTATACTTATCATATACGTATTTGTTATATAAATCAATATCCTGTGTATTTAATACAGTCTGTATTCTGGGGTCATTCGGATCCGTAGCCAGATTAGAGTACAGTTTTTGATTTGCTATATTAATAGCATTTGAACTTTGTAATCTAACAACAGTAGCGTAAGGCACTGCATCGACCAGGGCCTTTTCAATTGAATTTCCGTTGCTTAATTCTTCAGTCGAAACTAAGTGTTCAGTTACCGGGATTTTTAAACTAGTAAATACTTTAGCTGCAGAACTTTCTACAGTTCCAGTAGTAGGTACTATATTATTAAAGGTCGATATTCCAGAACTCATGTCTTCTAAAGCATTCTGTTTATTATCATCCAAAGTCTCCTGCACTTTAGATTTAGTGTACACTATTGCCCTCTGTGCCCCGCGTGTTAAAGCTGTATAGAACATTTTATTATAATCCCTGTAGGAAGTTTCCTGGGTAATACTGCCCTTTTGAACAAGCCATTTTGTAGTACCCATCATATCTGTTTCATCTATATAAACCTCTCTGTAAGTAGCTCCTTGAGCTTTATGCACAGTAGATGCGTAGGAATAGTCCATATTACTGAGTTTATCTTCATACCCTAGCAAGAATCCGTATTGAGATTTTATTTCTAAATATCGTTTATATAATTTATCGTCATTAATAGATTCTTTCCACAATTTATCAAGATACTCCCTGTATTCTGTGATGGCTTCTTTATAATTTGCATCTGTATGTTCTGCAAATATTTCTATTTCTACAATTTTCTCTGCAATATCTTGTCCGTTTATTTTGTAGGCTATACCAGGTCTTAAAGTAGTTTTTAATATAGGAACTGTTTTGTTAGATCCAGGTACTATAGTTTTTTGAATCAATTCGGTACTTTCTACATTGTAAGGAATACCTTTTCGTATTGCTGAAGTATTAATCGAAAAATCTACAACATCTACTGTAGGGTCTAATAAGACGTCTGTATTAGCACCTAAAGCTTCTCGTATAGATTGATTATATATATTTACCTGCTTATTACGATGGCAAATTATTTTAGTGTAGGCTGCATTCGCTAATCTTTTACCTTCTCGAAATGCTTTTAGTGCTCCTCTTAACATAGCTTGTTGATTATTTGTCCAAAACAATCCTTCACCGGTTTCTGAATCGTACATGCTATTGGATACAAAACCTTCAGACCTGTACTCTTTATCCTGGTCTTCAGACATCCATTTGTAAAATAAACCGGCTTTATTGTTTTCGTTCTGACGCTTTACTTGATTTAAAGTAACTACTTGTACTCTACTTGGATCAAATGCCACGGAATTATTCTTACTTCCGATTGGGGGTAATTGGGAAAGATTTCCTATCAATACTATTTTGGTATCGTGATATGAGCTGATATTTATCAATTTTTCTGTCAATTCATCAGTAGCCATTGAAATCTCATCCACAAATATGATATCAGCTTTTCTTTTAGAATCTTTTGATGATAAAAATTTCATACTTTTACTGTCATTCGGATCTGCAGCCGGATGTAAACCTAATACAGTATGTAAGGTAGTAGAAGGAGCCCCGGTCAGCTTTTCCAGATTAATTGCTGCAGCATGTGTCAAAGCCGAAAATACAGTTGTTTTCTCTTTAAGAATAGCATATTGTCGTGCAATTCTTAACATTGTTGTCTTACCTGTACCTGCAATACCCTTAATAGTAAATGGGGTATTTCCGGGACTATCCAGCCAATCCGCATAAGCATCCAAAGCTGTCTTCTGATTTTCTGATAGAGAAAAATTAATGCCCAGAGATTTCAGATCGATTTTAACTCCTTTAATGTTTATAATTCCAGCAGTTTCTTTTGACTGATTCACGTAATTAACTTTCTCCAATTCTTTAATTCTTCGAACTATATCTCTATCCAGAACTAATGAAGAAGGATAGCCTTTTGTCAGTTTGTAGTATTTATATATTTGTTGAGCAATTAAAGCTTTATTGTTCTCACTCAAATTTTGAGTAATTAATCTGGTAGATATTCTAACAGCCCCGCGAAAGAATTTTTCAATTATATTTTTAGTATCGGAATCATCAGATACTTCGATACTTTCCCCTTTATAGTTGTCATCTACTTTTTCCTGTTGTTTTTCTACAGGACTGGTTGATGGACTTATATCTTGTTGACTTGTAGTATTAGTATACGAGGAATACATACTTCTGAACATTGTCACAACTTTTGTAACAAATTCGTCTCCGTAACTTGGAAAGGACTTCTTAATTATAGAACGTGCTGCAGCCTCATTGCTGACCTCTGATAAAGTAGCCAATGATTCTTCCAGATCTTCTGACACTTTATTGATAATGGACATAATTTTTGGCTCATCCATAGAAGGAATTCCGTATTTGGACATTTCAGTTTTTACAATATCAGGAACCGGTGTCAATACAATAGGTTCTTTTGGCTTAATTTCTTCTTCGGAAACATCTTCATTTTCAAGGATACTTACAATAGGTTTGGTATAATAAGCGATTCCATTTTTAGTTTTATATATCCAATTTATGTCAACAAATTTTCTGGCAATGGCCTTGTCGAATTTGTTCATAAGTTTCTCTTCCATTACTATAAAAGTTTTCACCCCATCTTCAATGGCCTTATCGATATGGTCATTTATATCTACAAGTTCTTCTTTGGATTCGGCATGGACAAACACCTTATCATCTGGATGGTATTCATCTGTAATTATAGGGGTAGGTAAATCTGAATCAGTACTTTCTTTCTCCATGTAAACTATTTCGAATTCGATAGCAGCTGCCCCGTCTTTATATCTTTTAATAGCTTCAACATCTTTTGCAGTCCATCCTTCTTTTTCCCATGTACCTAAAAACCCAGGGGTTCCTTTTGGATGTATGGCAGTTATTCTGGTAAGAATTTCCATAGTTCCTCCATACATAGATGTTCCGTACTGTTTAACTACATCTCCAACTTTTACCTTGTATTTATCCATCTCTGTAGCACTACGGGTAGTACGAGTTCTTACTCCCATTTGAATAAGATCCATTGAATGAGGTGTTCCTTCTCCTTTAAACTTCTCTAATATTTCATTTCTGGCTGTTACAGTAGACCCGAAACTATATACCCCGGATACTTTATTTTGCGGAATGTTTGCTACTATTTTAGTACCTGCAGGTATAGTTTTTACATTAGATTTTTCGGGTTCTGTTATAGGGGTAGTGGTTTGGGATTTACCTATTTGTATGGCTTTTTGCACATAAGATTCTTTCTTATCAGTTTCCCTGTTTCTGGATACTTTACCAGTCACATTGATAACAACTTCTGGCGATAGAACTACAACTTCTACATTTGCGCCTTTTCGTTCATCAACAATTATAGGATAGGAACCTATCTTTTCGAAACGTTCTGGGCTTAATCCGGCTATAGTTAAAGCTTCCCCTTTATCACCCTGAACATTCATATTAACTGCATTGACAGTTCCATTGCCATTAATCTGTGTGACAAAGTATTTACCGGCCAGATTTCCCTTGTTAGGGTTGGTGTAGTTAACCACAGACCCGCGTTTAATTGCGCCGGTCCTGTCTTCTTTGAACTGAGAATTTATAAATTCTTCATCTGTAAGGTTTTGATGTGTTTCAACGGTTTCGCTGCTTTCTTTATCAATTTCATCTCTTACTTCGTATTCTTTAGGAAGTATAACATTGTCTGATATGCTTTGTTTTAAATTATTAAATAAAGATTTAATTTCTTCTGTAGAATATCCTGCTAAAGAACTGCCTAATTTAGTTACTAAAAATACTTTACTGGGTGTATTTTTAGCAAATTTTAACATCTTTTGTAACCCATATTGTATTTCTTGCAGAGTAGAAGATTTTTCTACCCTCCAATTTTTTTTAGTTACTACAGCATAAGACTGTCCTTGCAATCCTTCTGACTGTCCTTGTTTAGCTCCAAATTTTTGTTTAGCAAGTAAAGCAGCTCCTTTACCGTGTATTCCTTCAGCATTGCTACCAAATACAAATATTTCATTAGATTGTAAAGAGATTATGTTTTCAGGTGTATATTTTCGTTGTTCTGTTTTAACTTCCCCAATACTTTCAAGTCCGGTAGCAGTTTTAACGATGTTAACCTTTTGTCCGGGATGGATATGCATCCCTTTCTGATTTTTATTTATATAAATTGGAATATCTTTATAAAATAGAATGGACGGTTCTCCGTTTATATCTAAGTCACCTTCTTTTAAGTTCTGCCAATCTCCAAACTCCTTTATAAATTTCGGAGAGTATATTCTAGCTTTTGCAACTGTGGCCTGATCTGAAGTATCATGTAATTTTAATAACTGCTTATACAACAAAGACTCTTTTCCGTCAGAAGTTTTACTCAAAGCA
>Ga0315285_10009058_pt1 | contig 10192 bp, 9 predicted proteins | sample YL17G09_36_MG_FD_203698 | JGI IMG/M metagenome (GOLD analysis project Ga0315285, IMG submission 203698) | Sediment microbial communities from Yellowstone Lake, YNP, Wyoming, USA - YL17G09_36 | ecosystem: Environmental > Aquatic > Freshwater > Lake > Sediment | place: USA: Wyoming | collected... | reverse complement strand
TTCCTGGCTACTATCTATATTAAATCTTAAATTTTCAATTTACAATTATCCTTGTGTGGTGTGATATGGACAATGATTATGGAATAGTGATTGATTTAATAGGGAGTAAGGCAAGAGTTCGAGTTGAGATGACTGAAGCCTGCAAACATTGCAAGAGTGCATCGGTTTGCATACCGGAAGGAGGAACGACCAAATGCCTGACAGCGATTGCGCCTGAATGGGTCAAGGTGGGACAGAAAGTTAAATTGCAGCTACCTTCTTCCTCTCAGCTCTTTGCAAATTTTCTTGTGTATATTGTTCCCTTAGGAGATATGTTTATAGGCGCTATCATTGGGTATTTTCTTGGCAAGAGATATTTACCTAATACAGACTCTCAATTAACCGCTGCTGGGCTGGGTTTTTTATTTTTAATTTTATCTTTTATTGTGATGCAAATATTGAATTCCTCCTTTGAAAAGAGTGGGATGTTTATGCCCAAAATTGTTGAAGTGGTTGAGGAAAACTCTAAAACCAAATTTTGAGCATTATTTTTTAAAAACTTATTATGCGTTCCCTACAACTTTTAGAAAGGGCTATTGAAATGAGGATAGATGGAAGAGAACCTAATCAATTAAGAGAAGTTAAAATCGTTACAGAATTCATAGACTATGCAGAGGGGTCGGTCTTAATCGAACTTGGTAAAACTCGTGTTATTTGCACCGCATCCGTAGAAAATAAAGTCCCCCTGTTTCTCAAAGATACAGGGCAGGGTTGGGTTACTGCCGAATACTCAATGCTTCCAAGAGCGACCCAGATTAGAACAGTCAGAGATATAAGTGCTGGTAAAATTAGCGGACGTTCGAATGAAATTCAGAGACTTATTGGCAGGTCTTTGAGGTCGATTATTGATTTAAGCACTCTCAATAATCGGACTATCTGGATTGATTGTGATGTGCTTCAAGCAGATGGAGGAACAAGAACTGCAGGGGTTACGGGTGGATTCATAGCCCTTGTTTTAGCATGTAAAAATTTGTTAGAAACTAATAAGATAAACAAAATGCCCATAACGAATTTTCTTGCGGCGACAAGCGTGGGGATTGTTGAAGGACGTGAAGTCCTTGACCTCTCTTATCTCGAGGATTCTACTGCCGAAGTAGATATGAATGTTGTAATGATAGAAGGTGGAAAAATTGTGGAGATTCAAGGAACCGCGGAAGAAAATCCCTTTTCGCGTGAACAAATGACGAGTTTGCTTAATCTTGCCGAAGAGGGCATCAATAAAATCATTCAGATAGAAAAAGAAGTTTTAAAAATAGATAAATTCGATTAAAACGATTTTGGTGGTTTAAAATATTTTATCACAAAGGCAGGACGAACAAAAAGAGAGTAATTAGACAGGATATACAGGATAAAAAGGATTAACAGGATTATTTCATATAATAATTATCTTGTTTATCCTGTTCATCCTGTCTAAAAATTCTTATCTGTGTTTATCCGTGTTCATCAGTGGTTAAAATATTTTTTTGTTTTTGATTTTTTCCTTTTTAGTTGAGAGTGACTTATCAAAATTTGCCATTCGGGTTACAAAAAAGATGCCTTTGGACATTCGTAATTCAAAGGATTTAATACAGGAGAATAAAGAATGAATTCTTTAAAAGAAATAAAAAAAATTTAGCAGACCATAAAGAGGAATTGGGACAAAGATACAAAGTCAAAGAAATTGGAATATTTGGTTCATTTATCAGAGGAGAGCAAAAAAAGAAAAGTGATATTGATATTCTTGTAGAATTTGAATCTCCTATAGGACTATTTAAGTTCTTAGAACTTGAGGAATATCTTGGGGGATTATTAGATATGAAAGTTGATCTCGTCTCAAAAAAGGCATTAAAACCAAGAATAGGAAAACATATTTTGCAAGAGGTAATTACAATATGAGAACATAATTAAATAGAACGCTGATTACACGGATTAAACTGATTAACACGGATAGAAAAATATAAATCAGTGTGTATCTGTAATAATCTGCGTTTATCTGTGTTCTATTTTCCTTTTTTCAAATCCTTTATAATCCACTTAACAGCATCAAGTAAATCTTTCGCTATATATTCAGGTTGTTCAGTCCATTTTTTTCTTTGATGTTCGTATTCTCCGAGACCATAGCCTGTTAGAACAAGAATGGATTTCATTCCGACTTTATGTCCAAATATAACATCTTTTATTCTGTCACCAATCATATAAGACTTTATTAAATCAATATTAAAATCTGATTCAGCTCTTTTTAACATTCCGATTTTTGGCTTTCGACAATCACAATCTTTTCGATATTCAGGAGAACCAACCCTGGGATGATGCGGGCAATAGTAGATGGCATCTAAATGCGCTCCGTCTTTTTTGAGAAGCTTTTTCATTTTTTTGTGAACTTCATTCACAAGGTCTTCAGTGAAATAATTACGTGCAACACCTGACTGATTTGTCACAATGATTGCCAAAATTTTATTTTTATTAAGCAATTTAATGGCTTGAGATGAGCGGGGTAATAACTTAAATCGCTTAATATGATTCACATATCCGACTTCTTCTGAGATAGTCCCATCACGGTCTAAAAAGACGGCAATTTTCTTTATCATTTTTAACTCCGTAATGTAGGGGTTTGATTTATCAAACCCTCATAACTGGACGTGATAAATCACGCCCCTACAGAATTATTGGTAATTAATTTACAACCTCATAATATATCTTCTCAACATTCAGAACCATACGAGAAGATGAGAATTTTTCTTCTACTATTTTTCTACCTGCATTTCCCATACTTTTTCTTAACTCATAATTATTTTTCAGAGTAAGGATTGCCTCTGCCAATTTTTCAGGATTTTTTGGGGGAACTAAAATTCCATTAGTTCCGTCTTTAACCACTTCTGGAATCCCTCCAACATTCGTTGCAACGATTGCCTTACTCATTGCCATTGCATCCATTAGAGAGGTGCACAATCCTTCTAAATAAGAAGGTAATACAAAGATGTCAAAAACATATAATAGTTCAGGAATATCTTCTCTGAAACCTGTGAAAATTATCTTTTCATTAATATCGAGTTTTCTTACTAATGATTTCAACTCCAATTTTAATTTGCCCTCTCCCACAATGATGAAAAGAGTATCTGGTGCTTGTTCTGTGACAATCTTTGCACTTTCAATTAAATATCTATGCCCTTTATGGTCAGCAAGATGAGCGATATTACCAACGATGAATTTGTCTTCGATGACCTTAAATTCTTTTCTTAAAGCATCGAGATTCAGTTTGCGGTCAAATTTATTTAAGTCAATCCCGCTGTAGACAATTGCAATACGTTTTTCATCAACACCTGATTTAATAAGAGCATTCTTCACACCATTTGAAATGGCGATGATTTTATCTGTCTTTAAATATTTAATTCGTGAGAAGATATTTTTTCTTAAAGGGAAATCCACACGACGATGGGCTATCAGCCTTACATTTCGTCTAAACATCTTTGCTATAACACCTATGGAATGAGAATGGGCAGTATGCGTATGGATAATGTGGACGTTCTTGTTTTTAACAATCTTTGCTATTTTGGTAGCGGTGGAAAAATCAAATTCACTCCTCATCGGAATCTCAATGAAATTCTCATTCATCATTTTTAGCTTGATAGCAAGTTCGCTATCAGGCTGAGTTACTATAGTTGAAGAATGCCCCAGTTGAATCAATCCCTCATGAAGCAGTAATAATTGATTCTCGCCACCTCTCCAGGTGCTTTCTGTATCAATATGTAAAATATTCAAGGGTTCTGAAGTCATAATTTCACAATAACACCCCGTGTTCCTTAATTAACTCCTCAAATGCATCAATCACATCTTCAGGATGTATATTTTTCATACACTTATGGTCTTCAGGGCATTCTCGCAAGAGACAAGGTGCGCAATGTATATCTTTCCTGACAATAATATGATTTTTACTGTATGGTGCGGTAGTAATCCAATCCGTTGAACCAAAAATAGCAATCAATGGGATGTTGAGGACTGCAGCAATATGCATTGCACCGGAATCATTTGTTATTAAGACGCGCAGGGAACTCAATAGGGCAATTAGTTCTCTCAAGGTTGTTTTTCCCGCCCAATCTAATACTACTTTTTCCTTCATAGGTTGAGGAATTTTTACATAATTCATTATTTCGGAAGTTATAGGCTTATCTTTTTCTGAGCCTATAAGAATAAATCGCGCATCATATTTGTTATAGAGATTATCAATCACCTGTGCAAATCTATCAGGATACCATCTCTTCGCAGAACCGTAATAAGCTCCAGGATTAATGCCTATCAGAAATGTTTCAGGATTAATGTTGAAACTTTTCAAACGGTTTTGGATATGACTTTTTTCTTCTTCAGTGATTTTAATGTTAAAAATGCGCTCAGTATCCACATCTCCGAGATACTTAATAATATTCATATAATACTCAATCTGATGAATCTTAAGAATGTCAGGAGTTAATCGAATCTTATCAGTTAATAGAACTCCTCTTTTATCAGTATTGTAACCTATCCTTTTTTTAGCACCGATTGCAAAAGCAAAAAAGGCAGAATTAAAGGAGTTTGGAAATAAGACTGCAAGGTCAAAATTCTCTCTTCTGAGTTTCAAGATGGATTTCAAATAATCTAATATATTTTTCTTTTCATCAATACTGATTATTTTGTTTATGTCTGGATTGTATTTGAAAATATCAGCTACCCAGGGACGGGTGGCAATTGTGATTTCGGCATCAGGAAAAATCTTTCTGAGCTGATGAATCGCAGGTAAATTCAAGACCGCATCACCAACCCAATTTGTCGCCCGAAGTATTATTTTTCTTTTCTGAGACATATTTTTAAACTTGAAACTTGAGACCTAATACTTTTTACTGACTAATTAAAACGAAAAATAATTATCTTTATATCGAAATTTTAAGCAAGCTTTTTTCCTTGCAATCCTAATGTTGTTGAAAATAGTATCAATTAGCGAAATTTTTGTTATGTGGAGTGCGATAGCTTGCTACCGCTTTTGATAGCGAAACCTTGGTTTCACAAATTTGTAAGGAACGCATATATGCGTTCCTTACAATTAAATGGAGAAGAGTATGACTGAAAGTCTGTTGAGTATTACCGAGACTCCTAATGAATTAACCAATGACATTGATATTGCATCACCTGTAGGAATTGTGAGAATCTTGCGTCAGTCCGATTCTCAGATTTTCAACGGCTGGCGTGATTTTTCCAGTTTGTCTGATGAGGAAATTCAGAAGAAGATTGAAACCTGCATCCTCGAAGTTATGAATCTTTTTAAGAGTAAAGGCAAGAAGGCTATTATTATTTCAGGTGCAGGAACGAGTGGTCGACTTGCAATGTATGTCTCAAGGACGTTCAATCTGTTATTAAAGAAAAAGGGTCTCGAGCCAATTTTTCATTATCTGATTGCAGGCGGGAATCTGGCTCTGATTGTGGCTCAGGAAGGCGCTGAGGATAATCCAATACAAGCTGTAACCGATTTACGAAAAATATCAGATAATGTGGACAGAATTTTTTATGTTGGTGTAACCTGTGGTTTCTCTGCTCCTTATGTTGCTTCACAATTATTTTATCTTCAAAATGTGAAAAATAGTTTCAACGTTTTGTTCGGATTTAATCCTGTTGAGAGATCACGAAATGTTCCCATTGAAAATTGGGATAAAACATTTCTTGATGTAGTAAAAAGTATTGAAAAGAAAAAGAACTTCCTGATTCTCAATCCTATTCTTGGTCCCGAACCGATTACTGGTTCAACAAGAATGAAAGGTGGTTCCGCAACAAAGATTGTCCTCGATACAATTTTCTCAATAGCTCTAATAAAACTTGGTATAATCAAAAAAGAAGAGATATCTCTTTTAGAAATAAAACCTGATATACCTATAATTGATATGATTAAGGTAATGCTCGATGAATATGAAAATGTCAGGGGAAAAACTTATGAAGAGTTAGATGACATTGCAAAATTAATCGAAGTTGCTGGTAAAGCCCTTAGAGCAAAATCGCACATTTATTATCTTGGGAAAACACCCGAAGGGATTCTTGGAAATGTGGATGCATCGGAATGCCCACCCACATTCGGTGCTGATTTCGAGGATGTTCGAGGATTTGTTGTCAGTGGTTGGAAAAAGTTTTTATACACCGGGGAAGATTTAAGCAATGTGGATCCTCTCTATAGAATAGATACAAATGAGTTCATAAAAGTAAAACTACCAAAATTGAAGACGACCGATGTGGTGATTGGAATTGGCGAAAAAAAATTAGATAAAGAAATACTAAATATCTTAAAACAGGCACACAAAAAGGGAGCAAACATAGGTGCAATCATAATTAATGGTTCAAAGAAAAATATACAATTTGGTGTAGGGAACAGTCGCGACTGTTCCCTACAGAACAATCATTATACAATTTTCCCTCAGTTGAGAAATTTGTGTATCGCTAAAGGCATCCCATCATTTACAGAATTCTCTCTGAAACTCATTTTAAACGCCATCACCACAGGTGGGCATATCTTATCAGGAAAAATTTATCGGAACAGAATGATTGATTTAAGAATCAGCAACAATAAATTATTTTACAGAACAATCGGAATAATATCAAAAATAATGGGTGTGAAAGAAGAATTTGCTCGTGACTGCCTATTAAAATCAGTTTATGAAACGGATAAATTAACAGAGAATATTATTAAAGCACCTATTTCACAACACATCAATGCGGGTTCTAAAAAAGAAAAAATTGTCCCGAGAGCACTCCTCCTCGCTACAGGAAGTTTCGACATCTCCTCCGCAATCAAAGCAATTAAGAAAGAACCAGTTGTGAGAAATATTATTGAAAAGCTAACCGTAAAATAGAATGATATTTTCTTGAAAAATTTTGTTATGACTTCAAATATAATGAATTACAGTTATTCTCTGCTATTTTTCGTTATTTGATAAAATATCCTTGCATTTATGCAGAAAATCTGCAAAATTTAGCTTGATTTTATTAAATATTTATAAAAATACCTTTTATTATGCATTTTTTCTTTTAATTGGAGGCGATGAATAATGTTAATCGAATTTAGCGTTGGGAACTACCTCTCTTTTAAAGATAAAGTTACATTAAGTATGGTTGCATCCTCAGATAAATCAATGCCAGAAAATGTAATCGAATCTGCTCAAGGAACAAAACTAAATCTTCTTAAATCAGCTGCTATATATGGACCAAATGCCTCAGGGAAATCAAATTTTATAAAGGCTATTAGCTTTATGCGTTGGTTGATCAACAATTCGGCACGTGGACAAGTAGGTGATAAAATAGATGTAATTCCATTTAAGCTTGATGAAGCTTTTGACAATAAGCCAAGTGAATTTGAAATAACTTTTCTAAAAGATAGCACTCGTTACACTTATGGATTTATCGCGGATAAAAAATGTATCCATGAAGAATGGTTATATGGTTATCCTAAAAGTTCACCCAGATTATTATTTGAAAGAAATTTAAACAAGAAGGAACAATTCAAATTTGGTTATTACTGGGAAGGCGAAAAAAAGATCCTTGCTAAGCGCACAAGAGAGAATGCTCTTTTTATTTCTGTTGCTGCTCAATTAAATAACAAGTTAGCTAAATCTATTTTGGACTGGGTTTCTAAACACCTTCTAGGTGTTTCTCCGTTCCCTACTATAAGCTCTGAACAACTTTTCACTGTGATGTATTCACATAAAGATCCCAAATTTAAACAACTTGTTGATACATTCTTAAAAAATGCAGATGTTGGAATAAAATACTTTAAAACCAAAGAGATATCTTTGTTTGAAACTAAAGAGTGGTTGGAAACTCCTGAAGAAGTAAAAAATAGAATTTTAAAAGGTATACCTGAGGGTGAAAAACCTGGTTCAATTGATTTTGATTTTATCCATAAAGGGTTAGATACAAAAAGGGAAGAAGTCGAAGTTATTTTTAAAGTAATTGAAGAATCAGATGGAACACAGAAAATTTTTTCCCTTGCTGGTCCCTGGATATTTGTTTTAGAGAAAGGGCTTACCTTAATTGCCGATGAACTGGATGTCCGTTTACATCCTCAATTAACCACCTGGCTTGTTTCAATGTTTCATGATAAGAACATAAACAAGAAAGGGGCTCAACTTATTTTTGCAACTCACGATTCTGGGTTGCTTGACCAGAAACTATTTCGACGTGACCAAATCTGGTTCACAGAAAAAAATCCTAATGGCGCCACAGAACTGTATTCTCTTTGGGACATAAAAAAACCCCGAAAAGAAGAAAATATCAGAAAAGGGTATTTAGCTGGACGTTATGGAGCTATTCCTTTCTTGGGGGAATTTGAATTATGATAACACGGAAGACAGGGGGTAAAAGAATTAGAAAACTCAAAGAACTCCAAAGAAAAAGTCTCCAAATATCTGAAAGACCTGTAATATTAATAGTAACAGAAGGAATAACAGAGGAAAGATATTTTAAAGCATTGCGTACTGATTTAAGAATAAATGCAAAGGTTGAAATTTCTAAAAGTAAGTATGGTACAGATCCCAAAAGTGTCGTCGAATATGCCAAATACCTTAGTAGGAAAGAAAAACAATATGGTGATATTTATGATAAAACTTGGTGTGTTTATGACCGTGATGAGCATCAAAAGTTTAAAGATGCAAATATTCAAGCGCGTGATTTAAAATTTGAAGTGGCTTTTTCTAATCCTTGTTTTGAGCTATGGTATCTCATTCATTTTCAAAACCAAGAAGCACATATCGAGAGAGATGAAGTAGTTGAAAATTTAAAACAATATATTCCGGATTATGATAAAACAAAAGATTGTTATGAAAAATTAAAGAAATATCAAAACGATGCTATTGTCCATGCAGAAAAACTAAGAGAAAAACACAAGAGAGAAAATAGTGAAGAAACTAAAAATCCCTCGACAACTGTAGACCTACTTGTGAAATATTTAAATTCTATATCAAATAGTTAATAGTCCAAAGTTTAATTTTACTTATGCAAAAAATACATAAATACACCGGTTGGGCATTTGATGTTTATCCTGATAAGGATAATGATTATTTTGAACGGGAGATAGACAAACAACTTAAGTTTGGTGCAAACTTTATCTGGATTGGACATAATAATCCAGGAGAAGTCAAAGCAAATAAGGTTGAACCCGGGATATCTTATGCGGTCTATGAAGCTTATTTAGATAAGAATGATTCTCGCCACAAGATTGCTTCAGACATTATTTCCGCACAAAAACGTTTCCTTGAAATTTGTCTAAAGAAAAATGTTCCAGTTGTCTTTCCTGTTGGGTATCAAATTCAGATGGGAAGAAAATGGAATGAAAATCATCCAGATGATTTACGTCGGGATTTCGAGGGAAATATCATTAATTGGGGAGGAGTCTCAGCCTGCTTTTATTCGCGACAGTATCAGGTAGACATTCGAAAATTTTATGATTGGATAAATGAGAAATGGATTAAGCCCTTTAAAAAAATTATCTTAATGGTTAATCTATCTGATGAGCCCTTTGGTGGCGATTATTCGAAAACTGCTGAAAAGGTCTTCAAAAGTTTAACAGGACTAACTTTTAAAAAGGCTTTTTCGGGAACTGATGAAGATAAGAGGAAATTAGGTGAGTTTCAATCGGACTATATTGTTGAATATGCGAAGTGGAGTGCTTTAACATGGAGAGAAATTTGTCCCGATATTCCATGCACAATATCCTTTTGTGGATTTCACGGTCGGGAAGAAAATACAATGCCTTCTATTCCCGGACTTTTCAAAGCCACACCTGAAAATTTTTATCCCACGTTTGATGTCTATCCTCGAGATGGAAGCTGTTCCGACCCTATCACAGAAACAGATGTAACTCTACTCTTGATTTTTCTTCGACAGATAGCCTATCTTTCATACAATTATCAGAAACCTTATTGGCTCTGGACAACTGGTAATAGCTGGGGACTTGGTCAGGCAAGTAAGGATAAAGCGAGTATTTCTGATTGTCTTGCAAACCAATTCTATGCTGTTTCTACGGCTTTGGGAAACGGTGGGCTCTTAAATGGAATTGCTGTCTGGAATTATAATATTCGCAATCAAGGACTTTATGATGACCCGAATCCAATTATTTATAATCCTGATGAACTTTTTGAGCGAGTGACTAAGATTCTCAAAGTTCTTC
>Ga0315285_10009056_pt1 | contig 10193 bp, 5 predicted proteins | sample YL17G09_36_MG_FD_203698 | JGI IMG/M metagenome (GOLD analysis project Ga0315285, IMG submission 203698) | Sediment microbial communities from Yellowstone Lake, YNP, Wyoming, USA - YL17G09_36 | ecosystem: Environmental > Aquatic > Freshwater > Lake > Sediment | place: USA: Wyoming | collected... | reverse complement strand
TGCCGCTGGCCGTCACCATCATGCTGCTGTGGTTCGTGCCGCGCGGCCTTTCCGACGTGTGGGTCTTCGCCTGGATCGCCGTCACCTTCCTGCTCTTCGACACGGCCTGGACGCTGACCAACGTCCCCTACTATGCCCTGACCGCCGAACTGACCGACGACTACGACGAGCGCGCCAGCCTGACCGCCTTCCGCATGGTGCTGGGCGTGCCCGCCTACATCGTCGGCGCGGCGCTCACCCCCGCCCTGGTCGGCCTGTTCGAGTCCAAGCGCACCGGCTACGGCTGGGTCGGTGTCATCTACGGCCTCCTGGCGGCCGCCGTCCTGTGGATCGCCGCCGCCGGGCTGCGGGAGCGCAAAGAGATCAGCCAGAGCAAAGCCCACACCCCACCCTTGCAGACCCTGCTGGCCACCTTCCGAAACAAGCCCTTCGTCCGCCTGATCGTCGCCTACCTGGTCGCCAACGTCGGCTTCGCCCTGATCAAGACCCTGCTGGCCTACTTCCTCACCTACCAACTGGGGATGGAGGCGCAGGTGCCCCTGGTTATGTTCCTGCTCCTGCTGTTCGTGGCGCTGTTCCTCTTCCCCTGGAAAAAGGTCTCCGACCGCCTGAACAAGGGGCCCACCTACGCGGCCGGGCTGGCGCTGGGCGGGCTGGCCGTGGCCGCCACCTTCCTCCTCCCGCCCGGGCCCACGCCGTGGGTCTACGTCATCGCCGTCGTGGCCGGCATCGGCTTCTCGGCCCAGTGGGTCTTCCCCTGGGCCATGGTGCCGGACGTGGTCGAGTACGACCGGCTGGAGACGGGCGAGCACCGCGGCGGCATGTACTATGGGGTGTGGGGGTTGGCGACCAAACTCTCCGACGCGCTGGGGATCGCGGCCACGGGCTGGGTGCTGCAACTCTTCGGCTACGTGCCCAACGTGCCGCAGAGCGCGCACACCCTCTTCGGCATCCGCTTGTTCTTCGGGCTGGTGCCCGCCCTCTTCTTCGTCGTCGCGCTGCCGCTCCTGATCTGGTACCCGATCACGCGGGCGAGCCACGCGGAGATGAGGAGGAGGCTGGAGGACAGGGGACAATGAACAATGAGACAATGAACAATGAACAACTCGGAAGATAGCGAATGGCAAATGGCGAATCGCAAATCGCAAATTGATGAACAGCGAATGTGAGGGGGGCCGTAGTGGCGACTTCAGTCGCTCTTCCCGCCTCGCGGGCAACTTCGTAGTGGCGACTTCAGTCGCTTGAAGTAGACTTCCTTGACCAGGTCAGTGAGATAGGGACTGACTAATGGACAAGATGCATCACGTTAGCTCAATTCGAGCAGGTATCACGTACTTTTATCTGACAGTTGACGGGCAATCATATCGTATTCGCTGGGCAGATTGCTCACCTCGATTGGCAAAAGCGACCATGTCTCAACGGAAATGCCTCGAGGTTTCGCCATCCGGCTATGGTCTTCACTGGCCGGAGATAGACGAGGACCTCGCTATCACACCGTTGTTACAACGCGCAGAGAGGGTCGTAGCACGTGGTCGCGTGATTGCTGGTCAACCGATCGACTCTTGTGGCACTTGTCGAGCCACTCGACCGGTGAACGTTCTTGCGCTGGCCTTCGCCTGCATGTAGCTTTCCCGCGTCCCCTGGGCGGGCATCACTCCACCAACTACTACGCCAGCTCCATTGCCTGACCTGATTTTTCAGGCGCTCCCGCTGTAGCCAGTTACTTGGCACTCAGGTTCGGGCAATCCCCGTTTAGTCATCTTCCCAGATTCTCCCGAGCGGAGCAAACTGCAGCGCGACGTAAGACGGCAAGTCACCTCCATTATCCGACATCCACCGGTGGACCGGCGACGCCTCTTTCGAGCGCGGACGGGGGTACTGGTAGTAGCTCCATGAAGTAGCGATTTAGCATAGGGTGGGGCAAAGCCCAGAATAAGTGCCTTCGCAGATGTTGAAAGTGGGGCATGCCGGCGGTCTTGCCCCCTAAGACGGTACTTCAGTGGGGCTTGAAACAATATCACTACTCAATGGGATTGCCACCAACTCATAAAGTTATCAGAGAAATTATACGCAACCTTAACGTTGCTGTGGGAAAATAGCCATGCACCCCCCCCGGGTGGGAGGTGCGAAAATGCGGCGGGTTTATAGACCAGTTCGCGTTGATTGATCTGGCCAACAGGATCTTGTCTAGGAGGAAGTACTGTGAAAGCCAAAAAGCATTTCCAAGTTTTCAGGTTCACAATTCCGTTGTGGTGGCCTGATCGGAACACACTACACTGCCTACTTCGATCCCCTGGCAACATCGTTGTGGCTCTGCTCATTGCTGCATTGCTCTGGGCGCAGAGCGCTGGTGCTCTTCCACTTCGCGCCCCTGCTTCCGCTCCTGCTTCATCCACTGGGACCGTCGCCTATCAAGGCCGCCTGGCGGACGCCACCGGGACCCCTCTCATTGGCGTTTACCCAATGATCTTTCGCCTGTACAACTCATCGGGAGCGGGCGCGACGCCCCTGTGGGAGGAACAATGGACCGGTCCCAACAGCGTCAAGGTCCGAGACGGCCTGTTCAACGTGATGCTGGGCAGCCTGACGCCCATCCCACAGAGCGTCCTTACAGGCAATAACACCCTCTGGTTGGGAATCACCGTGGGTTCGGACGACGAGATGACGCCCCGCGTGCAGTTGGGGAGCGTGCCGTTTGCGGTGCAGGCGAATACGGTGCCAAATGATAGCATCACGACGGAAAAGATTGTTGACGGCACGATCCAGGCGGGCGACCTGGCCCCAGATGCAGTACCACCGGGCGTTCCGATCGGCAGTGTCATCAGTTGGTGGCGACCCGATGCCGGCACGCCGCTCCCATCGGACGAATGGGCGATTGCCAATGGTTCTGTCGTCACCGACCCTGAGAGCCCGCTGTACGGCAAAGCCTTGCCCAACCTGACCGACCGGTTCGTTATGGGCGTTACGGCCGGCAACATCGGCACAACCGGCGGCTCCAATACCCTGAACCTGTCCCACAGCCACACGGTGAACGACCATAACCACCTTGTTCCAAGCCACAGCCACGGTAACGGAGATTTGCGTGCCAGTGTGGGAATCGAGCATGATCAAGTCTACGTTAAACGTTATGGACCTGGATTTCAAGCCTCAGATTCAACATCCACAACCAACACCCGTGTTAATACCCATGTACTTGATAGTAGCGCAGATGTTGAGGGTAGCACAGACGCATGGTCAGACTGGACCGGCGGAAGCCAGCCCGGCACCAATGCTCAACTGTCGAGCGCCACGGACAACCGGCCACAGTACGTAGGGTTGATTTTCCTGGTGCGAATCAAGTGACCTGCCGCCGCGGTGGGGCCTGCCTATGGGTGGGCCTCACTGCAACTCGCATCGTGATAACTGTACCGACACTGTTAGCGCCGAGCGTGGTCTTGCGCTTTTGCATAGGACCGGTTCCAGATCCTGGCGTGGCTTGGATTGTTGGGGAGGCGTGACATGAAACGCGCACAAGTATATCGCTTGCTGAACGTGATAATCGCGGTGATGCTGTATGCCTCAATGGCAGCAACACCGCTTGGCGCACAGTCCCTACAATCGACATCTACGGTGATTTCACAGGAGCACGAATCGAACTCAGTCCAGTCGGTCACGGCTAACCCAAGGTTCCTGACCTACCCATTCCCATGGGATCCAAATATGAACGTAGGGCACCTTTATTGGCACTGTGGTATTGATTATGTAAAGGGAAATCCCGGCGACAGTCAAACCTGGGCCAGCTTCGATGTGCTTGCCGCAGCGCCTGGGCAAGCCTGCAGACGACCGTACAATGGCAAGCCGGGCTATAGGAATCGTGGAGGATGGATTGTAACAATAATTCACACACAGGATGGTGCAACCTTCAAGACAGAGTACAATCATCTTGTTAAAGCAGAGTCCTTTTTGCCTCTGTGCGTCGATGGCACAACGTACGTAACGAGAGGTAAGAAGATTGGCGTCGCAGGAGACAGGAATCTTGCCAAGTGCCCATCACCGAACTGCATACACCTGCACTTTGATCTTATAGGCAGTACCATAGAAGATCCTCTCTGTAAAGATGGAAGGACTGATCCCTATGGCATGTATAGCAGCGACCCGAAATCTTATCCAGATCCCAACAGCGGCCCCGCTGGATTGATGGGGGATCATTATTGGACTACTGATCCGCCCAGCTATAGTTGTTTCGATCCCAACTCTATCGTGTTCTATCGGGACATAAACTATGACAGCGGTGGCGAGGGTGAGCTAGCTGGCTGCATTCGTATTCCGGCCTCTGATGGTTATAGTACCTCGATACCCTTCGCAATAGCCTACGCAGTAAACGGGTTCGGGGCCTCGTCGGTCCGAATACCGCCAGGGTACTATCTTGACTTATATGAGATGGGTGGAGATGGATTTGCGAGGCTGTCCTGTGAGGATGAAGCTGATAACGCTAGTTTTGTTGATAATCGGTTTGTCAGTGCTGGTAGTGGGCTTTCTTCCCTCCGGTTTTCGGAGGTCAACGATCGCGTGGGCGGCGTCACGGTACACAGCGGGTCGTGTGGCCAGCCCCCAGGTTTAGGTGGAGGTGGCGGTAGCATCGGTGCGGACGTCATAGCCAGCGGTTGTCCGAATAATCCACCCCTTGCCCCTTCCCTCCAAAGCCCCGGCAATGGCTACGTGGCGACCAACTATCGCGCTCCCACTCTATGCTGGAATAACAATGGCGACCCAGACGGCGACCAGACGTATTTCTACACGGAAGTCTACGACAGCCCGATCAACGCCAACAGCGGTTGGATCAACGGTACCTGCTGGCGGCCTGGCCAACTCGATTACCAATACCACACCTACCAGTGGCGCGTGAAAGTGCGCGACGCGCCCGGCGCAGAAAGCGGATGGAGTGAGACCTGGAGTTTTCGCGTCGCGCCGCCCAATTATCCGCCCTCAATCTCCTTCGACAGTGCCAATGGTAACACCTTCCCGTCAGGCAGTATAGACACCCGCGAGGGCAACTGGACGTTCCGTGGTACGGCCAGTGATCCGGAAGGCCAACTCAGCCGCGTGGAGTGGCGCTGCTCTGGCGACAACTGCGGCTGGCAGGCAGGGCACACCAACGGCGCGAACTGGTCGCACGCACAAAACGGGATGTCCGGCCAGAACGACGTGTATTTCGTTGCCTTCGACAACGCGGGCAACTGGGCCTTCAGCCGTCACCTGGATCTGCGGATTGACCAGGCTGCACCGGCCACGCAGGCCAGCCTCAACGCTGAAACCAACCCCGCCTACTGGCCCACCTGGTTCACCGGCCCGGTGCAGGTGCGGCTGTACGCGGTGGACGGGAACACCGGCCGCGCGCGCGTGGGCGTGCGCGAGGTGCGCTACCAACTCGACGGTGGCGCGTGGCAGACGCAAGGTGGCGATACGGTCAATTTCACCGTCAGCAGCGATGGCGCGCACTCGGTCGCGTACTATGCCGTGGATCATCTAGGTAATACCGAGAGCGTCCGCACGGTCAATTTCCAGATTGACCAGACCCCACCCAATCCGCCGGAGGGCGTCGTCGAAACCAACGGCGTCTTGAACAATCAATGGCAAAAGGCCCACAATACTCCCACGTTCACCTGGGCCGCCTCCACTGATGCCACATCCGGCGTGTGGGGCTATCAGTTCTACTTCGGCGAGGACTCCAACGGCCAGGGGTACCAAACCTTCACGGTGGCCGATCCTCGCCAGTGGACGCCACACCCCGGTGGAGTGCATACCGGCGTGTACTACCTGCGCGGGCGCGCGCGCGACAATGCCGGCAACTGGAGCGCCTGGACGACTGCGTTCATCTATCGCTACGACGGCACACCGCCGGAAAACCCCAGCGCGGTCACGCACACGGCGGGTATTACCAGCACCGTCTGGCAGCGGATCACCAACGCCGCGGACTTTAACTGGCTTGTGCCTTACGACGAAGGTTCCGGTGTCAAGGGGTACTATGGGTACTGGGGGACCGACCCGAACGGCGTTTCCACGAACTTGCTCACGACGAATCGTTTCCAAGACCCCACACCTCTGTGCAACCTGAACGGGGCCTGCACGGGCTACTTGCGGCTGCGCAGCGTAGACAACGTGGACAACCTGGCGAACGAGTGGAGCACGGCTTTCGTCCTGCGCTACGACAACGTGCCGCCCACGGTGGACTTTACCTTCAATCGCGGCGTCACCCAGACCGGCCAGACCCAGGTCACACTGAACCTCATCGCCAGCGACGAAGGCAGCGGCGTGCGGGCGATGCACTTTTCCACCGACAGTCAGAACTGGACGCCGTGGGAAGTCTATGCCGACGAACGGCCCTGGATCGTGCCCCCGATCAGCCGCCAGGCGTGGCCGGTCTACGTACAGGTGCAAGACGAAGTGGGCCTGACATCGGCCGTGATTTCTCACACGGTCTACCTGGACGTGAACCGGCAGGCCCCGCGTTCTGTGAATTTCTGGCTGTTCGACAACGCCATCAGTGCGGGCACGGGTGGCTATACTTCAACAACCTATATGGGGCGCGGCACGCTGGGGCAAGTGATGGATTCACCTGCCGTGACCAGCACGCACTTTGTCTTGTGGAACGGTTACGAAGCGGGTAGCCAGGCCGTACCAATCATGGAGCCGGCTCGCGAGGATTACAACTTTGTCAACGGCATCTTTGCGTCAGGCAACGTTGCGACGACGATGACCTCCACGCTCTACCTGATGATCGGTACGTTTGGCGAAGTGGGCCTCTCTAACGACACGACCATCACGAGCGCCAACTTCCAGCACCAGCCGGGCTTTTTGGCTGCCGAGCCGTGGATCGAGTCCGCGCCGGTGTTTGAGCCAGGTCCGGCGCCCGAACCTGAACCACCGCTGGCGTGCGAGACGCCGCTAATCCGCATCAACGAGGATGCAGCGTTCACCAATGACGTTCACGTGACCTTGAGCATCTGCGCGCCCGCCGCGGTGGAGATGATGATCGGTAGCAGCGAGACTTTGACTGACACGGTCTGGGAACCCTACGCCGAACTCCAGACCTGGACGCTTCTCGTCCCAGGTCGATTCGTGCAGCCTGCGTTTGTCTACGCCGCTTTCAAAGACGCCGACGGCACGGTACACGGGACGTACTTTGACGACATCATCTACGACCCCAACCAGCCCAGCGGCAGCCTGATGGTGGGCGACAGCATCCCGGGAGGCAGTTACCCGCTTATGAGTTCCGGCGCGAAAGAGGTCCAGGTCACCGCTGCGAGCGCGGCGACCTTCCGGGTAGGCAATGTCGTGTACGCGCGGCAAGTGGGCGGCGCAATGCTCGAGGAACCCCTGCCCGTGCTGCCAGCCAACCCGGATGGTTCTGTCAGCATCTTCGTTGACGGTCACGACGACAACAGCGGCATCTCGGAGATGCAGTTCGGTGGAAGCGATGATTTCACCGGCATCGCCTGGGAGCCTTTTGCGGCCGTGATGCAGTGGACACCGCCGGGTGAAGAAGACGGCGTCAAGACTGTTTTCGCCCGTTTCCACGACAATGCGGGAAATACCTCAGCGGTCAGCAGCGTTGATTTTGTGTTCGACTCGCAGCCGCCGCTCGGCGGGCTGGCCTTTACCCAGCGCGTGGCTGGCGTGGAAGCCGTCACTGCCACTGTCTACTTTGGCGCTGAGGACAACTATAGCGGTGTGACCGATATGCGCTTCGGGCATACTCCCGACCTGGCGGACGCAGCCTGGCAGTCCTACACTGATACGATGGTGGTACCGATCTCGCCCAAGCTCTCAAGCCCGGAAACACTGTACGCGCAGTACCGCGATCTGGCCGGCAACGTCTCGGAGATCTATAGCGATACCCTCGTAGTGGATACTGTACCACCAGTCGTGTACGTGGACGTGGAGGTAGGCGAGACGTTGACAGGCACGGGCACAATCACCATGCCGACCACGTTCACGCGCACCGTAACAGTAGCAGCCTACGACGAACTATCGGACGTGATACTGATGTACCTGAGCAATGACCCACTGATGATTGACGGCGTAGCAACGCTGCCGTACACCGAAACCGTGTCGTGGGTGTTTGACGAGCGGCGCGTAGTGTGGGCACAGGCCGAGGACAGCGTGGGAAATGTCAGCGATCCTTACCCTGCCTATGCCAGAGAAGCCCCACCGCTGCCGAACAAAGCCTACCTGCCGCTGGTTGTCAAGCACCAGTAGTGTTGCGGATCTGGGGCATGGTCTAAAGTGGACAGTTGCGTGACCCGGCGGCAGGCGCGGAATCCTCGCGTCACGAGGGCAAACACCTGCAAGCGCGGCACGGCCGCATCTACGAGAAGCTGTTTGGCTATCAACCGGTCCTGGCGCAAGCTATTTCGCCCTTGACCCAGCGGGTCGGCGTAGTTGTCCGGGTAGATGAAGTCCTTGCCCGTGTTGTACGGCGGGTTTATGTAGATCATCTTCACCCACCCGTAGCTGGTCATTGCCTTGGGCTGAGCAAAGCCGCGAGGCGCTTTTCATTTCATCGTGATGATAGTGTAGTGCAATCTACCGCAGAAGTCAAATAGTGATGCAGTCAGGGGCAGCCGCTAAGGATACCTGGCAACCAACTGCCTCGCATTGTCGTAGAGTGCGGCTGGGTCAGGCTGATCGTTGCTCCAGATATTGTCACCAAAACCGCAGTTATATCCCCCTTGCCTTGCATCCTCGGCCTGCGCCCAGATGCGCAGCACCTCGCCAGGATTGAGCACACCCCCCAGCGTGCACCTCTGATCCCCCTTCTCGCTGACCAGCACCCACCCACCCAAATCCTGCGCCTGGCCCCCGTCGTTGCGAATGTCCACGAACTCGGCTCGCTTGTCCACCGCCATGATGCGAATCAGGGCATCCGTGGGAGCAGGTGGGGCTGGAGTAGCGGCCGCTGGCACGGGCGCCGGTGTTGGCCCCCATAGTCCACGTTCGGCTTCCATGGCTTCCTGCTGCATCTTCAGAAACAAGTTCTGGTGGCGCACGTCGGGCGCATAGGTGACCGACTGTGCATACCCCAGGCGCACCAGTTCTGCGTTGACGAACGTACCATCCGCCAGGAAGACGTAGCGCAGCAAGCGCCCGTAGCGGTCGGTTTCCGACACGTCCTTCTCCAGGTACACGATCTTGTTCTCGACGAGTTGCCGGTTGGCCTCGCTCGCTTCTGGTCCCATCCACTCCACCGGCTCGTACGGGTGTCTGGTCTCTGGGCAGTCAATACCAATGTAGCGCACGGCGTAGACCGTTCCGCCAATCTCCACGTGGATGGTATCACCATCTACCACCTCCACGACCTCTGCCTCAACGCGCTCGAAAGCAGGCGTGGGCGTATCGGCCGGCCTGGACGTAGCGATTGGCTCTGGGGTTGGCCAAACGGCTTCACCGCAGGCTGACGTTACCAGCGCAAGCGCCAGGACGGCCAGCGTCCATGGCCAAACTCGCTTCATCGCGTGTCTACCAGGCATCATTGCATCCTTCAACAGGTGCCAACCTTACCACAGGTTGCGCAATTTGTCTATCGTAGCCTCCCGGGTGTATAATCTTTTGGCTGGGGTGCACAGTGAAATCTCAATCCCGGGTAGCACTTGTTCTGGCGGCCGCTTTGATTCTGGCGGGCATACTCTTGGTAGCGCTTGGGAATGCTGAGCATCCGGCGACGATGGCGGCTCCTCCCCTGGATCCGCCGTGCCCGATACCCACCCAGGAGCTGTTCTTGGTGGACCCCGTCACCTCGCCCACCGACCAGCTCACCCAGGTTGTCACCGTCCGCCTCGGCAACGGGGAGGCAGTAACCATCACCGCCGAGTCCGGCACGTTCGCCACCCACGGTGGCTATGATGCATACTTCCACCCTGCGACGGTGACCGTGGCGCTACTCACCGACACCGTCCATCACCTGGAGGTGTTCGGCAAGGTCAAAGTCGTCGAGCACGATGGATGCGTCTACGGCGGCTACACGCTCAGCACGGAGCGGGACAAGTATGGCACGCCGCTCGTCATCTGGCAGCGGACCTACCTGACCCGCACTTACTGGCTCCCACTGGTATTCCGCCATTACAGTGCTCACCGTTAGTTGCAGGTTGCCTAATTCGCGATAAGGTGTAAAATATGCAAAATGCATACTATATGCCATACTACAAGGGGGCTGA
>Ga0315285_10009055_pt1 | contig 10193 bp, 8 predicted proteins | sample YL17G09_36_MG_FD_203698 | JGI IMG/M metagenome (GOLD analysis project Ga0315285, IMG submission 203698) | Sediment microbial communities from Yellowstone Lake, YNP, Wyoming, USA - YL17G09_36 | ecosystem: Environmental > Aquatic > Freshwater > Lake > Sediment | place: USA: Wyoming | collected... | reverse complement strand
TGTGTGGCTGGCCGGTGTAACTGCTCCGTTCAGTAAGCCGTTTGACCTGAACGTGGATGGCGCGGTGAATTTCAAGGACTTTGCAGTGTTGGCGGATTCTTGGCTTGAGGAGGTTTTGTGGCCGTAACCGCACCACAGATTTCACAGACCTGTCCTGAGCCGGGTCGAAGGATTACACAGATTCGGTTTTCAACAGTGTGAATCCGTGTAAATCCGTGTCTACTCCAATTCTTGCGGGGTTCGGGGCCTATTCCGGCGTGTGGGATAGGCCCCGGCTGTTTTTCTCGCATTATCCTGCACGGTTTACAGTTATTGGATTTCAACCGTATGCGGCAAGTGCTCCAAAGGGCAGCCGGAGCACAGGGCTTTCGGTTTGCAGAATTGTTTGCCAAGTCTTACCAGCAATGCGTGGTACTCATTGAAAAGCTGAACATCCTCCGGCAGGTTTGACTGAAACAATTCTTGTAGGTGCTCATAATCGGCGCCGGCGTCAATCAAACCGTGTCGGACAGCAATCCGAGCTGTGTAGGCATCGACGACAAAAATGGGGCGGGCCAGAGCATAAAGCAAGATTGAATCGGCTGTTTCGCGCCCGACGCCTTTTACTGCTAATAGCTCGGCTCTCAATTGCGGTGTGCCGAGGGTTTGGAGGTTTGCGAGCCGGCCATCGTACTTCTCAAAGAGCCAGCTTAGAAAGCTCTTGAGCCGCTTTGCTTTTATATTGTAATAACCGGCGGGTCGAATGAGCCCAGCAAGCTGCGAAATGTCCAGGCGGTACAGTTTGTCAGGAGTCAGATAGCCGGCTTTTTTGAGATTTGTGATTGCCTTTTCCACGTTGGTCCAGTTTGTATTCTGCGTCAGAATGGCGCCCACAATTATCTCGAATTGCGTATCGCCCGGCCACCAATGCTGAGGGCCGAAGCGATCGAAAAGTGATTGATGGATTTGAGTCAGCGTTTCAGTTATCATCGTGTCATTTGCCGGCACAAAAAGCACGTTCACTGCCTATTGTAATCTTAGCTCAGTTAAAGTAAACTTTGAGCAAGCTGGAAATTCCAGAGTAAGAAGGGCAAAAGTTCGTCGCCTTTGGCGACAGATACCGCGTCCCGCTCAAGACAATGGCCCTTGACAGCGCGACACACAGGCATGGCAAGCAGATTCGAATACAATACGAGTCAACTGTTCAACTTTGCACAGGATTCCTATCTGGAGCGGACGAGCCGGCCGATTTACGCGATGCTCTTTCTGCTGCCGTTCATAGTCTTCTACGAGATGGGAACGATTTTGAGCACTACCGATGCGCTGAGCCGAACGCAGGACCGGGTAGTAGCGTTCATCTGGCTGCAGAGCTTTCTCGATAAATACCTCGGACTCGACACTAAGCTGGCCTGGGCGGCGCCTCCGGTGGCGGTGATAGTGATCTTGCTTGGGCTGCAGTTGGCGTCACGCAAGCCGTGGCAATTTTGTGCTGCCGACTTCGGACCAATGATGGTCGAGTGCATCTTGCTGGCGGTTCCTTTGATCGTGCTCAGCTTGTTCTTGAGCGGGGCGCCAGACCCGACAGGCAAGGCTGTAGAGTCAGGCTACTCGACGGTGCAAGTGCAAGCGGAGACACTGGCGGGATGGCCTGCTGCAGTCGGCGGCGCAACATCGCCCATGGCGGCGGCAACCAAAGACGGTGAACCGGGCAGCAAGTCTTTACTGGCGGATGTGGTCACGGGCATAGGAGCGGGCATATATGAAGAGCTGATTTTTCGGCTGATTTTGATGTGCTTATTGATGATTCTGCTTCAGGACTTGATGGGGCTTAGCCATAATGGTTCGATCACACTTTCAGTCCTTGTTTCGGCTGCCTTATTCAGCGCGCATCACCACATAATTTTCGTTAACGGGCAGTTTGCGTCAAGCTCGCCGTTCAGTTGGAGGGAGTTTAGCTTTCGGACCATTGCCGGGGTCTACTTCGCGCTTCTATTTGCAGTTCGCGGTTTCGGAATTACAGCCGGAACACATGCCTTTTACGATATTATGGCGACTTTAATCAACGCGACCTTTTTTCAGTATTGAAAACACGGGGCAGTGCAATTTTTCGAAGTTTTTCAAAAAAAATTCTGCGGCTCTTAGTCTTTAACGCTGCGGTGCTTGCAAAATATTCGTCCCATAAGCACCATAATACGCATTCTCAGCACTAATATTGCGCTTGAATAAAGACGTCGGTTTTTGTATAATAACTGGAAATTTGGGTTCTGCGTTTTCAGGGTCTTTGGTTATGGAATCGCCGCAAATCAATGTAGCTATCGACCAGCTCACGTTCAGCCTTTTTCAGAGACCTGTGCACCCAGAGCTTTTCCAAATCTATGCCAGTCGGCAGTTGAAGACCGAAAAGTACGAGGCTCTGATCTGGGTTACCGGCTGCACACACGTTGTTAGCGTCTTCGCAGGCGATGTGTGTCTCAGCGAGGTTGTCAGCACGCCCGGTCAATTGCTGCCGCACCGAGGTTTGCTTGAGCGTTTTCAGTTCCGCGGCCCCCGCACTCATAAGTGCACTTTGAGCCGAGGCGTAAGCTACATGACTGACTTCCAAGTGGAGAAAATGAGCCCGAATCTCTATCGCCAGAGCCATGTTGATCTGGAGCGTTTCGCTCGAAACCGGGGCATGTTTGTCAAATTCCCCGATCTTGAAGTTGGAAGTCTACAACCTTTCTGCTACATCGACTTCGAGGCCAGACGCACTGAGCTGCACATTCACACCTTTGCGGCTTATCCGGATCAGGTGACGATGGTTAAGACCCAATCTTTGTTCGATGTTCAGTAAGCTTGCGGTATCGAACGAATGTGCTGCTATTGCACCTTCTCTCTCAGGACGCTGATTTTTTCGCGGATCTCCTCAGCCATTTTGCTATTTGGAAAATCGCGAACGATCTGCTCGCCTGCCTGAACGGCTTGGTCCCACCGCTTCTCTGTTACAGCGATGGAAAACTGCACGCCCAGATTGTGCAGTTTCGTTCTAAAGGCGTCCCTTGCCGCCTCCTGCAGAGCCAATCCCTCGTTGGGAGTTAGATAGAGGTCAAGCTCTTTGAGAATTTCCAGGCTGCGGTCGGTCTCCTGGCGTTTCACGGCATCGTCCCAGGCGGCCAGGAGGGTTCTTTTTCGCATCTCCTTCTTTTCGAGCAGTTTTTGCCGTATTGCTCTGGCCTGGTCGGAGCTGGGATGAGCCTTGATCAACTCTTCGATCTGAGCGCTTGCCTTAATCCAAAGGCACTCATCCAGCAACTGTTCGATATGCGCGATGGTCTGATTCATACGCTCCTGATCGGTGGCGTTACGGTACCGGTCCGCTTGAGTCTGCAACTGCTGAGCTAATTCTTCGTATTCCTGTCGGCTGGCAATCTCATTGATCATATCATAAGCCGAGTCAAAGTCCTGCTGCTGGAGCTTTTCGAAAACAGCCTCCCTGAGAGATTGCTTGTCCGCGTCACGGAACGCGATAGTCTTGGCTACCTCGCTGATGCGCGTGGTCTGATTGATTTGCGCCAGCCCCGCACCGATCTTCTCCAGCGCCCTGGTCGCGTCCTGAAACTTCGAGCTGTTGTCTCGCAGTGTTTCCGCTATCTTGGACACGCGGGAAAGCACGCTCAGTAGTGCGCCCAGAAAAACCAAAGCACCGAGTAACCATACCAGGTGCCGCACGGTTTCAGATGTTTGGAAGGTGTTGGTGAAAAACGCCAGCAGGAACACGATTGCCAACGCGCTGGCGACAATGGTGATGTGCCATTTGAATCGCCGTAAGAAGCTGTCGCCTTGCAGGTCCATAGGCTTTCCTTTCACAGCGAGGTCATTGCCCACGCCTGGAGGATATTATAATACTTCAGAGGGGTCTGTGTCAATTATCGGCATGGTTTATGATGGCCGATGCAGGCGCGGCCCTTATGGGTTTGTGCAATAATCCGTGCCCCAGAAGCGTCAACAAGTAAAACAGGGATCCGCGGCTGCGGTCCAAAAACGTAATGATAGATTCAGGTGCAGAATTGCTGAGTTTGACGATTATATTGACTGGTCGAGGGTAAAACTTGCGACGAATTCTTATAGCCGCTGCCTTTTACCGGTGCTGGAGCGGTTTTTGTCTTTTCTTTTGCGAACGGTTATTGTACAATAAAACCAGGTTTGCCAGAAATACGTGGCAGGGTGATATTTTCAAATGACAGAGTATATCTTGTAGGTCACGATTAATGAAGCAATCTGTGTGTGGGCGGTGTATCTGTTTGGCTCTGCTTATTACAGCCGGTTGTAGCCCTGAGCATTATAAAGCAGAGGCTGACAAGGAAGTGTACCAGATAATCGATGGCAAGTGGAAGGACGACTTTGGCCAAAAAGCGAATTACAGAATTAGCGACGTTGTACCCTCGCCAAATGATATCCAGGTTGACAAAGTTGTGCCGGCGTCGCGTGTCATAAGTCTTGCCGAGGCGGTGGGTACGGCTACCGGCCGTAATCGGGAATACCAGCAGCAAAAAGAGCAGCTCTATCTGACGGCACTGGATTTGACTCTGGCCCGCCACCGGTTCGCCCGGCAATGGTTTGGAACTATCGATGCCAGCTTTCTCAGGGACAGCCAGGATAGGAGCGTAAGCTATAATGCTTCAACAGGCTTTAACCAGTTGTTAGCAGACGGCGCCATGGTCAGCGCCAGCATCGCCTTAGATTGGGCACAGTTTCTGACCGGCGACCCCCGAACCACAATGAGGTCGTTTCTCAGTGCCCAGGTGACCCAGCCGTTGTTGCGAGGAAGCGGCCGAAAAATAGTCCAAGAGAATCTGACTCAGGCCGAGCGCAATGCACTATATCAGATACGCTCATTCAACCGTTACCGCCAGAGTTTCGTAGTCTCGACTATCGATGCCTACTACCGCGTTCTGCAGCGAAAAGATGAAGTGACCAACGCTGAGAATGACTACAAAAGCAGGGTGGATTCAAGAGAGCGTGTAGCGATGGAGGCCCAAGCCGGTCGTAAGCCTCCCTTCGAGGTAGACCAAGCCAAGCAGTCCGAATTAACTGCCCGAGATAACCTTCTGCGGAGCCAGCAGAGATATGAGTTCCAGCTCGATGACTTCAAGATCATGCTGTCTCTGCCAACGGATGCCGAAGTCGTGTTGGACCAGAACGAGCTGGACGTGCTAAGAGAAACCGGCGTAACCGACCCTAATTATACGCGGGAGGCAGCCGTTGAAACAGCGCTGGCGCAACGTTTGGACCTGGCCAACAGCAGGGATGCGGTCGATGACGCCGAGCGCAAAGTCGTGGTAGCGGCTGACAATCTCGGCGCGGAGCTAAATCTGATTGGAAGCGCCAACGTTATTTCTCCCGGAACGACTGAATACCGGAGGCTGGAATTCCAGCGCGGTACTTACACACTGGGTCTGGAAGCGGATTTGCCCTTTGAGCGAAAGGCCGAACGCAACGCGTACCGAGAGTCCGTGATAACCTTGACGCAACGACAGCGGGAGCACGAGAACTATGTGGACCAGGTAAAACTGGGCGTCCGCGACGCTTACCGCACGCTACGGGAGGAAGCAGAATCTTACCGCACTCAGCAAATAAGCCTGGACTTAGCCAAGGAAAGAGTTCAGAGCACAACCATGCTGCTGCAGGCTGGACGAGTCACAACCCGAGACTGGCTGGACTCTCAGGATGCGTTACTTAGGGCGCAAAATAGCCTTACGGCGGCTCTGGTAGCTCATGCAGTGACAAAACTGAGTTTTTTCCGCGATATAGGAATTCTACAGGTCAGACCGGATGGAATGTGCGAACAATGGGAGCTCAGCCAGCCGCCCGATGCTCAAGATTCGGCGGTTAAGCCAAGCACGATGTCAGAAAAGCCTGTGACTGAGCAGTTAGTCGAGCTTGACAATTCCTCGACACAGGCCAACAGAACAGTCCAGGAATCTGCAAGTCCGCGTCAAGTCGATTTTCGGGATTTCTTGGCTCAGCCCGAGAAGATATGGGACAAATAAATAGGAACTATAGTTGAAAGCGGTAGTACGATGCAGGCGAAAAGTATGGAAAAAGAACGGAATAAGCAGAGTAATAAAACAGGTTTACGCCGACGACTGTGGATGATTCCGGCTCTGGTTGCACTTGTCTCGCTGGTATTGGTGGTATTAGGTTTAACCCAGAAAGCAACCGTGGCTAACGTTGATGGAGGATCGAACGCATTTACGGTGCGAAAAGATGACTTGGCCGTCACCGTAACTGAAAGTGGCAGTATTAAGGCCCGCAATTCAATAGACATCAAGTCCGAGGTCGAGGGCCAGACAACAATAATCAGCATTGTGCCTGAAGGCACTTACATCACGCGAGAAGACGTCAATAACGGCAAGATATTGGTCTCGCTGGATTCTTCCACCCCAAGGGACCAGCTGGAGCTAAGGAAAATCGATCTGGCTACGGCCCAGGCAAACTTTACCGACGCTAACGAGTCGTATCGCATCCAGGTAAAACAGAATGAAAGCGACATTACTGCTGCGCAATTGAAGGTGAAATTCACTCTAATGGACCTTCAGAAGTATCTTGGCGATATGGTTGCCAAAAACCTGGTCGACCAAGCGAGTCAAGACCCAAATTCAAATATTGATATGGCCTCGCTTATCAAGCAGTTTGAAGACCCCAATTTGGGCACCGAGGCTTCACAGAAGACGCGGGAACTAACAGGCAATGTCACCCTGGCTCAGGAGAACCTGGCGAAGGCCACATATACGCTGGCCTGGACAGAAAAGCTCTTCAAGAAACAGTACGTGGCCGAAACTGAACTGATGAAAGACCGGCTCGAGAAGAAGCGCTATGAGATTGAAAGAATTAAGGGTGAGATTGCTATAAGACTCTTTGGGCGTTATGAGTTTCCAAAACAGGTAGAACAATACCTCAGCAATTATGCTGAAGCCGGGCGCGAATTGGAGCGGACCGAGGCTCGTGCCCGGTCCAAGCTGGCACAAGCAATGGCGCTGCTGAGCGGCGCCGACTCAAAGTATCAGTTACAGAAAACCCTGGTGAGCAAGCTCGAAAGACAAATTGCCGGTTGCACCATCAAAGCCCCAGCACCAGGTCTGGTGGTGTATAGTTCAAGCGGCGATCCCTTTAGAGGCAGAGAAAGACGCATCGAAGAGGGAGCAGCGGTCTATGAGCGTCAGAACATCATATCCTTGCCGGATACTTCGGAAATGGTTGCCGAAATCAGTGTCCACGAGTCCTCGGTTGATAAGGTCCGTCCAGGTCAGAGTGCCAGAATAACCGTTGATTCTCTTCCCGATACGACATTTGAGGGAAACGTGCTCAAGATTGCGCCCTTACCGGACCCATCGCGGAACTGGCTCAGTCCCGACCTAAAGGTTTATGTTACTCAAGTCAGTATAAAAGGCTTGCATGAGTCTCTGCGGGTGGGCAAGTCAGCTAAGGTGGAAATCCTGGTTGAGCAATTGCAGGACGTAACGGTTGTGCCCGTGCTGGCGGTTGCAAACCGCGAGGGTAAAAAACTTTGCTACGTGATGACCTCTCAAGGCGCGCAGCCGCGGGAAGTGCAGACGGGTGCCTTTAATAACACATTTGTCCAAATTACTGATGGCCTTACGGTTGGTGAGCAGGTGCTGTTGAATGTACCCAATGTGGTTGGGCCGCGGGCTACGGTGCAGTCAAAGGGTCCCACCGAGGAAACTCAGCAGGTCAAAGAGCAGGGCGAAGCAGAACCGAGCCGGACAGCTCAGACGGCTCAAGCCCAGCCCGAAAGAACACCAGCATCCGGCGGTCGAGGTCAGCGCCAGCTTGAGAATCTGTCGGCGGAGCAGAAAGCCGAGATGAGGAAGAGGCTGGAGAGCATGTCCCCAGAGGAAAGGCAGAAGATAGACGAGTTAAAGAAAAAGTTTGAGAGTATGTCGCCCGAGGAAAGGCGAAAGCAGCTTGAGGGTATGATGCGCGAACGTTCCAAACAGGATTCAGGCAGCCCAGCAGCAGGGCAGTGAGGCATCTGGTGGTGCGGGCATTGGACAAAACGCTCCAGGAGAATAATGACGGCCCAATTGTGGCGTTTGAGCAGCTGCGCAAGAACTACTGGCTTGGAGCAGTTGAGCTACAGGTATTACGGGGCATCGATCTGACTATTGAACGCGGTGAACACGTGGCCATTATGGGGCCGAGCGGCTCGGGAAAGTCAACGCTGCTTAATATACTTGGCTGCCTGGACCGTCCCAGTGGCGGATGTTACCGCCTGGGCGGGCAGGAAGTCTCCCAGCTTGATGACGACCAGTTGTCGCTAATCCGCGGTGCACGCATCGGCTTTGTATTTCAATCATTCAATCTCATCAACCAGCTTAACGTCATAGAGAACATAGAGACGCCCATGTTCTATCAGGGTTTCTCGGAGCGTGATAGTGCCGAGCGGGCGATGGAGCTGGCCAGGCTGGTGGGTCTTGGCGATAGATTCAAACATCGACCATCCGAGCTGAGCGGCGGCGAACAGCAGAGAGTGGCAATTGCCCGGGCACTGGCAAATGACCCGCTGATCATCTTAGCTGATGAACCGACCGGCAATCTCGATTCGGCGAGTGGCGCTGAGATTCTCAGAATTCTTCTTACATTACACGGCCAGGGTAAGACCCTTATCACGGTGACCCACGATGATAGCATTGCCACGCACGCTCAACGGATCGTTCGCCTTCTGGACGGACGCATAAAAAAGTAGCAGAGGAAGGGCACTATGCTTTCTTTTCGTTTGAAGCGGACACTAAAGATGGGCATCAAGAACCTGTGGATGCACCGGCTGCGCTCGACTCTGACGACATTAGGCGTAATCTTCGGCGTATCGTCAGTTATTGCTATGCTGGCCATCGGTGAAGGCGCAAGCCGGCAGGCTCAGGCCCAGATTGCTCGCCTTGGGAGCCAGAATATTATTATACAAACAGTGAAACCTCCTGAAGATCAGCAGGCCACCGGACAGACGCAGAGCATGCTCGAATACGGTCTGACTTATGCTGATGCCGAGCGTTTCCGCAATAGTATTCCTGATGTGCAGGTTGTTGTTCCCGTTCGGCGGGTGTCCCAGCGGGCCTGGTATCGCAACCGCAAAGTAGCCGTAGAGGTCGTCGGCACAGTCCCGTGGCATCCTGAGACGTCTCCGACCCACGTAGGAATAGGACGATTCTTGAGCAGCATAGATATGCATTACAAGCAGGCTGTTTGCGTCGTAGACGAGAGAGTGGTCAGAGAGCTGTTTGTTTTTGACGACCCGCTGGGACAAGACATAAAAATATCAAGTGATTACTACCGGGTAGTAGGTGTCTGCAGTGCACAAGAAGTCGCTCGCGACACAGCGGCAGTCGATAGCGAAGCCTCACGCGGCACACTGGGTGAGGGTGGTGCGAACGTGGGCAATATCTATATCCCCCTGACTACGGTCAAGGACCGCTTTGGGGAGATAAAGGTACAGATAAGTGGTAGTACTGGAGCCAATATAGAAAAAGTTGAACTGCAGGAGATCATTGTGAAAGTCGGCGCGCTCGAACAAGTGCTGCCAACACGCGACATCCTGCAGGCACTCCTGGAGCGATTCCATAAGAAAAGTGACTACCAGGTAGTCGTTCCGCTGGAATTGTTGCGCCAGGCGAAGCGTATGACACTCATTTTCAGCATAGTTCTCGGCTCAATCGCGACTATCTCGCTTCTGGTCGGTGGGATTGGGATTATGAACATTATGCTGGCAACCATTAGCGAGCGGACGCGTGAGATTGGTATTCGCCGGGCTCTCGGCGCCAAAAAGCTGGATATTATGGTTCAATTCCTGTCAGAAACGCTGCTTTTAACTCTGGCTGGAGGCATCTTGGGGATTATTCTAGGCTCTGCTGTGCCGTTTCTTGTAACCCATTTCAGCCGCATGCCCACCGTTATCACAGGCGGTTCGTTAGTGTTGGCCTTTGGTATTAGCGCGATGGTCGGGTTGTTCTCTGGCTTATATCCAGCCTATCGCGCCGCTAATATGGACCCAATTGAATCGCTGCGGCACGAGTAGCATAACTTTATCCGCAAAGGGCGAAAACCACAGATTTCACAGACCTGAGGTTTTTTTACCGCTGAGAGCGCGGAGACCGCAGAGAAAACGCCCTTTATATTCTTCGTCTCGGCGCTCTCGGCGTGCTCTGCGGTTAATCCAAGTA
>Ga0315285_10009052_pt1 | contig 10195 bp, 8 predicted proteins | sample YL17G09_36_MG_FD_203698 | JGI IMG/M metagenome (GOLD analysis project Ga0315285, IMG submission 203698) | Sediment microbial communities from Yellowstone Lake, YNP, Wyoming, USA - YL17G09_36 | ecosystem: Environmental > Aquatic > Freshwater > Lake > Sediment | place: USA: Wyoming | collected... | reverse complement strand
CCCAATATTAACTTGACCGTTGGACGGAGGCGCAGGCCCGGATAAATTCCGGCTCCGCACACTCTCCATGCCTCTATTAATAGCAAAAAATGTTCGCCTGATTCGCGACTAAAGTCGCTCGCACATTTAAGAAAAATAAGGAGAATCTCGGTTTTGTGGCAATATCGCACCGTTTCAATCCGGTTAAACGAATTTTATCCGCCTTTGATTTCAGCAGGTTACGAACAGTTTTCGACACGACAAAAATGGCAAATCACAGGGGGCTGAAGTGTCCATCGTTCATCGTTTCGCGCTCAGCACTTATCGCCTTTTGTAGAGCTCCGACCCCACCGGATCGCTGCTTCTCAACCGGAGCTAAGCTCGTTCAGTTCCAGGAGGAGCGAATCCCAGAAGGCTTCGAGTTCCTGGTCTTCCCGCGCCCGCTTCTTCTCAAGTTCGTCTTTGTCCGAGTCTTCTTGCGCGAGCATGACCTTGAGTTTCACGGCCTTGTGGACAAACGAATTCGCACGGCCTATGCTGCTGAACAACCCGGCCACCCGGGGATCGCCGTCCGAAAGCGCCTGCCTGGACCAAGCGCGCAAAGCCGACAGTTTCTTTTCTTCGCTTCCCCCGATGATTGCCAGACTTGTTTCCATTTGCCTGCCTCCTTGATCAAAGTCTCCGCCCCTCTGAAGGAGCAATAAGCGTTCCAAACCGGAAAATTTCTTCAAGCCGTTGCTTTGCAAGTGAAATTGGCGGACTGCGGACGGATTATCTTGTCAGAGGGTTTTGCCGAAAATGAGAATTTTTCTCAAATTTGAAATCTTTCCAGCTCGCGCGCTGTAAGGACGCCCCGAATTCCGGAAGATTGGAAGGTCGGAGCTGAATTCGAAAAATTAAAAGTTAAGTGTCGCGGAGAACGGAAGCCACTTCGGCGGAGTAGGCAAGAGAGCAAAGATTCAAAGCGCAGCGGTTGCGTCTGCTCATTAACCAACCAGCGTTCATAAGTCACAAGTCACGCTCTGACCCTACCGGATCGCTGAAGAGACGGTCCGGTACATGCATTTTCCGCGGGAGTATTGGCTTCGGATTCGGACCAACAACCCGATGGAGCGGATCATGCGGGAGATCCGGCGTCGTACTCGGGTGGTTGGGTGTTTCCCGGACGGCCAATCCGCGCTGATGCTGGTGGCGGCCCGGTTGCGTCATATCCAGTCCACCAAGCGGGGCAGCAAGATTTACCTGAACATCAGGCTGATGAAAGAGGGGGTGGATTCAGAGGCGGTGTGAAATTTTCTTCCCCCTTTTTGGTGAGGGGGAAGAAAATTTCCAGTGTAGCCAGACCGAGGCAAAATGAATTTGCGAAAGATTAGTTGCATTACCGACCGATTCCAGCCCGAACTCTTTGTATCCGATAAATTTGAGGTTGACAGATTTGAGCCCGAAAGAATGGACTTTATCCCTCTCCGTCGAGGGGTGGTTGCTTTTAGAAAGGTCGGCTATGTCTTGTAACCGGGAATCAATGTATGCTACTTTCTTTTTAAATATTGGCCTATTCTTTCCCGACATTTGCCACAGAAATAGTCATTATACCTGTTTCTAATATTTTCGTCTAGCAGGGTGTTGAAAAATGCATGCCCGCCCGATTTTTGCGCAATGCATTTTGCCCTCTGCCCCGATAACCGTCTGATTTTGTGGGGTCAGGCCTCTTCGCGGAAGTCCGAACTTCGATGCTGAGGCCAGACCCCTCGACTTTTTCAACACCCTGCTAGGCGCCCGCCAACATTTATTTGTTCTGTGCCTAACATCCATTGCTCTCCTTCTGGAGTTTTAGAAGTTATGCCAAATACTGGGTACATTACACAAGAAGGACATGTGCAATGAAAACCAAGGTCTTCTTTTTCCTCCCCATTTTGGTAAATTTTTGCCTCTCGATAATGGCTTGGGTTTGTTTTTCGGTCGATCAAACAGTGCCCCAATTCGTGGACGGCAAGATGAACGAGCCTTGCCTCATATTCAGGCACACCCCATGGTTCATTTGTTTTCCCTCTAATTCGGCATATTGATATGGTAGCGTTATTATCAGTGCTATATCCAAAGAGCCAATCTCCGTCTTTTCCATGTACATGTAAATCTTCATTTGTGATAAATAACGTATAGGTATCATCTTCTTGGCGGCAGATGTTGCCTATTTCGATATGTGCGTCGAATAATTCTTCGTATTTTTCCTTTATCCGCTGAGCTTCCGGATAAAGCTTCTTATGCCCTATAATGATTCTCATCAAAAATTCTCCTTGCGATCCCTGGTCTAGGTCTTGACATGTGGCAACCGGGCTGGCGTTTTTTGAGGCTCCAGGCAAGTCATCCGGAGAGCCGACGCCCAATTTCCATTACCTGTTTTCCGTTTAGCGTTCATCGTTTGGCGTTTAGCCCGGGCCGTCAGGCCCGGAGACTTTGGATGAGTTCCTGGATTTCCTGGCCGGCGGTTAGTTGGAGGAATATTTCTTCGAGGGATGCGTTCTGGTTTTTGGATTGGGCTCGGAGTTCGGCCATGGTGCCCTGGGCGATCAGTTGGCCCTTTGAGATTATACCGATCCGGTCGCAGAGTTCTTCAGCAACTTCCAGGGTGTGGGTGGACATGAAGATGGTCTTGCCCTCTTTATGGGCGAATTCGCGGAAGGCGTCTTTGAGGAGTTTGGCGCCGCGGGGGTCCATGCCGACCATTGGTTCGTCCACGATGATGATTTTGGGCTCGTGGATCAGGGCTGAGGCATAGACCAGCCGCTGTTTCATTCCGTGGGAGAATGCCTCTGCCAGTTCGTCTGCCCAGTTTTTGAGGTCAAAGAATTCGAGCAGGGCCGGGGCTTTTTTATCGATTTCCTGCTCGGTCATGCCGTAGATGCCGCCGACGAAGCCGAGGAACTCCCGGGCGGTGAGTTTTTCGTAGATGTATGGCCGGTCGGGGATGAATCCGACCATGCTTTTGGCGGCGATGGGGTTTTTTTCGAGGTCGTAGCCGTTTAAGAAGATTTTTCCGGAGCTGGGCTTGAGCAGGCCGATGAGCATGCGGATGGTTGTGGTCTTGCCGGCGCCGTTAGGTCCGAGGAACCCGAAGATTTCCCCGGGCTTGATGTCAAGGTCTATATCTTTTACGGCTTCGAACCCGCCGAACTTTTTGGACAACTTTTCGGTTCTGATCATTTGTAATCCTCAACTTCAATCCTGGTCTGTCCCACGACCTGCATCAGAGAGATCATGGCATCGAGGTTTCCGGTCTTCAAGCGGATGTGGGTTGCGTCGGCCGGGAACTGGTTGAAGGTCGGGTCAACCCTGACCCAGCTGCCGTCATTGCCTTGGGCGGAGGCCAGCCAGACTTCGGGCCATGCGTGGTAGTAAAAGCCTTTGATCAGGTATGCGTCGGAATAGACCAGTCCCGCGTTCATTCGCGCGGGTATGCCCGCGGCCCGGGCCATGGCCGCGAACAGCACCGTGTGTTCCTTGCACGCGCCGCGTTTCTGGCGGAAGACCTCGGCCGCGCTCGGGATGGTTGCCACCATGGAGTCTTCCACGTAGCTGCTCACGAAATCGACCAGCTTTTGCGCGGCCCGGGTGGAGTCGGTTTCGCCGGCCAGGACTTCCCGGGTCTTCTTGACTATCTCGGGATCGTCGCTTTGCGCCTGCCAGTCCGGGGCGAGGTATTTTTCCATAGCCGGGTCTTGGTTAAAGGGCAGCGCGTATCCCGGCGCCGGGACCAAGGGCGTGGATATTTCCACCGACCTTCCGGACAGTTTCTGGGAATCGCCGTCCAGGTCCAGGCCTTGCAGGTTCGGGCCCAAAAGCCTGGCGGTCATGGTCCTGACCTCGCGCGCGTTGTCAATGTAGCGGTCGCTCTCCACCGCGAGCGCGCTGACAAGGTCGAGCTCCAGGCTTTCGGACTTGGCCAGGAGCTCGAGCGCCTGTTCCCTCGTGACCTTGTAGGCGCTGAACCCGCTCGGGTGCGATTGCTTGACCACCTCGCCGGCGTCGGTGACCCAGAGGTATTCGGTCTGGCCCCGGAAAGTGTCCGAGACTTTATACGCGCTGACTTCCCCGTCGGTTAGTTTGACTTGTTCCTTGTCGCCGACCTCCAGGCTGGCCAGGTCCATGACCTGGGTGAGCGGCTCGAACACCGGCACGCTCAATTTGGCCCCGGGCTTGAGCCCGATCTGCCGGAGCTTTTCCGCCAGCACCGGCTCGGTATAGAGATAGGGCGGCTGGCTCAGCGGGATTTCTCTGTTCACGCGCCGGCCGCCGGTATCGATCGCGATCTTGAGCTTGTCGCCCACCCGGTCCGCGCGCGCGGACAGAGAGATCTGGTCTGAACTCATGTCCAGCTCGGTTTCCTTGATCGACCAGTCCAGGTTGAGTCTCGCCTTCATGAACATCCTGATTTCCACCGGCTGGCCCAATAGGCTCATCTTGAGAACCATTTCATCGGTCATGTAGTATTCGTCCCCGCGCGGGGCGATCACCTGGTGGTTGTACCCGATGGGGTTGTCGCCCTGGTAGAAACCCATCCAGGATTCGGTCCGGTTCTTGAGCTGGACCTGGCTCAGGCCTCCGGCCAGGGAAGGCTTGCGATCGAGGAAATACGAAGCAAACAGAAAGGCCCAGACCACCCCGGCGATTATTCCAAACGCCAGCAGGTAGTAATTTGCTTTGTCGGTCTTGCGGGGGGCATCATGCGTTTTCCCAACCCCCAACCCCGAACCCCCAACCCCCTGATTCGTCACAACAGTCCCTCCAGGCCGAGTTCCTTGAGCAGGTTGAACTTGTATTCCTGGAATTCCGGGGCGTCTCTCAGCTTTTCGAAGCTTGAGTCTTTGGCCTCGGCCAGTTGCTTCATGCGTTTTTCATGTCCCTCGGACGTTTTGGCGACCCGGGCCAGAATTTTCGACAGTCCCGCGGGCTTTGCCTGGCAGAGCCACCGGTCTTTCAAGCTTGCGCCGAAGTTATCCACGTAATTCTTCAAATGGCCGAACAGCCCGATGATGTCCTCTATTTTAGACGGGTCGGAGAGCGCAATCGGCGCGGTGTCTTTGAGCAGGAGCTTGGTGAACAGAATTCCCAGCGCGTAGATCACGGGCTTTTGGTCCAGCACCCATTCGTAGTTTTTGATCCCGGTCAGATCCGCGGTGACCGCGGAGGTCTGCTTGAGCACCTTGAGCAGGTCGTCGTTTACCTGGGCGACGGGCCGGTCGGGCAGAAACTGGTCGGAGAAGAGGTCATCGAGCAGTACGAACAATGCCGCGGCGCCGAAGGCCGGGCCCGGAGTGATCAGGTCGTTGATCTTTTCGAGCATGAGATAGAATTCCCCGGTCTTGCCCGCGTCGTCCCCGAAGAAGTAGGCGGAGAAATCCTTGGCGAATTCCTCCAGGGTCTGGCTGCTTGCTTTCCAGCTGTGCAGCCCGAAGTATCCGAGCGGGAGCGCAACCTGTCCCAGGAGTTGGAGGTGTCCCAGGTCGCCCCAGTTGGCGCAGAGCGCGCCCGCGGCGCCCAGCCGGCTGCCCGCGTTGAGAAAATTCTTGTTGTTGGCCTCCATGGTCTTCAGTTCCGGGACCAGACGGGCGTAGCTCCAGGTGGTGGTGGCAACGTAAAACTCGCGGCCGCTTGCCGCTATCGCCTTGCTCTTGTCCTCGTAAAAATTCTCCCCCTCCAGCCGCGAAGTGCCGTACTGCCAGTTGATGATGATCACGTCCTCCGGCAGCTCCGCCAAAAGCTCGGGGTGGGAAACAAAAACGTCTCCCCAGACCATCATCCGCCGGCCCAGGCCGGAGACGATTTTGTTCAGCTTGTGCAAATGCTCGAGGTAGATTTGCGGGAAAGTTTTTCCGCCCGCGTTTTCGGGTTTCCAGAATTTCTTGAGGTCAAAGGGCTCGTCGCACCCGGTCAGGAAATATTTGCCGGGGAAGCACTCATGCTGTTCCTGGTAGAGTTCCGCGAGCAGGGCATAGATTTCCTGATTCCGGGGGTCCAGGCTCCAGAGCAGGTTCTGGTCAAAGGCGAGGCCGCGGTATTTTTCGCGGGAAAGGATTCCCCGGCAATGTCCCAGCGACTGCTGCATGGGCACGACCTCGATGTAGAATTCGCGGCACAACCGGGCCAAAGCCCGGGCCTCTTCCGCGCTGAGCGCGTCGTCTCCGCCGGGGATGAGGGGGTGCTTCTGATATGCGAAATTGTGCTCGAGGTTGAAGGTGAGGAAATTATATCGGCAGGCGGCAAGGCCGCGGATAAGTCTCTCGAAGCCGAAGAAGTTGAGCACCTGCCCGCGGCTTAAGTCCTGGAGAAAACCGCGGCGTTCAAACCTGGGAGTTTCAACGGCCTCCGCGGAGCTTCCTTTGCGCTCGAAAAATTCGGAGAGCGCGGACATGCCGTAAAAAAGCCCGGCCGGGCCCAGGGCCGCCACGCAGAAATCCTTGTCCCGCGCGTGCAGCGCATAGGACTGCGCCTTGAGTCCCTCGCTCAAATTTCCGGTTCGCTCCGCCAGCTTGTTGTAGAGGGGCCAGAACTCGCGGCTTTGCGGCAGCGAAACGCAGGCCCATTCCTTGCCGGACTTGTAATGCAGCTCGGTCTTCGGAAACAATTCTTGGGCCCGGGCCAGAAGCCGGTCCTTCTCGTCCTCGCCGCCCTGGAGCTCGATTATTCCCGGATGCGTCATGGGCGCGCCGGGCTGAAACTCAATCAGCATTTCAGTCCCCCTCCGCGGTCCTGAGCCCGAAGCTCAGCTCCAGGTCCCACAGCTGCTTGATCTGGTCGCGGTACCCGGCCGCCTTTTCGAATTCATGGCCGGCCGCGGCCTCTTTCATTTTCTTCTGGAGCGACCTTACCATGCCGTCCAGCTCTCCCAAGTCCCGTATTTTTTCCAGCTCCGGTTTTTCTTCCGGGACCGGCACCGTGAAGTAGTCCTTCTCGTAAACCGACACCCGGATCTCGTGGATTTTATTCTTGATGGTCTCCGGCGTGATCCCGTGCTCCTGATTATACTCCATTTGAATCTTCCGGCGCCGGTCGGTTTCCTTCAAACAAAACGCCATCGACTTCGTGGTCCGGTCCGCGTAAAAAATAACCTTGCCGTTCACGTTCCTGGCGGCCCGGCCCGAAATCTGGATCAGCGCCTTCTCCGCGCGAAGGAACCCCTCCTGGTCCGCGTCCAGAACCGCCACCAGACTGACCTCCGGGATGTCCAGCCCCTCGCGCAAAAGGTTGATCCCGATCAGCACGTCGAACTTGTCCATCCGCAGGTCCTTGATCAACTCGTAGCGATCGAGCGTGGCGATGTCGGAATGGAGGTACCTGGCGCGCAGCCCGAGTTCCTGGTAGTAGCCGGTGAGGTCCTCGGCCATGCGCTTGGTCAGGGTGGTGACCAGCACCTTTTCCTTTTTCTCCAGCTTTTTCCGGATCTCGTCCAGGAGGTCGTCGACCTGTCCCTGCGCGGGACGGACTTCGATCTCCGGGTCCAATAGCCCGGTCGGCCTTATGATCTGCTCCACCACCAGCCCGCCGCTCTTCTTGAGTTCGTATTCCGCGGGCGTGGCCGAGACGTAGTTCACCCGGCGCTCCCGCTTTTCAAACTCTTCGAAGGTGAGCGGCCGGTTATCGATCGCGCTGGGCAGACGGAAACCGTATTCCACCAGGGTTTCCTTGCGCGAACGGTCGCCCCGGCACATTCCCGCGATCTGCGGTATGGTCATGTGCGACTCGTCGACGACCAGGAGGAAATCCTCCGGGAAATAATCGATCAGGCAGGTGGGCGGCTCGCCCGCGGCGCGGCGGGCAAGGTGGCGGGAGTAGTTTTCAATGCCCGTGCAGTGGCCGGTCTCGCGCAGCATCTCCAGGTCGTAGCGCGTCCGCTGCGAGAGCCGCTCCGCCTCCAGGAGCTTGTTCTGCTTTTTGAGCTCCGAAAGCCTTTCCAGAAGCTCGGCCTCGATCAGCTTGATTGCCCGCTCCAGGTTCTCGTGCGTGGCCACGTAATGGCTGGCCGGAAAAATCGCGGCCGCGTTTATTTCCCGGAGCTTCTTGCCCCTAAGCGGGTCGATCTCGTGGATCGACTCAACCAGGTCTCCGAAAAATTCCACCCGCAGCGCCTTTTCGCCCTCGTAGGCCGGGAAGATATCGAGCGCGTCGCCGCGCACCCGGAACGCGCCCCGGTGAAAATCGTAATCGTTGCGCTCGTACTGGATTTCCACCAGCTTGCGCAGGACCTTGTCGCGGTTGTATTCCCTGCCTTTTTCCAGGTGCACCAGCATGGAGCGGTAGGACTCGGGCGAGCCCAGGCCGTAGATGCAGGACACCGACGCCACGATCAGCACGTCGTTGCGGGAGAGCAGCGAAAAGGTCGCGTAGTGGCGCATCTGATCGATTTCCTCGTTGATCGAGGCGTCCTTCTCAATATAAGTGTCGGTGGAAGGGATGTAAGCCTCGGGCTGGTAATAGTCGTAGTAGCTGACAAAGAACCCGACCGCGTTGTTCGGGAACAGTTGCTTGAATTCGCCGAAGAGCTGCGCGGCCAGGGTCTTGTTGTGCGCGATCACCAGCGTGGGTCGGTTGATCCTCGCCACAACGTTGGCCATGGTGAAGGTCTTGCCCGAGCCGGTAACCCCCAGCAACACCTGGTGCTTGACCCCCTGCTCAAGGTTGCTGACGAGTTCCTCAATCGCTTTGGGCTGGTCCCCGGTCGGCTTGAATTCACTCACCAGCTCAAAATTCGACATAACCTGATTCTAAATCATTTTCGACCAAATACATCCATTCACATTGCTTGCCCACCCCCACTTTTGCAGGTTTAGGGGTCAGGCCTTGCGGGGTCAGACCCCAACTTCGAGGCCCGAGCTTCGGCGTTGGGGTCTGACCCGAATGGCGCTAAGTTAAGCTCAATAATAGCTTTGGCCCAGCGGTTTTATAATAGCCCCGAGCTTATGGTCATCAACTGATTAAATGGGCAATCCCGGTCTTGCGTTTCCTAGCCCGGCCATTTATGGCCGGGAACGGCGACCGCCTAAAACCCTTGCTGCGGCCCACGCCACGGCGTGGGCCGCAGCGGGAGGGGGCGCGGCCCGGTTCCCCGGCGCTGAAGCGCCGGGCTATCGAAACCCAAACTCCCGATCAAATTATTTGGTTGATGACCATAAGCGCTTGGCTATCAGGCTCAACCTTAAATTAGCGCCATTCGGGTCTGACCCCAGAATTCAAGGCCAGACCCCCCGAGGCTTGACCCCCTGAAATTTCGGCCTGACCCGCGGAATTTTCAAAAAGTGCGGGTGGGCAAGATTCACATCATCGTTGACATCGCATCTTAAAAATACTAGCATTGAAAACATGGCGGAAGACATGGAACCTCAAAAGCTGGAAACCCTGCAAAAGATTAGACCGGAAGTTTCCACGATTTTTGAGGGAGATGCCCTGCGAGTTCTGAACAGACTGCCGGATAATTTTTTTCAATGCGTCGTCACCTCTCCCCCGTACTGGGGGTTGCGAGACTACCGAATTGAAGGGCAAATAGGACTTGAGCCAACCATCTCGCAATACCTCAACAGGCTGGTGAGCATTTTCAGCGAGGTAAAACGGGTTTTGAAAGAGGATGGTTCGCTTTGGCTTAATATTGGCGATGGCTATACCAGCGGGAATCGAGGGTGGCGGGCGCCCGACAAGAAGAACCCCGCTCGCGCAATGAGTATAAGGCCGAATACCCCCGATGGACTTAAGCCAAAGGACCTGCTGGGAATACCCTGGAGATTGGCCTTCGCGCTCCAGGCGGATGGCTGGTATATGCGTTCGGATATTATTTGGCACAAACCGAACGCCATGCCCGAGAGCGTAAAGGATCGCCCCACAAGAGCCCACGAGTATATTTTTTTATTGACAAAATCCGAACGCTATTTTTACGCACATGATGACGTCAAAGAAACAGTTGGTTTTGGAAAAAGGAATCGGAGAAGCGTCTGGAATATCAAGACCGAGCCGTTTTCTGAAGCCCATTTCGCCACTTTTCCGGCTTCCCTGGTGGAACCCTGCATATTGGCCGGGACCCGAAAAAAAGATTACGTTTTAGACCCCTTCTTTGGTTCAGGCACCGTTGGATTGGTCTGTTACAGGCTTGAGCGCAATTATATTGGAATTGAACTCAACCCGCAGTACATAAAGATAGCAGCGAGACGGCTGTTCGCAGGTTCAAAAAAAA
>Ga0315285_10009051_pt1 | contig 10195 bp, 7 predicted proteins | sample YL17G09_36_MG_FD_203698 | JGI IMG/M metagenome (GOLD analysis project Ga0315285, IMG submission 203698) | Sediment microbial communities from Yellowstone Lake, YNP, Wyoming, USA - YL17G09_36 | ecosystem: Environmental > Aquatic > Freshwater > Lake > Sediment | place: USA: Wyoming | collected... | reverse complement strand
CCCGACCAGGACATCGAGGATGTGGTCAAGCTCTTCAAGAAATACAAGTTCATGGCCCTGCCCGTCGTGGACCGGGACGACCGGCTCCAGGGCATCATCACCCTCAAGGACATCATCCAGGAAACCCTCGAGGATTAGGCGCCCTTACGGCTGCTTATCCGTTTTAGCGGCATCGGCCAGAAACATCCGGATCGTGTCCCGGCTGTAGGGGTGGACGATCATGCGCCGGAGCAGGTCCGGAGGGACCGTCACGTCATGGGCGCCCGCCTCCAGCCAGAGCACGACGTTGAGGGGTTCGCGAATCGACCCGGCGATGATCCGGGAGGTCAGGCCTTGGCCTTCCAGCACCGTCCGGGCGCGCCGGATCTCTCCGGCCGCTTCGTAGCCCATTTCGTCGATCCGGCCGCCGAACAGGGAGACGTAGGTCGCCCCGGCCAGGGCATCCAGGGCGGCCTCGCCGCCCGTGATGCCGCACCGGCTCAGGATCGTCGGGTTGGTCGTCACCCCGCGGATAATCCCCATGGACAGGAACCGCTCCGCCTCATCAATGCGTCCCGAATCCAGGAAAACGGCCATCAGATTCTCCTTTCCCCGCGGCGGCCGGACGGTTCCGGTCGGGCGTCTCGGACCTCTCATCGAATCACGACCGGCACATCGAGGACGCTTACTCCGGGAAAGCCGGGAAAGGGAAATCGTGAACGTCCTCGTCGAGACCAGCGCGTTCCTGGCCGTACTCGATCGAGACGACGCAAACCACGCCGCCGCCGGGGCGGTCTGGGAAAACCTGAACCAAGGCGAGAGCGGGCTTGTCTTCCATAACTATGTCATGGTCGAGACGTCGGCCGTCATCCTGCGCCGGTTGGGCATGGAGGCCCTTCGCGTTTTCGAGCGGGACGTCGTGCCGGTTCTTGAAATCGTCTGGGTTCCCCGGGAGATCCACGAGGCGGCCGCGGGCGCCCAGATGGTCGCGGGCCGGCGCGACCCGAGCCTCGTCGACTGCGTGAGCTTCGAGGTCATGAGGAGGACGGGCCTCAATACGGCCTTCGCCTTCGACCGGCATTTCGAGGAGTTCGGGTACGAGCGAATCCCGGTTTGACGAAAATAGGGCGGCCGGTCCGCCACAAAGCTTCACGGGCGGTTTTTGTCTAATTGAATGTGAACGAGCAACAGGCTGGAAGGAGACAATAAATGAAACGGTCAGGGGCTCTTGTCTTGATGGTTATGTTGGGATTCCAGGCGGTCGCGGGGGCAGCCGCGGCCTCATCCCTCGGACAGCGCCGCAGGCCGCCGCGCCGGACGGTCGTCGTGGTCCATAAGAGCTGGCCCCTCCACCGCCCGCTCCGCCATGTCGTCGTCCGCCCCGTCCGCGTCGCATTCCGTGTCCACCCCGTCCGATTCCTGCCCGCAGTCGCCTGGGCGGGATTGGTGGTGGCCACGGCTCCGCACCGCGACCTCCTCATCTGGGAAGACGGCGAGACCCTGTCCGGCGCCGAGGATTGGACCGAATTCACTCTGAACTGCGACAACTCGGGCAGGCGGCTCTGGCTGGAGGTGGTCGCGGGCCGCGTCCAGTTCGACTGGGCCGAGATCGTGTTCGAGAACGGCGACGCCCAAGTCGTCGACATGAACGAGTGGGAGCGCGGGCCCGGCCACTACGAAATGCTGAACTTTACGGACGGCCGGCGGGTGGACCATGTCAGGGTCATCGCCCGGGCGGCAAGCGACCAGGCGCGGGTCGTGCTTAAGATGGAAAAATAACGAATCTTCCGCTGCCTCCGCTTTCGCCTTGACACGCTTCGCGGGCTGAAGATATGCTTGAGCCCAGGAGGATACCTCATGGCGCCAATAATCCCGCTCGCGTCCTTGCTCATCGGTATCCAGCTATTCCTGGGAGGCCTGCCGCGCGGCGTCGGTCCCGGATCCGGATCGACTTGCCCGGTGGATTCCGCCGGAAGCGCCGTCTGGGTGAAAAAGTTCGATCTTGTCTATAACCCTTGGCCGGATTTGAACTATGGGATCCCTTTGGCCGGCGGCGGATGCTTGGCCGTAGGAGATGTGGGCCCTTTATCCGGTCCCGACGGATGGATCGTACAGTTCGGCGCGGCCGGGACGATCGAAAAACAGGGGAGCTACGCCCTCCAGAAGAACGGCAGGTTACAGGCGATCGCTCCGACGGCTGATGGCGGCTACATCGCGGCCGGCCGGATGAATTTCGACGAGTACGGCAAGGGTGGCGACGGCTGGCTGATGAAGCTGGACAAAGACTTGATCCCCAAATGGAATAAGACCTATGCCCGGGGCGAACGCCATATCAATTTTGAACAGGTGGCCTGCTTGCCCGACGGCGGATTCCTGCTCGCCGGCCTCTACTCCGGCGCGTACGACTCCCTGATCGCCAAGACGAATTCAACCGGCGGGGTTGTCTGGGCACATGAATTCGCGGGTGCCATTTTCTACGCGATGATCCCGACTCCCGATAAGGGCCTTCTAGCGCTGGTGACGGTCTTCGGCGAATCGGATTGGCTTCCGGCCCTGATCAAGTTGGACTCGACGGGAAAGGTCAAGTGGGCCAAGCAAAGCGATGAACACTGTACATTCTGGTCGGGCTTTGCGACATCGAGCGGGGATTTCATCATAGGCGGGACGTCGGCATCCGGAAACATGGTGATGAAAGTTTCGGGGGGGGGCGCCATCAAGTGGCAGTCCGCGTTCGGCTCCACCTTCAGCCGTATGTCCAAGATCTTCCCGGCTCCGGGCGGAGGCGCCTATTTCGTCACCCCCAACAGTTGGAACCCGACAACCCAGGTCGTCATCGCTAAAGTGACGGGCACGGGCGCGCTGTCCTTCGCCCGGGGATACGCGCCGTTTACCCAGGGGTTCCAGGAATCGGCCGATCACGCTTTTCAAGCGACGGACGGCTCGATCCTCATGCTCTGCAACCATGTTGCGGACACCGCGATCGTCCGCTTCGACGCCAACGGGAGGACGGACCCGAAATGCACGCCATTCCCGATCAAATATAAAAGGACCAACCCGAAGTTGGCTCTGGAAAATATCAATATAACTCCAAAGAAAGTGAAACTAACGGTCAAAACGGCGAAGGTCACGCGCCAAGCGACAACGGCCCGGCTGGAAGCCGCCTGCAAGTAACATGAAGGCCAAGAGCAAGCGGACAGAGGCCGGGCAGCTGGACACAAAGCGGCCTGCGGCAGGACGAAAGACCACCCGGAGGGCGTTCTGCCGGACGGCTTCGTTGGCTGCGCTGGGCATTTGGTCGATCGCGGATCTCAAGGGATTCGATGCCTTGGCCGTGCGACCCGATTCGGCGCCCGGAGCTAGATCCAGTGGCAAGGAGGAGAATATGGAGAAACAGGTCAAGGCCGTCACGGCCAAGGTCATAAGCGTCAAGGGGGAATGCGGAGTCCACAAAGCGGGCGACGTCTGCACCTTCACGGCGGAGGGCGTCCAGGGCAAGGTCTGCATCCACGCCATGTACAGCATGCTGCCCAAGGTCTTCGCCATGATGTACGGCGCGAAATTCCCTTGGCTTCAGAATCCGGACATCGCCAGCCATGCCTGCCCCGACGGCGCCAATCCGGTCATCTTCGAGATCACCCGGATCTACGAGGGCTGAGCCTCCCCCCTTCCCCGATCGCGAGCTCTGAGAAAACCTCGCCCGGGATCGAGTCTATACCAAAGAATCGGCTCAAACGGCCAGAATGGAAAACCGCACCGAGATCCTCCTCGCCGAAAAGGATGAGCGGAGGCTTCTTAAGATCCTGGAATCCGGCGAGTTCATTCCTTCGGAAAAAGCCAAAAAGTCCCTCGGGCTAAGAACCCGGCCTTCTGTCACCTCAAATCCGTGACCAGAGCGCCGTGGCCGGCCGACTGCATCGTCCGGTTGAAGGCGGGGATGACCTCCCTCAGAAGTTTGTTATATTCTCCGCACGCCTCGGCCAGCCGACCCTTAAGGATCTCGTAGACCTCGAGCTGCTGGGCGGTCGGGCCGAAGTCCTCCGTGTTGCGGATGTCGCCCGCGCCCGTTCCGACCTCGCCCGAAAACCAGAGGAGCTTCGAGTAGAGCATCATCTCCTCCCGGTAGCTCTTGGGATCCGAAGCGTGAAGCTGGCGTTGGAGGAGCTTGTCCTCGACGGCCATGAACCTCGCCTGGGTTTCGGCCAGGGCGGCCCGCAGCGCGGCGCCGTCCTTCGTCCGCCCCAGGGCCTTGGCGAGGTCCTCCATCTGTTTGCCGATCCACTCGAGCCGGTTGATCATGCCCACGACCTCGTTGAGATCCTGGACGGCGGCCGCCCAGAGACGGGCCATGTCCCTGATGTCCTCGACCGTGCCCCGCGAGTTCGGGTCCTTGCGGACTTCGAGCGTCTGCGCCGATTCCTTCCCGTCCACGACGAGCTTGACCGTGTAGGTTCCCGGCGCCGAGAGCACCCCCGCCTGCGGTTGCTGAATCCCCCAGTGGAGGACGGGCCGTGTCTCGCGCCCGCGGAACCGCTTTTCCTCCCAGATATGGGGATGGAAGGAGGGCGTCGTCCGCAGCTCGATCTGGCGGAGCGGCTCGTGGCGTAAGTTCCAGACGACCCGGTTCAAGCCCTTGTTGGCCGGCCCGCGCAGCGTCCGGACCTTCGTTCCCGCTTCGTCGTAAATCTCGACGAGCGGCGCGCTCTTGGGAGCCGCCTTGAGATAATAGTTGATCACGGCTCCGTAGGGCGCGGGCTCGATCCGGGTCTGGTCGTTGGGCGGCTGGTCGACGCTCTGCCGTTCCTTGAACCGGTAGGCCGGCCGGGGCTTGAGGAGCGCCGCCTCAGGCGCGAGTGCCGTGGCGCCGGGCGCAATCTCCCGGAGCGGCGTGATGTCGTCCATGATCCAGCAGCCGCGGCCGTTCGTGCCGACGACGAGGTCGTTGAAGTGCTCCTGGATCGCGATCCAAGTGATGCAGGCCTGGGGCAGGTTCGACTGGAGGGGATGCCAGGTCGCGCCGTCGTCAAACGAAACGTAGATCCCGTTGGCCGCCCCGGCGAAGATCAGCCCCTTGCGGACCGGGTCCTCTTTAATGGCGCTCGTGTAGCTCAAGACAGAGCGCGGGATGCCGGCGTCGATCCGCGTCCAGCTCCGGCCGTAGTCGGCCGTCTTGAACAGATAGGGGTCGCGGATGTTTTCCTGATGGCCGTCGACCGCGAGGTAGCAGCGGCCCGCCTCGTGGCGCGAGGGGTCGATCATGCTGACCGTGCCCCAGGCCGGTAGCGCGGGCGGTGTCACGTTCGTCCAGGTTTTGCCGCCGTCCCGGGTGAGGTGGACGAGGCCGTCGTTCGAGCCCGCCCAGACGACGCCCGCCTCGAGCGGCGACTCGGCGATCGCGAACAGCGTGCAGCCGTACTCGACGCCCAGGTTGTCCTTGCTGAGCCCGCCAGAGCTGCCCAGGCGGCTCTTGTCGTTCCGGGTCAGGTCGGGGCTGATGACCGTCCAGTGCCGACCGCCGTCGGACGTGACGTGGACGTACTGGCTTCCGACATAGACCTTGGCGTGGTCGTGGGGGGAAATGGCCATCGGGTGCGTCCAGTTCCAGCGGTACTTGAGGACGCCGGCCGGCGAGTCGAGCGACTTCTCCGGCCAGGGGTTGACGCTTCGGACGAGGCCATTCCGCCCGTTGAAGATCTCGACCGTCCCCGAGTAGCAGGACCCCCAGACGATGTCGGGATCGGCCGGATCGGGGTATGAGAAGCCGGATTCGCAGCCGCCCATCGAGACCCAGACCGGGTCGAAGGCGCCGTAGTCCGGGTAGGCCGGCCCGCGCTTGGAGGTCGAGTCCTGCATGTTGCTGTAGACGAGGTAGGGCACGCGGTTGTCGACGGCGACGTGGTACATCTGGCCGATCGGGAGGATGACGCGGCGCCACTGGCGGCCGCGGGTCGTGGTCATGCTGATGCCGCTGTCGTGGCCGATCATCATCCGCTCGGCGTCGCCCGGGTCGGCCCACATGTCGTGGCAGTCGCCGCCGCCGCTGAAGTTCTCGATCGAGTCCCCGCCGTCATAGGTCACGTACATGGTGTTGCAGGGGAAATAGACGGTGTTGTGGTCGTCGGGAGCGACGCACATCCGGGTGTAGTAGTGGGGCCGCTCGTTGATGCGGCGCTCGTGGGAGACGACGCGCCAGCGTTCGCCGCCGTCGTCGGAGCGCCAGAGCGAGCCGCGGTCGCCCGTCTCGATCAGGGCGTAGACGCGGTTGGAGTTCGTGGGCGCCACGGCGATGTCGACCTTGCCGACCTCGAACTCGGGAAGGCCGCGGCCCTTGATCCGAGTCCAGGTGTCGCCGCCGTCGCGCGAGACGAAGACGCCGCCGCCCGGCCCGCCGCTGAACTTGCCCCAGGTGTGGATGGTGACGGACCACATCCCGGCGAACAGGACGCGCGGGTTGTTGGGGTCCATGGCCAGTCCGGAGCAGCCCGTGTTCTCGTCCGCGAACAGGACCTGCTCCCAGGTCTTGCCGCCGTCGCGCGTTCGGAAGACGCCGCGCTCTTTCTGGGAGCCGTAGCAGTGGCCGAGGGCTGCGGCGAAGGCGATGTTCGGATCGCGGGGATGGACGACGATGCGGCCGATCCGGCCGCTCTTTTCGAGGCCCATTTTCGCCCAGGTCTTGCCCGCGTCCATGGACTTGTAGATCCCGTCGCCGATCAGGACGTTGGAGCGGATGAAGGCCTCTCCCGTCCCGGCCCAAACCTGGGTGGGGTCGGAGGGGGCGACGGCCAGCGCGCCGATCGACTGCGATGTCTGCTCGTCGAAGACGGGCTCCCAGTTCGTGCCGCCGTCGACCGATTTCCAGACGCCGCCGGCGCAGGCGCCAGCGTAGTAGATGTCCGGGTTAGCGGGGTCGCCGACGACGGCCGAGACCCGGTTCCCCTGCGGGCCGACGTGGCGCCAGGTCAGGGCGGCGAGGTCGTCGGGGATTGTGCCCGGGCGGACGACCTTGGCCCTCCGCAACTCGCGGAACTCGAATTGCCCGGCGGCCGGGATGCTCAACACGATAATAAAGGCCAGGATTCCGACCCCAAACACCGCAACAAGCACCTTATGTTTGAACATCTTTCCTCCAGAATTCGGGGGACACATCACTTATCTCTCCCACGGGAATCGGAAGTAATAATTAAGTGATGTGTCCCCCGAATTATTTATCGGATTTCGGAGGGGACAGGGCCGAAGGTCCAGCCCTTGCGGCCCTTGATGACGGCCTTCTTGGTCAGCGTCTTTCCGCCCGCCTCGACCGTCACCACGTATTCGCCGGGCGGAACCATCTCCGGCTCCTCCCAGAACGGGCGTGCGGGCTTGCCCGGCTCCCTGGGCTGCATGTTCCAGAGCGTCGTGTTGAGTCCGGCCTCGTTTTTGCCCTCGAGCTCGGCCAGGACCTTGCCGTAGGGGTCGGCGATTTTTATCTTGACGGGCCCGGCCGCTTTCGCCTTGAGCCAATAGTTGATGACGACCGCGTTGGGCTCGTTGGGGGTCGCCAGGTGGCTGTCGCCCAGAAGCTGGTAGTTCCCGATGACCGTATAAACCCGCTGCGTCCGCGGCTCGATGTCGAACAAATAGGCGTCCTCCGCCGCGATCGAGTCCTTCCACTCCTGAAAGACGGTGACGTCGGTCACCCAGGCGCCGCGGCCGTAGCTGGCCACGACCAGGTCGTTCTCACGCGGATGGACGAGGAGGTCGGTGATCTTGACCCAGGGCATGTCGGCCTTGAAGGGCGCCCAGTTCTTTCCGCCGTCGAGCGTGACATAGACGCCCCATTCGGTCCCGGCGAACAGCAGGTTCGCGTTTTTCCGGTCCTGGACGACGACGTTGACGGGTTTCCCGTCCGGGAGGTTCCCCATGATCGGAGTCCAGGTCTCGCCGTAGTCGGCCGTCTTGTAGAGGCAGGGCTTGTACTCGTCGAAGCGCCAGCCGGTCTTGGATACGAAGCAGGTCCCGGCGTCGTGGGGCGAGGGGAAGACGCGGGTCACCCAATAGGGAGCGGGCGCGCCGGCCGCGGCCAGCTTGGCCGTCCGGTCGAGCCAGGTCGCCCCGCCGTTGAGCGTCACCTGGACCTTGCCGTCGTCCGATCCGGTCCAGATGACCCCGGCCTTGAGCGGCGACTCGGCCAGCGTCGTCAGCGTGCAGAAGGAGATGAAGCCCTCGCCATGCTGCTTGGCGTCGTCGTTCGTGGTCAGGTCGGGGCTGATCTCCTGCCAGCGATCGCCGCGGTCGAGCGACCGGAAAACGACCTGGGCGCCGGTGTAGACGATGGCCGGATTGTGGGGCGAGAGGGCGATCGGCGGCGTCCAGTTGAAGCGGAGCGGCTTCTCCCCCGCCGCCCGACGCGGCATGATCCCGGTCTGGACGCCGGTCTTCTGGTCAAGCCGCCACATGGCGCCCATCTCGCGGTTGTTGTAGAGCCAGCGCGAGTCGGATGGGTCGATGCAGTTGTACATGCCGTCCCCGCCGCCGACCGTGACCCAGTCCGAGAGCGTGATCTCGCCCGCCCAGCTGTTCGACGGTCCCTTCCAGGAGTCGTGGTCCTGGAGCCCGCCGTAGATGTTGTAGGGATCCTCCATGTCGACGCCGACCGCGTAGAACTCGGTCAGCGGCATGTTGTACCAGTGATGGCAGGTCTTGCCCCGGTCATAGGAGACGTAGGCGCCGCCGTCGCTCCCGAAGATGAGGCGGTCCCGGTCCTGCGAGTCGATCCACATCGTCCGCCAGTCGCCGAAGGCCCTTTCGAAGACGCCGTTCGACGGCCAGCTCAGGCCCTGCCAGGTCTTGCCGCCGTCCGCGGTCGAGGCCATCGATTGTCCGGTGATGTAGACCGTGTCGGGATCGAACTGGTCGAGGCGGAGCATGTTGAAGGAATAAGGCGCTTTATTGAGGGCCGCCTCTTGGCCGGGGTTGATTTTGCGCCAGGTCTTGCCGGCGTCGTCGCTCCGGTAGACCTCGTTCCCGACCGTGCGCTTGGGAGGAGTCCCGCCGCGGCGCTTGTCCTGCTCGGCCTCTTGGGCCGTGGCCTGCCGCGGATTCCCGTTCTCGACGACGGCGCACAGGATGGACGGGTTCTTCTGGAAGATGTCGAGCCCGATTCGTCCGATCCGTCCGGTCGGGAGGCCTCCGCCCAGCTTCGTCCAGGTCGTGCCGCCGTCCACGGTCTTGTAGATCGCGCTCTCGGGTCCGCCCAGCTCGTAGTGCCAGGGCAGGCGGACCTTGTCGTACATGGCGGCATAGAGCGCGTCGGGCGCCGAGCGGACCAGCATCAGGTCGACGGCGCCGATTTTATCGTTGATGGTGAGGATATTGGTCCAGGTCTTGCCGCCGTCGCTCGTCTTGAAGACGCCCCGCTCGGCGTTAGGAGAAAAGAGATGGCCCATGGCCGCGACGTAGACGATATCGGGATTGGCCGGATGGATCATGATCCGGGCGATGTGGTGGGAATCGCGGAGACCCATGTTGGTCCAGGTCTTCCCCGCGTCCGTCGATTTATAGATCCCGTCGCCGGAGTTCGAGGAGCGGGCGCAGTGGGCCTCCCCCGTCCCGACCCAGACGATGTTCGCGTCGGAGGGAGCGACAGCCACGTCGCCGATCGAGAGCTTGGGCTGCGCGTCGAAGACGGGCGCGAAGGTGACGCCGTTGTTCGTCGTCTTCCAGACGCCGCCGTTTCGCGTCCCGACGTAGACCGTGTAGAGATGGTCCCGCTGCGGCACTTCGGGGACGGCGATCGCCGTCACCCATGAGCCCGCCCGGAAGGGGCCGAGGTTTCGGAAGCTGAAGCCTTTGAGCAGGCTCTCGTCGGGCTTGGCCTGCGCCGCGGCGGAGAAGGCCGAGACGAGCAGGACGCAAGCGGTCATGGCGGCAAAAGCAAGGATCCGATGAGTTCGAATCATTTCGATTCCTCCTTATTGGATAGGGCCGTGGGACGTATTAAATGGGAACGCGCCGCGCGAGCGGCGGACGCGCAAGGGATGACGGCTGAAGGAGAGCCTGGAATAAAGAGCGCCGGCGAGAAGAGCGCTACCGTCTGTAAGCTGGCTCATGAACTGAAGATTGTGATATATCATATATCACTTCTTGGAATCAAGGCCTCATTAATAGTCAACCCTTCGACTCCCCGGCATGAATGCCGGGGCTTGTTCGGGGTTAACCCTGAGCCTCGCTTCTCGTCCCC
>Ga0315285_10009050_pt1 | contig 10196 bp, 9 predicted proteins | sample YL17G09_36_MG_FD_203698 | JGI IMG/M metagenome (GOLD analysis project Ga0315285, IMG submission 203698) | Sediment microbial communities from Yellowstone Lake, YNP, Wyoming, USA - YL17G09_36 | ecosystem: Environmental > Aquatic > Freshwater > Lake > Sediment | place: USA: Wyoming | collected... | reverse complement strand
CTGGAGATTAGCTGATTGTCAAGGAAAATGCCCAGCGGCTTGTTGATGAGACGCCCTGTAATCTGTCCGAATAACGTTGCCCCTTCGCCGTTGAACTCAAAGGCTACCTCGGGCGCATTAGTATTTGTTGCGAAGACGACCTGGGCATTTCTTTTTAGATATTGGCCGGTCAGAGGGGTCTCCCTGCCGCTACTGTCTATACCTGTGGCTGGTTTCCACGTGGGATTACCGTTGCTATCCAAAACGGGATTTCCACTGCTGTCGTACGCTAGCTCTTTGAACTCAAGCTGTGCGGTTGAGCCGATGAGGTTGATTGCTGCTTCCACATCCCTGACCCCGGGGAGTTGCACCACGATTTGATCGGAGCCCAGCTTTTGAATAGTTGCCTCGGAGACGCCGTAGGCATCGACTCTCCTGGTGATGATGTCCATAGCGCCTTTTACGGCTGATGCAGTGGACTCGTTGCCGATCTGGGACAGGTCAGCTTTGTAGACAAGGCGAGTGCCGCCGCTCAAATCCAAGCCCAGCCTCATTCCCAGGGTGTTGTTCCCCGGGTTACCACCCTGTATGCTTGGCGAGTTCTTGACCAGCACTTCCGCAAGTCCCAATGCGAACAGGATGATGATAAGAGTAAGTATAATGAGGTTTCTACGGTTCACTAATTACTCTCCAGATGCTTTTTTACAAGGTCGAGCGCTTCCTCAGCAGTATTTATCTCCCCCGCAGCCTGCGCCTCCCTAACCATCTCCAGCAGTTGGCCGATTTGAGGGCCCGGGCTCAGTCCCAACTTCTCGGTCAAGATGTGTCCATCTATCAACTTGGGTGGCATAACTGTGGTTTTTTCCTCGAACCACTTGGAGAGGATATACTGCGTTACCTCTGTATGTTTGCGCCACTGGTCGAGGTCGAGCGTAGGCCCTCGAGCTGCCAGATGGTCTGCGAGGCCGAGAAATAGGGTATCTATGCCTACTTCTGCAGTGTCCCTGAAATATTTATAGATCGCACGGCGTGAGGGCACATCTTCTGTCAGCAGGTATCCGGGGCGCAGGTGGTGCTCGATCATCAGTTGCAGCATCTTTATCTCACGGTTGCTGAACCTTAATCGCTCCATGATTTGAACTGCCATGCCAGAACCTTCTTTGGCATGGCCCAGAAAACGCATCCGCCCGCTTTGCTCTATTGTTTTAGTCGCCGGCTTACCGATATCGTGGAGCAGCGCTGCCAGCTTCAACAGAGCCCTTCTGGTTCGTCCTCCACAAACCTCCTGGGTGAAATGCTCGGCGATGTCCGGTGACCAGGGTACCAAAGCAATAAGCTTATCTTGCTTGTCGCTATCTTGCTCTCTGAGCAGGCGTTCCACACAGGCAACTGTTTCCAGGGAGTGGTCGAAGACATCCCAGAAATGCTCCTTGGGCTGTGTTACCCCTTTGGAACCGGTTAGCTCGGGCATCAGAGGGGCGAGCAGGCCCAGTCGGTCGAGATAGCAGAAGGATTGATATGCTTTGTGGGTTTCCAGAATGTAACATAGTTCGTCACGCAGCCGCTCGCCGGCAACGGTAGTCACCAGTCCGCTATCGCGCTGTATCAGAGCTTCTGTAGCAGGATCAATGGAGAAGTCGAGCGTAGCTGCAAGGCGAACCGCTCTGAGAAGGCGTGCCGGGTCTTGCTGGAAACTGGCATCACTGACCGCACGAACTATTCTGCGGCTCAGGTCGCGGCATCCGTCCAGAGGGTCAATAGTTTCAACTCGAGACCAGTTCCCCTTAACTTCAGACAGCCTTATAGCGATTGCGTCTACGGTGAAATCGCGGAATCTGAGGTCTTCCTCGATGTTGCCTCGTATAGTAGCGAAGTCGAGATGCCACCGGTAGCCAGCTTGGGGGAAAACCACTCTGGCCACTTGATTTACCTCATCCAGCGGTACCATCCTGGCGTCTAAAGCCCTGGCTACTTCAGAGGCGATGGCTATGGCGTCGCCGGCTACTGCAAGGTCGATGTCGCTATTGGTTCGCCCCATTAGCCCATCGCGGACAAAACCGCCGACAACATAGCAATCGATGTTGCGCTGCTGAAGGAACTCTCCCAGCTTTTCCAGGAGTGAAGCTGCCTCCCCGGGGACGTAAATCTTCAGCCTCTCTTTAGCAAGATTAGTCATTAAGTATTTCTTTTCCTAGATGCCGCCTGCCTCTTCCTCATCCTCCGCCTCGGTTTTTTCCAGTTTATCCATGCTCTCCAGGTGGTCGACGTACACTATGCCATTGATGTGGTCTACCTCGTGCTGCAGCACATGGGCCAGGAAATCATCTCCCTTGATACGGATCAGCTTGCCCTGACGATCGCGTGCTTTCACTGTGACCGAGGTGAAACGTTTTACATCGGCTCTATAACCGGGCAGGCTGAGGCAGCCTTCTGTCATCATCTCGCTTTCCTCCGATGTTTTCACAATCTCGGGGTTGATGAGCGTGATCACATCTTCTTCATCAGGCAGTTGGATTACAACTACCTGAAGCGGGACTCCGACCTGGGGTGCAGCCAGCCCTACTCCTTCAATGTCGTGCATGGTCTCGACCATATCATCAATGAGCTTTTGAATGGAGTCGTCTATTTTACTTACCTTTTTTGCCTTCCGGTGAAGCAGGGGATTATCCATTTTAATTACAGGCATAACCGCCATGCTTAAACCCTGACTCTCAATATAGTATGGCAGATTTTTTGCAATTAGGCAGATTATAGTCTAACCGAGGGCGGTTGTAAAGCCTAAATCAGGCTTACGGGGTCGATATCTATGGACCATCCTTGAGGTAAAGTCAGCTTGTAAAGGAGGGGTAGGGGATCGGGGCTACGGATGATTATCTGGTAGCGAAATCTGCCCCTCAGCCGCTGGGTAAAGGCGGGCGAGGGCCCAATCAGAGTAGTGTTGGGCAATCCCTGGGTATCTCTCTCCTGCTCCAAAAGCCTGTATATCCTCACAGTCTCTTTCTGGCAGTGGGCGAGGTTTGCGTGGGTATAGAGTAGGCGCGCTAGTCGGCTGAACGGCGGGTTGCCCTGCTGGCGGCGGAAGGCGATCTCCTGCTCGTAGAATTTGGCATAGTCATGCTTCGCTGCAGCGACTATGGCGTAATGGTCCGGCGTATAGCTCTGGACGACAACCTTGCCCCCCATCTTACCTCTCCCAGCTCTGCCTGCTACCTGTGCCAGTATTTGGAAGGTGCGCTCGCTGGAGTGGAAATCGGGCAGGTGAAGCCCGATATCGGCATTAATTACCCCCACCAGGGTCACCAGAGGCATATCAAGTCCTTTGGCTATCATCTGGGTCCCGATGAGGATATCAGCCTCGTGTGCTAAAAACCGGTCCATGATTTTTTCATGAGAATGCTTTCCTTTGGTAACATCGCGGTCCCAGCGCAGTATCCGTGCCCCGGGGAATGTTTTAGCGACCTCCTCTTCCACCTTTTGAGTGCCGATACCCAGGAATTTGATCCGCCTGCTTTGACAGTTGGGACATATCTCCGGGGGTTTAGTCCTGTAATTACAGTGGTGGCAGACCAGGTCGTCCTTGTCGGCATGATAGGTCAACGCGACGTCGCAGCGCCTGCAGCGCATCACGAAGCCGCAATCGCGGCACTGGACGAAGGTTGCTGTCCCTCTGCGGTTGAGGAACAGGATGACCTGCTCCTGTGCATTCAAGGCATCGGCAATAGCTTTGGCTAAGGAGCGGCTGAAGATGCTCCTGTTGCCCTCCTTCAGCTCGCGGCGCAGGTCTACGACCTCGACTTTAGGTAAGGGTGAAGGCTCTCCCGAGCTTATTCTCTCGGAAAGCTCGAGCAGTCGAAACTCGCCTCTTTGGGCGCGGTAGTAGCTGGTTACATCGGGTGTGGCGCTTCCCAGGATTACCACCGAGTTGGTTAGCTCTGCCAGCTTGATGGCGGCATCCCGGGCATGGTAACGGGGCTGCTGCTCTTCTTGCTTGTAAGTCCCTTCGTGCTCTTCGTCTATAACGATGAGTCCCAAGTCGGGTTGCGGTGCGAAAAGCGCACCCCTGGAGCCGATGACAACGTCGAACTCGCCCTCTTTGATTCGTTGCCACTCATCGAATTGCTCACCTGGGGATAGCTTGCTGTGAAGCACGGCCACTCTATTAGGGAAGCGCGAGGCGAAGCGGTCGATGGTCTGCGGGGTAAGTGCGATCTCGGGTACAAGGACAATAGCTCGCTTGCCTAAGGATATAGCCTGAGCCAGCGCCCTTAGATATATCTCGGTCTTGCCGCTGCCGGTGACGCCGTGCAGGAGAAAAACCGAAGGGGCGCTGAGCCTATCCATGGCAGCTTTTATTTGAGACCAGTCCTCCTCTTGAGCAGCAGTCAGGGAAAGGCATTGTGTCGGCACAAAGGTGCGATGGGCCAGCGGATCACGTTGTGTCCTGACCTCTTCGATGGCGATTAAACCCTGGCGGTTCAGGGCCTGCACCACATTCGAGGTGAAACTTAGCCTTTGTCTCGCTTCTGCAAGTGATATGGGCCCGGGCTCTGTTGCCAGGAGCTTAAGCAGCTTTGCCTGCTGAGTCGCTCTCTTTTGTTCAAGAGCGGTGATTTGCTCATTAGCCTTATCGGCAGTGACCGCAATCTTTAGGTACGACACCAGAAGCGGTCTTACCTTTATCCTCTCCAGTTCATGGGTCTTGACAACGAGCCCCTTACGCAAAAGCTGCTCCACAATGGTGTCGACTTTGTCTTTCTTCAATAGCTTCTTAAGTTTCCTTAATTCAAGCCTTCCTTCCTTATGAAGAATGGTCAACAGCTTCTGTTGCGGCACATTTAGCGAGGATATGGCAAGCTCAGAAGGGTTGGGGGCAGGCTGGATGTAGGTAAGTACCCTGCGCTCGAAGCCGGGTGGCAGCATCAGGGCTGCTGCATCGAAATAGGAGGAAAGATAGCGCTCGGCTATCCATTGAGCAAGCTTGACCTGATGGGGAAGAAGTATGGGGTGGGGATCGATAGCCTCAGCTATTTCCTTGGTCTCTTCCACCTGAGCCTGTTCACTCAGTGCCAGGACAATGCCCTGAACCAGCCGAGGCCCAAAAGGTACCCAGACCGCATGCCCCACACTCAGGGAGATATTCGGCGGAATAGAGTAGCTGAAGCTTCTCGGTTGCGCCAGAGGGAAATTGACAGCGACCTCAGCGTAGTTCATCCCTTGATTTTGACTTTACCTTTTGCCGGGCCATCTTACCGCTGAGTTGGCGCAGATAGTAAAGCTTTGCCCGGCGAACTTTGCCGAACCGCAATACCTCGACCTTTTCCAGACGAGGCGAATTGAAGGGGAAAGTACGTTCCACACCCACGCCATGGAACACCTTCCTCAGGGTGAAGTTGGCCCCTGCACCGCTCCTGCGTACTCGAATCGCCACGCCTTCAAAGGTCTGGCTCCGCTCCTGTTCTCCCTCTATGATCTTCATCTTCACTCTAACGGTATCGCCGGGATTGATCTTGGGGATATTCTCATTTACTTTGGTCTCAACAACAGTCTTGATGTCCATCGTTACTCTCCTAAATTTAGCCTCGGCTCAAGGCATAATCTAATCAAAGCGGGTAACCGCTTTATTCGCTACCAGTTTTCTCTCTGTGGGGGAGAGGTCTGCCTTTTCGAAAAGGTCGGGACGTTTCATGAAGGTGCGCAAAATCGACTGCTCCCTACGCCATTTGGCAATCTGCGCATGGTTGCCTGAAAGCAACACCTGGGGCACCTCCCACCCGCGATATACCGGTGGACGAGTATATTGAGGATACTCCAGGAGCCCCGCCGTGTGTGAATCCTCTTCAGCCGACTCTTCCGAACCCAAAACGCCGGGTAGATGCCTGACTACAGCATCTATAACAACCATTGCTGCCAGCTCGCCGCCTGTCAGCACATAGTCACCGATGCTGATCTCATCAGTGGCGAGGTGTTCTCTGACCCTCTCATCGATTCCCTCATAGTGCCCGCAGATGAGAATCAGGCGGTCAAACTTCGCCAACTCAGCGGCGATCTTCTGGTTAAAGACCCTTCCCTGAGGAGTAAGCAGGACGACCTGAGCAGAAGAATCGCCGTCCCGGGCTTTTGTTGCCTCTACAGCCTCAAATATAGGTTCCGTCTTCATCACCATACCCGCGCCACCGCCGAAGGGATAGTCATCGACCACCTTATGTTTGCCCAGTCCCCAGTCCCGCAGATTATGGATCACGATGCTCACGATGTTATTGTCTATCGCTCGTTTGATGATGCTCTCGTCGAAGGGCCCGGTGAACATGTTGGGAAACAGGGTTAGAATATCTATGCGCATTTTTCTTTTCCCCGCATCTTCCCCTCAATCCCCTTCTGTGTCTCGGCGCATTCCGAGGCTTCACCCCTAAGTGTTTCAACAGCGTGAGGCAGGGCTGGCATTATTACCTCAAGGCATTCTCGCACTGCTTTAGGGCTGCCGGGGAGGTTGATGATAAGTGTCTTCTTGCGGATGCCAGTTACCGCCCGGCTCAGCATGGCGTTAGGCGTTTTCTTGAGGCTCTCCGCTCTCATCACCTCGGCGAAACCCGGTACTGTCTTGTCTATGACATCGAGCGTGGCCTCAGGCGTTACATCGCGTGGAGCGAGGCCAGTCCCTCCTGTGGTGATGACCATATCCACCTTGCCGCTGTCGGCCCACACCGTCAGCTTCCTGGCGATGATATCCCTTTCATCGGGGACGATGGCGTAGTCTACCACACGAGCGTCCATTTGAGAGAATATCTCTCTAATGGTCTCGCCACTCTTGTCCTCGCGTTTCCTCTGCGAACCTTTATCACTGACGGTCAATATGCTTACAGTAAACATCGTAAGGGTTCCTGAATTGATAACCTGTCTATCATATCATACCCGAGCCTTGTTGCAAATAGCAGCAAGGCCAAACACGTTTGGTTGATTCTTGATAGATTAGGCATTAGAATGAGGGTGTAGTTCTACCTTAGGGACTGATAACCTGATTCTTCAAGAAGCCCCCATTTTTGAGTAGTTCGCAATATATCGTGAGCTATGCTGCATTAAAAGCTTTTATTCAGAGAAAGGAGCACGAACAATGACAAGAAAGAGCCTTGCCAAACCGGACAAAAAACTCGCTGCTGTTTGCGGGTTGTTCTGCCCAGCGTGCATGATATACATTGCTACCCATGAAGACCCCGAAAAGCTGAAAATGATTGCGGAAAACCGCAAGGTTACAGTAGAAGAGGTTAAATGTGATGGCTGCCGGGCAGAGCGCCGTACCTTTTACTGCAAAACATGCAAAATGTACCAGTGTGCTGCCGAAAAGGGCATTGACTTCTGTGGCGAATGCAGAGATTACGCCTGTAAAGATTTGAAGGCATTTCAAGCCGAGCTTCCGCATCGGTTCGAGTTATGGGAAGCCCAGGAACGCATCAAAGAAGTCGGGTATGAACAATGGTGCAAAGAGCAGATCAAACACTACTCATGCCCTAAGTGCCGCACCTTGAACTCTGCCTACGATTTCACCTGCCGGAAGTGTGGAGCATCCCCAAGCTGCGCCTATAATGGCCGGCACGAACAAGAAACCATTCAGATGCTATCGAAAATCAATCTGTCGGAGGTGTAGGGTGGGTGGAATCCGCCTCTGGCGGAGGGTTTTGTCCTTCCTGGAAGGATTACACATCCTGCTTTAAAACTATCCATTCCGCCAGGTGTTCATATGCCTTCAGCCTACACCCGCTGGGTGCTTCCCTTACTGTGTTTCACCCGAACATGCTCTATTAAGGGGTCTCGCGACGCATGACGCACGTTGTATATCATGAAGGGGCGAAACAGAGGCCAACTCTCCGGAGAAGTGATTGCCCCTTCGGGGCACAGCATCTCGCAGTTGAGACATAGCAGGCACTTGCGACCGAAGGTTAGACGCCCTTGTTTGCCCTCGACAATGTTTCCCGTGGGACATAGTTTTATGCAAAGCCCGCAGCTTGTGCATTTCTTGGCATCTATTCTAAACAGTCGGCTGTACACCTGTTTGCTCAGCCAACGATTTGTCAAAAATCGCTCCAGACGGTAGATAGCTGCCGGCGGGGGATCATCTTTTGCTTTGGCGTATTCCTGGCTGGCAACGCGATTAGCTGCTTCACGACCAAATCTTTCCGCTTTGGCTAGTTCTTCGGCAGTAGGGCGGTCTGGTGAGAAGAGATAGCCCTCCTTCAGGTAAGGTAAGAAGAAGTCCGCTCCATAGCAGTGAAAGTAGCCTACTTCTTGGGCCCCCTTGCGGGACAGGACTTGTCTTATCGCATTGCCCGTATCGCCAATATACGTCCCATACAGCACAAAGACGAGGGCCGGCAGCCCGTTAAGTGGAGGCAAGCTATTCAGGTAATCCATCACCTTGAAAGGTGCGCGGTAGTAGTAGGCCGGGGCGCCTATGCCCAGCAAGTCGTAACCGTCAAGGCTTGGCGGCTGCTTATCCTTCATGTTACATAGGGTGACCTGCCATTCCGCAGCACGCAGACCGGCGGCGATAGATTCAGCTACCCGCGCAGTCGTCCCACCTTGTGAAAAATACACGATCAAACCTCTGGTCATTCCGCCGCACCTCCTTTGCTACCATTGCTACCTGTGGATGTTATCATACCGCAATGAGCAATTAGTCACTTAGTTGCTGCCAGCCATCTTTAAATTTATCGCCATTTTCTTTCACGAGCTTACGAGATACCACTGGTCTTGTTTTGTATTGCTTGATGAAAGGTTTTATTTGCTTAGAAGGAATTATCCAAACTGAAGGACTAGCTAGAAAATCTGATATTTTGCCCTCAAATGACAAGAATATGTAGAAGTGGGTGGGGTTATCGATAACTCTTATGTTATCGGCAGGCCAATCATATGGGCCAGCTAACCCCTTCACATCAATAGTACATATGTTTTGAGACTTGCGATGTACAAGGATATCTACGGACTTCTTGTTACCAAGCGTTAAATTAGCGTCAATGCCAAGTCTATAGAGCATAGAGAGAGCCCAGAACTCAGCTGCAAGATTCGTATTGTGTTTGGTATCTGATTGATTTGTCATAGCCTACTAACACTCCTTTTTAAATTTCCTCTGCGATTAATGTGATTGTATGGTGGAGGGAGGGAGATGTCAAACGAGATTGCCTTTGTAGCATATCAGGCGAATGCCCCCGGTTGCTTCAGGAGTAGCAGATGTAAATTTTTTGTGTTATCATTAAACAGGATTGAAACGATGGTGCCCAAATATAACCCGCAAGAGATTGAAAAGAAGTGGCAATTAAGGTGGGAAGCCGACCATATTTACGAGGCGCATGAGACCTCTGAGCGCCCCAAATGGTACGCGCTGACCATGTTCCCCTATACCTCAGGAGACCTCCACATCGGCCACTGGTACGCAATGGCTCCCTCGGATGTCCATGCTCGTTTCAAGCGGATGAAAGGTTATAACGTTTTCCATCCCATAGGTTTCGATGCCTTTGGGCTTCCAGCGGAGAACGCTGCTATCAAACACGGTATCCACCCTCATACCTGGACTATGCGCAATATCGAAAATATGCGCCGCCAGTTGAGAACCATTGGCGCAATGTACGATTGGAGCAGGGAGGTGATTACCTGCCTCCCCGAATACTACAAATGGACGCAATGGTTCTTCCTTAAGCTCTACGAGGCTGGTCTGGCTTATCGAGCCAAAGCGCCGGCCAATTGGTGCCCCCAGTGCAAGACTGTGCTGGCCAATGAGCAGGTTGTGGGAGAAGGCGTTTGCGAGCGCTGCGGTACCCCGGTGATCAGAAAGGACCTCGAGCAATGGTTCTTCAGGATAACTAAATACGCCGATGAGCTTCTTGAATTCCAGGGGATCGAGTGGCCGGAGCGGGTGAAGCTGATGCAGCGCAACTGGATCGGCAAAAGCGTCGGTGTGGAGATATCCTTTGGGCTTGATGAGAAGGGCGTTAGCGAAAAAGAAATCAAAGTTTTCACCACTCGCCCTGATACTATATTCGGAGTCACTTTCATGGTTCTAGCTCCCGAGCACCCCCTGGTTGCTAAGCTCACTACACGTGAATATAAGGAAGAGGTTCGAGACTATATCGAATGGGCCAGGGGACAGACGGAGATCGAAAGGCTGTCCACAGAGAAGGAGAAGACAGGCGTCTTCATCGGTGCCCATGTTATCAACAAGCTCAACGGAG
>Ga0315285_10009049_pt1 | contig 10196 bp, 7 predicted proteins | sample YL17G09_36_MG_FD_203698 | JGI IMG/M metagenome (GOLD analysis project Ga0315285, IMG submission 203698) | Sediment microbial communities from Yellowstone Lake, YNP, Wyoming, USA - YL17G09_36 | ecosystem: Environmental > Aquatic > Freshwater > Lake > Sediment | place: USA: Wyoming | collected... | reverse complement strand
CATAAACCGGTTTTCGCGTTCTTCGGTCGAGAGTTCGAAACATCGCACCCTTGGCGACCTTGGCTTCGTCGTGAGCTCAGCCGAACGGCGTCATGGCGGTTCAATGGTTTTTTCGGATTAGAGCTAGTTCCGCGGGCCGCGCCGGGGCGACCCGCCAGCCGAACCCGATCCATTCCGCTGAACAACGAGGCGCACGATGAAACGACCTGAAACCGCCAAGATCCGAAACGTGGCCCTGGTTGCCCACGGGAGCGCGGGCAAGACGACGCTGACCGAGGCCATGCTCTTCACCGCTGGGGCCACGACCCGCCTGGGCCGGGTGGAGGATGGCACCACCACCACGGACTTCGACGAGGACGAGATTCGCCGCAAGATCAGCATCAGCGCCGCCATGGCCTGGTGCGAATGGAAGGGGCGCAAGCTCAACCTGGTTGACACGCCGGGCTTCGCCGCCTTCCTCACCGACGCCAAGAACGCCCTGCGGGTGGTGGATGGCGCCGTGGTGGTGGTGGGCGCCCCGGATGGGGTGAAGGTCCAGACCGAGAAGGTGTGGAGCTACGCCGCCGCCTACGACCTTCCCCGCGCCATCTACCTCTCGAAGATGGACCGGGAGCGGGCCGACTTTGCCCGCGCGCTGGAGGATGTCCAGAAGAACCTCTCGCCCAAGGCGGTCCCGATCCAGGTCCCCATCGGGCGGGAAGCGGGATTCGCGGGCGTGGTGGACTTGGTGCGAATGCGGGCCATCCGGTTCCCCACCGACGGCTCCGGGAAGGCCACGGAGGGGGACATCCCCAACGAGGTGAAGTCCCTGGCCGAGACGCAGCGGACCGCCCTGGTCGAGGCCGTGGCCGAGGCGGACGATAAGCTGCTGGAGAAGTACCTGGAGACCGGCGAGCTGACCGAGGCCGAGGTGCAGGAGGGGCTGGCCCGTGGTATCCGGGATCAGAAGCTCTTCCCGGTCCTCTGCGGCGCGCCGGCCCGGAACATCGCCGTGTCCCCCCTCCTGGACGTCGTGGCGGAGTGCTTTCCGTCCCCCCTAGACCGGCCGGCCGTGGAGGGGACCGATTCCAAGGGAAACGGTACCGTCCGGCGTGAGGTGAAGGATGAGGTGCCGCTGGCGGCGCTGGTGTTCAAGACCGTGGCGGATCCCTATGCCGGCAAGGTCACGATGTTCCGGGTGTACTCGGGGACCATGACCTCGGATTCCACCGTCCTCAACCCCACCAAAGGCGTGAAGGAGCGGGTGGGGCAGATCCTGCTCTTGCGGGGCAAACAGCAGACGCCGGTGGAGTCGCTGGGCGCCGGCGACGTGGGGGCCGTGGTCAAGCTGAAGGAAACCGGCACCGGCGATACCCTGTGCGACGAGAAGGCGCCCATCCGGCTGCCGGAGATCTCGTTCCCCCCGCCGGTCATCTCCTTCGCCGTCGAGCCCAAGGCCAAGGGGGACGAGGACAAGATGAGCACCGCCTTCACCCGCCTGCGGGAGGAGGACCCGACCATCCAGATCCGCTACGATCCCCAGACCAAGGAGACGGTGGTGTCGGGAATGGGCCGGGCCCACGTGGAGATCCTGGCGGAGCGGCTCAAGCGCAAGTTCGGGGTGGACGTGACGCTCAAGACACCCCGGGTCCCTTACAAGGAGACGATCAAGACCAAGGCGCGGGAGGTCCAGGGCCGGCACAAGAAGCAGACCGGGGGCCGGGGCCAGTTCGGGGACTGCTGGATCCACATGGAGCCGCTCACGCGGGGCGGCGGCTTCGAGTTCGTGAACCAGATCGTGGGAGGCGCCATCCCCCGGAACTACATCCCGGCCGTGGAGAAGGGCATCCTGGAGGGGATGGAGCGGGGCCCCATGGCCGGCTATCCAGTCGTGGACCTCAGGGTGACGCTGTACGATGGATCCACCCATCCCGTGGATTCCTCCGAGCTGGCCTTCAAGCTGGCCGGGCGGCTGGCCTTTCGGAAGGCCATGACCCAGGCCAAGCCCACGCTGCTTGAGCCCATCATGACGGTCGAGGTGATCGCCCCCGGCGATTGCATGGGGGACATCGTGGGGGATCTCAACAGCAAGCGCGGGCGCGTCCTGGGCATCGAGGCCAAGGGACGCAACCAGGCCGTGAAGGCCAACGTCCCCCTGGCGGAGATGCTGGAGTACGACTCGCGGCTCCGGTCCATCACCGGCGACCGCGGAGATTACAGCATGGAGTTCTCTCACTACGAGGAGGCCCCCGCCCACATCCAGGAGAAGGTTGTGGCCGAGGCGAAGCGGCCCGAGGAGGAGGAAGAGGAATAGCCCCGCCTGTGGCGGGGCCGAGGGCGCGCCGGGCGATTTTTCCCTTGCGCGCCTCTTGATGCCGTGGTATCGTCCAGGCATCAAAGAGTGGGCATTTGCCCACTCTTTGTTTTTCGAGGGCCACGCGGCCCGGTTCCCCATCGCGGGTTGAGGCGATTCGGGAGGCGGCAATGCGGCGCGCCGCGGGGCAGGGATTCGGGCAGCGCACGGCCGAGATCGTAGAGCGCGTCCGTGCCCTGGCAGAGCCGATTCTCACCGACCGGGGGCTGGAACTCGTGGAGGTGGAGTTCCAGCGGGAGGCCCGGGGCTGGATCCTCCGGCTGTACATGGATCGGCCGGGTGGGGTGATCCTGGACGATTGCCAGAAGGTGAGCGAAGAGCTCGGCGATCACCTGGACGTCGCGGACGTCATCGATTTTCCCTACCACCTGGAGGTCTCGTCCCCCGGCCTGGATCGGCCGCTCACGCGCGACGCGGACTTCGTCGCCTTCGCCGGGAAGGCTGCCCGGATCACGACCCGCGAGCCCATCGAGGGACAGCGCAACTTTCGCGGTCGCCTGGCGGGCCTGGTGGATGGGGCGGTGCTCCTGGACCTGGCGGACGGCCGGCAGGTGCGAATTCCCCGCGGCCTCATCGCCAAGGCGCGCCTGGAGATTGAATTGTAATACTGGAGTACGGAACGTGGGGTTCCACCGGTCGCGGTGCCGGAGTTCGGCATGCGAAACGGCTGGCACCCCGCGGGAGGCAAGGTATGGACCTGATGCAGGTCATTGATCAGATCGGGCGGGAGAAGGGGATCGAGAAGGGAATCCTCATCGAGGCCGTGGGCGCGGCCATCCTGTCGGCGTCCCGCAAGAGCCTTCCCCCCGCCCAGGCCACCCTGGATCTCAGGGTGGATTTCGACGGGAAGTCGGGTCAGTTCACGCTCTACGCGGTGAAAAAGGTGGTCGAGACCGCCGCCAACTCCAAGGTGGAGATCAGCCTGGAGGACGCGCTGAAGATCAACCTGGGGGCGCAGATCGGCGACGAGGTGAAGAGCCCGGTTCCGGTGCCGGCGCAGAGCTTCGGTCGGGTCGCCGCCCAGACGGCCAAGCAGGTCATCATCCAGCGGGTCCGGGAGGCGGAGCGCGACTCGGTGTACCAGACCTTCAAGGAGAAGGAAGGGGAGTTGGTCCACGGCGTGGTGCAGCGGGTCATCAAGGGCAACGCCATCCTCAACATCGGGAAGGCCGAAGCCATCTTGCCGGTGCGCGAGCAACTGCCCCGCGAGGAGTTCCGGGTCGGGGACCGGATCCGGGCCTACATCCTGGACGTGAAGAAGACCTCCAAGGGCTCCCAGATCGTCGTGTCGCGGACCCATCCGGGGTTCCTGAAGCGCCTGTTCGAGCTGGAGGTGCCCGAGATCTACGAGGGGATCGTGGAGGTGCGCGCGGCGGCCCGAGAGGCGGGCGAGCGCGCCAAGATCGCCGTGCTTTCCAAGGACAGCAACGTGGACCCGGTGGGGGCCTGCGTGGGATATCGGGGCGCCCGGGTGCAGGCCATCGTGCGGGAACTCCAGGGAGAGAAGATCGACATCATTCCCTGGCGGCAGGACCCGGCCGCCTTCGTGAAGGCTGCCCTGGCCCCGGCCGAAGTCCAGCAGGTGACCGCCGACGCCGAGACGCGGGCGCTCAAGGTCGTGGTGGCCGACGACCAGCTCTCGCTGGCCATCGGCCGGCGGGGTCAGAACGCGCGGTTGGCCGCCAAGCTGGTGGGCTGGAAGGTGGACATCCGGAGCACCTCGGAACTCCAGCGCGAGGCGGAGGCTGCCCTGTCCGCCCTCATGGCGGGTGAGGCCCGTCCGGAAGCCGCAGCACCGGTGGATGAAGGGGCAGCCGTGCAGCAGCTCACGGCCCTGCCGGGCGTGGGGGAGAAGCTGGCGATGCGCCTCGTCGCGGCCGGCTTCAGCAGCCTCGCAGCCCTGGCGGACGCCACTCCCGAGACCCTGCAGGAGATCGAGGGGATCGGGCCCAAGAGCGCGGAGAAGATCCTGCTGGCGGCGCGCGATGCGTTGGGCGAGGCCAGCGCGGCCGGGCTCGCCCAGGGGGCACCCGCGGAGGCGAGCGCAGCGCCGGACGGGCCGGCGCGAGAGGCGGAGTGATCCCCCGCTGCAAGCGGGGCGGGGCGGGCGGAGGCCGTCGAGGCGGGGAAAGACCGATGAGCCGCCCGGTGCTCCGGACCTGTGTGGGCTGTCGGCGGGTCCGGGACCGACGAGAGCTGGTCCGGCTGGCGATCGATCCGGGGGAGGGCCTGGTCGTGAATCCGCCCTCCGCGGCAAAGGCGCCGGGTCGGGGGGCGTACCTGTGCCCCTCGCTTGTCTGCCTCGAGAAGGCCTGGCATCGCAAGGTGTTCCCGCGGGCCTTCCGACGGGAGGTGCCGGGACTCCACGAGGTGGCAGTTCGCGAGCGTTTCGAGGCGGAGTTACGACGGCGACCCATTGCAGGGTGAAGCGGCAATGGGCGACCCATTGCAAGGTAAAGACGCAATGGGTGCCCCGGCTGGCCGCATAACGAGTGGCGGTTTCTTGCCGGGAGAGGGAACGGCTGGAGCCACGAGGGGACGTGAGCGGGCGGGAGAAGCGCGGCATCCGTCCCGTCCGGGAAGCGAGAAGAAGCGGTCGGCGCCACTGTCCCGCGGATGGTAGTGGGGCGGGTGGAGCCAGGGTCCCGTCCGGGAGGATGGGGCCGCTGGAGGAATGAGGCGTGGGTACGGTTCGAGTGTACGATCTGGCGACGAAGTTCCGCCTGACAACCAAGGAGGTCCTGGAGCGACTCCAGGCGGCGGGAATCGAGGCGGCGACGTTCAGCAGTTCGGTGGATGAAGCGTCGGCGCGCGAGGTCCTGTCCCGGCCGGCGGCGAGGATTCCAGCCCGGACGATCCGCCCCGGGACCGGGACGACGGTCAAGTCGACCACCCGCCGAACGACCCGCGCCAAGGCGCCAGCCTCGAAGGCCAAGGCGGCTGCCACTACCGAGGTGGCGGCCAAGCCACGCGTCCGGAAGAAGCCGACCGCCGAGGCGGAAGCCAAGGCAGAGCTGAAGCCTCACACCCGGCGGACGCCACCGACGGTCAAGTCCCCAGCGAAACCGCTGGTGGTGACATTGGACGCCCCCACGGTCGAGCACGCGACTATTGTGGCGCTGCCCGCCGAGCCCCTGACCCCCGAGCCCACGATCCCCATCATCGAGGTCCCGCCCGTCGAGCTGCCGAAGGTCGAGGTTCCGGCCGATGTGGCGCCCCCGACCGTGACGCCTCCGACAGAGGCGCCGCCGATGGAGCCCGCGAAGCCCGTCGAACCTCCGAAGCCGGCGGAGCCACCGAGGATCGAGCCACCCAGGCTGGGGCGTCCACCGGCTCCGGCGCCCCCCGCGCCCCCCAGGCGCGAGCCGCACCGGCCTGCGCCGCGGGCGGCCGAGCGCACGGCCCCGCCTGTCGAGCCCGCGGTGGTCAAGGAGGCCAAGCCCAAGCCGGCCCCGGAGGTGAAGCCGCGGCGGGAACCCCCGCGCCCGGCCGTCGAGCCGCCCCGCCCGGTCGTGGCCCAGGCCAAGGCGCCCGATCTCGGCGCCCTGGAGGCGCCCCCGGCACCGGCATACCTCCCGCCCATCGAACCCGAGCTGGGCCTGTCGCTCGAGCCCAGGGCACCGGTGATCGAAGCGCCGCCGCCCCGGGCGGCCAAGGTCGAAGCGCCGACGCCTGCGGCGCCCCCGGCGCCACCCGTGGCCAAGGTCCTCAAGGTCGGCGTGGGCCTGACGCCCAAGGAGCTGGCGGAGAAGATGTCCGCCACGGTCAGCGATGTGATCAAGCGGCTGATCAAGCTGGGGGTGCTGGCCACCATCAACATGTCCATCGACTTCGAGACCATCGGCAAGGTGGCCCAGCAGTTCGGCTACAGCGTGGAGCGGGCCTCCCCCGAGGAGCTGGTGGAGGAGGTGGGTGAGGTCGAGGACCCGGCGCTGCTCAAGCCGCGGGCGCCGGTGGTCACGGTGATGGGACACGTGGACCACGGCAAGACCTCCCTTTTGGACGCGATCCGTCACACCAACGTGATCGCGACGGAGGCGGGGGGCATCACCCAGCACATCGGCGCGTACGAGGTGGAGGTCCCCGGCCACGCCGTCAGCCGCGTCGTCTTCCTGGACACCCCGGGCCACGAGGCCTTCACGGCCATGCGGGCGCGCGGGGCGCAGGCGACGGACATCGTGGTCCTGGTGGTGGCCGCCGATGATGGCGTCATGCCCCAGACCATCGAGGCCATCAACCACGCCAAGGACGCCAAGGTGCCGATCCTGGTGGCGATCAACAAGATCGACAAGCCCAATGCGGACCCCAACCGGATCAGGCAGCAGCTCACGGAGTACGCCTTGGTCCCGGAGGAGTGGGGGGGAGACACCATCTTCGTCCCGGTCTCGGCCAAGCGCCGCGAGGGGATCGAGAACCTGCTGGACAACCTCCTGGTGCTGGCCGAGGTGCAGGAGCTGAAAGCGAACCCCGACAAGCCGGCCCGCGGGGTCGTCATCGAGGCCGAGCTGGACAAGGGCCGCGGGCCCGTGGCCACGGTCCTGGTGCAGACCGGGACGCTGCGGGTGGGGGACGCGGCGGTGGCCGGCCTGCACCATGGCAAGGTCCGGGCCATGATCAACGACAAGGGAAAGAAGCTCCACGACGCGGGGCCGGCCACCGCGGTGGAGATCCTGGGCCTGTCGGGCGTGCCCTTGGCCGGCGACACCTTTGCCGCCGTGGGGGACGAACGCAAGGCCCGCCAGATCGCCCTGGCGCGACAGGAGAGGCACCGCCAGGAGACCATGGTGAGCCAGCCGCGCATCACCCTGGACGCCCTGCACCAGCAGATCCAGCAGGGCGAGGTGAAGGAGCTGCGCATGGTCCTCAAGGGAGACGTCCAGGGCTCTGTGGAGCCGCTGCGCGAATCCCTGGAGCGCCTCGGCACCGAGCAGGTGATTGTCAAGGTCATCCACAGCTCCGTCGGCGCCATCACCGAGAGCGACGTGATGCTGGCGGCGGCGTCCAACGCCATCATCGTCGGCTTCAACGTCCGGCCCGAGCCGAAGGCGCAGAGGCTGGCGGAGCAGGAGAAGGTGGACGTCCGCCTCTACACCGTCATCTACGACGCCATCAACCAGATCAAGGCGGCCATGGAGGGCCTGCTGGAGCCGCAGTACGTGGAGCGGGCGCTGGGACGCGTGGAGGTCCGCCAGATCTTCACCATCTCCAAGGTGGGGACCATCGCCGGCTCCTTCGTGGTGGACGGCAAGGTGGTGCGGGACGCCTCGGTCCGCCTGGTGCGGGACGGGCGGGTGGTCCACGAGGGAAAGATCGCCTCCCTGCGCCGCTTCAAGGACGATGCCCGCGAGGTCCTCAGCGGGCAGGAGTGCGGCATCGGCCTGGCCAACTACAACGACATCCACCAGGGAGACGTGCTGGAGGTGTACGAGCTGGAGGAGATCGCCCCCAAACTGTAGCATGGTTCCAATGACCAATGACCAAATCCCAATGACCAAGCGGGTCGAGTGCGGTCCGCCGCGGGCCCCCGAGGCGGGAGAGTGCCGCCATTGGTCATTGGCCATTGGGAATTGGTCACTGCCGGGCTTCGCGGCATGACGGTCGGGAGTTGCAAGATCGAGCTCAGGATCCCGGACAGCAGGTCGCTGAAGGAGAAGCGGCGGGTGGTCAAGAGCCTCAAGGATCGGCTGCAGGCCCGGTTCAACGTGGGCATTGCCGAGGTGGATCGCCTGGACGACTGGCAGCGGGCCACGCTGGGGGTCGCGGCCGTGAGCAACGATGCCCGTTTGGTCGATGAAACCCTCTCCAAGGTGGTGAACTGGATCGAGGCGAACGGCGAGGTCCTGGTGGTGGACTACGAGATCGACCTGGTCACCCACTGACCCCGCGTCTCGCGGGGTGTGACCTGCAGAAGGCGGCCCTCCGCGCCGATTCCCCTTTCCCTGGCTGCAATTATCGCGTTCCAGGTTCCCGCGTCTTGCGCCCATGCCGTTACCGTTCAAGCGAGCCGACCGAGTTGCCGGTCTGATCCAGGAAGAGCTCAGCCGGTTGCTCTTGCGCGAGGTCAAGGACCCCCGGCTGCACGAGGTGGTCATCACGGCCGTGCGGGTGAGTGCGGACCTGCGCCACGCCCGGGTGCTCTTCACGGGTTCCGGCCGCCAGGGCGGGGCCGAGGAGGCCCTCGCCGGCCTCCGGTCGGCGGCCGGGTTCCTCCGGGGACAGATGGGGCGGACGCTGCGCCTCCGGTATGCGCCCGAGCTCACCTTCGAGGCGGATACTTCCGTGGAGCGGAGCCTGCACGTCGCCGCGCTCCTGAAGCAGGTCGCGTCGCCCGAGGGCGATCACGGTGAATGACCTGGATGAGGTAGTCGCGGCCCTGAAGAGTGCGCCCTCGGTGGCGGTCCTGGCCCACGTGCATCCGGAGGGGGATGCCATCGGGGCGACGCTGGGGGCCAGCCTCGCGTTCCGCGAGGCGGGAAAGGTCACGGCGGCGTACAATGCCGATCCCCTGCCCCCGGGGCTCTCCAGCCTGCCGGGGGCAGCCGACCTCCTGCGCGAGGCGCCCATCGGCCGCCCGTACGCCTGCTACCTGGTCCTGGACACCAGCGACCTCGCGCGGACCGGCGGCCTCTTGGACGGCCGGCCGACCGACGCGGTGGTCCTGAACGTGGATCACCATGCCGGGAATACCCGCTTCGGCGACCTGAACTGGGTGGAGCCCGGGGCCTCGTCGGCCGGCGAGATGGTGTACCGGTTGCTGCGCCGGGCGGGCCTTCCGATCGGCAAGGCGGCGGCGACGAACCTCTACGCCGCCATCCTGACGGACACCGGCTCGTTCCAGCACAGCAACACCACGCCCGAGGCGCTCCGGGCGGCCGCCGACCTCGTGACGTGCGGGGCGGCCGTGGAGGAGCTCGCCGCGGGGCTCTACGGAAACCACGACCCCCGCGAGTGGCTCCTGCTGAGCGCAGCCCTGGCGAGCCTCACGCTCTGCGCCGGCGGCCGCCTGGCCTGGATCGAGGTCACCTCCGCCGCGCTCCAGCGTGTGGGGCTGGGCCTGGAGGCTACGGAGGGCTTCATCGATTACGTCCGAAACGTCGGTGGGATCCAGATCGCCATGACGTTCAAGGAAGTCTCTGACCGCGAGGTCCGAGTAAGCTTCCGTTCGCGGGGGAACCTGGACGTGGCGCGCCTGGCGAAGCAGTTCGGTGGCGGTGGGCACCGCAACGCGGCCGGGTGCACGCTCAACGAGCCCCTGCCGGCGGCGCGAGCGCGGGTGCTGGCGGCCGCTGAAGGATTGTTGATTTAGGCCCAATCCGAAATTATTAACCGCCAAGGCGCCAAGAACGCCAAGACCAGAAGGCCTTATTGGGGAAGACAAACGGAACTTCTGAAGGCCTCAAGAACCGGTTCTCGTGTTCTGGATTGGAAGGTTCCGAACATGCCATCCATGGCGGCCTTGGCGTCATGGCGGTTCAAGGTTTTTCTCGGATCAGGATTAGGATTTGTGATTGTGGATTTTCGATTGCGGTTCAATCAGCAATCCTCAATCCACAATCGAAAATGACGCGATGGCAATCAAGCCAGAAGTTCATGGCGTGTTGAATATCAACAAGCCGGCGGGGATGACCTCCCACGACGTGGTGGATGCCGTTCGCAAGATCCTGGGCGTGCGGCGGGTGGGTCATACCGGGACGCTGGACCCGCAGGGCACGGGCGTCCTGCCCCTGTGCGTGGGCCGGGCGACGCGGATCGCCCAGTATCTCACCCAGGCGGACAAGGAGTACGTGATGACCCTGTGCCTGGGGGTCACCACCGACACGCTGGATGCCGCCGGCAAGGAGAC
>Ga0315285_10009048_pt1 | contig 10197 bp, 10 predicted proteins | sample YL17G09_36_MG_FD_203698 | JGI IMG/M metagenome (GOLD analysis project Ga0315285, IMG submission 203698) | Sediment microbial communities from Yellowstone Lake, YNP, Wyoming, USA - YL17G09_36 | ecosystem: Environmental > Aquatic > Freshwater > Lake > Sediment | place: USA: Wyoming | collected... | reverse complement strand
TCTTCTACACTCTCTCTTCTACACGCCAAAGGCAGGACGAAAAACACTCTCCCACTCCCTGCGTTCTCTCTCTCAACACACTGCGAGCACAAAAACAGACCAGAAAGCAAAAACAAAGACATTCACTCGCCTCCTTCTTCTCCCTCTTCCTCCTCTTCCGCTTCTGCCGCCTCCCTCTCCCTCCTCTCGTACTCCCGCTCCTTGCTCCGCAGCACAAAGTCCCTCACGGCCGCGGGATCGCCCTTCTTCATCAGGGCGAGCTTCTCCCGCGCCAGCGAGGCGAGGTCCCGCCGGTCTTCTTCCCCTCCTGCCTCCTCCTCCAGGACCGCGGCGAAGTCCTCGAGCTTGAGCGCGTTGGAGACGGCCATGACCCTGTTGAAGAGCGCGGCGCGGGACATGTACGAGGTCCTGAAAGAGTTGAGCCGCCGCAGCGCCTCGGCGTCGTCGGCGTTGGAAGGGACGCCGCGGACGAAGCGGGCGGGGACGACCGGCCTGGCGCTGCTCCGGGAGGAGACGGCTCTGCAGTCCGGGGGCGTCCCGTTCGCCGTCCGGCTGCGGTCGAGGTTGAGGGCGAGGGGCGAGGGGGGCCGATCGCCGGTCCTCCCGAGGCGGCGCGAGGCGCGCGTCGGCATGCCTCGCCCGCCATCCGTTGGGGCGGAGGGAGGAGGAGGTCGAGGCCGCCGGCGAGGCCCGGCAGATGCCTTTGTCGCTGCTGCTGCTGCTCTTTTCGTCGCCGCCAACCCCCTCTTCGACTCGCCGACCACGGCCTCCATCCGCGCGCGGTTGCGCGCGATGTTGCGCTCCCTCTCGAGCTCGTAAGCGTTGAGGTTTCCTTCTTCTTCGGCGTCGTGAGAGGCGCCGGAAGAAGGAGCGGCAATTTCGTCGACGCGGCTGACGTCGTCGCATCTTTCCCTTTCCTCCTCGTTCTTCTGTGCCTCCAAAACCTCCCTTTTCGTAGCCTCCACTTTGACGCGCTGAGCACCTGCCATTACGGAAAAGTCCCCTCGATGCGCCGCCGCGGCCATCGCTCGAGTGAAAGGGGCTCAAAGGAAAGGCGGGAAAAAAGATGAAAGAAACCTGTCGATCGACGCAATTTGCGAAAGAAAACGGAATTTCATTGTTTACAAAGAAGGCTCATCCTCGTCTTCTCTCCCTCTCTCTCGTCTCTACTTCTTCGCAGCCGCCTTGGCCTGCGCCGCGGCTGCCACCACAGACTGCAGCGACACCCTCACCCCCCCCCTGCCGTGCGTCGTCGAGAGGGCGACCCTCTTGACGTACCCGCTCCAACCGCCGCCCTTCAGGGCCTTCGGCCTCGAGCTCAGCAGAGCGTCGGCCAGCGCGCCGACATTTTGTTGGAGGGCCCCGGCCTCGAAGCTCACGCGCCCCACGGGCGCGTGCACGACGCCGCCCTTGTCCGCCCTGAACGACACCCGCCCCGCGGAGGCCGCCCTGACGGCCTCGGCGACGGTGGCGGGGGACAGCGACGACGCCGGCACCACCGTGCCGAGCTTCGGGTTGGGCATCAGGCCCCTCGGGCCGAGCACCCGCGCGATCCTCGCGAGCTTCGGCATCATCGTGGCCGCGGCCAGGGCGCGGTCGAATTCGACGGCCGCGGAGCCCCTCTCGGCGATCAGCGAGATCAGCGAGTCCCCCCCGACGACGGCGGCCCCCGCGGCGCGGGCGGCGTCGGCCTCGGCCGAGCCGTCCTCGGCGAAGAAGGCGACCCGGGCCTCCTTGCCCGTCCCGGCGGGCAGCGTCGCGGCGCCGCGCACGGAGTGGTCGCCGCGGCGCGGGTCGACGCCGAGGACGAAGGCGGCGTCGACGGACTCGTCGAAGCGGGAGGAGGCTTTGGACTGGAGAGTTTTTTTTTTTTTTTGCGGAGCAAGAGGTCGAGGTCGAGGTCGGTGAGGCGGGTGGAATTTTTTGATTGCTTTCTTCCCCTCTTTTCTCTTCTCTTGTTTGCCCGATTTTTACTCGATTTCGCTCACCTTCACGGCAGCGATCGCGGCCTCCAGATCGAGCTCCAGGATGGGGGCGCGTCCTGGCCCCACCATGAACGCGGGAGCCGGCAGGGAAGGGTCGTCGAACTCGACGGCGATTTCGTCATCCGAGACGACATCGGCGTTTTCGGCAGCGGCGGCGGCCTGATGGTTAATTTTTCAAGGAGAGAATAGAGGACGTTTAGCAAATTGTTTCGATTCAATTCGACGCTGAGTGACAAGAAGAGAACCGCGTGTATGCTTACGGAGAAAGGGCGGGACAGCAGGCTGCAGGAAGCTGAGAGAAAGGCAGCCGATTGCAGCGAGATAGGCCGCATCGTCGATGGTGTCGTCGTCGAAAAAGAACAAGACGTCGAAGCGCAGCTCCCAGAGAGGAGCCTGCTCGACGTCGCTGACGCTGCTGCTGCTGCTGCTCGCGCCGCGGCAAAGGTCAAGCGCACGGCTGAGGCAGAGGATGCCATCGTTATTGAAGGAGAGGAGTTTGCTTCCCGCCTTTCCAGAGAGAGAGAGAGGGAGAGAGAGGAGAGAGAGAGAGAGAGAGAGAGAGAGAGAGAGAGAGAGAGAGAGAGAGAGAGAGAGAGAGAGAGAGAGGAAGTGAAGGGCAGAGATCTGTCAGCCTCGGCTCTAGCTCCCCGCCCACCCCAGAAAAAAGATCGATCGAAGCAACCAAATCCCGCGCCGCACCCTTCCCTCCCCAGCCTCTTCCTTGGTGCCTCTCCAGAGAGCCACTTGCCCCCCTTTCAAACATGCACGCCGCCTTCGCCAACGTGCTCAGGGCTGGGCAGCTGGCGGCGCCCTCTCGCGCCGCCAGGGGGGTGTCGACCGCTCCTTCTCCAAAGTCGCCGGCCGCCGCCGTCCTCGTCGTGCGCCGTCGCAGCGGCACCGCCGCCCAATGCTCCGCCTCCGCCTCCGCGCGCGCCGCTTTCTCGTCGCTGCCTGCTGCCCCTTCGGGCCTCCCGAAGCACGGCGGTGCCTCCCGGACGAAAAGCAGGCGCATCCCGGGCGGGTCCTCCGCGCGTTCCGCCCGCGGCGGGCCGCCGCCGATCGCCGCCGCCGCGGCGTCCGCGCCGCCGCCCTGGCCCGCCGCGACCGCCAACGTCTTCCCGCCGCCGCCGCAGCACTTCGCCGCGGTCGCCGTCTCGGCGCTCAAGTGGCTCTGGACCGTCGCGGTCATCGTGCTCGCGGCCGACGTCGCGAGGATGCAGGCCTTCGCCCTCGGCGCGACCGCCTCCGCCGCCGCGGCGCCCTGGGCGCCCTGGGCGCTGCGGGCCCTGGGCAGCAACCTCGTCATGGCGGCGGGCTGCGCCGCGGCGCTGCAGCGCCTGCTGGAGACCGGCCTGGCGCCCGCCGTGCCCGCCGGCCCGGCCCTGGCGATGGGCCTCCTCGGCGCGGCGGCGTTCAGGGCCGTCCACCTGTTCCAGTACCGGGCCGCGTACGCCCCCGGCTTTTTCTCGGCGGGCATCGCCGTCGCCGGCGTCGCGTCGCTGGTCTTCGTCGCGCTGCTGGCGCACCTCTCCTCGGAGAGGAAGAAGAAGCCCTCGAGCGCGACCCTCTCTCCCCTGGCGCCGGCGAGTAAAGGGCTGCCGGCGGCTTACAGCCTCGTCGCGCTCCTCTACGTCGGCATCGGCCTCGCTCTCCAAGTTCTCCCCGGGACCGTCGCGGCGCGCTTCTTCGCGGCGCCCTCCGCCGCTTCCTTCGCCTCGTCGCCGCTCGCAGAGGCGCTCCGCGCCGCCGTCGGCTCCACGCTCGTCTTCCCCGCCTCCGTCGGGGCCTGGGTCCTCAAGGACGCCGCCGAGAGGGGGCAGCTGGCGTGGCCCTCGAGCCGGGCGCTGAACGCCGGGCTGCTGCTGTCGTCGCTCGCGAGGGTCGGGGTCATCGCCGGCGCCGTGGCGTCGGGCAACGTGGTGAACGCGGAGGCGCTGTGGCAGCTGCCCGTCGGGGTGCACCTGGCGGTGGCGCTGGTGGCCGCGGCGGGGCTGAAGAGCAAGTGAAGAAAAAGGAGGGAAGAGAGTGAGAGAAAGAGAGAGAGAAAGAGTTTTGATTTGTTTTCATCTTCTCCTTATCTTGCGCCCGCTGAGTGAGTTCGTTGTTGTCTATTTAAAAAAAACGCAAAAGCAAAAGTGAGAGTTTCCGTCGCTCTTTGATCTTCTGTCGTCGCCGGAAGGGGGTGAGGGAGAGAGGAGGTTAAAAAAAAGAAAAAGAGAAAGAGCGGCTTTCATTGTTTGCAAAACCCTTGGACCTAACAAACAAAAAATAAATCTTGGAGAGCCAAAAAAATGACGTCCGCCATGGCCTCCATGGCGGATGTCTTCCTCGTCTCGCTGCTCGCAGCGGTCGTCCCCGTAGTCATCTTTGTTGTGCTGCGGAAAGCAGAGAAGTGCCGGGATCTGCTCGCCGCGCTCCGAGAAGGACGACGGCGAAGAAGGCGCTCGTCAGCATCACCGTCGTCGGCGACATCGACTCCGCATTCGATGCTCGCGCTCCTGCGCGTGGCGCCATCCGAGCACGGCTTCCTGCCCGCCCGCGTCCCCGACTTCTCGTTTGACAACACCGTCCTAGACGGCTTCGTCCAGGTGAGCAGGGAGAGAGAATCAAAGAGGCCCGGAGGCGGAGGTTTCGAGTTAAGCCCTTGCTCACTCGCTCTGCTGTCTGTCGTTCGCCTTTCTTTTTTTGACATTTTTTGGTTTCTCTTCTCAACCCCGACCTCTCTCGAAAACCGCCTTTAAAAAAAAAAAACAGATCGCCGACGCCGTCCCGGAGCAGTACGCCAAAGAAGACTCCCAGGCCTTCAGGAACTGGCTCGAGGGGAGGCTCCTGGAGCTCTTTCCCAAAGAAGAAGGAGGAGGGGGGGCGGAGGAAGGAGAAAGAGGCTGCGACAACGGCGCTCGCCGCTTCGCCGCGCTCGACGCCGCCCTCTGCTCCCTCGACGGCGAGCGCCAGCGCTCCCTCCTCGTCCCGCTCGTCTTCCTCGCGCACGCGCACCGCTGGGGCTGCACCAGCCCGCCGCAGTGGGTCCTCGACGAGGGAGCTAAGAAGGAGAGGGGCGAGAGGAGGAGGTGGGAGCTGCCCGAGGAGCTGGCGCGGCCCCTCGACTCGGTGAGGGCGTCCGTCGGGGGCATCCAGCGCTCGGGATCCGTCTCGCTGTTGTTCCTGCGCAACTGGAAGCTCGTCGACAGCGGCGAAGAAGACGGCGACGGCGGCGGCGGCGGCAGCGAGGGCCCGAGGAGGAGAGGGCGCCTCCCCCGCCCGGGGGAGCCCTTCTCGCTCTCCGACCTCTCCCAGAGCTCGCTGCGCCCGCGCTTCCGCTTCTGCTCCAGGGTTATGAACAACGACTGCGGCGACGATTTAGAAGCCGCGGAGGCGTCCGTGCTCCACTCCGTCGTTCTCACCGAGGCGGCGGCCTCGAGGCTCCCGCCCGCGCTGCTGGCGCTCTTCGACGCCGCCGAGGATGCCGAACGCGCCGAGGCCGAGGAGGCGAGGACGACGGCGGCGGCGAGCGGCCTCCCTTCCCCGCCTCCGCCCTCGTCGTCCTCTCCTTCTTCTTCCGAGGCGACCCGGCGGGCGGACGCCGCGGCCCTGACGGCAGCGCGGGCCGCGGCTGAGGTCTCCGCGGCGCTGCGGGCGGCGCTCTCGGTCTTCCACGACGTGTTCCGGACGTCGAAGATCTCGACCGAGGCCTGGTCCGTGCACATCCAGCCCTTCTTCTGCGCGCTCACGTCTCGAAGGGAGGGAGCACGAGGATCTGGGGAGGGAGAGGAGGAGGAAGAAGAAGAAGAGCACGGCGTGGGGGGCGCGCAAATCCCATGGTGAGCTCTTTTCTCTCTCTTTTTTTTTCGAGGGGGGAAAAAACTCGATTTTTCAAAATCTCAAATTCTAAAAAAAAAACTTTTCTTTTCTTAGGGTCCACGTCACCGACGCCCTCTTCGGCATCGCCGCCGACGACCCTCTCGGCAACCTCATCTCCAGGAACAGGCCCTGTCTGCTCCCGGAGGAGAGGCTGTTCGTCAGCTTCGTCGAGGCGCACTCTCTGAAAGTGAGGCGCTGGCTGTCTCGCGGCGGCGGCGCGAGCAGAAGCGACTCCCCTCGCTCCGAGGCGGCGCGCCTGCACTGGAACCGGGCGCTCTCGACGCTCGTGGCCTGGAGGGCCACGCACAGGGCGAGGGCAGCGGCCTACCTCGTGCCCGCGGGCATGGGCGGCGGGGACGCCCCGCGGAGGGGCACGACGGGCGGGACGGCTGTCTACGGAAGGAAGAAAGAGACTTCGGGCAGCGGCGACGAAAACGTGGCGCCGACCCCGGCCTCGGTCCTCTTCCCTCCTCCTCCCTCCCCCTCCGACGACGGAGAAGAAGAGATCCGAGCGAGTTTCAACAAGCTTATGGACGGGCGCATCGCCCGCACGCGGGCCTCGAGCATCGACGGAGGCGGCGGAAGGGGCGGAAGCGGAGGAGGCGGGAACAAGCTCAGCGACCTCTTCCCTCAGGCGCCGTAGAGCGGCGCGAGAGGAAGAAAATGGAACACTTTGTATCACACCTTCTTTTTGTACTTTGCTGATTTTTTCCTCTTTCGATCACTTCCACCAAACCGATGAATAAGGAGCTGTCCAAAATTATACAAGAGAGATCTCAAGGAGAAAGAGAGAGAGAGAGACGGGAAGAGAGAGTACCCGGCCTTTGTAAGAAAAGAGGAAACAAAAAGGTTTTTTCCCTCTCTTTTGAGAAATCGCTGCGCCACCCCCGCCCCTTTTTTTACACGCGCCTCCCTTCCATCTCAAAATTCAAGAGCTCAAAACATATCCTCAAACACCTGGTAGTGCCCCGTCTTCATCCCCAGAGCCTCGTAAACGGAATGCGCCCGCTCGTTGGTCGTGTCGGCGTACAACCTCAGGCCCTTCGCCCCCTCCCTCTTCGCTTCGCCTTTGATGAAGTCGTAAATCGCCTTGAATACCCCTTTGCGGCGGTGTTGAGGGGCGCAGTAGACGGACTGAAGCCACCACACGCGGCCGTGTCGCCAGTCCGACCATTCGAAGGTGACCATGGCGCAGGCAGCGACGGCGGCGGGGGAGGAAGGGGAGGGAAGTGGAGAGGAGGTCGAAGGAGTTTCGGCAACGAAGTAGCGCGCTGAGCTCCTTTCGGGGTCGGAGAAGACAGCCGCGACCCCTGCAAGCAGCGTATTTTCGTCGAGCTCGAGCTGCTCGGTCTCGAGGGCCATGCTGAGGTTGAAAGCGGCGATCTGCGGGGCGTCGGAGGCCGCGGCCGCTCGGACTGTGTACATGTTGAAGCGAATCGGAGAGGCACGAGAGGAGCGGAGAGCGAGAAAGAGAGGGGGCAATCGGAGGCGACGTCGACGGGATATGAGAAGAAAGTGTTGGGTCTTTCGTCAAACTCGCCTTTTTTTGTCCATCACTCGCATCGCTGTTCTCTTTCTCTCCCTCTTCGCCTATCCAACCCAGCGTTCTCGCGGGAAGAAGCTCTTTTTCTCTCTCGACACATGTCAGAGAAAGGAGACCCGGGACAGCAGCAGCACCAGGATATGAGGCGGTGAGAGAGAGAGAAGAGAGAGAGGGGGGGGGGAGGGCGTAGGAGAGAGAAGAGAGAGGGGGGGAGACGACCAAACCTTGGGGCATTGACGAACGACAAAACTCTTCTTTTCTTTTTCTTTCCCTCACCTTCTCTCTTTCCCGCTCCTACGCTCGAAACCTCCCTCCCCTTCACCCTCCTCCCTTTTCCCGTTCCAGCGCCGCCGCCGGCCTCCTCCGCGCCGCGGGCCGCGCCCTCGCCCCAGAGACCGTTCCCCGTCCTCCTCCCCCTCCGTCTGCCGCCTTCGTCTCGCTCGCGCCGGGGGGGGCGCCCTCCTCGCCTCCCCAGCCCAAGACGGGGGAGCACGCCCCCCCCGAGGCGCGCGTGCTGCCCGACCCCGAGGACGAGTGGCGCAAGGAGCGCCGGATCGGCCGCGGCGTCGGCGACGAGCCCCCAGCAGGGCACGGTTCGCGCCTAGGTCCATATCACCTCGGCCAGAAGGACGAGGAGGAAGGAAAAGAGGGAGAGGAGGAAGAAAAAGAGGGAGAGGAGGAAGGAACAAAGGGAGAAGGAGGAGGAGGAGAAGCGGCGGCGGCGCTGCCGACGCCGGGCAGAGTGCCCCTGCGCCTGCGCGGCCGCCCGCTCTCGCTCTCGCCCGACCCCTCCTCGTCGCCGCTCGCCGACGTCCCCGCCCACGGCGCGGACCCTTCGGCGAAGGCCTCCTCCGCGCCGGGGACGCCGCACGGCAAGCACGGGCGCGCGGGCCCCGACCTCGACTTCCTGGGGCCGGGGGGGGAGGCCGAGGAGGAGGAGGCCGAGGAGGCCAGGGCGGCGCGGGGCCGGGCGGCGGCAGAGGGCGGAGAGACGATCTGGGACCGCCTCCGGGGGCCGGAGGCGTCGGAGGCCAACGCCGCATGCGCCGAGGCCGAGGCCGAGGGGCTCGTGGGCCCCGGGGCGAGGGCGAAGGAGGCGGGCGTCGTCGCGCCGAGGCTCGGCGGTGGGACGGGAAGGGCGCTCTGAGCTGAGTTGTTGTTTCGTTCTCTCGCTCTCCCTTGCCTCTCGCGCGCGCGCTTGGCGTTTCGCTTTGATTTGTTTTTTTACTTCTCGCTCTCTTGCTCGCTCGCTCGCTCGCTCGCTCGCTCTCTTGCTCTCTCTCTCTCGCTCTCTCTCTCTCGCTTTCTTGCTCTCTCGTTCGCATTCTCTTGCCTCTCGCGCGCGCTTGGCGTTTCGCTTTGTTTGTCCTTTGGCTTTTTTCTGTTTTTTTTAATAATGCATTTTTCCAGAAGACTCTACAAAAGATAACAGAAACGACGTTTTCTCTCTCTCTCATCTCGCTGTGCTGTCTTTCTTTCCTCCCTCGCTGCGCTTCCTCTCTCTCTCTCTCTTCCTCTCGTTTGAAGCAGTAGCATGCGCTCTCTCTTTCGCTCTTTTTTTGGTGAATGGTAAGGGACTCGTTTGTTTGTTTTCGTGATGACTTCAACTTCTTTTCGCTGCCTATTCCATCTCCTCTCCTCTCTAGTCGCTCAATCGTTCGCTGAAGAACAGGCTCCGAAGAAGAAAAGAGAAGGCGGGGAGGAAGGGAAGCGAAAATAATAATTTAAAAAGCTGAAAAGCGTTCGTCGCAGAAAATATCTCTCATCTCTCTCTCTCTCCCTCATCTCTCTCTCTGGCCCTCATCTCTCTCTCTCTCCACCCCCCCGCGTGCGGGCGGTCTTTGCGACTTCCTCGGCGAGCGCGATAATTTTCCCCGCGCGTGAGGTAGTGAAAAAGAAGAAAGGCTCTGAATCTACCACTTCTTGCCGCCTCCGGCGCCGCCGCCGTCGAGAGAGGCCGCCGAGCTCGCGGAACCAAGCCGCAGCCTGCGCAGCGACGACGACGACTGATGCGGCGACCCGCTGCCGCTGCCCCCGCCCTTCTCTCCCGCCTCGGGCGAGGACGATGCCGGAGAGATCGACGCGGACGCGGAGGAAGAGGTGATGGCTCCCAAGGGGAGCAGGGGAGCAGCCCCTCCCTTGACGGACGACGCCGCGAGAGAGTAGCCCGCCGCGGCGCCCTTGCTGAGCACGCAGCCTCCGATCCCGCCGCCGCCGCCGCCGCCCTCCGCCGCGGCCACCTCGGCCCTCAGCTTCGCCAAAACAGGAGCGTAGATGAAGAACGTGAACGCCTGGATCAGCGTGAGGGACCCGGCCACGAACGCGAGCATCCAGTAGGCCGGGGTGTCGCCGATGCGCTGGAAGGCGCCGTGGAAGAGATACAGGAGGATGGCGGACTGGGCAACGCGAGAGACGGCGTAGAGGCCGACGCCGAGTCTTCCCAGATTCAGCGCGGCCCGCGGGCTCGCGCCGAGGCGGCGAGCGGCGAGCAGGGCGAAGAGTCCGGCCTCGAAGGTCACGAACATGTCGATGGTCATCGCGGTCTTGAAGGCGAGCATGCTCATGTACCTTGAAGGTTTTTGGAGATTTTGGATGTTTCGAGAAAAGTTTTTTGGGTTTTTTGGGGTCAGTTTTTTTGGTATTTTTTCCTTCCGAGTGCTCTCTCTTCGCCGCGGCTCGCTTCTCCTTCTTCTCCTTCGCAAAAGAAGCTCTTCCGTTCGACCGCTCATTCGAGCGGTGGGAAAAGCAAGGCAAAAAGGAGGACGTGAAGGAGATAAGCGAAGAAAGAGCAAAGACGAAGAAAAAGAG
>Ga0315285_10009046_pt1 | contig 10198 bp, 7 predicted proteins | sample YL17G09_36_MG_FD_203698 | JGI IMG/M metagenome (GOLD analysis project Ga0315285, IMG submission 203698) | Sediment microbial communities from Yellowstone Lake, YNP, Wyoming, USA - YL17G09_36 | ecosystem: Environmental > Aquatic > Freshwater > Lake > Sediment | place: USA: Wyoming | collected... | reverse complement strand
CCCACCAGCGGCGAGCGTCACGCCGTGCTCGCTGGCTTTGACGAGACCGACATTCTCCCCTTCGGCGGTATGCTCGAGAGCCTCCCCGTTGATGCCGGCGCCTTCGTCCCGCTGACCTTCATCCCCCCGTTCCCCGTCTACCCGCCCGAGACCGCCTGGATGCGCGAGCCCAGGACCAATATCCCCGCACTGGTCCTCTCGACGCACGGCAGCAGCCGCGTGGCCTACCTGCCCGCGGACATCGACCGCCGCTTCGCCCGCGACAACCTCCCCGACCACGGCAACCTCCTGGCCAACCTCGTCCGCTGGGCCGCCGGCGGCAACATCCCTCTCGCCGTGGATGGCCCCGGCCTCATCGACTGCCACCTTTACCGCCAACCGGGCCGCCTCATCCTCCACCTGGTCAACCTCACCAACCCTGGCGCCTGGCGCGCCCCCATCGACGAGCTGATCCCGGTGGGCCCGCTGAAGGTGAAGGTCCGCCTGCCGCAGGACACCCGCGGCCGCAGCGCTCGGTTCCTCGTAGCAGAGACGAATCAGCCGCTCACTGTGAGGCCAGGCTGGGCCGCTTTCGAGGTGCGGTCTATCCTGGACCACGAGGTGGTGCTGATCGAGTAGGTCCCCCCTACTTGATCCGCTCATCCCGCTCGACTTTGCCGTCGCGCAGGTGGATCACGCGATGGGCGTGCATGGCGATGTCGTGCTCGTGGGTCACCAGCACGATGGTGTTGCCCGCCTGGTGCAGCCGCACGAACACCCCCATGATCTCGTTGCCCGTGGCCGTGTCCAGGTTCCCGGTGGGCTCGTCGGCCAGCAGAATGGAGGGATTGTTGACCAGCGCCCGGGCGATGGCCACGCGCTGCCGCTGCCCGCCCGAAAGCTCGTTGGGCTTGTGGTGCATGCGGTCTTCCAGGTCCACCTGCCGCATCGCCCCCTTGGCCCGCTCCATGCGCACGTCCGCCGGCAGGCCCGCGTAGATCAGCGGCAGCTCCACGTTGTGCAGCGCCGTCGCTCTGGGCAGCAGGTTGAAGGTCTGGAAGACGAACCCGATCTCCTTGTTCCGGATGCGCGCCAGCTCGTCGTCGTTCATGTCGCTCACCAGCCGCCCGTTGATGTAGTACAGCCCGCTGGTGGGCGTATCCAGGCACCCGATCAGGTTCATCAGCGTGGACTTGCCCGAGCCCGACGGCCCCATGATGGCCACGTACTCGCCCCGCAAGATCTCCACGTCCACTCCCGAGACGGCGTGGATCTCCTGATCGCCCATCAGGTAGGTCTTCCACAGGTCATAGGTGCGGATAATAATGCCGTCGCGCTTAAGCTGCTCGCCGCGTGCGACGTTCTCCTCGACTGCTGGTGGCATAGTCCTTCTCTATTGAGGCGAATTCAGGGGGCCGCTGCGTTACCGGCGCCGCGCGGTTCTCTCACTCGGTCTTGGCCCCCGGCTGGTTGTCCACCTTGATCCGGGTCTCGTTCCGGATGGTGCGGATCACCTTGTAACTGCCGGTGACGATCTCCTCGGCCTCCTTGAGGCCGCTCAGCACTTCGATGTCCGTCGCCCCGGTGATCCCGGTCTCGACCTTGCGGAACATCGCCTTGTCGCCAGCCGCCAGGAACACGCCCTGGAGCTCCTCCTTCTTGGCCTTCTCTGCCGCCGGATCAGGCTTCGAGGCCGCCTGGACGCCGCCCTTCGGCGCCGGCTCGAGGTCGCCCCGCTGGCGCACCGTCAGCGCCTGAATCGGGATGGTCAGCACGCCCTTGCGCGTGGCCGTGGTCACCTTGGCCGTGCACGAGAGGCCGGGCCGGATCTCCTCCGGCGGGTTATCCAGGGCAATCACCACCTTGAAGTCCTTGGCCTCCTGGCTCGAAATGGCGCTCTGCGAGGCTGCCAGCCCGGTCGAGCGCAGGATCGCCGTGTTGCCGATCTCGATCACCCGGCCCTTGAAGGTGCGATTGGGAATCGCGTCAATGGTGATGTCCCCCTGCTGGTCCAGCTTCACGTTGACGATATCGGTCTCGTCCACCTTGACCTCGGCCGTGATCAGCGACATGTCGGCGATGGTCATGATCAGGCTCGCCGGCGAGTTCTGAATCCCCGGCACCACCGTTTCGCCCACCCGCACCGGCAGGTTGGTCACCACGCCATCCAGCGGCGCCACCGCGAACGTCCTTTGCAGGACATCCGAGGCCCGCCTCAGGTTGGCCTGGGCCAAAGTCACGCGCTTCTGCGTGGCAGTCAACTGCGCGGCCACTTGCGCCCGCTGGGCCTTCACCTGCTGGCAGCGCGCCTCAGCCTCCCGGAGCGCCGCCTGCCGGGCTGCATACTCCATCCGCCGCTGGTCGAAGTCCTGCCGCGAGATCAGCTTCTCCTTAAGCAACTGCTCGGCACGCCCGTAGTTCAACCGGGACTGCTCCAGCTCCGCCCTGGTGCGGTCCGCGGTCGCCAGCGCGGTCACCAGGTTCTCGTCAGCCGCCTGCACCGAGGACTCCCCAGCCGCGGAATCCGCCTCCGCCGAGCTGACCCCGGCATTCTGCGCCGCCACCTCCGCCTCCGGCTGCACCGACTCGAGCCGAGCCAGTAACTGGCCCCTCTTGACCCGGTCGCCCTCTTTGACCAGGATCTCGGTCAGCCGCGAATGCATCATGGCGTTAGTGCCTATGTTGATGTAATTGCGGGGCTTAATCTCCCCGGAAGCCGTCACCACCGACGCCAGATCCTGCCGCTGCACCCGCCCGGTCTGCACCACCGCGATACCGGCGCGGCTCTTCTGGACCACGCTCAACACCACTATGCCGATGACCACCACTCCGAGGATGGCCAGCCAGATCTTCCATTTCCGTTTCACGCGTAGAGCTCCCGTTCAATTCAGACGATGACCGCGGGGAAAAAGTTCACCTATTTCGATGGTAGCAGGGATCGGGCACAGGCTCCACCGTCCCCCCGTGGACGGGTGCAGCCTGTCCCCGATCCCGGTGAATCACACCCCGCCTTCCGTGAAGAAGTTCCCCATTTCCCGGAACTTGCGGTACCGCTGCTCGATGAGCTCCGCCGCCGAGAGACCGGAAAGCTCCTCGAGCGACTGCCGCAAGGGCTGGCGGATCAGGGCCGCCGCCTGATCCCAGTCCGTATGCGCGCCCTCCGGCGGCTCCGCAATGATGCCGTCGATCAGTCCCAGCCGCAGCAGGTCCTGGGCGGTCAGTTTCAGCGCCTCCGCGGCCAGCGGCCCTTTGGCGGCATCCCGGTAGATGATCGCGGCACAGCTTTCCGGCGAGATCACGCTGTAGATGGCGTTCTCCAGCATGAAGACCCGGTCGCCCACCCCCAGCGCCAGCGCCCCGCCGCTGCCGCCCTCGCCAATGCAGATAACGATCACCGGGGCGCTCAGCCGTGCCATCTCCCGCAGGTTGTAGGCGATCGCCTCCGCCTGGCCCCGCTCCTCCGCGTCGATGCCCGGGTAGGCCCCCGGCGTGTCCAACAGCGCCAGCGTCGGCCGCCGGTGTTTCGCCGCAAGCTGCATCACCCGCAGCGCCTTACGATACCCCTCCGGCTTGGGCATCCCGAAGTTGCGGAACTGCCTCTGCTTGAAGTCCCGCCCCTTCTGCTGGGCCACGATCATCAGCGGCGCCCCCTCGAAGAAACCCATCCCGCAGACCACCGCCGCGTCGTCGCCGAACCGCCGGTCCCCGTGGATCTCGCTGAAATCGGTGAACAGCCGCTGGATGTAGTCCAGCGAGTGCGGGCGCTTGGCATGCCGCGCCAGTTGCACCCGCGCCCAGGCGCCTTCCGCCGGCGCCGGCTGAGGCGCGGCGTTGGGCTGACTGCTGTTCTCAGGGTCCATGAAACCTCAGTTTAACGCAGCGTGCTTGGCGCGTCCTTGGCGCCCTGGGCGCGATACCCTCAATTCCCCAGCACCTCGAGCGCCTCCGGGCCGCAGATGCGCTCGACTTCCTCGCAGAACTCCCGGTCCGCCCGCACCTTCTGCGGCACGTCCAGCAGCACCGAGAACTCCCGCGCCCGCTCCAGCTTCAGCCGCACCTCGGTCTCCCCAGGCTTCCTCCGGAACAACTCGCGCAGGGCCGCCGCCGCGTCCGCTCCCGCCCCCAGCCGCACCCGGATCGCAATCAGCGTCGGCACGTTCACCCGCGCCACCGCCAGCGGCACGATGTCCTGAAGGGAAACCTTCGGCGGAGCGTTCTCCTCCGGCAGCACCTGCGCCCGCACCCGCACCGCCGCGTCCTCGACCAGCTCCGCGGCCAGCCGCTCGTAGTTCGTCGTAAACACCAGCGCCTCGAGGCTCCCGCTGCGGTCCTCGAGCTGCATGGACGCCCAGGGCTTCCCCTCGCGGTTTCGCCGCCGCTGGATCCCGGTCAGCATCCCGCACAGCGTCACCTCGGCGCCTTTTGCCAAGCCCTCCAGCCCGTCGCTCGCGTGCGTAGCCAGCTCTTTGACCTTCTCCTGGTACTCATCCAGCGGGTGCCCCGTCACGTACAGGCCGAGCACTTCCTTCTCGCCCGCCAGCCTCTGCCGGGCGCTCCACTCGGGCACATTCGGCAGCGGCCGCTCCGCCTCCTCCTCGTCCCCGCCGCCCGAAAACAGCCCGCCCTGGCCCCGCTCGCGGTCGCGCCAGGCCCGCTGGCCGGCCTCCATGGCCCGGTCCAGCGCCGCCATCAACTGCGCCCGGTGCCCGCCGAGGGAATCCATCGCTCCTGCCTTGACCAGGTTCTCGAGCATCCGCTTATTCAGCGCGCTCAGCTCCACCCGCTCCGAGAAGTGCTCGAGCGACCGGAACCGTCCCACCTCCCGCCGGCCCGCCAGCATCGACTCGACCGCCGCCTGCCCCAGGGCCTTGATCGCCCCCAGCCCGAAGCGGATCGCCTCGCCGTCCGGCGTGAAGCTCCAGTCGCTCGAGTTCACGTCCGGCGGCAGCACCCCAATGCCCATCTCCCGGCACTCGTTGATGTACTTGACGATCTTGGCGGTGCTGCCCGTCTCCGAAGTCAGCACCGCCGCCATGAACTCCACCGGGTAGTGGGCCTTCAAATACGCGGTGACGTAGGCCAGATACGCATAGGCCGCCGAGTGTGACTTGTTGAAGCCGTAGCCGGCGAACTGCTCCATCAGGTCGAACAGCTTCGTCACTTTGCGCGGCGGATGCCCCCGTTCGTGCGCCCCGCGCATGAACCGTTCCCGCTGCGCCGCCATCTCCTCGGCGTCCTTCTTGCTCATGGCGCGCCGCAGGATGTCCGCCTCCCCCAGGGTGTAGCCGGCGACGCGGTTGGCGATCTGCATCACCTGCTCCTGGTAGACGATTACCCCGTAGGTCTCTTCCAGGATCTCCCGCAGCTCCGGCAGCTCGTAGGCGATCTCCCGCCGCCCGTGCTTGCGGTCGATGAAATCCCCGATCATCCCCCCCTGGATGGGGCCCGGCCGGAAGATGGCGTTCAGCGCGATCAGGTCCTCGATCCGGCTGGGCTGGTAGCGCCGCAGAATGTCGCGCATGCCGGACGACTCGAACTGGAACACGCCGCTGGTAAGGCCCTTCGCGAAGACCGCGTAGGTCTTCGCATCGTCGAGCGGCAGGTCCTCCATCACCAGCTTGACGCCCCGGTGCCTCTCGATGAGCTTGATGGCGTCGTCCACGATGGTCAGCGTGGTCAGGCCCAGGAAGTCCATCTTCAGCAGCGACAGCTTCTCCAGGCCCACCATGTCGTACTGCGTGACGATTTCGTCCCGGTTCGTCCGGTACAGCGGCACCAGCTCCTTGAGCGGCGCCGGCGCGATCACCACCCCCGCGGCGTGCACCCCCGCGTTCCGCGCCATCCCCTCCAGGCCTTGCGCCACCTCCAGCAGTTCCGCCACCCGCGGGTCCTTGCGCGCCGCTTCCGCGAATCCGCGCTCCTGCTGGATCGCCTCCGCCAGCTTGATATTCAGCACCCCGGGCACCAGCTTGGTCAGCCGGTCCACCTCCGCGAAGCTCATGTCCAGCACCCGCCCCACGTCCTTGATGGCCGCCCGCGCCCCCAGCGTCCCGATGGTGATGATCTGCGCCACCTGGTCGCGCCCGTACTTCTCCGTCACGTACTGGATCACCTCGCCCCGCCGCCGCGTGCAGAAGTCGATGTCGATGTCCGGCAGGCTGATCCGCTCCGGGTTCAGGAACCGCTCGAACAGCAGGCCGTACTCGAGCGGGTCGATGTCGGTGATCCCCATCGCGTAGCTCACCAGGCTCCCCGCCGCCGAGCCCCGCCCCGGCCCCACCGGAATCCTCATCGACTGCGCGAACCGGATGAAGTCCCACACGATCAGGAAGTAGCCCGAGAACTTCATCTGCTGGACCATCCGGATCTCGGCGTCCAGCCGCTCGGCGTACTCGGCGAGGTCGTGCTTCAGGCGTCCTGCTGCCCGCCGCGCCTCCAGCCGCGGCCTTCTCCGCTCGAAGCCCTGCCGCGCCACGTACTCGAAGTAGCTGTCGGTCGAGTGTCCCTCCGGCACCTCGAACTTCGGGAACGGCTCGCGGATCTTCTCCAGCTTCACCTGGCAGCGCTGGGCGATCTCCCAGGTGCAGTCCAGCGCTTCCTCGAGCTCGCCGAAGACCTGCATCATCTCCGCGCGCGACTTCAGGAAAAACTCCGGCGTGGGCCACTTCAGCCGCGACGGGTCGCTCAGTGTCTTCCCCGTCTGGATGCACAGCATGATCTCGTGCGCGCGCGCGTCCTCTCTTCGGAGGTAGTGCGCGTCGTTGGTCGCCACCAGCGGGATGCCGGTCTCCTGCGACAGCCGCACCATGGCCGGCACCACCGTGCGGTCCGCATCCAGCCCGTGGTCCTGCACCTCCAGGAAGAAATTCCCCCGCCCGAAGATGTCCGTGAAGGTGTACGCCAGCCGCTTGCCGTCCTCGTAACGGTCCGCCGCCAGCGTCTCGTTGATCTCCCCCCGCAGGCACGCCGAGAGCCCGATCAGACCCTTGGCGTGCCGCGCCAGCAGGTCCTTGTCGATCCGCGGCTTGTAGTAGAACCCTTCCAGGAACGCCGTCGAGGCCAACTGGATCAGGTTCCGGTAGCCTTCCTGGTTCTCGCACAGCAGCACCAGGTGGTTGTAGCGGTCGCTCTCCGAGCGCACCTTGTGCCCCTGCTGCGAGACGTACACCTCGCAGCCGAGCACCGGGTGAACGCCTTTCTCCTGCGCCTCGTGGTAAAAACTCACCGCCCCGAACAGGTTCCCGTGATCGGTCAGCGCCAGCGCCGGCATCCCCATCTCCGCCGCCGCGCCGATCAGCCGCTCGATGCTACAGGCCCCGTCCAGCAGCGAGTAGTCGGAATGGCAGTGCAGATGGACGAACGGCGGCTCAGGCATTGCGGCTCAACCCGTATGGTACCCGATCGTGGCGCACGCTTCAGCTCGCCGTTCCACTGCCGGGCCCGACGGCCCCCCAGGGGGTACTGCGCTAAAGGCTGGTTGATCAATCACGGAAGCGCCTCGATCAATTCCCGAATTGTCCAGATGTGGTCCGTGAGCTCGGCGGCCATCGCGGGCGTCGTTCTCAGTGAACGATGCGGACGGCAGTAGTTGTACCAGCAGAAGTAGAGCGCAATCGCAGCCTTGTGGTTGCGCAACGTCTTGCTGAACCCGTTCGTCAGCCTGGTGAGTCGCCGAATCTGCATCCGCATGGTGAGGTTTTGGCGCTCGACATGGGACGTGCAGATCCGCTTCGGGTCCGGATGCCCCATGACTGGGACCACCTCCGTATCGACCACTTCTGCGGGAGAATACCGCGCTTCGCCCTCACGCGGGGAGCGATAGACCTTAATGAAGTGCGCATAGTCCGCGCGATCGCTCAAGCCCGTATCCACAGCGTTCCCATAGGGCTGGAAGTCGTCCGTAGTGAGCTGGAAGTCGCTGTCAGCCGTCGCGTAGCGCAATCGGCTGATGAAGTCTTCGGTGTGAATTGCCGTTCTCCGACCGACCAGCCAGCAGAGAACGAGCTTCGTATTGCGCTCGATTCCCACGAACGTATAGCTGTCCCCGATCGTGTCGTCGTCGTATTCATGCGGCCACTTGTGGCCTTCCTTCTTCTGGATAAAACTCCACAGTTCGTCGGCCTGCACGTCTCTCACTCGCACGTTGCGGACACGCTCAATGGCGAACCGCTGGCAGCGCTCGCCAACCTGGACCAGCAGGCTCAATATCGTCGTGTGGTGGCCGCCGGTAACCCGTTCCACCGCGCTCACGCTCATCCCCTCAGTGAGAAGTTCAAGAACCCGGACGGCCTTGTCCACGGGCGTGTACATCCCGTCTAGATCACTACTGTCCGGGGAAAGTGTGAGCGATTTTAGATAAGGCCATTAGGATCAAGAAGATAGGGGAGAAATCGAACGGGAACGATTTGAAATGCGGATGGCTGAAAGCGGGCCTGTGAGGGCGAGTCCGGGAGGCGGAACAATGGTGGATGAACACCAGCCGTACCGTCTTCGCGCAACTGATCGCGCACCTGCCGCACAAGCAGTTCCAGAAGTGCGTCGCCCGTTACCGCGGGGACTCTTACCTGAAGAAGTTCTCCTGCTGGGATCAGTATCTGGCGATGGCCTTGGCGCAGTTGACTTACCGCGAGAGCCTGCGCGACATCGAGGCTTGTCTGCGGTCGATGCAGCTCAAGCTCTACCACATGGGGCTCCGCGGCCAAGTGGCACGGTCCACCTTGGCCGACGCCAACGAGGGCCGCGACTGGCGCATCTATGCGGATTTCGCGCAAGTCCTGATTGGCATCGCGCGGCCCCTGTGCGCCCACGACCCGGTCAGCGTGGACTTGGAGCAAAGCCTCTACGCGCTAGACTCCACCACGATCAACCTGTGCCTGGCGCTGTTCCCCTGGGCCCGGTTCCGCCAACGCAAGGCCGCCGTGAAAATGCATACGCTGCTGGATCTGCACGGCAACATCCCCACGTTTATCCGCATTACGCACGGCAGAGTGCACGACGTCAACGTCCTCGACGACATCCTTCCGGAGGCTGGCGCGTTCTACGTCATGGACCGCGGCTACGTCGACTTCCGGCGCCTGTACCTCTTCCCCCTCAGTTCCGCCTACTTCGTCGTGCGCACGAAAGAGAACGCTTTGCGGCAGCGCCGCTACGCGCATCCGGTGGACAAGAGCACGGGCGTGCTGTCGGACCACACGGTCATCCTGACCGCGATCGAGTCCGCCAAAGCGTACCCCGACCCGTTGCGGCGGGTCAGTTACCGGGACCCCGAGACGGGCAAGCGGCTGAAGTTTCTCACCAACAACTTCGTGCTTCCGGCACTTATGATCGCACAGATCTACAAGTCGCGCTGGCAGATCGAACTGTTCTTCAAGTGGATCAAGCAGCACCTGCGGATCAAGGCGTTCTATGGCACGAGCGAGAATGCCGTGAAGACTCAGATCTGGATCGCCGTCCCGGTCTACGGGCTGGTGGCCATCGTTCGGAAGCGGCTGGGGCTGGAGGCGAGTCTCTACCAGATCCTACAGGTTGTCAGCGTGACGCTTTTCGAGAAAGTGCCCATTTTACGGGCACTCCACGCATCCGGCTCCGAGGACGATTTACCCGAGGACGGCAACCAGTTGATTCTGTTCGACTTTTAACCGGACCGTAGTGCGTCTAGATGATCCTCACGCAGCTCCGTGAAGACCTTGCGGCACTGGGAGCACTGGTAGCGCTGTCGGTTCTTGGGCTTCCCGAAGCGCCGGCAATCGATCCGGCAGGAATGGCAGGTCATTGTGAATCTCCTTGAGATTCACAGCCAAAAGCCGGATACTGAGGTTGTGGGACCTGTACGGCTTCGGCTGTGCGGTTCTAGCCCCGGTAGCGGTTCTAGCCGTTATCGGGGCTCTCTGCTTCATGATTAAATCATACGTGAACGGCTCACGCATGTCAAGTGTTCTTTTCTTGCTTTTCGTGACCGGATCACGTATGCTCAAATTGTGGCGTCCAAACGTTTATCGCCGAATCTCCGATCCTACTTCTCGAACCTCGGGAAGAAGGGCGGCAAGAAGGGCGGTCCCGCCAGAGCAGCTAAGTTGACGCCAGAACAGCGGAGCGAGAGCGCCCGGAATGCCGTGGTTGCGCGGTGGGCTAAGGCGAAAAAGTCTACAGCACCAGAATCTTCCCTAGTCCCCGCCCACCCACAACTCTCGGATCGTGTACAATGATATCGACAGGGAGG
>Ga0315285_10009045_pt1 | contig 10199 bp, 7 predicted proteins | sample YL17G09_36_MG_FD_203698 | JGI IMG/M metagenome (GOLD analysis project Ga0315285, IMG submission 203698) | Sediment microbial communities from Yellowstone Lake, YNP, Wyoming, USA - YL17G09_36 | ecosystem: Environmental > Aquatic > Freshwater > Lake > Sediment | place: USA: Wyoming | collected... | reverse complement strand
TTGTATCAGATCCGGTCATCGTGGTGATGATTGGTGAACCGATCCCGGAAAAGGATCGGGTGTCTGAGGATTATTTCTACACCCATGGATATTATTGGCAGAAGAGGGAACGGTACAATGAGGCTCTCGAGTATGCACGCGAAGGTCTGTCGCATTTCCCCGATTCCATCCGTTTGCTGATGCTTCTTGGGGATATTGAGGACGGGAGAAAGAACCTCTCTGCTGCCCTCCGGGCCTATGAAACGGCTCTCACAGAGTTACAGAAGAGAACAGAAGAACGGGCGCGTCCACCGGATGCCCTCCTCTATCGCATCACAAGGATGAGGAGCCGCCTCAATGAGTGATGGCCCCGGATAGCCGGCATGGGGGGAGCGAATGACCCGTTCGGGGATTTAAAGGTATTCCAGCCCATCCAGGCCTTTTTTATGGAATCCCTTCGCTCATTAAAGGCCCGGGACGGCCTGCCCCATTCCTTCAGGAGCAGCCCTGTTTTTTCAGACCAGGGTGATCTTCACTTCATTCTTCGGCTTGAGGGTGCCGATCTTTCCCGATGCATCCGTCTCCTTGGCCTCAGCCTCCTTCCCGTCAACCGATACCGTGCAGGATACGCCGCTCAGAGGGGCATGGTCAGCGTCAAGGATCTCGATGGTGAACGCAGGGGGGTAGATATCCGGAACCTTGATCTCCTTCTTCTCCCCCGAACCGCCGGGAGAGGACCCACTACCAGGCATAGTAGAGGCTCTACCTCCCTGTTCATAATTCCAGCGGAAATGGGATCAGAGGCTGGCTGGATCTGGCGGGCATGGCAGGAAAAACCATGGGCTGAAAAATCATGGATTGGGTGCTCCCTGCACCCGGTTCCATGGTTCCCCTTTTACCCGATGTTTATGATGAAGTAGCCGAGGAGGAGCGGTATGAAGACGATGCCCCAGACCAGCTTGCTCCACCTGAAAACCCCCTCGCCATCAAGCGGCTTGATGGGGAGCAGGGGGAAGAGGCAGGAGAGGAGGTTCATGGAGAAGCCGATGGACCCGGCCGTGGCAATGTAGCCGCCAAAGGACTTCAGCGGGAGGCAGAGGAAGGCGCAGAGAAGGCTTGCAAGGGGCCCGGCAAGCATCATGAGCCCCTCGTGCCACTTCTCGGTTGGTTCCTCGCTCCGGATGACCGTGAGCGATGGCTGGGCAAAGACATTCCCGAAGAGCCAGGCCGTGAGGAACATCACCACCGTCCCTATCCCCCAGAACTGGAGTTCCGAATCGCTTCCGTACCTGCGCGCAACCGACCAGTGGGCTATCTCATGGATGAAGGTGGTCAGGCCGCCCACGAGGACGAAGATCACGAGGATGACGGGATCAAAGGCCCCCCGGTCGGCAAAGAAGAAGGCGAATCCGAGCAGAAATGCCCCGAGGAGAACCACAGCGAATTCGATACCTGAGAATCCAAGGATGGTACTCGCCTTCATCCCTGAATAGACATGGAGCCTTCCGGACTTGACGCGATCCTGAAGGGTCTCGGTGGACTGCTGGCCGATGAGGTTGTAGAGGAAGTTGATGAGCTTGGAGAACCAGGTCGAGAGGGCCTGTCCCCCACCGGCCAGGGCTGCCGCCGAGACCGCAGTCCCTGTTGCAACGGCTGCAACCGGGATCACCTGCGGCGGCAGGATGGGCATGACCGGGAGGTTCTTCTCCTGGCTGCACTGGATCAGGGGCGGTGGCGGGGGCTCGGTGCGCCTTCCCGTGAGGGTGTACGAGACCGGGTGGATCACCGGCGTCTGGTGCTCCCGTATGGTCGAGCCATCGGGAAAGACGATGGTGACATCGGCAAGGAGGCGGTATGAGACGACTGAACTTGCGGAGAGCCCCCCGAAGAGCGAGGCAAAATTCACCTCAGGTATCTGGAACCGGTTTCCCTGCACGTCGGCAAACCGGAGAATTGTCAGCCGTCCGCCGCCAGTTCCCGTGCAGGCCAGATGCACTTCCTTGCCCAGCACCCGGCTGAGATGCCCCTCGAGATCGTTCTGGAAATTCTTCACCTCAGAGACCAGTCCCAGGGACTCGAAGAAACCCGCCTGGTACGTCAGGGTGACCGTGGCATCCCCCTTGCCATTCAGCTCGATGTAGATCTGCTGGAGGTCGAGGGCTGAGGCCGGCATAATGAAGAGAGAGGAAAGAACGAGCACGAGGAGAAGGATCAGGTGACCTTTCATACCTGATTCGTTTAGGAGAGAGGAGAAAAAGATTATTATCTGTGTTCAGTGTGCCTGAGGACTGCTGCGGCCCAGAATACATCACAGATGGAAAAATATTTTCCGCCGTCACTTTCGCATGAAGCAGGGCCAAACGGCGTGCTGATACCACGATCGCTTCATTATCTATCTCACGTACTTCCTGAACCACAGAGGGGATGAGGACAGGTCTCGGGGTTAGAACGAAAATTATGTAAATATGTATAAAACGGGGCTGGATGATGGGAAATTATCCTGCTGGATATCGGGTACCTGTATCTTGACCGGTGCAGGCATACTCATCAGCAGCTCCCGGGAGTTGCCTACAGTCCCGCCATCTTGCGTGCCTCCTGGACCGTATTCTTTGCGGCGGCATAGGCCTTCTTGACCTCCTCCATCTTCACCCCGATCTCCTTTTTGACCTGATTCACCTCCTTCTGGGCCTTCAGGAACTCCTCCTCCGCCTCCTTCCTGATCTTCTTTGCGAGAGCCAGCTGCTCGTCGATCTGCTGGTTCACCTTCTCCTCTATCTCGCGCGCGCTCTTCTCCAGTGGCTTGATCTGGTCCTCGACCTTCTTCTCTGCCTCCTCGAGCTGCTTCTTCAGCTCCTCGTACTTCTTCTCTGCCTCCTTGACCTTCTCCTCCCCTTCCTTGATCTTCCCCCCGACCTCCTTCTCGATCTTATCCGCCTCCTCCTTCACCTGCTTCTCCACATCTGCGAGTTTCTTCTCTGCCTCCTTTGCCTCCTCCTCCACCTTCTTCCCTGCCTCTTCCGCCTCCTTCCCCACCTCCTTGCCTTTCTTCTCGAGTTCCTTGACCTTCTCTTCTATCTGTTTCTTCTTCCCCTCAGCCTCCTTCCTGATCTTCTCTGCCGCTTCCCCGGCCTTCTTCTCGCCCTCCTTGACCTTCTCCTCTGCGGCCTTCACCTCTTTCTCAAGCGATTCGGCTTTTTTCACAGCCTCGTCCTTCTCGGATTCGAGCTTCCTGATCCCCTCTTCAAGGGGAGCCCGGGCAGGGCCTGCAGCGCTTGTAAGCTCTCCCTTCTTCTGCTCGATCTCCCGCTTCTTCTCCTCGGCCTTGCGTTTCCACTCCTCCATCTCGCCTTTCCACCCGTCGGCCTTGCCCTTGATATCCGCGAGCTCACGGCGCACATCGTCCGCTGCTGCCTGAGCCTTTGTTTCCGCCTCCCGGACGAGCTTCTCTCCCTCGCCCTTCATCTTCTCGGCCTCATCGAGGGCCTCGCGGACCTTCCGCTCCACCTTCCCCTTCTGCTCCTTGAGCCAGGCCTTCCCCTCCTCCATCTTCGCCTTTACCTTTTCAATCTCGGCGTCAGCCTTCTTCCGGATGGCTTTCATCTTCTCTTCAACGGCTCTGACCGCCTTTTCGACCTCCTCCTTATACTTCTTTGCTTCCTCCTCGACCTTCTCGAGCTCCTTCATCGCCTCTGCCTTGAACTCCTCGAACTGGGCCCTGGCCTCTGCAATGGCGTCTAATAGCTCCTTCTTCTTCTCCTCGAGTTCCTTGCGGAGCTCCTCTGCCTTGTCGATGGCTTCCTGGGCTGCCTCAAGCGCTGCATTCTTCACATCCTCTGCAGCTTTCACCATCTCCTCGGCCTTCTGCATGAGCTCGTTCACCAGCTTGTTGATCTCGGCGATGATCTCGTCGAGGCCGGCCATGCCCTCCTCGATGCCGTCCAGCAGCTCGAGGCGAAGGCTCTCGAGCTCCCCCTGAGCTCCAGCGAGCATGTCCTCCAGCGGCGAGGGGGGTTTTGGCAGTGCCGGGGCCTCGGCACTGATGAGGGGCGGCTCCCCGGGCGATACAGAGACCTTCTTCTCCCAGCCGATGGTGGTGATGAACCCCTCGGCCTTCTCGATCAGGTGGGTGAGCCGGATCACCTTGAACTCGCCGTTCATCCGTTCGTCCGGCATCTCCTTGATCTCGAGGGTATCCCCGAGGGAGATGGAGGCGTTGCCCACGACCTTGAGGGTGCCCCGCAGCGGGGTGAGCAGGGACTCGAGGTATGCGGCAGCGGCCTTATTGGCAGAATCCTGGTCCTTGATGGAGGAATCATCGATGACGATCACCCGTGAACCGCTTCCGATGGTCCCCTCCACAACGTTCTTGGTCTTCTGGTGCGTTGTACTCCCGCCCTTGAAGGAGGAGGGGCTCTCCCCGCGCACCTTGACGGTGACATCCGGCTGGACGGGGGCCTGGACCTCGGCATGAATGATGTCCCTGCCATGCTTGAAGGGCTTCGGTTTCCCCCGCGAGTACTTCTTGAAGATCAGCCGCCCGTCACCGGTCATGAAGAGATCGCACCCGGTCCTCAGGGCAAGGTCCCGGAGATGGGTATAGGCATTCTTTCCCGAGCTCACGGCATAGCTGGGAAAGGAGATCCCCTCGTCCACGTCCTTGACCGTGAGATGTGCCTTCTGGGCAAGGTCCTTTAGTATGGCGCCGACGCTCTGGCTCTCGTAGAGCTGGTTCACGCGAAGCGCGGTGAGGAAGGATATGCCCCCGAGGCCAAAGACGAGCACCTTATCGACCTTTGACTCGACGGTGTCCACCGTGCCGGTCACCACCCGGGAATTGGTGCCTGCATACCCGAGCTCCACGACGACCGGATCCCCGTTCTTGAGTTTCCCCGCCCGGGTGCCGGGCTTCAGGGCGATCTTGAAGCTGTCTGCAGGGGTGTACATGTCGAGATCAATGGAGAGGGTGAGGAGATCCTGGTTGTCTGTATCAAAGACCTCTGATCCGATGGTTATCTTGTAGGTGATCTGCCTCATCCTGATCCCTGATCCTCATGCTTGCTTCGGATATCCCTGCGGGGCATCGAACAGAAACGCCTGCACGTTCCCTCACGCCCGTTGTGGAGGGTCATGTGCCGGATCCCGTGCCGGCGCCCGTTCCGCCCCCGGAACCACCGGAGGTTGACCCGGTGATCTCGACTTTCTTTAAGATCCCCTCGTAGCCCGGCTCGTCGACCATGACCTCGTATTTGCCCGGTTTCACGTCTTCCTGGCGGTATATCCCCTCCTCGTCTGTCTTCACCTGCATCTCGCCCTCGTCTCCGGTGATCTTCACCTTGAGGCCCGATTTGGGATTTCCATCCTCGTCAAGGACCTTCCCGACGATCTGGTTGATGGTCGCGGCGGTCTCGTCGGCCGTCTGCTCTGCCCACTTTTGTGCCTGGGCATTCTGGGAGGGCGGAGCAACCGGTTCGGGGGGTGGCTCACGGTACTCCCGGAGCACGAGGGCGTACTCGTACTTGTTGGGCTCGCCTGCGTTCTCCACGACGCGGAACTCCTCGATGAGCACCTTGGTCACGTCGGACATTCCCGTGATGTCGGAGTTGAAGGTGCACGCGGTGCCCTCCTTGAACTTCTGCCTGATGCGGGTCAGGTCCTCCCGCACTCCCGCTCCATGGAAGGATCCCTCAAAAGAGATCTTCACCGGTGCCCTCCCGAGGTTCTGGAAGAGGTTGCCTTCAAGGCCCGGAACCTGATGCTCGACGAGGATGCGCCGGTCCGCGGTGGTGATGGTCTTTATCTGCCGCACCTGCACGGCCCCCTTCGTCGGATCCTCGGTCTTTGTGACGAGGACGAGTTTGATGCCTTCGAGTTCTATCTCCACAGCGTTCCTCCGTACCGTTTCAGTTCTTCTGAGAGTATGGTCCCGATCTTCTCCCCGAGTTCCCGGAGTTCCCTGTCGGTATCATGGCCCTTTACGCTCACGTCAATCTGGAAGGTATTGGCAATGGAGATTTCGTTTTTGGCCGGGGGTGGTGGTGAGGCCCCCCCAAAGGCAAGGCTGATGTTCTGCCCGAGAGGGGCGACCGGGGCCTGGAACGATGGCGGGATGAAGGGCCCTCCGCCCCCCATCGGCGGGATGGTGAGCGCGAGGGGTTCGAGTACCGAGGATATGGCCTTCATGGTTCCTGCATTGGCCGGCATGAGGGAGACCATGCGCTCAAAGGGGAGCCCGGGGAGTATCTCCCGGGCCATCGGCCATGGAACCGGGAAGGTGGCTCCTGCCTCGCCTCCTCCCCCCGGTGAGATAACGCCGAACGGGAAGGTGGCTCCTGCCTCGCCTCCTCCCGCCCGTGAGATAAAGCCGAAGGGGAAGCTGGCTGCAACGGTCTCTGCAACAGCGACAGGAGAGATCCAGTCCATCCAGGGCCACGCTGCAGGCAGCCCGGCCCCGGCGCCGGCCTCGTACGGTGCCTGGAAGGCACCTGGTACTGCCAGCGGAATACCGGCCGCTGCCGCACCGCCATCGCTCCTGATGAAGGGGCTCAGGTGATCCATGAAACCGGATACCATGGAGCGGGAGGCAGCAAGACCCCCGAGTGCATGCATGAGCCCTGAATCTGCAGGGTGCTGAGGTACCGGCCATGCATGGGGTTCAATGGATGGTGCCCCCCGGGAAGGCGGTGAGATCCCCGGGCCTGTCGCTCCCGGGACAGATTGCCTGAGAAGAGGGGCAAAGTGAGGGATCTCGATGATGGGTCTCAGGGCGGCAGGACGAGAGACCGGCGGGGACGGTATCGGCGCCTCTGCCCCTCGTTCCTGACCGGGGAGCATCGGGGTGAGAGCAGGGATTATCCGGGCCTCCCCCTGGAATGCACCTGCCGACTCGTGGACCAGGCTCGTGATCTGGTGGAACAGCGCGATCTGGGCAGCAACAGGGGAGGATTGGAGAAGGTCTCGCTGCAGGGCCTGGAGCCCTGGGCCTGCCGGAGATACTTCCATGGGATGTCCAGGCACCATGGAAGGGAACCGGGGAGAGAGGGCTTCGGGAGTGAACACCCGCGGCATCTCCATGGTGCGCTCGGTTACCGTCCGGAGGAACTGACGCTGGAGTGCTATCGCTCCTGCAACCTGGTGTGATGGTGCCATCATCTTCCCATGGTCCGGAGGTCCAGGTGGCCGCACCTCGCCTGCATTCACCATCTCCCGGATTATGCGCTGGGAACTATTGACCATCCGAAGGACGCCGGGGAGGTCGGTCGGGGGATAGGGAGGAGCCCCGTATTCAGGGAATTCCTTCCCTGTATCCGGGTAGTGCAGAGAGACCCTCTCCGTGATATCCTGCGATAAGCCCGTTACCGCCTCTGGAAGGGATTGGATAATCCGGTCCTGGAGGACGCCGACCTCCTGGATGGGCGGGACCGGTCTTCGCTCCGGCATTGGGTATCCGGCCAGGCCCGCCTCGCCTTCCCCGCGCTCACCTGCTTTAAATCCGCTATAAAGGGCATTGAGGAGGAGGGAGGCAGAGAGTATCTGCGGCGGTGCAGCGGGCAGTCCGGATACGGGGGGCAGTCGGGAGGGTGCCTCCAATGGGGTGGCGAACCGCGGTTCGCTGTAGGGCAGCACCCCGCGGTCAGGACGGGGGATGAAGGGAAGAGGTGCGGCGCCTGTGATCTTCTGAAGGGTAAGGACTTCGCGGATCGTGGACTCCCGTTCCAGGAGGGATGCCAGGGAGATGGTCACGGGAATGAACGGGGAGATTGCCTGGAGGGTCGGGAGGAGCGGCTGCGGTTCCCTCTCATGGGGCACGGCCTGCTCCTCCTTCCCCTCGGGTGGGATCTCGAGGCCTGTCCAGAGGATGATAAGACGGGCGATCTCCAGATCAAGGTCAAGGGCCACCTGGTACAGAAGCTCAAGGGTTCCCTGGATATGCCGGATCTCCTTCGCAGCGGGTGCAAGCGCCCGCTGCACCCCTGCGTCCAGGGCCTCTGCCACCCGGATAAGGGCCTCCAGATCCATCACAGAACCTCGGACCTCCCCGCCGAAGCCGCCTCACTCTTCTTCCATATCGTCGGTGAAGATGATCTTTGTCACTCCCGGTTCGGTCTCCCTCGACGCTGCAACTGCCTCGAGCCTGTGGTTCAGCGCCGCAACCAGAAAATTGATCTGGGGCCGGGTGAGGTCGGAGGGCGATGCCGCAAGCTTGTACCCGTAGTCCAGGCAGAGCACCGCGAGTTCCTGCCCCTCAGGCGATCCGGCGAACCGCTTTACCTGCGCTCTTTTTTTTTAGCAGCCGCCTCGGTCGTGATGCCCGAGAGCTCGAGGATCTTGGTGCCGATGAACTCGGGAACGCCGAATTTCATCTCGCCCACCTCTTCAATGGTGAGCCTCGGCTCCACCATGCCCATGGAGACCGCGAGCCGCAGCGCCTGGAAGTTCTTGGTGAGGTCGATCCTTCCTGTATCGGGAGTCCCTGCAGGGGTGAGGGGGATGGACCCGATCAGCCCGAGCACCTCGGTGAGTTCGCCGTCGGTGAGGGGGCGGATTTCCACGTCGGAGCCGTACTGCTCCACGTGGAGGGTCTCGTGGGCCTCTTTCCCCTTCAGGATGTCCTGCTTGGTGAGCTTCTTCATTCAGGTGATACACCTTACGCCGTCTCTTCGATGGTTGTTGCCGAGAACGTGTAGACGGCAATTGCTACCCCGTTCACGTCCATGGTGAGCTCGCGGTGGTCGATACAGCATTCTTTGAAATTGGCTGTCAATTTATCAGGTGCTCCTGAGTTCCTCATCAATTGCACCGACAAGTCGAAGGAAGCATCCTTCGGGATCACCCCGAAAAACTTCTCGTCGAGTTCATTGCTGGAGGACTTGATCCGGATTTTACCTGTGATCTCCAGCATGCCGAAGTTAAATCCCCCGCGCTCCTGGGTCCCGAACCCCGGTACATCTGTCCTGTTGCGGTTCACCTTCCACTCGATTGACTGGACCCCGCTTATATCAGTGCCTCCAATGTTTACTTTACTGTCGTTTGCAGAATAAAACTGGACTGCCATTTTCTCTCACCTCCTTACGCCTCGACCTTGATGGTCGCATAGATGTAGTCCATCGCGCGCACGGGCCGGACGGCCATATCGACACGCACGATGCCCTGGGCAAAGTCCATCTGGGAACTGTAGACGTCTAGCAGGAAGGATGGCTCAGTTCCGTCGGTGCTCGGCACAATGGAACCTTCCTTTTCCATTCCTGACAGGAACCCTGAAAGGGTCCCTTTGAGTGCGGTCCTCCCGGATTCGTTGTTCAGGGTGCCGATGAAGAGGTCGCTGATATTCTTCACGCCCCGCACCGAGTGGTCCGCGATCCGGGTCACGCTTATCTGTTCCTTGGATGTCGAAATCCCCTTCAGGACAATGATGCCCCGGCCCTTCTGGGCGTCGAGCGGTATCACGCCTGCCTTCAGGAGCTCCATCTGCTCCGATGGCGTGTAGATCCGGTCAAGTTTTGCAATCCCGGAGAGGGGCTTGAACGTAGGAGATTCAAAGTAGGTCAGCCGGCTGACGACCCCTGCGACCGCTCCCAGGTAGCCAAAGGGTGCAACCAGCACGAACCGGTCACTGGCTATGTTGGTGGTCCGGTTGCAGATATCCTTTACACTCTCCCCCTTGGCAACGGTACCAAAACCGATTCGGTTCTTTGCCTCAATGGACACCTTCATGCAGTGCGCTTCGATCAGCGCGTGGATTGCCGGGTCGATCACATCGGGCGCGATGACGATGTCCACATCCGGCATGGTCTCGAGCATCTCGAGCCCTGCCTCGTAGTCCTCCTTGGCGATCACACCCAGTGTCCCGCCGGAGAGCGCTGTTTCCACCTCAGCAGGGTTGTTCCCGGGGAACTTGGCTGAGGATTTCAGGTCCTTTGCGGTGACCAGCGTGGAGTTGGCATTCAGGAACTTCACCAGGTTGTTCTCACTCTTCTTGTCCATCACCAGGTTGTCCCAGATCTCCACGACATTGACGCCATCGCCGATAAAGAGCTTCGCCGAATCCGGGGTTGAACCGGGCTCCACCTTCACCTTGATCCGGTTCCCCGGTTCCCCCCCTGCACTTGCGGTGAGCTGAACCGTATCGGAGCCATCCTTACCCTTGAGGATGAGGGACGCCTTCTCTCCACCCTTTCCGCTCAGGGAAACAACAACAACTTCAAAGACCCCGTTCTGGAATG
>Ga0315285_10009044_pt1 | contig 10199 bp, 14 predicted proteins | sample YL17G09_36_MG_FD_203698 | JGI IMG/M metagenome (GOLD analysis project Ga0315285, IMG submission 203698) | Sediment microbial communities from Yellowstone Lake, YNP, Wyoming, USA - YL17G09_36 | ecosystem: Environmental > Aquatic > Freshwater > Lake > Sediment | place: USA: Wyoming | collected... | reverse complement strand
CGCTAAACCCAAAGTGGCGCAAAGGAACACCAGGATAAACAAACTGATACGTAAGGGATTCATGTAATCTCGCTAATGAACAATAGCATCAACGTGCAATTATCTTACCCCCGAATGCCACCCGGCCAGCACCCTCCGGCAGGTATATGATGTGTACGTTTTCAGGCAGCCGGTCACACACCTGTGCAACAGTATGGGCAAGCCAGTCCGCTTCCAACTTCAAAGCATCAGGCGCCGGGTGTCCCGCCTTGAGAACCGAGACAAATACCGGCAGAACAGCCTCTGGCATACCACCGCCATTCTCGGCATAATTATCCCTGGCAATCGTCTTCAGCTTCACCCAGGTCGTACCCGGTCGTGAGCCGAAGATCTCCCCGCAGCAATTGGCTAACTCTCCGGCGAGTCCATCCCTCAGGGTTTCATTTGAGCGGATGACGATCTCGACCTCCAGGATCGGCATGAATTCACTCCTTTCTTACACCTGCTGAGCCTGGACCCTTCGATAATGCATTCCCGGGGCCTCTTCAGGCCGCGCCACGAAGCCGAATTTCTCATAGAAATGGCGTTTTCCCCGGGCACAGAACAACTGGATATCGCGGATATTGTACTCCAGGCATTGCGGGATCAGCATATTGAGTACCTGCGTGCCGATACCCCGACCCTGGTAATCAGGCGCCACGATCAGGTCATAGATCATGGCATGCAGCACTCCGTCTGATACGACCCGTCCGAAACCAACCAGCCGGTCCTCGTCATATACAGCTACAAGATACCAGCTGTTGGCAATTGCCCGGGCAAGTTCATCAGGCGTTGCTTGATACTCGAGATTCCAGCCTGTTGTTTCGAATAGATCCCAGTATTTTTTTATGGGTGGGGTTTCTTTCCGGTACTGCAGCATCAAGACCTCTCCGTAGAGCCGATGATATCCTTGTGATTGCCAACCGTTTCCAGTATAGGGCAAATCTACTCTGAAATCAACACCCCAGCTGGATATTCATCCTGATGCTGCAAGCAACGGGTTGGATTTTCTTTGTACCGATAAATATCCCCGCTGGAGCCCAAATTGTATGGGACAATTGGGCTATGAACGAACCATCCCTCGATCCCGAACGACAGAAGCAAGCCAGGATCTACGCCCGCATCCACAGGCGGTTGTGGCTGGTGGATACCCTCTTCAGTGCGATCTATGCCCTTGCCTGGTTATTGCTTGGCTGGGCGATGCACCTTAAAGATTGGTTGATGTCTTTCACGACCAATGAGTGGTTACTCGTCCCTGGCTTTTTGGCTGCTTTTGGCGGACTATACTTCCTGCTCGACCTCCCGCTCTCTTATTATTCCGGCTTCATCCTGCCCCACCGCTTCCAGCAGTCGACGCAGACACTGCGCGGCTGGATCGGTGACCAGCTCAAGGGCCTGCTGATCGGTGTACCGCTCGGCCTGCTGATACTGGAAGGGCTGTACGCTTTCCTGCGCACCTTCCCCGAAACCTGGTGGCTGTGGGCGGCTGGCGCAATGCTCCTGGTCAACGTGCTGCTGGCAAATCTTGCCCCGGTCCTGATCATGCCCCTGTTCAACAAGTTCATCCCGCTGGGTGACGAGCACGCCGACCTGGCAGACCGCCTGATCAAACTGGCTGGGCGCGCCAAAACCCGGGTGCGCGGCGTATTCAAGTTTGACATGTCCCGCCGCACCAAGTCAGCCAACGCGGCATTGACCGGTATCGGCAACACCCGCCGCATCGTGCTGGGTGATACGCTTATCAATGAGTTCACGCCGGATGAGATCGAGACCGTCCTCGCCCACGAGCTGGGACACCATGTTAACCGGGACATCCCGCTTTCGATGGCTTTCGGAACCGTTTCCACCCTGCTAGGCTTGTACCTGGCCTCCCTGGTGTTGAAAGTCGCCGCAGCCTGGCTCGGTTTTGCCGGTCCCGCTGACGTTGCCGGGCTGCCAGCATTCGGGTTGATATTGGGAGCCTACGGTTTGCTGACCATGCCGCTGGGTAACGCCTTCTCACGCTGGCGGGAACGGCTGGCAGATGACTATGCCCTGCAGGTCACCAGGAAGGCGGAAGCTTTCGCTTCGGCATTCACACGCCTGGCAAACCAGAACCTGGCAGAAGTCGACCCGGAACCGTGGGTGGTATTCATGTTCCACGGTCACCCACCCCTGGCTGAACGTATCGCAAAGGCACGATCACTCCAGGGTCAGGACATATAAGGGGCGGCCTCTGTTCCTATAAAACAAGACCCCTGCTTTCGAGGGGTCTTCAGGCTGGAAGGTAGAGGGTGGGTACACATCAAGACCGCGCCCAGGCGCGCCTGTGCCACCAGATGGGGATAATGATGATCAAAACAATCACCACAGCCATGACCAGGATGCCATCCGAGGAGCCGGGAATGGAGACCGGGGTCGGGGTTGGGACGATAACCAGTGTGGCGGGAATGGGCGTACGTGTCGTGCCAGTCAACGCGGAGGATGGCACGCTCAAAGCCGCACTCATCATCGCCAGCACGATCCCAAGGCTGAGGAGCAGGATCATGCGGAAGGCTTTTGGGGGGATCTTCATGGTGGTGAGCGATTTTCTCAATGCCCCCAGAGTATATCATGCAGCCATGGTTGAATCCCGGAAGCAAAAAGAGCAGACCTCCTGCAAGATGCGGGAGGTCGATTCACTGGCGGAGAGGGCGGGATTCGAACCCGCGAACCCTTACGGGTTACACGCGCTCCAGGCGTGCGCGCTAGGCCAAACTACGCGACCTCTCCCTGCTGCCTTTCTGGGGCAGCGGGAATTATACCAAAAAAGAACGATGAACCCGGCTGAGCAGCGAACCTATCAGGATATCAACTGTCAGAATATGGAATACTAATGATTTTTCTGATTAGATATAGTGTGTCGAGCGTGATGGGCAATGTTCAGCGTTAGGATCCATATCTTTCAAATAAACTTTAAACATGAAAACAACAAAATATTCAGAGATTAATAGGTTATTGGATAAATTGTTATCCCAGACAAAGAACATCCTGGGTGACAAACTCGTGGGTGCATACCTTTACGGTTCTCTTGTCTGGGGGGATTTTGATTATAAGATCAGCGATATCGACCTGTTGGTAGCCACGTCGAGAGATATTAATGAAGAAGATTTCAACGCGTTGAAAATAATGCAGGACAACCTGGTTAAAGAATATACGAGGTGGGACAACCGGCTTGAAATAGCATATATGTCTGTCCAGGCATTGAAAACATTCAAATCCCGAAAGAGCCAGATAGCCATCGTAAGCCCTGGTGAACCATTCCATATAAAAGAAGCAGAAAAAGGTTGGCTGATGAACTGGTATTTTATTCAAGAAAATAGTGAGATCTTATATGGTCCTTAACCTGAGACCATCATCGAACCAATATCAAAAAGTGAATTCATCCATGCATTAAAAGAACATATTAAAACCTGGCGTGAATATATTATCCATACCCGTCACTCACGGCCTTACCAAGCCTATGCAATCCTGACCATGTGCCGGGCATTGTATGCCTGTAAAAACGGCGAACAGGTTTCCAAAAAGCGAGCCGCTGCGTGGGCGAAGAACGAATTACCTGAATGGTCATACCTGATCCAGAACGCGCTCGATTGGCGTAAAGATTGGAGAAACTGGCAAATAAACCACGAGGCTTCTTATCCGGAGACAGTCAAATTCGTGTATTTTATTCTTGATCGGATCGGTAACGACCGATAAGATTGCTGAACCAATACATGAGGGTGGTCAAATTACTCACATTAGATCAAGCTTCTAATGACAGTTAATAGCGGGAGCTTCGACCAACCCAGGGGACACAGATTCCAAACTGCGCAGCAGTGTTTTTTGCAACTGAAGTCGTGCTACGATGCCACATGAATGATTTCAGTTGTTAGCCTTGTATACATAATGTCTTATGGATAAGGTTGGGTGAAAGCCATCCAGAAGGAGACTTATAGGGAGATCCTTACTTTGATGAGTACGATGCCTATTCGACCGGATTGATATTCCCTCCCTACTACATGAAATATGATACTTACAATTGCCAGGCGATCGCAAAATGGTTATATAATGAATATCCATTCAAGGAAGGCGATGGAAATGGGAAATACAGGACACTATTCGGAAATCACAAAAGCCTTGCTGGAATTTGGCAAAATACAGGAACCGGCAGAACTTTTCCCGGTCATGGTGCCGGAGGCATCCAGGCTCGTCGCAACCAATCCGTATGCGTTCGCGATGGCAACCTGCCTGGACAGGGGCACCAAAGCGGAGCTCATCTGGACGATCCCTTACGATATCAAAAACCATCTTGGTCATCTTGACCCTTCACGTATTAATAAGATGTCCATCAAGGAGCTTGAAGAGATGTTCAGCCGGCTTCCCAGGAAGCCGAGGTATGTCAACGATGCTCCGAGGACAATCAAGGACCTGACCAGGATCGTTGTCGAGGAGTGTGACGGAGATGCTTTCAGGATGTGGACAGGCAAATATGCTGCCGATGTCAAGCGTACTTTCATAAGCATACATGGAGTAGGAGAAGGCATTGCCAGCATGGCTGTATTGCTCATTGAAAAAGCCTTCCCCATTCGTTTTAAGGATCACGAACGCCCACGGATGAATATCAAGGCCGACGTTAATACCATGCGTGTGCTCTACCGCCTAGGTGTCAGCGATGGAGAAGATGAAAAGTCCGCATTGGAGGCTGCGCTCAGGATGAACCCCGAATGGCCCGGAGAGTTGGATGCTCCACTGTGGGTGATCGGGCGCAAGTGGTGTGTTGCCAGAGAGCCAGATTGCCCGCAGTGCCCGATGAGCACTGTTTGTAACAAGCGCGCCATACAATGAGGTGTTAGATGGTTATCATCTTGATCCCCTGCTGTAAACGAAAACGGCAAGGCGGTACACCCGGTTACCAGCCATCATCCCTTGCAGACTCATTAACGGCAAATACATTCGATCGTTTAATGCAAACCCGCCGCGAATTAGCCTCATTATTAGGTTTGCTCCCTGGACCAGATCTGGGTTTCACGGATAAGGGAAATAGACCAGACTTTCTGCCTGCCTACAAAAGATATACTGGTGTTATCTATCAAAAAGGAGAAATTGAATCACTATATCAAACCTTCAAAGGTAAATTGATCATTATCTCCGCCCTGTATGGCTTGCTTGATGCTAATGACCTGATCCGATATTACGAATTAAAAATGAACGATAACCTCAAAACAAAAACGCGCCTCTCCACCTGGTGGCAGCGGCATGGCTTAAGAGATATTGTAGAGGAATATATTCTGGCACAAGGAAGCCCAATGGTTCATGATCTTTTACCGGATACCTATCGTAATGCGCTTAAATCCTGGCCATTGTCAGGCATAACAAGCTATTGCAAGTATGAATATCCAGGACTTTATAATGCTTCAAATTTCCCTCGTGGTGATGATATTAGAAAGCATCTCATCAGCCAGGAAAAAGGATGATTCATTTTCCTCTATCTATGGTGAATGAAATAGGAGATTATTCTAAATTTTACTTCTTTCATTGAAATAAAAAATGTCCGCAGGGAGATGATTGACGGAGAGCGATAAAAAGCCAACCAGCAATGGAATATGACACCAGCCTCATATATGTCGATCCAACCAGCGTTGATGTGCTCCTGGTTTCCGGATTTCGTTCAATTTTCGCTCAATCCCGCCTGTACGAACCTGGCTTATAATTATCACCATGAAGGGTCAAAACCGTTTATCCATGTTTTTAAAAATCCTGCGCCGGCAGCTTCCACTGCTTGCGGAGCGCCATGGTGTTGCCAGCCTGGAGGTGTTTGGTTCCTATGTTCGCCAGGAACAGCAGGCGGACAGTGATCTGGATATATTGGTGACGTTCTCAGAACCACCCAGCATGCTCGGGTTCATTCGATTGGAAAAATACCTTTCGGATATTTTAGGGGTAAAGGTGGACCTGGTGATGAAAGATGCCTTAAAGCCTGCCATCGGCGAGTTCATTATTCGGGAAGCGGTGGCTGTATGAAACGCGTATATGTGGATTATTTACGTGACATGCTGGAAAATCCCGATAGAGATCCGGGATAGATATCCTGAAGTACCATGGCAAGACATTGCTGATATGCGCAACAAACTTCTACACGAATATTTCGGTATCAATATGCAGGTTGTCTGGCGCACCATCCAGGATGATCTACCAGACTTGATCCCTTATTTAAGGAATATTCTCGAGAGTGAGAAGTAAACGCCGGTTTTTTTCTGGCAAAGATATGATGTTTTATGGGGAGTAATATATTGTGCCCCACCTCAACTACCGACTGATGCAGAGGGACCTGGGTTCTTGCCAATTTTCCACCCACTGTGAAAAAGTCAACTTCCGAAGAGACCGTGAGTTATTACCCGTCTTTTTAGGGAGCCCCAGCAAATGAGGAAATCCAGGAGATCGCTTATGACCCGCCAACCAATACCCATCGAAAGACTTGTAGTGAAACCGCAGCATCTGTGGGATACCCAGCACCTGCTGCTTACCTGTGGTGACTTTGCCCAGGGTTCATTCAACGCAATGACCATAGGCTGGGGAAGCATTGGGGTGATGTGGGGCATCCCCTTTGTACAGGTGGTAGTCCGTCCAGTGCGGTACACCTATGAGTTCATGGAGCGATACGCCACGTTCACGGTGTGCGCGTTCCCAGAGAAATACTCAGAGGCGCTCGACCTGCTCGGCACAAAATCGGGTCGGGGCGGGGACAAGATCACCGAAGCGGGGCTGACCCCGGTCGCAGCCACGAAGGTGCAAGCGCCAGGTTATACGCAGGCTGAACTGGTCCTGGAATGCCGGAAGATCTACTGGGATGACATGAAAAATGACCATTTTCTCATCCAGGAAATTGAGAAGCAGTACCCACGCAAGGATTATCACCGGATATACTACGGTCAGATAGTGGCTGTCCTGGGTGAGGAACGATTCAAGGCTTAGACGTGATTATCTGAGTGTCAGTCCAGCCTGTGTTTAGACCCACACTATCGCCTCCTGCCTCGCAGGGTGGACAGTCTGGGCTGGATGTGGTGGACGACATGGACTGGAGATCCCGTTATACATGTCCCAGAATGCTCACAAGACCATCTTCCCTCTGTCGTCATCTGATTCCTCCTTCCTGTGATTTTATTTGATCGGTTACAAGGTGTCAGATGGTTGCATGACCAGTTCATATTATTATTATCCTTATGAACGGATATTCCAATAAACGGAGAACACAATGCAAAACATCCCCGACCTATCAATAATTGCAATCATTGGAGGGACCGGTAAAGAGGGCAAGGGCCTGGCATATCGCTGGGCAAAGGCTGGTTACCGCGTCATCATCGGTTCCCGCAGCATCGAAAAGGCTCTCGCCGCCGCCCAGGAATTGAACGACAAGTTAAATGGGACTGCGATGATCCAGGGCATGGATAACCTGCAGGCGGCTGTTGCAGCCAACCTGGCAGTTCTTACTGTCCCGTTTGCAGTCCACCGGGAAATGCTCGAAAGTCTGAAAGATGCGCTGCGGGAAAAACTGCTGATCGATGTAACCGTTCCGCTCAACCCACAAAAAGCAAGCCGGGTCCAGATGCCGCCTGCCGGGAGTGCAGCACAAGAGGCTTACGAAATCCTTGGTGATGGCAGCGAGATAGCAGCAGCTTTCCAGAACATATCGTACGAGTACCTAATGCAAGAAAACATCAAGATCAGCTGTGATGTGCTGGTCACAGGTACAAGCAAAACTGCACGCAGCGAAGCCCTTAAATTGGTCCATGCGGCTGGCCTCATTGGTTGGGATGCTGGTCCGATCGAGAATTCGGTTGTAATAGAAGGTATGACGAGCATTCTAATAGGCATCAACAAGAAATATGGTTCAACCCATGCAGGTATCCAGATCACAGGTGTGGAAAGGGAGGCATCAACGTTATCAGATAGTTAACCCCAAAGGTCACCAAGGAACACGAAGAAAATCTTCAGAAACCTTGACGCTCTTCGCGCCCAGCGGGGTAAAAACACAAGAATTCGTGGATAGCGCAAATATTGAGTAGTAATAATATTAATAGGGCTTGAAACCTCAGTTCAATAAGATATCCCTGATATCAGGCATGGGCACTGCAACGCCTGCCCCTACCATTGACAACGCATCGGTTCCCTGTATAATCCTGATCAATATAAAAAGACCATGAAGAGGACGAGTAGAGGCGATACAGCGGCACAGAGAGCAGGCGGCTGGTGAAAGCCCTGCCCGTACGAAAGCGCTGAATGGACCTCGGAGTTGCCGGGCGAACGAGAACGATCCAGTAATCCAGGCCGGCAAGCCCCCGTTAGCGGGCAAGGGTATAAACCGTAACGGTCGTACCCGAAAAGAGTGAGGCTGGCTTTTATACCCGTTGCATCACCAACGGGATTTTTTGTTAAGCAACAGCCTAAGCCGGGTGGCACCACGAACAAGCGCATTCGTCCCTGAAAGGGACGAGCGCGTTTTTTATTGGGAAGGAGTCACCCATGAATAAGAAAGGACGCATTCTAACCGGACACCGCCCAACGGGTCCGAGGCATATTGGACATCTGGCTGGCACGCTGGAAACCTGGACAGAGCTGCAGGATGCTTATGAATGCTTTTTCCTGGTCGCCGACCTGCACGTGCTGACGACCGATCACAACCATCCGGAGCGTATCCGAGATAATATCATCAACCTGCTGGCCGATTGGCTGGCAGCCGGCATCGACCCGCAGCGATCGACCCTGGTGCTGCAATCGGCGATCCCGGCGCATGCCCAGTTAGCGATGCTGCTGGGTATGCTGACCAGCGTTGCGCGGCTGGAGCGGGTGCCTACTTACAAGGATCAGGCCCGTGAACTCAGCCTGCAGCCCTCGCTCGGCCTGCTGACCTATCCGGTATTGCAAACGGCTGACATCCTACTGTACAAAGCGGATACCATACCGGTCGGTGAGGATCAGCTGCCACACCTAGAGGTCAGCCGCGAGATCGCCCGGCGCTTCAACCAGCAATTTGGCGAAACATTCCCCGAGCCGCAAGCGCTGTTATCCAACACACCGCGCCTGCCGGGAATTGACAACCGGAGCATGCACACATCATATGGGAACGCCATCTTCCTCAAGGACACGCCAGAGGAGACACGAAGCAAGATCATGGACATGTACACTGACCCGACCCGCATCCATGCGGATGACCCAGGCCATGTAGAGGGCAATCCCCTCTTTGAGTACTTTGACGCTTTTAACCACGACCACAGCGAGTTAGAAGAGCTCAAACAGCGCTACCGCCTGGGTAAAGTAGGTGATGTCGAAGCCAAGCGGCGCCTGGCTGAAGTGGTCAACTCCTACCTGGCACCTTTACGCCAGCGACGGGTTGAACTATCTGCCCATCCCGATGGGCTACTGGATATGTTGCGAACAGGGACCGAAAAGGCGCGGAAGATAGCGGAGATAACCTTGACAGAAGCCCAGGAGAAAATGGGGTTATCCTTATCCAAAGAAGTAAAAGTGCCAAAGCCTGGTGTTGAAGCCTTAAACCCGCTCCTTTACATACCCTGAGGCCGGATTCCCGACCAAGGCGAACCATGCGAAACCAGAACCGCCCACATTTTTTCCAGTGGGCAGATCAGCATTTAATAACGGGAGAGGTACAGAAAAACACAAGCCAGCTTCAGGCTCGGCAGGTTAAATATCCAGGTTCCTGACGTCCCTGGCATGAGTCTGGATGAAACGTTTACGAGGCGGGACAGCCTTCCCCATCAGCATATCAAAGGTGCGGTCGGCTTCGGCGGCATCCTCTATGGTCACCAGCAGGAGGGTGCGGTTGCTTGGGTTCATGGTCGTCTCCCACAACTGCGGGGGATTCATCTCGCCCAGACCTTTATAGCGCTGCAGGGTTGCCTTCTCGCTGCCGAGTTCCTTGAGCACACGTTCCTTGTCAGCATCGGTGTAAGCAAAGCGCACCTGGTTCTTATATGCAATGCGGTATAGCGGCGGCTGGGCAATGTATAAATGCCCATCATCGATCAGTTCCTGCATGTAGCGGAAGAAAAAGGTCAGCAGCAGGGTGCGGATATGACTGCCATCCACATCAGCATCGGTCATGATGATGATCCGGCCATAGCGCAACCCCTCCAGGCCGAAATTGTCGCCAATGCCGGTGCCCA
>Ga0315285_10009043_pt1 | contig 10200 bp, 4 predicted proteins | sample YL17G09_36_MG_FD_203698 | JGI IMG/M metagenome (GOLD analysis project Ga0315285, IMG submission 203698) | Sediment microbial communities from Yellowstone Lake, YNP, Wyoming, USA - YL17G09_36 | ecosystem: Environmental > Aquatic > Freshwater > Lake > Sediment | place: USA: Wyoming | collected... | reverse complement strand
TCGTCGTGGCACACAGCGAGGATTTGAAAATTCGCAGCAGCTTCGATGGACCCGAGGGACGAGAGCAGCAGCGTTTCGCCGTCGCCGTCGGCGTCGCTGCCGCGAAAGACGACAAGCGCGAGGGTCGGGCCGCTGTCGTTGCCGTCGCCCTCTCCTTCCTCTTCTTCGCAGTCTGGCGGGAAAGCTTCCGCTGCCCCTCCGCTTCCCACGAAGAGCTCGGAGAGGTCCGCGAGGACGATGCCGAGGTCTCTCACGCGCTGCCTCGAGCGCCAGCGCGCGGGCAGCGCCGCGACAAAGCGGGAGAGGTGGAGGCGGAGGTCGACGAGGTTTGGTCGATCGGTGCTGCCATCACCGACAGGTCGTTCCTGTCCCTTTTCGCTGCCGCTCTGGATGTGCTGTTCAGAAGGGGCACTCCGGGGAGAACAGTTGCCGTCGCCACAGCCGCCGCGTTCCTCGCCTCCCTCGCCGCGAGGTATCGGCGGGGAAGAAGAAGAAGGCTGAGGCATCGATTTTTTCCTTTCAACTTTTGAATTCGGTTTTGCCCCTCTCGGCTCAGAAAGCGAGACACGACGGAGAACGGGTTAGCCCCTACCCGAGTGATGCTCTCGCACCTGCTGCGCGCCGCCGCCATGTCCCCGACTCTTCGCGTCCAGTGCGCGGCCTCGACGACGAGATGCGCTCGCGTCGCTGTCGTCGCCGCCGCCCTCCCGCGAGAGAGGATAACCCTCGACGGCGAGCTCCTGTTTTGCGATCACCAACAACGCTCGAATTCGTCTTCGTCGGCATCGACCTCGACCTCGACCTCCTCTTCCTCCGTTGCCGTTGCCCGCCCCGAACGACAGAGATCCCCGATACCCTCCCGCGCCCCCCCGCCACCCAAGATCGCCGTCGTCTCCGGCGACCCCAGCAAGATCGCCTCCGTCGTCCCGAGCGCCAGGCCGGCGACGCCGCGCGAGGTCGACGAGCTCGCCGAGCTGATCTCTTCTTCGGAGACGGTCACAGTGTTGACAGGGAGCGGGATCTCCACCGAGTCCGGAATCCCCGACTATCGCTCGCCCGGGTCCGGGGCCTACGCCACGGGGTTCAAGCCCATGACGGTAAATTTTTTGGAGGACAAAAAGGGCGAGGGCGAGAAAGGTGAAGGAGAACGAGAGGGAGAGAGAGGGCGACCCCTCACTCTTCTTTCTTCTCTTTCCGGGGAAAAAAAAAACTCGAAACAGGTGCAGCAGTTCCTTTCCGGCCCAACCGCGCGGGCCCGCTACTGGACCCGCAGCTTCTTTGGCTGGGGGACCTTCTCGGCCTGCAGGCCCGCTGCCTCGCACGAGTCGATCGCGAGGCTGCAGCGGCTGGGGTGGGTCGCGAACAACGTCACCGTCGGCGACGGTTCGCTTGGTAATGGCGGCGGCAAAAGCGGAGCCGTCGGCGAGAGCGGCGGCGGCATCATCACGCAGAACGTCGACCGCCTCCACCAGGCCGCGGGGTCGCGCGGCGTCCTCGAGCTGCACGGCACGACGCACGTCGTCCGCTGCTTGAACGCGGAGTGCGACCACAGGATCCCGAGGGCGCGGTTCCAGGGGATGCTCGAGGCGCTCAACCCGGAGGCCGCCGCCGCCGCGGCCGCCGCCGACGCCGCCGCCGCTGCCGCTGCTGCCGCGGGAGCGAGGGAAGCGAGGGCGACCAGGACCGCCAAACCGGCCGAGCCCGGGGGACTCTACCGCCGGGACGCGGCCGACGACGGCGGCGGCGCCGGGAGTCCGAGGGGCGCGCCTGCTGCTCCTGTCGCCACTGTCGTCGGAGGCTGCGGGGCCGTCGCGGACGACGACCCTCTGCTCTCTTCCTCCTCCTCGACCCCCTCGCCGACGTCGACAGACCCGCTCCGCGCCGTCCACGAGGGGGCCGAGTCGGCCCCGATCTCCGTGCCGTTCCGCAGGCCAGACGGAGACGTCGAGGTCGCAGACGCCGGGGAGCGGTTCTCGGTGCCGAGCTGCCCCGAGTGTGGGACGGGGACCCTGATGCCGGACGTTGTGTTCTTCGGGGACTCCCTCCCCAGGGCGCGGGCCGAGGCCGCGAGGGCCCGCGCCGCGAGCTCCGACCTGCTGCTCGTCGTCGGGACGTCGGTCCAGGTCTTCTCGGCCTTCAGGCTCGTGCAGGCCTGCGCGGACAGCGGGGGCAAGGTCGCGATCGTCAACGCGGGACCCACGAGGGCGGACTCCCTGGAGGCGGTGGTCCTGAAGCTGCCGTGCCTGGCGGGAGAGACGTTCGCGCGGCTCGCGAGGCACCCGAGCCTGGCGATGCCGCGGCCGGTCGGCGCGGCGTCGTCGGCGGGGACGAGGCCGACGTGAAGAGCCTCTTTTCTTCCTTGTTGTGAACTGTAAACGACCAAGTGCTTTCTATACTGTTACAGGACTCATGAATCAATTACGGTATGTCAGTGCTCTCTCAGAGTGGGAGCGAAGAAGAGCCTCGCCGTCGTCGTCGGCGTTTCCCACTTCTCCGTCGCCGTCAAACTCAAAACCCGCCGTTGCCGGCAGCCGCGGCGTCGGCGACCTCCTCCCCGAGCGCCCGCTTCAGCAGCGCCCCGTCGACCCTCTCCCACCACCTCCTGCCTCTGCCATTTGCTGCCCCTGCCCCTCCTCCCTCGGCGGCTGTTGCCGTCTTCTCAGCAACAACAGCAGCACCAGCAGCACCAGCAGCGGCAGCAGCAGCAGCAGCACCAGCAGCGGCAGCAGCGGCATCGAAATCGGAAACGGCCAAGATCTCGTCGGCGGCGGCCTCGAGGTAGCTGCCGCGGCCCCTGTCGTCCCCTGTCGCGCCGCCTCCCATCCCGACGCCCGTCCCCGTCCCCGCTCCCGCTCCGGCCTCCTCCGAGGCAGACTCCAGGAGCGCGGTGGCCGCGGCCGCGGAGAGCTCCGTGCCGGTGGCGGCGGCGGCCCAGAGCACGCGGGCGGCCGCGGCGGGGGGCAGGGGGACGTGGTGGCGGTCGACATGATGATGATGATGAGGAGCCGCCGGCGACGCCGGCGACGAGGCAACGCGCCCGGCGGCCGCTTCGGCGAGCTTGGAGAGGAGCCCCGCCCTTCCGCCGTCGTCGCCGCTCTCACCAGAGCCGGAGTCGGCCCGGAACCCGAGCAGCGCGAATCCCTGGAGCGCCGTCGCGGCCTCGCGCTGCCCGACGGAGGGGGCGAGGCGCAGGGGGGGCTGACGGCGAGGAGGAGGAGCGAGGCCTCGCGTTTCGTCGCCGCCCTCTGTTGTTCCTTTCTCCTCCTCCTCCCCCTCCTCCTTCTCCGACCCCTTCTCCTTCTCCTTCTCCTTCTTGTCGTTCAGGAAGAGGGCCTCGAGGCAGGCTTCCGCGAGCCCCGGGAGCAGAAGGGGGCCGGCCCGCAGGGAGCCCAGCGCGTGGAGGCAGGACGCCACGTGTCGCGCACTTGGCGGGTTGCTGCGGTTGCTGCTGCTGCTGCTGCTGCGAGGAGGACGAAGAGGCGCTACGCCGCCGCCGCCGCCTACGCTCCCACGTCCTCCTCCTCCTCCTCCTCTCCCGCCGCCGCGCAGCCTCGCCAGGAGCGCCCCCTGCAGCCTCTCCAGGACCGCGGCCGGAAGCGTCGACGACGACGACGACGACGACGAGCGAAGAGAGGAAGGAGAGGAGGCGAGCGAGGGAGGGGCGCCGGAGGGATCGGAGGAGGAGGGGGGGGGAGGGTCGCGAGATGGGGGCGCGAGCCTGGCGAGGGAGGTGAGCGCCCACGCCAGCGCCTTGGCCGCGGGCGGGCGCCTCTGCCGCCGAGCGGAGCCGACGTCGGCCGCCTCTGCTTGCTCTCCTCGTTCCTCTTCCTCTCCCTCCTTGCTCCCCCTCTGCTCTTCTTCCTCCTCCCCGGCAGAGACGGCGTCCGCTAGCGCGCAGATCGCCCTGAGCGTCGGCGGGGAAGCCCAGCCGTGGAGCGGGGCCAGCGGCGACGCCGCGAGGAGCGTCGCCGCCCGGAGCGCCGAGGCCGCCGCCATCGGCGAGGGCTGCGGGAGCCCGAGCGGGCGGCGGCGCCCGCCGCCCGCGGGGCCACCGCCGCCGCCGCCGACGAGCGCCCTCGCCGCGGCGGCTACCAGGGCCCGGGACGAGGCGATGTCCCTCCTCGCTGCGACCGAGGAGGCAGCAGAGGAGGGATAGCTGGCACTGGGAATTCCGCCCCGGCTCTGGCTCTGGCTCGCTGCTCGGAGCATCATCTCGCCGTAGGCCAGCAGGAGCTTCGCCGCGGCGCTGGGACCGGCCTGAGGGAGCCTGAGGGCGGCGCAGCCCGCGAGCGACGCGACCGTCGACGGGCCCGGATCCCACCGGAGGACCCCGAGGGCAGAGAGGGCCGCGGCGGCAGAGCGAGGCGTGACCGCCGTCGCCGCGGACAGAGACGGTGGAGGCGTCACTTCCGCCCCGGGCCCGCCGCCGCCGCGCCGCGCCGCCGCCGCCGCCGCCGCCGCCCCCGAGTCCAGGGCGAGGGAGATCCTGATGCGCTCGGTCTTCGACAGGGAGGCTAGGGTCGCTCGCGCGGCCGCGGCGGCGGGTGAGGGCGGGGGCGGGGGCGGCCCCGGGCGCCGCGGGGAGCCGAGCGCCGCCAAGCCGGCGACGCACGCGGCGGCCGCCGCACCGCCGAGGGAGGCGTCGGGGGCCTCGGCGGGCGCGAGCCGGCCCGCCAGGGCGGCCGCCCAGCGCGGGGCCAGGTCGACGAGCGAAGGAGACCGGGCCGGAGGAGGAGGAGGCGGCGGCGGGGGCGGGGCTCGTCGCCGGCCCCGGGCTCGAGGAGGAGCGCGGGGAGCGGGGGAGCGGCGGGCGCCGCCGCCGCCGTCCCCCCGCTCCTCGCCGCGCGAGAGGGCCTCGACCCTGCGCCAGAGCGCCGCGTCGTCTCTTAGGTCCCAGACCGAGTAGGAACTGGACCGAAAAGATGAGGGAGAACAGCAGGGGAGGTCCCCGACGGCGGCGGCGAGTCCCTCGAGCGAGGGGGCGCCGCGGAGGAGGTCGCTGGAGGGAGGGCTCGGCGGCGGCGGCGCGGCGGTCGCCTCTGTCGCGGCCAATGTTGCCGCCCATCGCGAACGGCCCGCCGCGCCGCCGATGCCGCTATTGCAGCTAGCGGAGCAAACAGCCGCAACGGCCTCAGCAGCAGCTCGCCGCATGAGGCCGAGCTCTGCCTGGGCTTGGCGAAGAGCGCCCAAAGCAGCTAGAAAAGAGAGAGAGAGAGAGAAAGGGACGATGGAATTGTGTTTTGGCTTGCATTTGTTTCCTCGACCTCGAGAAAAAAACCATTTTTTTGTTTTTACACCCCGAGAAAACGAGAAACTCTCACCCTTCTCGAACCCTCATCCGCCCTCCTCCTCCTCCTCGTCGTCGTCGTTGCTGCCGCTCGCGTCAGCTGCGGCCCACGCCGACCCAAGCCTCGCCTTTAAGATGTCCAAATTTGCCGCCGCGAGCCCCTCCGTCGCCAGCCTCCTGCACTGGTCCCACTCAAAGTCCTCGGCGGCGTAGGCGGCCCTCACCTCCATGACGCGCAGGGCGAGCGCCGGGTTCCTCCCCGAGAGCTCCGCGAGCCAGAGGTCGCCCTTGCCGCCGCCGCCCTTCCCGGCGCTCCTTTTCGGCGGGGCTACCGACGAGGACGAGGGCTCCCCGCTGCCGCCGCCGCCGCCCTCTCTGCTATCTGCCCGTCCTCGTCCTTCCCCTTCTTCCCCGCCGCCGCCGCCGCCGCCGCCGCCCGTCTCGTTGAACGTCGCCAGCGCCGCCGACAGGTCGTCGTATCCCTTCTTGTCGTACGCCGCGAGCCCGCCGCGCCCGCTCCCTTCGAGCTGCGCCAGGATGATTTTCGCGGCGGCGAACGTGAAGAGCGTTCTGAGGGCGTCGCTGGCGACGCGCTCCGGGGAGCGGCCGCCGAAGCTGTCGCTGTTTTTTGTTGTTTTTTGTTTCCATTTGCGTTTGGTGAGAGGGAGGGGGCCAGCGAGCGAGCAGGAGGGGGCGCAACGGGGCCGGAGGAGCAGATGTTGGTCTCCCCCATCCAATGCAAATCTACCTGGGAACAAAGGCCCGGGGGGGGATCTTCACTCGATTCGGATCCGAGAGCGACCTCCGTCGTGTAACCGAAGCGCGACGAGGAGGAGGAGGAGCAGGGGCTTGACGCCGAGGTGCCGTGGCCAGCCTCATGGCTGTGTCGTTCTTTCCTCGAGATCGCTCGAGGAAAGTGAAGAAGACGGAGAAAAAAAACTCACCATTTTCTCCGGGCCCTCGGCGAGAGCGAAGCGAGTGAGCGAGAGAGTCCGCTCTCTGAGAGAAAGCGAGATAGGTGAAAGATAACTCGCTCGCCTTCATCGGCTCCTCTACTTCTGTGAGTGCCTGCTGCTCTCGAAGATCTCGCCCTTTCAGGCTCCTTGAAAGGCCTCACGAGACCGCGTGGAAAAAGGCGAGAGAAGAGAATACGGCGACTGAAAAAAACACAGAGGCATCAAAAGATTGATCGATGGCCGACGACGACAGAAGAGGCCTCTTCGATGCCTCCGCGTCTGGTGGAGACGACGGAGGCCGTTCCGCTCGTTCGCCCTCTCGCTCCCGGAGCCCTCAGCGTGCTCCCCGAGATGCGCTGGATGCGTTCCTGGTAAGGATGAAGAGGACACAGAGAGAGAGAGAAGCAGTTACTTTTCTCTCTTCGACCGTCGTCTCCTCAACGTCGACCTTGTCTCTTCAAAAAAAAAAAACCAAAAACCGAAAACAGGACCTCCTCCCGGCAGACGAGGGCGCAGCGGGGGCGGGAAGCTCGCCGCCGCCGCCGCCTCCTCCCGAGACGACAACGACCGTGAGACCGAGGCCGGCGAGGCCGCCTCCGCCTCCGCCCGTCTTGCGGCGGCCCCCTCCCCCTCCTCCCCCTCCATGTCCGCCGCAGTCAGCCTCGACCCCGGCGTCGACCTCTTCTTCTTCCTCCTCCTCTTCTTCTTCTTCGCGGAAAGGAGGCGGCGCCGTCGACCCGCCGACGGAGGCCGAGGCCCTCCTCTTCTCCGAGGCGGACGCTGACCGCGACGGCCGCGTCACGGGAAGCGAGGCCATCGCCTTCTTCGGCAGGTCGCGCCTCCCTCCCCGGACGCTCGCGGCGATATGGGACGCGGCGAAAGGGGTCGGCGTCGGCGGCGTGAAAGGCGACGACGAGAAAGGCGGCGACGGCGAAAAGGAGGGCCTCGACCTCGCGCAGTTCTGCGCCGCCCTCCGTCTCGCCGCCGCGGCGCAGCAGAGGAGCAGCAGAAGCAGCAGCAGCGGCAGCTCTGTTTTCGCGCCTTTGGACCTGTCCGCGGCGGGGAGGTCCGGGGATCCCCTGCGGCTGTACGACGAGGGAGACGGCGTCGGCGGCGGCGGCACCGCGCCTCCCGCTCCCCTGCTCTCGAGGCGCCTCTCGCGCGTCCCCAGGATCGGCTCTGCCGATCCGGACGAGCCGATCCAGCCCGATTCGCCACCCTACCCCGCTGCTGCTGCTGCGGCGGCGGCGGCGGCGCCGCTCGCCGACTTCTCCGCCGTGCGAGCCGCAACGGCGGCGGTGGCGTCGGCCGCCGCCGCCGGCCAGGCGAGGAGCCAGCAGCCCGCCGCTCCCCCTCCGCCCTCCGCCGCCGCCGCCGCCGCCGCCCCTCCCTCGGGCCCCGTCGCCCTCGACGTCCGCCTCCCGCCGCTGCGGCCCAGGACCTCGGCGCCGCTCCGCCTGCTCGCCGCGGGGGCCGGGTGCCTCTTTGCGGCGCCGGCCCTCGGCGGCGGCGCGCTGCAGTGGGCGGGGGCGGCCTCCGCGAGGCTGCGCCCGCCGCGGGGGAGCCGCCGCCGTCCTCGCGGGGACGCTCCCGCCGCGGGGGAGGACGGGGACGCCGCGCCGGCGGCCGAGGTGGCGCCGCAGGTGCTCCAGCAGCTTGACGAGGGCGTCGGCGGCGCCTTTGACGGGGGCGTCGGCGGCGGGCTCGGCGGCGGCACGCTCGGCGGCGGCGCTCCGCGGTTTCCCCCTTCCTCTTCGTCCTCCTGCTCCGCCGCCGTCCCGGCCCCCGCCTCCCCGGCGACCTCCTCCCTCTTCGACCCGCAGCGCCGCCTTCTCTGGCTCGGCCACGAGGACGGGAGGGTGAGCGCCTTCGACCTGGCCCCGGAGGTCGAAGACGAGAACGAGGGAGACGACCAAGAGGAGGGGGGCAGCGGCCAGCAGCGGACGGGGAGGAGGAGGAGGAGAAAGACCCGCTCCGCGCCGCTGGCCTCGGCCAACCCGCGCCTCTCGTGGCAGGCTCATCGAGGCGGAACCGCCGTGACGTCGCTCGCCCTGACGGCGCAGGGGGAGCTGTGGACGGGGTCTTCTCGGGGGGCGCTGAGGGCGTGGGACCCGAGCGCGATCGAGGAAGAGAGGGGCGGCGGTGTGGGGCCTTCTTCTTCTTCTTCGGCGCTGTCGTCGCCGCCGGCATCGCCGCCGGCAAACTTTGCTCCGGGCTCGTCCTTCGCCCCGCGCCGCTCGCGCGCGGCCACGCTCTCCTCCACCTCGACGTCCTCCTCTTCGACGACCTCGTCTTTCTCCTCCCCTCGCGGGGTGAGCCTTGCGGAGCCCTCGCCTTCCTCTCAGCAACAGCGGCAGCAGCAGCAGCAGCAGCAGAGAGCAGCCCCCCCTCTCGCCCTGCTCCCGAGGCAGCTCTGCCGCCCCGGCGGCGCGAAAGCCCACGGGGGCGGCGTCTGCGCCGTCGCGGTCTCTGCGAAGGGCGGAGTCGTCTGGACTGCGGGCTCCCGGTCTCTGGGGCTGTGGTGCGCCCGGTCGGGGGCGTTCCTCGGGAGCATCGAGCCCGGAGCTTCGAGCTCGAGCTCGACGCAGCCTCAGCAGCAGGCTCCCTCGATCCAAAACGCCGGAGGCTCCCCTTTCCACTCCTCTTCCTTGTACTCGGCCGCCTCTGAAGGAGGAGCCCTGCGCGCCTTTGAGGAGCAGCGGGAGCGCGAGCGCGAGCGGGAGCAGCAGCAGCAGCAGCAGCAGCTCGGGGGCCGCGTCGACCCCTCGCACGGCCTCGACGCCGACGAGGCCTCGGGCGACCCGCTCCTCGCGGCGCCGCCGCCCGAGGCGCGCGCGGCACTCGCCGCCGAGCAGCGCGCGTGGGCTGCGGCCTCGGCGGGCGGCGAGTCGCGCTCGGCGCAGGAGGTTCTGGGCGCGATCGCGGCGCAGGGAGGGAGGGCCGCGGCGGCGACGGGGCGCGTCGCAGCAAAGCTGATCGGGAGGCTCGGCGCCCGGATCGCGCGCGGGCTCGGCTCGGACGCTGGCGACGGCTCGAGCGGTGGCGCTGGCGGCGGCGGCATCTCTTCGGACGGCGCTCCGTTCGGGTTTGGCGCGTCGCTGCTGGACGGGCCGTCTTCGGCTTCGAGCTCCTTCTCTGCTGCAGCCGGCGGGAGCGCCTCCTTCGGCCACGGAGGCAGCAGGCAGCAGCAGCAGCAGTCATCGCCGCTGCAGCCCCCGCCGCCGCTGCCGTCGACGCTCTCCGCCGAAAGCAGCAACGAGCAGCTGCAGCAGCAGCCCGCCACCCCGCGCGACGCCAGCGGCCCGCGCTCCCTGGCGGCCCTTCCCGACGGCACCATCGCCGTCGGCTCCCGCTCGGGGCGCGTGACCGTCTACAGCCCCGCCGGAAGGAGGCTCTGGAGCGTCGACCTTGCCAGCCGCGGCGGAGGGCGCGGCGCCGCGGTCGCGATGGTCGCCGCCGGGGTTGGAGCGGCTCCGTCTTTCCGCGAAAGGACGAAGAGGGAGCAGAAGCAGAGGCCTCTGGATCTCCTCTCTGGCGACGACGACGAAGGCGCTGCTGCTGCTCCTACCGACGAAGGAGAAGAAGGCGACGGCGAAGACGAGGAAGAGAGTCGAGGGCAGGAGAAGGGAAGGCTCTGGGTCGGCACCGCCGACGGGTCCCTCTCGGTGCTCCGGGCCTCGGACGGCGCGCTGCTGTCTTCGTGGCCGGCCCACGAGGGCGGCGGCGTCGTCGCGCTGGCCGCCTGCGGCCCCCGCAGGGTCTACTCTCTGGCCGCGGACGGGTCGCTGCGGGCCTGGTCGGAGGCGGGGAGCTGGCGGTGGCAGCGGGGGCGGCGACGCGCGGGGGCGGAGGGCGCGCCGGCCCCCGGGAGCGGGGCGCCGCGCGCTCTTCCCCCTGCCGTCGCGGCGAGCAGGCACCTCGCCGTGGCCCTCTCCGCCGCCACGGCCCCGATCCTAT
>Ga0315285_10009041_pt1 | contig 10201 bp, 6 predicted proteins | sample YL17G09_36_MG_FD_203698 | JGI IMG/M metagenome (GOLD analysis project Ga0315285, IMG submission 203698) | Sediment microbial communities from Yellowstone Lake, YNP, Wyoming, USA - YL17G09_36 | ecosystem: Environmental > Aquatic > Freshwater > Lake > Sediment | place: USA: Wyoming | collected... | reverse complement strand
ATTATGAGTACCAAAATATAGAGGTTTGTGATTACTGCACCCCAAATATAATTAATAGTTCTTGGAGTGATTGGTTGAATCTTACTTGCCTTATTGACAATACAATGAACCAATCAAGATATTTGACTGAGTATGATGACAATTATTGCGGTGAAATATCTAATATTACCTATTATGAATATCAAAATATAGAGGTATGTGATTATTGTACTCCAAACATTATTAATACCTCTTGGAGTGATTGGTTAAACTTGACCTGCCTTATTGATAATACAATGAACCAATCAAGATATACAATAGAGTATGATGATAATTATTGTGGTGAAATATTCAACAATACCTATTATGAGTATCAGAATATAGAAGTTTGTATGTATGGTAATCATCCTCCTGTGATATATTACACTTCTCCATCACCTATAATAGTTACAGGTGGTTTGGGGCAAAATATAGTTTTTAATATCGAGGCTAATGACAGTGACGGTGATTATATAACTTATAATTGGACAGTGAATGATGCTGTAGTTTCAACTGCTGAAGATTATACATATCCTTTATCTAGAGGTTATATAGGATATATCTATACAATCAAGGTCACTGCAACTGATGATTCTCCTTATCATCTTTCAGACAGCAAGTATTGGAACCTTACAGTCCTGTTCGGTCACTACACAAACTACACAACAAAAGATTTCAGTGATATAGTCATAGACGGAGTTGGCACAGCAGGAGCTTCTTTTGTCGAGTTTACAGATTTGATGGTTATAACTCTTGTTGTTCTCATTTCTGGTACATTGATAGTAGGTTATATAGTCAAATTCAGGAAATAGAAAGATTTATATAATTTACTAAAAGAGCAACGAGCAAAGAGCAACGAACAATGAGCAACGAGCAAAGAAAAAAAAAGAGGGTGAAAAAAATGAAAAAGATTTTGATTCCATTATTGATATCAATTTTTATAGCAACTGTTTTTATATATTCGTATGAACATGGCAATAATGTGATTGGTGAAGATATCTTTTATATGGTTTCACATTCGGAATATTGGTCAGGGGAAGAAGGTCAAATCATAGCAAGGTTATATAATTGGCAGGGAGACCCGATAGATGTTGATAACTGCACTGTCGATATCTATTATCCTGATAAGACATCTTTTATTTCTGGAGGTTTGACAGATGATAGTTTAGAGCTTACTACAGCAACACATTACTATAACTTTACTGTTCCTGATGTTGAGGGTGTTTATTTGTATATGGTCACTTGTAATTATCCTCCTAACAAGGTAAGAAGTATCTCTTCAACATTTCATGTTTCACCTGCTTTGAACGAGATAAAGGTTGTTAATCAAAGTATAGTCGATTTGACTGCTCAGGAACTTTCCCATTTCAACACTGTACAACTGAATTTCAGTTTTGTTAATGGAGAATTAGTGTTTATAAAAGATGATTTGACAACTATAAAAGTTAATTTGACAGACATTCACGATGACACTAATTATATTAGGGATAATATGCTTACAGAAACATTATTTACATCTAATATTACAACTGTGTTAAATAATCAGAATATTATCATCACTAAAGAAGGTGATATATTGAATAATATCACTGTTATACAGCAGTTCTGTGACAGTGCAGAAACTTCTGGAAGTTCACTTTGTTTATGGGTTGACGAGATAAGAAACAAGGTAAATGATATCAATTTGACTATGTTTAATTATAACTCTTATTTGATTGACATCAACCAGACAACTTATAGTACCTATGATTATATGACAGGCACATTAGCGACAAATATAAACAATATCTTTGAAACTACTCAGAGAATAGAGACAAATACTATTCAGATAAACAATACTGTAAACACAATCAAGCAGAATCAGGAAGATATGGTTTATATGGAAGTAACGAGCTAGTTCTCAAGAATAGAAACATTTATAAACTATAATCATAATATTCTATGGTATATAGAGGTGTTTATATGTATTTCAAAAAGAGGAAGATTTTAATATCGTCTTTTCTATTACTTTTTGTTCTCCCTTTTGCTTTCTCTGAACACTATAATATAGTATCTCAGAAGCCTATAGAAGAAGAGAAAGTAATACTGAATGAACAGGATATATTACTTTATAGTACTGAGGATGAAGATGATGAAGATGATGATGATGTTAATGGAGATAATTTTTTCTTAGACCAAAACAATTTTTTCAAAGAAAAAATTGAATTTCAAATTTTTCAAAAGAAAAATTTGGGGGAAAAAGAGGTGTTTTCATTATGAGAAAGATTATTCTCTTTCTTTTTATTTTTTTAATATCTTTAATATCTTCTTATTCTTTAGATAACTACCAAATAACATCCAAGATTCTTATGAATCCTTTTTACCGTGTTTCTATGTTTCAGAACACGAATTACACATATGATTTTTCTATAAATCCTCCAGACAAGATTTCTAACGTTCTTACTGCACTAATAAATTTGCAGATTTATATAACTCCAACTGTAACTATCAGTGCTTGGGTTAACGGAACTCCTTGTGATACTCCTTCTTATACTGTCTCAACTACGTATGCTTCTGCTGGTCAGTCTTTGATGACATTTGACTGCACTAATGTTGTTAACAAGCAAGGTTATTATCGTCTTACTCTTAGACCGACTTCTGCAAATACAGGAGCCTCAACTGTCTGGATAGATGTTACTTATAACAATAATCAAAGTGATTATGTTGGTACTGTCGGTGTAGTTGACAGAGTAGATAATGTTTCTTCTGTTGATAATGTTAAAGGTGTTGTTACAAGTAAATCTTCTTCTTTGACTATTCATGGAACGGAATATGTTGAAGGTGATGATGGAACGATATTCTTATTGTTGAAAGATGCTAATGGTATTCCTATTGTAAATGCTTCTTGTACCTTAGACATTTACTATCCGAATATAGCAGGAGAATTACATCCAAAATGGGTTAATAATGGTGTGATGTTATATAAAGAAGAAGGTCTGTATTTTTATGATTTTACAGTTCCTTTAACTACAGGATTATATATGGTTAATGCACAATGTGTTTATTTGACTTCAGAAAATTATTTTTATACATTATCTAAAGGTTTTGGACCAATAAGAAATGTAACTTACGGCACTTATACAGGAGATTCATTTGTCTTGAATGATTATCAGGAATGGTTATATGTTCAGTGTGATTCAGGCATTGCAGGTAGTGGACAAAAAGCCTGTGATGCTTCTAATGAATGGAATATTTCTTCAACAACATCAGGAAATGTAACAGGATTATCTGTATTGTTTTTAGGTGAAAACAACGGTTTTGGTATTATGACACAATATTGGTGGAATTGGACAGGAAATTCTTGGGTTACTCTACCAAATACTTTGACTTTTAAAGCAACAGCATCTACAGGAGTTCCATCTGGTGTAGATGAATATTTATCTAATACAGTTCCTTTATCTGCAATAGGAACAGGTACTAATAATGGATTAGTAAGAATACGTTCTAATACTGTTGCAGGTAGTACATTTAAACAGTTTAATAATTGGTTAATATTAAAGACTATTCAATATAGTTCATCTATACAAGACTTGAAAGGTAGTGGAGAAATTCACGTTTCAAGTTCAGAATCTGGTGTTAATAGGTTTTTTAAAATATTATCTTGTGATGGATATGCCGATATGAGATGTGGTGTTTTTACTGATGATGGTGAATATGATTTAGAAGAAGGAGAGATTGAAGATTTCTTGAATATCAGTGCTTCTTCTACAAAATCAGCAGTGATAAATTATGAAACACCATTTTCTGTTGATTGTACTGCATTATATTGGATTAAAGAATATAATGGTACTGATTGGGTGGATTTTACTGATTATACTGTTTATTCACAAACATCACAGGAAAACTGTGTAATATCTTTAAATAAGGATATTATATCTGGAACTGAATATCAGTTTTGGTTTAAAATGGACAGTTATATGACTTGGGAAGTGGAATACACAAGGCAGATTGAAAATGCTATAAAACCATATATTGAAACATTTTGTGCTGATAGAAATGTTACTTATGATACTCCTATCAATGAAAATACTGTTATGCCTGATGATATAATAAGTGAATATTGTTATAGAAGCTATGATGATTTCTATTGGATAGATAATTATTATAATCTTTCTTTAGATGTTGGTGTTGCAGGAGAATATTCATCTTATCTGCAAGAAATGAGATTTTACAGAAAAGAATTATACAACAGATATCAATTTTTAAATCTAAATAAAGACAGTTCATATAACTTTGCATATACTATTTGGGATAATCCTTCGAGAAATCTTACTTATTATCCTTCACAAGTCAATCTCTCAAACTATACCCAGATGATACAAGATATGTGGTTAAATCAAAACAGAACATTAAGTGAGATGGGTGTTTTGTGGATAGGTGGCAGTGAATATGATATAAATGAAACAACAGGAAAGATAATTGTTCGAATGGTCAACTCAAATGGTGTTCCTGTTGTTGGAGGTATTTGTTCTGCTACTATAATGTATCCTAATATGTCAGCTTATTCTAATTATTCATTGACAGAAATTACAATTCGTTCAGGTATGTATTATAGTGATTTTATCATTCCAAAAACTTTAGGTATATATCCTTACGGAGTTGACTGTACTCAGGGTGGTAAAAACTATTATCTCGCAGATTCATTTCATGTAAGGGATATGAATAAGGAAGTCTGGTATTATCCTCAGAATCGTTCTCTTACAGACAATGGAAATCTGTTAATTTCTGAATCTGTGTGGCATTGGGAAGGTAGTATTGTTGATAATATATTAGATAAAATCTCTCAGTTCATATGGAATGCTTTAGGAGCAAAAGCGGAGATATTGACTTAAAATGGGACAAGATGAGAACATAAACTATGTTATAGGAATTGCAGTTATCATAGTGATTGTTTTTGCTTTTGGTTATTTTGGTATTAGATATGTAAAAGACTATGTTGACAATGTGTTTAGTTCACTTGTAAAAAACAATACGCAAAATAAACCACAGTTAATAATAAATAATGATAAAAATCCTGTAATTTCTTTTGTTTCTGAAACAGAATACAGCTTGAAAGATGGCAGTGGTTCTACAATAATAAAATTGGTCGATTATAAGGGAGACAAGATAAACACTACTTGTTGGGAGAAGATTTTATATCCCGACAAAACCACATATATTGATTGGAGTGAAATGACATCACATATGGAATATAGCAATTATTATTTCAATTTTAATATTCCTGATATAATAGGTATTTATGACCAGGAAGTCAGATGTTTAGTCAATAATAAAAATATCTCTTTGGGGAAAGGTTTTCACGTCAGTAATATCACAAATGTTATAGATGAATTGAAACAGGATGTCATGGTGGTTGTCACATGAGCAAAGTCTTGATAACTTTTATGATTGTCTTTATTATAATAGTAATAACTATGTTCGCTATGATGAATGATACATTGAGAAATTCTTTGAAATCATTATCACCAAAATCAAGCTTAGAAAAATCTCAGGAAGATTTTTCTGATAATATGCGTATCGTGTCACATTCGGAATATTGGTCAGGCGAACGTGGTCAAATTTTAACAACCTTATTAGATTATCAAGGTGTTTCAATAACTGACGCTAACTGTACTGTTGACATACTTTATCCTGACAGGTCTTATTTCAAGCAGGATGAACAGGCAATATTTGACATTGACAGTTATTATTATACATTCATTACTCCTGATATCGAGGGTGTTTATCAATATAAGGTATCTTGTTTATATCAAAATGGTAATAAAGAGCGTTCTTCAATGAACTCATTCCACCTTTCTCCTGCTCTCAATTTTGAGAAGATAATGTATGACAATCTAAGTAATCAGATAACAAATCTTTCTAATCTTGAGGAAGTTCATTTTGCCCAGACAACATATAATCTGACGCAGATAAAACAGGATACTGAATATATCAGGACAACAGTGGATTATGTCTCTTCAAATATGCAGACACAGGCACAAGCACAAGCACAGTATAACAGTGTTGTTCAGAAACTTGATGAAATCGCAAATTTCTGTGGCACAAATTACACATCACAATCCTTGTTATGTCAGTGGGTTAATCAGACAAGAGATAGTATTGAGGATATTAATGAAACTATTATTATAATGAATCAAAGCATAGTGACTATAATAAATCAAACACAGTATATAATCAATCAAACAAATATACTTATAAATTTCTCGGAGAATCTTGTTAACGAGATAAATATAACTGTAAATCAGTTAATTCAGGAAAATCTTGTTGATGTCATGTCAAATATATCAGATATGCAGAACGATTTGGAGATATTGAAAAACACAACAAACATATCATTAGATGTTCTTATACAAAAGATAGATTCACTACAACAAAATTTTACTGATTTAAGGAGTGATATTTCCTTATTGAGAAATGAAGCATTAGCATATAATAATTCAATCTCTTTAAGGCTTGATAATTTAGATACTGAAGTTAACGGTGTTAAAGAACAGGTTATACAGATTGAGAATAAGTTAGACTGCAATAATACTGTAAATGTTGTGTGTGATATGATACAGGAGTTGATAGTTGATGTCATTCAGGTCAATGAAACATCAAATTATATAAGGGAATATCTTGAAAGCATTATCACTGAATATCTTTTGAATATAACTAATATTACAGTAGGTGTAGGTGGTTATACATTTAAAGGTCCTTCTGAAATAGATTTGCTGATAGACTTATATGACGGAGATGTTACTCGTTACGGTGGTAATGTGGATTTTGTTGTTGAACTCATATCCCCGGAAGATTCTAACGGCTTTCTTGAACTGTACATAAATGATGTTCTCAATACAACATTATCATCTTCTATACTTTGGACAACTTTACTGATGAGCCAAGGAACATATATCATAAAGGGCAGATTCACAGGCGACGGTAATTATTCTCCCACTACAAAATATCACAAACTGATTATCTTATCAACAAACAATATCCCTATAGTTAATTTGATTAATCCAATAAATTTGTCGTCAATAAATCTTCCATACAATATCACGTTTGATATATCAGATGACAGTGATTTATCAGTTGATTTGATGTTATTCAGTAATAATGTTTATAATATGACTATTGCAGGTGATATAAGTAAAAACGACACAAGTTATTATTGGAACACATCTTTTGTCTCTGGTTTTTATGACATAGTTTTGAGAGCTTGTGAAATTGGTACTGAAGATTTATTTTGCATTAATGATACTCATTCAATATACCTTAATATTTCCTGTATTCCTAATTGGGTTCTGATATACGACGCTTGTCAGATAAACAACACTCAGTTTGTCGTCTATAATGATACTGACAGTTGTGGCATTTCAGTTAATCTTCCTGCTGATAATGGAACGTATGTTTATTGTGATTATTGCTCTGAAGATATTGAAGTTCATTATATTCCTGAGATATGTCCTGAAAATCAGACAAGATTAAGATATTACATGGATAATAATTATGATACTTGTTGTTTAGTGACTAATTTGGTAAGTGATTGTTCTATTTATTATTATCCTTATCTGAACGAAACTGTCAACTGCACTTATCTTTCAACTGACATAACATTGAATGTTGATGATGAACCTTATCTTAATGACAGGATTGATATCATGGCAGATATAAACATAAGCAACGCAACAAAATGCTGGTCATATGTAAAGAGTGAAAATGGTGTTTTACAGACATCACCGAGAAAGACAGTCTATTCAGACTCTTTGTTCTTTGCGAAGAAATCAGAATCGAGGGAGTATTTCACTCCCGTCAATGGAAGAATCAACGCATATTATACTGATGAGAATCTGATTCCTAGTAAGCAGTTTATACTAGGTGTGAGTTGTTCTTTAGACGATGGTTCTGTAGTCTCAGGAGAACAATATATCACTCCTAGATATGATGATTTACGAAAAGTAACTGCAAGAACTGTATGGGGTGTCACTGAAATTCCTGTATTGCTGTTTGTATCTGTATTGGTGTTGATAGTCATAGGACTGGTAATATATGCTTGGAAGAAATAGATGAGGTAAAAAATGAAAAAAATAATATTATGTATTTTGATGTTGTTGTTGTTCGTGAATATAGTTTATGCCGTGAATTGCAGTACTTTAGACACTACTATTTCCATAGAAATAGATGATAAGCCTTATATTGCAAAACAGAATGATTTTTTGGCAGTATTGCCTGTCGAGTATAGGACTCAATCTGTCAGGTGCTGGTCTTATGTCACAGCAGACAATAATCTGCAACAGACAAATCCTCAGCCTGTGGATTATTCAAAGACATTCTTTTCCTTTGCCAAAAAGACAGAATCTAGGGAATATTTCACTGCCCAGAACGGCATAGTTAACGCCTATTTCACACAGAAAAATCTAGTCGCCTATACTGAATTTGTTCTTGGAGTTAAATGTGTTTCTGAAACCACAGGAGATATAATAATAGGAGAGAAATGTATTACTCCTTACTACAAAGAGATGAAAAGTGTTGGTACAAGAGCTGTATGGGCTGTAGAAAATATGGATATGATGGTTGTATTGTTGTTTGTGATTATCTTTTTGATAATCTTTATGGGATATTATTGGAGGAGAATAAAAAGAAGATGATAAAGACAATAATTATTTTTGTATTATTTTTGTTAGTTTTTGCTATAAATGTTTATTCGAGTTGTACTGATAGTGATGGTGGTTTAGTATATACTGTGAAAGGTACGGTGCATAGCGGTAATATTACTGTGTCAGATTATTGTTTTGATGGAATACTTACTGAGTATAATTGTTCGGGTGGCAGTATAATTAATGTAACTAAGGGATGTTGGGAAGTTGGTGCTGATTATGAGTGTAGAAATGGCAGATGTTCTCCTGTTAGTTGGGTGGCATTTGATGGTTTTCCACAAGGAACTAGTTTATCAACATATGTTCTTCGTTCATTTTCTCCACAAAGTTCTATAGTAAGTGTTAATTTATCTTCTCCTATATATCCACCTTTTAGTGTAAGTGGATACATAGATGGATTTACTTACAATTCTTGGTTCTATTTAAAAAGTACATCATATACTAATGATAGTTATGATGGTATTGCAGTAAAAAATACGAAAGAGAATGGTGTAAGTGGTTATGGAAAAATTTATTTAAAAGATATAAGTGGCAGTTTTATAATGTGGAACGGTAAATGGATAGCATATGATACGATGTATGTAGTTTTTTATAAATACGATGATGGTACTTGGAGAGTGACAGAGAGGTCTACAACAGGTGGTGGTACAGTAACGTATGTTAGTAGGAATGATAGTTCTTCATATAATTGGAATAGGATGGATAATTTAACTATGCTTTCACTTGCACTGCAAAATGTTGTGCGTTTTTATGCTGATACCAGTACTACTGTTTCTGGTATTAATGTATATGAATCAGGTGCAAAATGTAATGATAGTGATGGTGACTATAATTATACTGTAAAAGGAGATGTCACGACACAAAGTACTAATTATAGTGATTATTGTTTAGATGATAGTGTTGTTCGTGAATATGCTTGTGTTGATGAAGTAATGGATTATATTGATAAGAATTGTAGTGATTTTGGTGGAGGTTATGTATGTGATGATGGTAAATGTAAAGAAAGTTTATATTTCTGTAATGATAGTGATGGCGGTTATGATATATATAATAAGGGTGTAGTTTCATTATATTATAATAATACATTAAATGAAACTTTTATCGATTATTGTTATACATACAGCAATCATACATATCTAAGAGAAGGTGTTAATAGTACTTGTGATATAGGTCTAATAAGTTTTATAGAGTATGCCTGTCCATATCTGTGTTTTGATGGCAAGTGTGTCATTAATTGCACAGATAGTGATGGCAGTAACTATTTCTTGAAAGGTACTGTCTATTATAATAGTACTTCAACATCAGATTCTTGTTATAGTGGAACTGAAGTAAAAGAACAAATCTGTCTAAATTATACACGACAGGAAATAATAGAAGACTGTAAGAATTGGGGCAGTAGTTTTATATGTGCTTATGGTGTCTGTTCACTTCCTTATGTAAATTGCACAGATAGTGATGGCTTGGATTATTTCAACAAAGGTTATGTTCTTGATGATAGTTATCCT
>Ga0315285_10009039_pt1 | contig 10202 bp, 8 predicted proteins | sample YL17G09_36_MG_FD_203698 | JGI IMG/M metagenome (GOLD analysis project Ga0315285, IMG submission 203698) | Sediment microbial communities from Yellowstone Lake, YNP, Wyoming, USA - YL17G09_36 | ecosystem: Environmental > Aquatic > Freshwater > Lake > Sediment | place: USA: Wyoming | collected... | reverse complement strand
GTCAATGCCCTCCAATGGCGGGAGATTGACAGTGTAGCGGGCTTCAGGAGAGTCGGTCTCACGATCCGCGAGCCGAAATCACTGTTGTGGTGGCGGCAAATCGGTCGTCACCTTCGGACGGACTGTCAGTGCGCCTCTGGACGTTCGCCTACCGGGGGACCGCAGACACCAAGCACGCTCTACTGCGGCGGGAACGGGGGCTGCTGAGGCGGCTGCATCGGGGGCATCATCTGCGCCTGTGCCGCCTTCCTCTTCCTGCCGCGCACCACCGCGCCTATGACCGCCACGATGACGATGATGACGATAAACACGAGAACGCCGACAAGCCAGTCCGGGATTGCCGGAGCGAAGGTCTTGATGGTCACCGTGTAGTCAAGATCGTCCGGGTATGAGGTTGAGATCGTAACGGTGAAATCAGTCCCGTCGTCAGAGCTGACAGGGAATTCATTCGAGTAGCTCTGGACGCAATTCTCCTGGGAGTAGGCCACCAGGTATTGGGATTGCATGGTGATGTCGTGCCCCTTGGAGAAGAAGAGCAGGGCGCAACCACCAGGCGTGTTGACACTCACTGAATACTTGATGTGCTCTCCCGATTTCGCCGTGAGCTCGAAGTTGTCCATGATCGAGGCGTTGCTCAGAATCACAGTTCTCGTGTAGTCTGACGAATCCACACTGTAGACCGTCGCCGAGGCGGGCGTGCTGCCGATCAACAGAAGCGCAGCGAAGACAGCCATGCACACGCTGACTGACCGAATTCCCCTCATTTCAAACACCCTTGGAGCGGGAGATTGGGTGTACGATACTTAAAGGTTCCATCGCCCTGCCAAGCCGAGCGGCGAATCCGCGTCAAGATGTGCGGCTGAGCCGTCTTCGGCAGCGGTCATGGCGGCGCTACGGCAACTCGCCGGGAGATTATCACTTCTGATTTCACTTGCGTCGCTTGCGGGCCTTCTTCTTTTTCTTCTTCGGCCTGCCTATATGGAATACGTCCAGCCAAATGCCATCCACGGCCTTCACGAAGGCGAAGTCCCAGTTTCCGGACTTGATCGGCCCGATGACCGGCGGATATCCTGCCTCCTTCAACCTCTCGATCGCTCCCTTGAAATCGTCCACCTGGAAGCCGAGGTGATCCAGCTGCTCGCCCTCGGAATACGGCCCCGCCACCGGGCTGCCCTTGTCGTACCAGTTGAGCTCCAGCCAGCACCTGCCGTCCTTGCTCTCGAGGTTCGCGAACTCCCCCTTGTTCCAGGGCGCCTTGATGCGCCCCAGGAGCTTCATCCCGAGCGTCTTCGTGAAGAAGTCTATCGCAGCGTCAAGGTCGCGGACTCTGACTCCGGTGTACCTGAACTTGAAATCCATGGTCCTTACTTCTCGTCTTCCTTCTTGTCCTTCTTCCCCACCTTCTGCGCCGCCTCCCCTACCTTGGAGAACGCCTTCCCGGTGAAGCGCAGCGCACCCTTGCCCACCTTCTTGCCCACGTCGATGGTCTTCTCTCCCACGTTCTCGACCGTGTCCAGCGTCTTCGTTCCCACGGTCAGCTTCTTCCCGCAGCCGGCACAGACCTCCCAACCAGCCTGCAATTCCATTCCGCAATTGTCGCACTTCATATTGTCACCTCAAAGGTGAGCGGCCTGGCAGTTGAAAAATCTTTACATGAGGGCCCAGGCGAACAGGCAGGGTTCTTGAACTGCGACGTATATAAGGTGCCGCAATGCGCGTCACCATCCTCGACGGGTATGTCGACGAACCGAGCAACCTCGGCGTCCCGCCGTTCATCTCTCCGTACCCCCGCTACCTCGCTGGTGCGGTGCTGGAATCGGGTCACAAGTACGAGTACCTGACGATCGACCAGGTCCGCGGCGGGAAGCGGCCGAGGGGAGATGTCCTGGCGGTGATCTCAGGCCCCATCGTCCCGGGCAAGTACCTCCGAGGCATGCCGATGTCCCAGAGGGAGATCCTCCAGCAAGCTTCTTCCTTCAAGGGGACGAAGATCCTTGGCGGCTCGCTCGCGCGCTTCAGGGCCTATGATGCCGGGCTGGAGAAAGCGTTCGACCATGTGGCAATCAGGGATCTCGACGCCTGCGTCTTCGAATTCCTGAATGGCGGGGACTTCAAGGACCGGGACAGGACGATCAAGGAATGGGACAGGTGGGCCGGGCAGGGCGCCGAGGTCGTGAAGAGCCATCCCGACTTTCCAGAGCCACTCGTGGCTGAGCTCGACGCGAGCAGGGGCTGCGTCCGCTACATGACCGGCGGCTGCTCGTTCTGCATCGAGCCGATGTACGGCATCCCCAAGTTCAGGGCGGCTGATGGGATACGAGAGGAGGTCAGGCGGCTCTCCTCGCACGGCGTCGTGAACTTCAGGCTCGGCGGGATGGCGGACTTCTTCTCCTACATGGCGAAGGGCGTGGGCGAGAGCCCGACCCCGACGCCAAACGTGCGGGCGCTTGACGATCTCCTGAGGGGAATCCGCAGCGCAGCCTCGAATCTCAAGGTCCTGCACACCGATAACGCCGACCCCGCCATGATCGCCGCGCACCCCGACCAGTCGATGGCGGCGCTCAGGCTGCTCGTGAAGTACACCACGCCTGGCAACACGTTGTCCCTCGGCATGGAGAGCGCCGACCCGGAAGTTGTCGAGCGCAACAACCTCAACTCCACCCCGGAGACCTCGCTCAAAGCGATCAGGATGATCAACTCCGTCGGGGCGGAGCGCGGCGAGAACGGGCTGCCGAGGCTGCTCCCCGGGCTGAACTTCGTGCTCGGCCTCGACGGGGAGACGCAGAACACATTCTTCCTGAACCTCAAGTTCCTCAGGACGCTGCTCGACCGCGACCTGATGATCCGCCGCATCAACATCAGGCAGGTGAACCCCGTGAGGCGGGAATTCAAAATGAAGTTCAGGAACCTCTTCCGCTCGTTCAAGGACCGCGTGCGCCTGGAGATCGACCACGAGATGCTGAAACGCGTGGTGCCCAGGGGCACGATCCTGCGCAACGTCCGTACGGAGATGCGCGAAGGGAAGATGACGTTCGGCCGCCAGGCGGGGACCTACCCGCTTCTCGTCGGCCTGCCTTACCCCCTGGAGCTCGGTCAATCCATCGACGTCATGGTCACTGACCACGGGCAGAGGAGCATCACCGCAGTGGAACACCCGCTGGATGTGAACAGCGCCCCCATGGCGGCGCTCTCTGCGATCCCCGGGATCGGGAAGAAGAGGGCTGCGAGGATCGTGAGGTCGAGGCCGATGAAAGGCCCGAAGGAGCTGCACGCTTGCCTCGATGACGATTCAGCCGCGGCGAGTGCGGAAGCCTACTTGGGCTTCCCGAGCGGCTGAGGCTGCTCGCTCCCCTTCCCGAAGACCTCGTCCGCTTTCGAGGCGAGATCCTTCTCTTTGTCCGCGGTCCACGCCCCGGTCCCCAGTATGTGCTCCCTGACCTCGATGTCCTTGTAGGGCATGACGTCGATGACCGTGGGGATCCTGATCGCGTCCCCGATCACCGCCACCGTCCTCGGCGGTATCGTCGAGATGATGTTCTGCCACATCGCCCTGTCCGGCACCCCCGCCAGGGCCGACTCCACGTCCGAGGGCTCCTTGAGCGACATCACCAGCCTGTTCGCGACCTGGCTCCGTACCTCCTGGTCTATCTGAGACGGCCTCTGGTCCACTATCGCCAGGATGAGGTTGAACTTCCTCGTCTCCCTCGCTAACTTGGAGAATATCGTGTACGAGGAGACCGCGGGGGCGAGGAACCTGTGCGCCTCCTCCAGGAACACGATGAGCCTCGGGAACTGCTCGTTCATCTCCGTGTACTGCTCGAACAGCCGCCTCGCGAGCACGTTCGCCAGGAAAAGGTAGACCGTCGAGTCCGTCCCGAACTCCCCGAAGTCCAGCACGATCGACTTGCCCTGCTTTATCACCGCCATGAGCTGTCCGAACGCGTCCTTCCCGCCCCCCTTGCGGATGAACGGCAGCCTGCTGATGCGGGACATCCTCCTCTGAAGCGCCTGCGCCGTGGCGGGGTGCATCTTGCTCTCGTCGAGGTTGGCCGAGTCAAGCGTCCTGATCGCGGTGATGAGGTCCTTCTGCCCCTTTTCCCTGTCTATCTGGTAGATCATGTCCACCATCTGGTCTGACAGGTTGTTCAGCGCAACGACCAGGTCGTCCGGCTCGATGAACTCCGGCTCCAGGACGAACTGCCTCGCCTCTGCGTTCTCCGGGTCGAGCGAGAACACCTCGACGTCGTGCGGGAAGTAGTACTTCAGCCCCTCCGTGTTGTCCGTGTTCGAGTACACCCCGTACTCCCCGTGCATGTCGAAGATGAGTACGCTCCCCGCCTTCTTCGCGAGTATCGCGCAGCAGAGCAGCTTGTTGAGGATGCTCTTGCCGACCCCCGTGCGCCCGTAGATCGCGAAAGGCTTCTCCACCAGCTTCTCGAAGTCCAGCTGGACGTAGAACGGCTCGACCCCCGTGATCGATCCTATCGTCGCGCTCTTGGCGGTCGGGTGGTAGATCAGCTCGACATCCTCCTTCGTCGCGTGCCTGCACTCCGAGAAGTACGGCGGTATCGTCTGCGGCTCCGACAGCTTCCTGTTCTTCTTCTCGATGAGCTGTATCGGCCTGAGCTTCGCTTTGCTGTAGAATATCGGGCCCGCGAAGCCTTCGTGAGTCTCGCCCGTCGGCACGATAACGTTCCCCATCGCGCAGCCTGCGAGTTGCTCCGCTATCTCGCTCTCCTCGTTGAGTATGTCCTCGACCATGCAGTAGAAGTCGTACGTCTTGCCCTCCACGATCACGGGGTAAGCTATCCTCAGGTCCTCGGGGTTCTCCAGCTGCAGCGTCGCGTAGAGGCCGCCGAGCACCGACGCCGAGACTATCTCTCCGATCTTCATCTTCTATCCCTCGAAAGCCTGTCAAGATACTCGTGGAACGCGCTCCTCTTCCGCCCCTCGATCTCCGTGAGCCCGTCGAGCACCTGCCTGGGGTCCATGCCCATGCGCACCGCGAGCTTCATGACCGTCTCCTGGTAGGCGCCTCGGAGGTGGCGGACGGTCACCGCCATCCTGTGCGCCTCGACGAGGGGGAGCGGATATCCCACCGCCAGCAGCGACCTGCAGTACGGCGCGACGTGCCCGAACGCCTTCTCCGGCTCTCCCTTCATGGTGCCGAGGTCGACGCGGAACCACTTGCCGCTCCTCGAGTGGAACCTGCAGTAATAGACGTCTCCGTAAAGGAGACCCTTCTGCCCCTTCTCGAACTTCTCAGGCGCCCTGATGAAAGCCAGCGCGCCATCCTCCAGCGACCTCTCCGCGCTCTTCAGCAGGTCCTCGTCCGTCAGGTTGTGCCCGAACGCGTGCAGCTGCGAGTCCTTCGAGATTCCCACCAGGAGATGCCCGTTCTTCTCGCAGACCTCGACGAGCCTCCCGATGAAGTCGCACTGCTTGGGGAACGTGGACAGCGCCCCGTCCACCGCGATGATGCAGCCCTTCGTGTCCTCCGCGACGTTCACCGCCAGCTGCCCCTCGATGAACCTCCTCCACTCGTTCACCATCTCCCTGTGCTGCTCCTTCGAGCCGCGCGTGAACTCGTAGAGCGTCTTGTAGAAGTCCCCCTGGCGCTCCACGAAGGCCTCGTAGGTGTCGATGCCCACGACCCTCTGGATCATCCGCCAGTCCTTCTTCGCGAAGTGATCCTCCTTGAAAGAGTAACGAAGCAGCGCGACCGATATCATCGCAAGCCGCCACGAAGAAATGTTGAGCAGGAAGCTGTACGACCCGTCGACGGCGATCATGTCCATCGGACGAGCCTCCTCCGCGAACCCGCTGAACCGCAGCCCCGCCCCGACATCTCCCGCCATCGGCGCGGAGTACTGCGCCCTCGCCGCCTCCAGCTCCTTCCTCATGTCCTCCGCCAAGCTCACCTTGCCACCTCCACCCTGCTCTCCCCCCTGTCGTTCATCTCCACGTGCATCCTCGACTGGAACCTCTCCGCGACCTCCGTGAGGTGAGTGATGAGGATGACCTTGTCGAAGAAGTCCCCCATCCTGAACAGCTTCTGCACGAACAGGTCGCGCGAGACCTCCGTGTCCAGCGAGCCCAGGTCCCCCTCGTCAATGAACAGCATCTTCATCCTCCCGTAGGTCCCGCCGATCTGCGGCATGCTCGCCAGCTGCTGAGCGATCGCGAAGCGCAGCGCCGCGTTTATCTGCGTCCTCTCGCCGCCGCTGAACTCCCCTATGTCGTGCCACCGCCCGTCCACTCCCTCGACGCTTATCCTGACCCCGTGCCTGCCCGACTCCTCGTAAGTCTCCAGCCTCACCTTGTTGAACCGGCCGTCCGTCATGTCCGCGAGGTTCCTCGACGCCCCTATCTCCAGCGCGGGCATGAGCTGGTCTATCGCGAACTTCACCACGCCTCTCTTGTGGAACACCTCGTCCTTCAGTATCGCCAGTATCTCTCCTCTCTCGCGCAGCCCCTTCAGCGACCTCTCCGACTCGGCGATCGTCGCCTCCTCCGCCCTGAGGTCCTCCAGTTGCTTCGCGAGTCGCTTCGCTGCCTCCTCGCTCTTGCCGAGTTCTCTCGCCGCCTTCTCTGCCCTCGACCTCAGCTCGTCGAGTCGTCTCCTCGCCTCTGCGTACGCCTCCTCCGCGTGCTTCCTGTCCTCCAGCGCCTTCGAGACCGCCAAAGCCTCCGCCTGCGCCGCCCCCCTCTGCTCCTCGAGGTCCGCCACCAGCTTCGCGGCATCGCCGACCTCCTTGAGCTTCGCCCTAACGCCCTCGATCTCTTTCGCCTTGTCCTTCAACCTCGCGACGACCCTCGCGATCTCCGACAGGCTCCTCTCGTCGGCCTGAGTGAATCTGACGCTGTCCCTCGCCGCCATCGCCCTCTGGACGTCCTCCTCCAGCTGCTTCAGCTTCGGAGCGAACCCCTCATCCTCCCGCCTTATCTCGTCCTTCATCGACCCAATCTGGCGCTTCAGCTCGTCCAGAATGAACGAGTCCTCGTTGATCTTCCCGACGCGGACGCTGACGTCGAGGAGTCTCGCCTCCGCCTCCATCCGCTCGTCCCTGATGCGGGCCAGGAGGTCCTCGTTCCCCGCCAGCCAAACGATCTCCTTCTCGATGCGGTCTATCCGTTCCGTCAGTGTGCCCTCGCTCCTCAACAGTTCGAAGGCCTCCTCCTTGCCCACGTCTGTCCTGAGCCTCGCTATCCTCTTCTCCACCGGGAACAGCCGCTCCGTGATCGAACTCAGTCGCAGTTTGTGCTCCGCCTCCGCGTCGCGCTTCCTCTCGACCGCCGCGTCGACGTCCTTCTGGACGAGCTTGTGGCTGCTCTGCCTCTCGGTGAGGGCCTTCTCTTCCTCACGTAGCTTCTCGTAGTCCCTCAGTTCCTTCTCGAGGCTGCTCTCCTTGCGCCTCAGCTCGGCGGACTTCTCGGCCTCCTTCCTCTCTTTCTCCAGTCGCATCGTGAGCGCGGTCACGCGCTTGTCCGCCTCCGTCACTTTGGCGGTGAACTGGACGTATTCCTCGTGCCCCGCCTCTTTCTCGTGAAGATCGGCCTCCGCCTTCGACAGCGCGGCCTTGAGTCCCTCGTTTGCAGCCTTGTCCCGCGCGAGGTTCTCCTCGACCTCCTGCAGCTCGTTCCTCATCTCCGGCATCTTCGCCAGGAGTCCGCGGCGGATCTCTATCCTGCGCTCGACGTCCTCCGCCTCCTTCTCCACCTCCTTGAACGCTTCCTGTGCCGCCTCCTGCGCCTTCTCGAAGGTCTCGAGGCGGAACAGCTTCTGGAAGACCCTGAGGCGGTCCGAGCCCTTCTCTGACCCGAGCTCCTTCATCTCCTCCTGACGGACGAACGTGGAGTTCTTGAAACCCTCATAGTCGAGGCCGACGATGTTCACGATCATCTTCTCCTTCTCGGGGATCGTGCCGCCGAGGGAGCCGCCATCCTGGTGCAGGTCCAGGAAAGAGCCGTTGCGCGAGTTGAAACCCCTCCTGACCTCGTAGCGGCGGTCGCGCTGCCTGAACGCGATGCGGACGTGGCCTCCAGGCTGGAACAGGTCGGCCGCCTTGATGTTCGACGGGGGGTCGGTCCTCGTCGTGCAACCGTAAAGCGCGTAGGTGATGGCGTCGAGGATCGTGCTCTTGCCAGCCCCCGTCTTTCCCGTGATCACAGTGAATCCTGGCGGGAACAGGACCGATTGCTTCCCGCCAACGTACCTCATGAATCCATCCATCTCGACTTCCTCTATGACGAAGCCGCCGGCGTCCTCCATCGTCACTGGTGAAGCACCTCCATCAGGAGGCGCTCTCCCTCCTCCAGTATCTCCGCGCGGCGGGGGTGGTCCTTGTACTGCTGCGAGACGAACTCCCTGAGCAGCCGCACAGGGTCGAGCGTGAACTCCTCCGCCCTGACCTTCTCCCTCTCCGGCGAAGTCCAGACGAACTCGTAGCTGAAGGAGTCCTTGAGGCGGTCGGAGAGGACCCTCTCGTCCACCCGTCCCCGCATGGTCTCCGGTATCGAGACCTCGACGCGGAGCATTTTGGCGGCAACATCACGTGGGAGCGCGGCGAGGATCTTGGCGGTGGCCTCGTCCGAGGGCCCGACATTAACGGGGATCTTGAGCATCTCGCGGACGGGCAGCTTGATGAATTCCCAGCTCTTCTCATCGGAATGGAGGATAACGAACCCCTTCTCGTCGAGCCTCTCTCCCCAGTCGATCCTCTCCGGAGCACCCGTATAGATCAGGCGGTCCCAGAGGACCTGGTGCTTGTGGATGTGGCCGAACACTGCAAGGTCGACCTTTGGCGGTAGAATCTCCCGCCCGAAGGAAGTGTCTCCGGGCAGGACCTCGCGCGTGGTGATTGACGAATATTGTGCGCCTTCGATTTCGAAGTGTCCGAAGAGCAGCGTCCACTCCGCCGTTGACTCTTCAGCCCGCTTCCGTATCCACTCCCGCCAGATCGCCTTGGCGGCATCGAAGGCCCTGTCCGGTGGGATTTCCTCTTTTAGATTCTGTCTCGCGATCTCGATCACCTGGTCAGGGTGCAGGTACGGCATCAGGATGAACGCGATTCTCTTCCCGCCAATCTCTTTCTCCATGACCGTCGGTCTGCGGATGACCTTCACGTGTGCGTATCCCCGATAGTCGTCCAGCGATGTCGCCCTGTTGAAGCTCCGAGGCTGGTCGTGGTTCCCCGCCAGGAGCCAGATTTCGATCCCCGCTTTGCCGAGCGGCTCGATCACGTCCCTGCGGACCATCTCGCGGAACGTCGGCGCGATGTGCGCACGGTCGAAGAGGTCCCCCAGGACGCAGAATAGGGCGGCGTGGTTGTCAATCGCCCATTTAGCCGCCGCGGCGAAGTTCCTGTGGAGGTCGAGGGCCCTCTCGGAGATGCCCGTGTCGGGGTCGACGCGGATCCCGAAGCCGATGCCCTCATGGACATCCCCCACGCACACTATTGGCCGCATCGGCTCGGCATCTCTGGCTGCCTATATATGAGCTAGCGGAGAAGGTAAGCGAAAGTTGCGGACGGAAACCCGACACCTGATGGCGGCTTGCTATTTCTCCACTGGCGGGCTCACGTGCATGGACTTCATCAATCCGATTGAAACCCATCCAATTTTGCTTTGTCGATGAGCACGGCAGCCGGCTCGAATCGGGCCAAATGTAAGATCGGAACGCAATCACTTGTGTAGCCCGGTCCCGATGCCTGCGAGCTCTTCTGCCAATCGCCTCCGTCTCCGAAAATCCTGCTAATGGTTATGTTGAGCCTTCCCCACTTGTGCGCGTATCTTACCGAATACTGGTGAGTTGCTTGGTCACGGTGGCAGTACACGACGTGGTAGCCTCCGCTTCTGTCGATCACAGCTCCATCCGGATAGATAGCTTGCGCCCCGTACTGGGGATCCACGACCTCGGTGGTCATGTTCGCGCCGACCTCGGTTCGGAGCATGTACCAATTTGGGGCGTGGAAGATGTGAACCTTTGAATCCGAGTCGGTGACGATTGACGTATATGCAAGTCCGCTGGAAGAGACAAGCCTGAGATCCCAGCCAGTCCCGTTCAAGCTGGCATAGGCGATCCACCCTGACCGCGATGGCGGATCCGCGAAATCCTTGAAAAAGGAGATGTGCGGTCGGTCTTGCGCGTCGAGCGCGAGTGAAGGAAGTCCGCACGCGCTTCCCCAGCTCGGCAAGTCTAG
>Ga0315285_10009037_pt1 | contig 10202 bp, 9 predicted proteins | sample YL17G09_36_MG_FD_203698 | JGI IMG/M metagenome (GOLD analysis project Ga0315285, IMG submission 203698) | Sediment microbial communities from Yellowstone Lake, YNP, Wyoming, USA - YL17G09_36 | ecosystem: Environmental > Aquatic > Freshwater > Lake > Sediment | place: USA: Wyoming | collected... | reverse complement strand
CGGCCGGCGAATCGTTCGGGTCGCCGCTGGTCCGCCAGGCATTGGAAGGCTCGGCGCGCTCGGTCCGCGAGGGGCGCCCGCTGTCCACCGGCCTGCGCGAGTCCGGCTTCGTTCCGGAGCTGGCAATAGAGATGGTGGAGGTGGGCGAATCAACCGGGGCGCTGCCGCAGATGCTGACCAGCGTCGCGGAGTTCTACGAGGAAGACGTCAACACGCGCCTGCAGGCCGTGCTGGCCCTGATTGAGCCGGCCATCCTGCTGGTCATGGGCGTGGTGGTGGCCTTCGTGCTGGTATCGTTGTACCTGCCGATCTTCTCGCTGGCCGACCGGATGCATTGAGGGATTGCGGCATGCGGATTGCGGATTGCGGATTATGGCGTGGGCCGGCAATCCGCAATCCGAAATCCGCAATTGACTGATGATGACCGAAGCGTTGTACAAGAACGGAATGCACTCCAACGGCGAGCAGGCCCCGGCGGCGACCGACCCGGCCGCCGAAGAGACCCGGGCGCGCACGCTGGCGGCCCGCTACCGCTGCCCCTTCGTCGATCTCCACGAGCAGCCCATCGACCACGAGCTGCTGCGCAGCATCCCGGTGGACCTGATGTTCCGGCACCACTTCGTGCCCCTGCGCGCCTACAACCACACCCTGGAGATCGCCATCGCCGATCCCAGCCAGTTGCTCTCCATCGACGAAGTCTCGCTGCTGCTGGACAAGAAGCTGAAGCTGCGGGTGGCCACGCTCAGCCAGATCGGCGAGCTGCTGAAGAAGACCGAGCAGTCGCAGCGGGTGCTGGAAGAGGCCACCGAGGGCTTCACGCTGGACGTGATCCGGGAAGAAGAAGCGCAGGACGAGAGCATCTCGTTCGAGAAGCTGACGCGCGACAGCGACATCAGCCCCGTCATCCGCCTGGTGGATACCACGATTTTCACGGCCCTGGAGCGGCGGGCCAGCGACATCCACATCGAGACGCGCGACGCCGAGGTGGCCATCAAGTACCGCATCGACGGCGTGCTGCACTACGCCATGCCGCCCATCGCCAAGGAATGGTCCTCGACCATCATCTCGCGCGTCAAGGTGATGTCGGAGCTGGACATCGCCGAGCGGCGCGTACCCCAGGACGGGCGCTTCCGCGTGCGCTACAAGAACCGTTCTATCGACTTCCGCGTCTCCATCATGCCCTCCATCCACGGTGAAGACGCCGTGCTGCGCGTGCTGGACAAGGAATCGATGAGCGAGAAGTTCCGCCAGCTCTCGCTGGACGCGGTGGGCTTCCTGGAGTACGACCTGAAGAAGTTCCGCCGCTACATCATGGAGCCGTACGGGATGGTGCTGGTGACCGGGCCCACCGGCAGCGGCAAGACCACCACGCTCTACGCCGCGCTGATGGAGATCAAGAACGACGAGGACAAGATCATCACCATCGAGGACCCGGTCGAGTACCAGATCAAGGGCATCACCCAGATCCCGGTGAACGAGAAGAAGGGCCTGACCTTCGCGCGGGGCCTGCGCTCCATTCTGCGCCACGACCCCGACAAGATCATGGTGGGCGAGATCCGCGACAACGAGACGGCGCAGATCGCCATCCAGTCGGCCCTGACCGGCCACCTGGTGTTCACCACCGTCCACGCCAACAACGTGGTGGACGTGCTGGGGCGCTTCCTGAACATGGGGGTGGAGCCCTACAACTTCGTCTCCGCGCTCAACTGCATCCTGGCGCAGCGGCTGGTGCGCGTGATCTGCGGCAACTGTAGGCGCCGCGTGCGCTACCCGGATTCCTACCTGGAGGAATCGGGACTGGACCCCAACGTTTGGCGGGAGCGCGATTTCTACGAGGGCGCGGGCTGCATCGAGTGCTCGGGGACCGGCTTCCGCGGCCGCACCGCCATCCACGAGCTGCTGGACTTGTCCGATCGCATCCGGGAGATGATTCTCGACAGGCGGCCGGCTTCGGAGATCCGCCGCGCCGCCCGCGAGGAGGGTATGACCTTCCTCCGGGAAGCGGCCATCGCCAAGGTGCAGGCCGGTGTCACCACCTTGAAGGAGATCAACAAGGTCACCTTCATTGAAGGATGATTCGAGTGCGGAGTGCGGAGTGCGGAATGCGGAGTGAAAGGCGGCTTCGCATTCCGCATTCGGCACTCCGCAATCCGCAATAGAGATGGGCGTTTATTCAGCACCGAAGACGGTTTTTCACCGGCTGTGGCGTGAGCCGCCGCCCTCGCTGGCCCTGGAGTTTGCGCACGAGGGGGTGGCGGCGGCGCGTTGGACGCCGGGCGCGGGGGCCATCGAGCGCTTTACCTATGAGCCGCTGCCGGAGGGCGCCTTGCGGCCCTCGCCGGTGCGCGAGAACCTGGCCCGTCCCGAGGAAGTGCGCCGGGCGGTGATGAACGCGCTGCACAACGTCAGCCGGCGGCCCGGCGGCAACCTGGCTTTGTTCCTGCCCGACCTGACCGCCCGGGTCTCGGTGGTGACTTTCGAGCAATTGCCGGAGAAGCGCGACGACCTGGAGCCCATGGTGCGCTGGAAGCTGAAGAAGACCGTTCCCTTCGAGATCGACGAAGCGGCGCTGGCCTACCAGCGCCAGGGGCGTTCCGGGCAGGGCGAGGAACTGGTGGTCGCGGTGGTGCCGTCGTCGGTGGTGCGCCAGTACGAGGCCCTGGTCGAGCCGCTCGGCTACCAGCCCGGCTTCGTCACCTTGTCCTCGCTGGCCGCCCTGGGATTGATCGATTCGCAGCCCGGCCGGCCCGCCGGCGCCATGCTGGTGCGGCGCGTGGGGCCGCTGCTGACCATCGTGTTGACCAGCCCCGGCCGGCTGCGCGTCTTCCGCTCCGCCGAGTTGCCGCCCGGCGGCAGCCCCCTGGAAGAGATCGTCACCGATGTGTATGGCTCCGCCGTCTACTTCCAGGACAACTTCCAGGAAGCGGTGGAGCGCATCTACCTTGCCGGCTTCGAGGACCAGACCGAGGCGCTGCGGGAAGTCATCGAGCGCGAGCTGGGCGTGCGGCCCGCCGGGCTGCTGTTGCCCGGCCTCCGCTCCGCCGACGCCAAGTTCCTGGGCATTTACGGCATGGTGGCGGAACAAGCAAAAGAATGATTGCGGATTTCGGATTGCGGATTTCGGATTTCAAGCATTCCGCAATCCGCAATCTGCAATCCGAAATTCGAAGATGCGCATTGAGCTGAATCTGGCGACGCGACCGACGGAGAACCGGCGCCGCATTTACGTGCTGGCAGGCAGCGGAGTGGTGTTGCTGCTGATCCTGGCGGTGGCCCAGGCGGCCAGCCTGGCCCGGAGCTGGTCGAGCGGCCGCGGTTTCGGGGCCCGCACCGCCCAACTGCGCGCCGGAATCGACACATTGGAGACGGAGCAGAGAGCGCTGGAGCAAGACCTGCAGCAGCCCCAGGCCCGCGACGTGATCGACCGCTCCTACTTTCTCAACTCCCTGATTCTGCAGAAGAGCATTTCCTGGACCCAGATTTTCATGGACCTGGAGAAGCTGATGCCGGACCGGGTGCTGGTCACTTCCATCCGGCCCGAGATGCTGGAGAACAACCAGGTGCGGCTGGACATGGCCATCCAGGGCGAGTCGCTGCCCCAGGTGTTGGAGTTTCTGCGGCGCATCGAGAAGTCCGACAAGTTCGGTTCACCGGTGGTGAGCACGGAGACGCCTCCGGCGCGCGGCGACAAAGAAGCCTCCGTCAAGGTCTCCTTGAGCGTGTTGTATGTCCAAAAATAGCGTGCCGGCGCAACCAGCGGCGGAACCGGCCCCGGCGCGGCGCGACGTGTGGCGCAGCGTGCTGCCGGCGCTGCTGGTGCTGCTGGCGGTGGTGAATGTGCTGGTGTTCGCGCTGGCGCTGAAGCCGGTGGGGGCCCGCGCCCGCGAACAGCGCGACACGCTGCAGCGCCTGCAAGAGGACCAGCAGGCGCGCGGCGCGGCCCTGGCCCGCCTCCGCGAGATCATCTCACTCCTGGATGCCGCCCGGAGCGACGACGCCGCCTTCTACCAGGAGAAGTTTCTGCCGCGCAACGAAGGTTTCTCCATCATCATGGAGGAACTCGATAAGCTGGCCAAGGCCAACAACGTCAACAAAGGGAGCGTGGGGTACTCGCTCGGCGACGTGCCCGGCCGCCCCGAGATCAACCAGGTGGAAATCACTACCACGGTGGATGGCGAGTACGCGCACATCGTGCAATTCGTGAATGCCCTGGAGCGCAACCGGCTGTTCCTGCTGATCGATTCTATCGGCGTGGGCGCCGGCGGCGGCACCACGCCCGGGCAGCCGCGCACCGTAAAGCTGTCGTTGCGCCTGGCCGCCTTCTTTAGGTTATGAACTTCGCTGCACGGGGCACTGAGTATTGCGGATTGCGGATTGCGGATTGCGGATTTCAATCGCTCGAAATCCGAAATCCGAGATCCGAGATTTGATGTGGCAATGAGCCTACTGTACCGAAGCGAAGACCGAAACAAGTGGATGGCCGGAGCGGTCCTGGCCGTGATCGCCGGCATTCTACTGTACCGCACGTTCTGGCCGGCGAGGGCCCCGTCTCCGGCACAGCCGTCGCGGGCACGGGCCGGCAGCCCGTTCTCGGCTATGGATGCTCCGGCAGCGCCCAAAGGGCGAGTGTCGCCGGCCAGCCGCCGGCGCGCGGCAGCCACGGCTGCGGCTCCGCAACTCGACCCCAGGCTGCGGCTGGATTTGCTGGCCAAGGTCCAGGGCGTCAGCTACCAGGGCTCCGAACGGAACATCTTTCAGTACTACACACCCCCGCCTCCGGTGGATAAGCCGGCGGCCAACCCGGTGACCGGCCCCGGCAGCGCAGCCGCCAAGCCGCCCGGGCCGCCGCCGGCGCCGCCCCCGCCCCCCATCCCGTTGAAGTATTATGGCTACGCGGAAAAGCCCCTCGGGAGCCCCAAGAAGGCGTTCTTCTCCGATGGCGAAGAGATCTTCATCGCCAGCGAAGGTGATATAGTCAACAAGAAGTACAAAATCGTCAAAATCGGCGTGAACACGGTCGAGGCCGAGGACGTGGCGACCAAGCATCGCCAGGTGCTTCCCTTGCAGGAGCAACCATGAAGAGTGCGGATTGCGGAATGCGGAGTGCGGAATGCGAAATGCGGGGCGCTTCTGCGTCCCGTACTCCGAATTCCGCACTCCGCACTCGCCACTCGGAAGAGGGTTGGGCGCTGCTGGTCCTGATTTTCTTTTCCGCGCTGCTGGTCATCTCGCTGTCCGCCGTGCTTCCACGCGCCGCCATGGAGGCGCGCCGCGAGCGTGAGGCGGACCTGGTTTTCCGCGGCGGGCAGTACCGGCGCTCCATCCAGCTTTACTTCCGAAAATTCGGCCGCTACCCCAGCAAGATCGAGGACCTGGAAAACACCAACAACATCCGCTTCCTGCGCCGCCGCTTCCGCGACCCGATTACCGGAAGCGAGGAATGGCGCTTCATTCACGCCGCGCCGAACGGCATGCTGCTCGATTCGGTCATCCAGCAGCCGACGGCAATCGTGATGGGTGCTACGGGAGGCACATTCCAACCCGGGCAGCAGGGTGTGCCGGGCCAGCCCGGCATGGCCGGACAGCCGAGCGGCTTCGGGCAATCATCGGGGGTTGGATCTCAGTCGGGCTTTGGTCAGCCATCGGGCGGTGCCTTCGTCACCTCTGGGCGGCCCTCTTCCGGATTTGGCCAACCCCAGTCCGGTTTCGGCCAGCAATCCGGTTTCGGCCAGCAATCCGGATTTGGCCAACCCCAGTCCGGTTTCGGCCAGCAGTCCGGCTTCGGCCAGCAGTCCGGCTTCGGCCAGCAACCAGCAGTCGGCATTCCCCCGGGCGTGCAGATTCCTGGGCTTCCTGCCGGGGTGCAAGTACCGGGAGCCATCCCTGTGGTCAATCCCGGCGCGCCGTCCATGCCCGCCGGCTCCGGTCTGGCCGCCAGCGTCGGAACAATGACGACCGGGTATATGCCGCTGCCGGCCACAGGACCGGTGGGCGGGACCGTCGGCTCGGGGCCGATCGGCGGGATTGTGTCCCCTGGCAGCACCGGCTTCGGCGGCACAATGGGCGGCCTCGGCGGCCAGCAGTTCGGCAGCCTCATTGCCGGCGTGGCGAGCAAGAGTGAGGCCGAGGCGATGAGGGTGTACGACGGGCGCGAGAAGTACAACGAATGGGAATTCGTTTACGACCCCCGCCGCGATTCGGTGCTGATGGGCGGCATGATGGTGCCGGGCACGGTGCCGGGGATGGGGCAACCGGGAGTAACCCAACCGGGTATGCAGCCGGGCATGACTCAGCCCGGCATGGGCGCCCAGCCGGGTGGGTTCGGGCAACCCAGCGGCTTCGGGCGCTCGTTCGGGGTGGGCACTGGCTTCGGCAGCGGTTTTGGCCAGCCCAGCAGCGGCTTCGGCAGCGGTTTTGGCCAGCCCAGCAGCGGCTTTGGCCAACCCGCGCAACCTGGCTTCGGCCAACCCAGCAGCGGTTTTGGCCAACCCGCGCAACCCGGCCTCGGCCAGCCCGGAACCCTCCCGCCGGGCATGCAGCCGGGCGGATTCGGCCCGCTTCCCAGTTCTCCCACTCCGGTCCAGCCGCGCACCCCCCGCAGGTAAGTCCCAAGTTTCAAGTTGGAAGCGGCCAACCTGGAACCTGGAACTTGAAGCTTGAAACTTGGAATTTCATTCAGGGGCGCAGGGCGGCACGCAGGCCGCCGGCCTGCCGCAGCAGGTCCAGGCGGGCGCGCTCGAGCGCGAAATCGGCGTCGAGGAACGCCAGCCAGTTGGCGGCCTCTTCCGAGTGGGCTTGCTCCAACTCCCGGGCGGAAACTCGCCCCTCCTGAAGCCGCGCCAGAACAACGCCGGCCGACTCGCGCGCCACATCCAGCGACATCTTGGCCACCTCGCGGGCGGTTTCCCGCTGCCTGACCGCCTGGTAGGCCTTGCGGAGCTCCAGGGCCAAGTCGTTGCGTGCGGCGGCCAGCGCGGCCTGCGCCTGCATCAGGTCAGCCTGGGCCTGGCCCACGCGCGCGCTGATACGGTGGCCGTCAAAGACGGTGAGGCGCAGAGACATGCCGATCTGCGCGTTTTGCCGCTGGAAATCGCGGAAAAACCGGTCGTAGTTGTTGGCGCGGCTGAGCACGGCATACTGGCCGATCAGGTCGGCCTGCGGCCAGCGCTGGGCACGCTCCGACTGCACCCGCTGCTGGCGCGCCGCCACTTCCTGTCGCAGCCGCTTGAGCTCCGCGTTGTCCTCCAGGGCCCGCTCGATGGCCGACTGCAGAGCATCGGCGGCGTCGGGCAGCGGCGGAGCGGGCAAGGGAGTCTCGATGGTCTCGATGGATTGGCCGGCGGGAATGCCGGTCAGTCCGCGCAGCGCGCTCTCCAGGATGCCCGCTTGCGCTTCCAGGTCGGCCGCCAACTGGCGTTGCCTGGCGGCGGCCAGCCGGGCCTTGGCGGCTTCCAATGGAATTTCGCGCCCTTCCCGCACCTGCGCGCCGACCACCTGCTCCAGCCTGGCGGCGCTCTCCACCTCGCGCCGGGCGAAGCCCAGCGACCGCCGCGTTTTGTCCAACTCCAGGTAGATTGCGGCGGTCTTCCAAATGATCTCGTCGGCGCGCGACTGGGCGCCCGAGCCGGCCGCCTGCCACATCAACCGCGCTTCCTCGATGGCGTGCTTCTGCGGCCGGTTGAACAGCAGCGCGCTGGAGTTGAACTGGAACAGCGACGGCGCCGCGCCTTCCATGCTGAGCGGGAATCCGATGGTGCCGGCCAGACCCGACCCCACCACCATGTTGGGGATGAATTGCGTGCGGGCCTCGCGAAAGGACTGCTGTGCTTTCTCCTGCTGGGCCGCCGAAAGCCGGATCTCGGGGCTGTTCTCGAGCGCCCGCTCCACGGCCTGCTTCAGGGTCAGCAACTCGGCGGAAACTGCCACCGGCAGCAAAAGGAACAAGAACAATCGCATGCGACCTCCAAACCACAAAGTCATGAACACAGTGCACGAAGTCTTGGCGTGATTCTCAACGCAGAGTCGCAGAGGACGCCGAGGCACCGACAGAAGTTCTCTGCCTTGTCTCTGCGTCCTCTGCGTCTCTGCGTTGAACCTCCGGTTGCAGCGCCAGCTGCGCTGTGCCTTTGTGGTTCCTATTCGTATCGAAGTGCTTCCGTGGGGTTCAGCTTCGAGGCGCGGCTGGCCGGCACCATGCCGAAAACCACGCCAACCAGCCCGGAAACCGCGAAGGCAATCACGATGGAAATCCCGGAGACGGGAATCTTCAGGCCTTCGACGAACCACCGCGCCGCGAACGGCGCCGCCAGCCCGGCGAAGACGCCGAGCATCCCGCCGCCGGCGCTGAGCAATACCGCCTCGGTCAGGAACTGGTACATGATTTCGCGGCGGCGCGCGCCGATGGCCATCCTGATCCCGATCTCCCGCGTCCGCTCGGTCACCGTCACCAGCATGATGTTCATGATTCCGATGCCGCCGATGGTGAGGGTGACGGCGGAAATCAGGATCAGAACCAGCGTGAGCGCCACGGAAATGCGCCCGGCGGCTTGCAAAATCTCCGCCAGGTTCTCCACCCGGTAAACGGAACCGGGCCGGTGGCGCATCCCGAGCACGCGCTTCACCTGCGCCGTGGCCGGGAGCACATCCGCCTGCCGCTCGACCGAAACGTAGAGCTGGTCCACCCGGCCGCTGGCGGTAAAGTAGCGCATCACGGTGATGGGGATGAGCACCGACTCCTTGCTGATCTCCGACTGCCCGAAGGTTTCCACACCCTCCTTGAAGGCTCCGATCACCGTGAATTGCACGCCGTGGATGCGGAGCCGCCGGTCCAGGGCTTCCCGCTCGTCGTGAAACAGCCTCCGGGCCAGGGGCCCGGTCAGCAGGCAGACCTTGTTGCGGGCCCGCAGGTCTTCCTCGTCCAGGAAACGCCCGCTGAGCACGGTGAGGTTGCGGGTGATGCGGAAATCCGGGCCGGTGCCCAGCACCGAGATGTCGCGCTCGCGGCCCCCCACCATCATGCGGTCATAGTTGATGATGATGGCGGTGGCCGCTTTCACCCCCGGAACCTCCCGCCGCACCGCTTCCAGGTCCTCCAGCGTCAGGGAGTCGGCCAGGCTGCGGTTCTTGGTCTCGTCGGCCTGGTAGGTGGCATAAATGAGGTTGGAACCGACGCCCTCGATCTGCGCCAGGATGTAGTCGCGGCCGGTCAGCGCGATGCTGGCCACCAGGATCACCGACGCCGTGCCGATCAGCATGCCCAGGCAGGTGAGCGCCGCGCGCGTGCGGTTGACGCGCAGCGAATCCCAGGCGAACCGGAATGCTTCGGCGAAAAACAAGGTGTCAGGCTGCCTACTGCCTAGTGCCTACTGCCTACTGCCTAGTGCCTACTGCCTAGTGCCTACTGCCTAGTGCCTACTGCCTAGTGCCTACTGCCTACTGCCCGTGCAGGTCTGCTTGCTTGCCTGGCATCCCCCGGCGCTTCCAAAACTTCTCTAGGTCGCGGCGGTACCCGGCGTGGTCGGGGCTGGCATCGATGGCAGCCCGGTACTCGCGCTCGGCCTCCTCATACTTCTTCTCTTTTTCGGCGATGCGCGCGCGAGCCGAATGGCCTTCGGCCGTGTTCAGTTTGGCGATGGCCTCGGCCTGCGCCCGAGCCTTGTCAATGCCGCCCCCGAACACGCCGGGAGCCTCCAGGTAGAACTCCATGAGGTCGGAGCGGGCTTCCACGTTGTTGGGGTCCAGTTGCACGGCGCGCTCGAATTCGCCTCGCACCTCGCCGACTCCGAAGGCGGCCCGAATGGGGTTTATTTTCTCGATCCTGCGGCCCAGGGCGCGGGCCAGCCACAGGTGCGCCCAGGAATCGTTGGGGGCGGCTTTGACGGCGGCCCGGAATTCCTTGATGGCCGGATCGTACTTGCCGCCCTCGTAGTAGGCCCGGCCGGCCTGCAGGCGCGTTTGCAGTTCACCGGCCTGGGGCGCGGCCTGCGCGAATGCCAGCGGCGCAAACAGGAAGCAGGCGGGCAACACCTGGAGAACCCGGCCCATCACGCCACCACCTTTACCCTCATTCCGTCTTCCAGGCGGCGGTCGCCGGGGACCGCGACCTTCTGCCCCGCCCGCACCCCCGACAGAATCTCGAAGCGGGTGGCGCTGGAGATTCCCACTTCGACGGAGCGGCGGTGTACCACGCCACCCTCAATCAG